>PVBE012802613.1_pt1 | contig 25641 bp, 20 predicted proteins | sample 1631181 | NCBI WGS metagenome assembly PVBE01 (sample SAMN08397723, study PRJNA350692) | Marine metagenome, whole genome shotgun sequencing project. | isolation source: water | place: Pacific Ocean | collected 2012-04 | reverse complement strand
GAGGCGCCCGAGTACCGGGTCGACGGTGTTCTTCATTGCGCGCTGGCAGTCTTCGTAGTGCCAGTCGGGATGGTCGTCGATGCCGAGCTTCTTTTGCAGTTTCGTGCCGGCGGCGCTCATCTGTCCCGTCGACCAGTGGAGGGTACCGCCGATGCGTTTGTCGGCCTCGACCAAAAGAACCCGCGCCCCGCGCTGGCCGGCGAAAATGGCCGCGGGGATTCCGGCGCTGCCGGCGCCGACGATGATGACATCCCAGTTGTCGCTCATTTTTATCCTCCGTGGGCGCGCAGCGCCCGTTCCTCCCCCCTTCCCGTCAATTCCGCGGCTTCGCGCGCGTCATCCCAGCCTGAGCCGGCATCCTGAGGCGGCTCGAACCGAGCCCGATGATAGTCGAACAGGGCGGATGGGAGAATGAAGTTCCGCTCTCCCGAACGAATAGTAGTGAATTGGGCGGCGCGCCGGGCCACCGCCGATACCTTCATTGACGCGGTGTTCCAGCAAGTTCCCGATCTTCCGACCCGCGCGCCGCAAGAAACACCCGCGACCGCAGGCCTAGCGCAAATCCCGAGCCGGCGGAATCGCCGGCGACGACGATTTGCGTACTATGTCAAAGGGATAGAGCTTTGCGCGTGAGCGCATGCGAACGGGAAAAGCTCTACCCACCAACATCGCCCGTCTCGCGCCATCGCGTCGGCACGTTGGACGGCATCGATCCTCGCGCCCTCGCCTTGCGGTTTCGTCAGCCGTTTGGCCGTGCGACGGATGCCGGGACGCCGGCGGCCTAGGTCTCGATCGTCGCCGCGGCATTCATCATGGCGTGAATCATCGCCGGCTGGGGAATGTTCGGCTTGGGATAGGCCTTGCGGCTTTGGGTCAAACCAAGGCCGAGCACGCATTCTGCAAGCTTGTATGTAAGCGGACCGGGATTGATCAGGGGTACCGGCAGGTTCGCAACCAGATGGGTGTGGGCTTGGTGCATGGTGGTCGAACCAAGCAGGATCACCTCGGCGCCATCTTCCTCAATGCACCTCATGGCGCAATCGACGAGCTTCGGGAAGACCTCCTCCTCTTTGCCGCCGAGAAGGTTCTCAAGGTCCGGCATCATGTTGATAGAGCGGACCGAGGCGAGCTTGTCGGCGACGCCATATTCGTGCGCCAATTTCGTGTAGATCGGGATCCAGCCGTCCCACTGGGTGACGACCGACATCTTGCTGCCGAACATGAGCGCCATCATGAACGAAGCGCGCCCCGGCCCGATCACCGGGATGTCGAGCACCGAGCGCATCGCGTTCATTCCGGAATCGCTCATCGTGTCGATGCATATGGCGTCGTAGCCATCCTCCTGCGCGCTGAGGCCGACCTCGAGCAGCGCAAGGTCACCCATGACATAGTCGTGATAGCAGTCGAGCAACGCCGGTCCGGCCTTGACTCCACGGAAGTCGAATTCAATGCCCGGCCCGAACGAAACGGAGTCGAGCTGGGCGCGTCGGTTGGCAAGCCCCTGCTCACTGAGGGCGAATGGAACGATGACGAGGATCCTGGCCATGATTATCTCCCTGATCATGTGCGGCGCTAGGCCTGCTATGGCGGGAGGCGATCATGGCCCATGCGGCGCACCGCCGAAAGCACCGCTTGCCGCCGCGAGAGTCCTTGCCGTCGTCGCGAACCGGCACCGGCGTGCCGTCCAGTTGCCGCGGGGGCACGCAAGCGTCGAAGGCGCCGTCACTTCCCTCGGTGTCGAGGGCGATGATGCGCTCACCATCGCTGATCAGGACCACACCGGACCGCGGAGGCCGATTTGGCGATGTATGAGTCCGGAACCTAGTCGCGGTCGATGAATTCGATGATCGCCGCGGCCTTGGCCGCCGTCACCCCGTCCGGTGTGTTCGAGAGGTCCGCAAGCTCGCCTGCCGGCAACAGGGCGCAGACTTCGTCCTGCGTCGGCGACAGCGGGTCCGAGGTTTCGCCCATGACCAGTGCCGGGACGCTGACCAGCGGCAGGCGCTCGCGCTTGTTATGGCTAAAGGCGGCGCGGTAGGCGTGGTGGTAGGTGGTGATCGCCTTCAGCACCTCGACCACGATGCCGTGCAGGACTTCCGGCGGCGGCATGTCCCCGGCCCCACGGTGCTCGGCGTCGCGGCGGTACCAGGGAAAGAAAACCGCCTGATCGCGGACGAAATGCCAGGCCCAGTTCAACTGGCTGCCGAGGTCATCGGGTTGCATGGCAGGTGCATAGTTGGCGAGAAGATCGGCCTGCTCTTCGGCCGTGAACAGGCCAATGCCGTCGATCACCAGCCGGTGCACACGTTCGGGCTGGGCGATGGCGAATTCACTGGCGATGGAAGCCCCGGTGTGGGTGCCGTAGATGTCGATCTCGCCGACGCCGAGGGTGTCGAGCACGCGCCCGAGTGCGCCCGCGTAATAGACGATGTCCGGAACCTCCATTGCGGCGCACGCCGAATCGCCGTGGCCCAGAGTATCCGGGGCAAGAAGGGGCCGGGTTCCGGCCAGCTCTTGTATCAGCGGCACGAGGTTGAGCGAAGACGAGGGCGAGGCATGAACCAGCACCAACGGCCGGCCCGAGGCGGGATCGCCCACGCGCCGGAAATGAACCTGGCCCTCCTCGATGCGGACGAAACCGCGGTCGATCTGATTCTCCATGATCCAATGATCGCCGAGACGCCCCGTTCAAGCAAACAATAATTGTCAAGATCGGAGGGAACGCCTGCCGGTACCTTCGGCAATAATCGCGGCCATGCGCCGCCTCGCCCTGGCATCGCTCGCGCCCGGTCGGTACCAGTTGGAGACTTCAACGGCGGCCCGGCACGCGGGCAAGCCGTTGCCACTGTTCCCTATTCCCACTATTTTGGAACGGCACTCCGGGTCTTGGGGGAATAGGAGAACCGAACATGAGACGGGGTTACAGGTTTGCTCTGGTCGTTTTGGTCACGTTCGGATTTGCCGGTCTCGTCGAAGCCGCCACCCTTCGGGTGGACAACAACACGAGTCTCTCCGTCACCGTAAGCGTCGATGGAAATTACGGCTGCAACACCGCCGCTGGCACGTATTGTAAAATCCCGGTCAGCACCGGGACGCACGATGTCCGCGCCGTCTTTTCCGACGGAGACGAAATCAAAGATCGGTTCCACGTTCCCCACGACGGTGTCATCTGGACACTGAGCGAGTAGCCGCGCCAGACTCTCTCGCAAGCATTCGACCACTTCGGGGGGCAGGTCAAATGCCATGTTTCGTCTATGTCCTGGGGAGCGAAAGCCGATTCGGCTACCGAACCTATGTTGGCTGGACCACCAATCTGGAGCGGCGAATTGTCCAGCACAATTCCGGCACCGGGGCACGTTCTACGCGGGGGCGAAAATGGTTTCTTCTTTATGCCGAGCGGTACGCAAATCGGGGAGAAGCAATGAGCCGCGAGTGGCATCTCAGGCGGGATCGACGATTTCGTAAGAGAGTGTCGTCCGCATTCGAGTGATCGGCCCAGAATCGATTGGATGGTGGCACCATCGCTTGAACAAATTTGGATCAGAAGCAAACGTTGGGCCCGCTCAAACTTGATGTCCGCTAGCGGCCGTGTGTGGACATCGGCGACATCTCACTTCCCCTACCCGCCACCGATGCGCGGTAGCAGATGGACCTCGCTGTTCGGGCCAATTGGTTCGAGCCAGCCATCTTGATAGATCTGACCATCGACCGCCACGGCGATTCCGTGGTCGAGCTGCGTGAGCATCTTGGGGAAGCGTTCACCGAGCACGCGCAGAAGCTGGCGGATGTCGGACGCCTCTATATCGAGTTCTTCGGCTCCACCGGCGAGTTGTTGCAGGTTTCCCGATAGAACGACGCGGGGCATCGTTCTAGGTGGCCCCGCCCTCGGCATCCCCGATCGCCTTGAGGACGCGCGGCGGCGACATTGGCAACTCGGAGAGCCGGGTCCCCAGCGCATGTTCCACCGCGCAAGCCACCGCGCCCATGGCCGGGACCAACGGCGTTTCGCCGACGCCCCGCACGCCATAGGGATGGTTGGGGTTTGGTACCTCGATGATCTGCGTGTCGATCATCGGCAGGTCCGAGGCCACAGGCATGCGGTAATCGAGGAAGCCGGTGTTCTGCATGCGGCCGTCCTCGCCATAGACGTACTCCTCGTTCAACGCCCAGCCGATGCCTTGTGCGGCGCCGCCCTGGTATTGCCCCTCGACGTAACTGGGATGGATGGCTTTGCCCGCATCCTGGATAACCGTGTAGCGCAGCACCGTGACGCGGCCCGTCTCCTTGTCGACCTCCACGTCGACGATGTGCGTGCCGAACCCGGGTGCCGCCCCCTGGGCATTGATCTCGGCGTGGCCCGCAATGGGCCCGCCCGTCTTGGGCGCTTGCGCCGCGATGTCGGCCAGGGACAGGGGATCGAATTCACCGGCGTTGCTGCTGGTGGGCCGGGCAAACCCATCCTCCCACTCCACCGCCTCGACGGGGATGTCCCAGATCCTTGCTGCCCGCTCGCGCAGTTCCTTGATGACCGCGCCGGCCGCCTCGATCGTTGCCTTGCCGGTCGCAAATGTGACGCGGCTGCCGCCGGTAAGGAAGGTAAAGCCAAGGGATCCTGTATCGCCGATCACCGGGTTCACCTTGTCCAGGTCGATACCGAGCTCCTCGGCCGCCATCATCGCCATGGATGCACGGGAACCGCCAATGTCCGGCGTCCCGACCACAAGTTGAGCCGTGCCATCTTCGTTGATGTTGATCGTGGCGCAGGATTCGCCGCCGATATTGAACCAGAAGCCGGATGCGACGCCGCGGCCCTGGTCGGGCCCAAGCGGTGCGCTGTAATGGGGATGGCTCCTCGCTGCCTCCAAAGTTTCCACAAGACCGACCGGCCCGAACGTCGGACCGTAGGCGCCTTGCGTTCCCTCCCTGGCGGCATTCATCAGGCGCAGATCGATCGGGTCGATGCCCAGTTTTTCGGCGAGCTCGTCGACGACGCACTCGACCGCATACTCGGAAATGGGCGCCCCGGGGGCGCGGTAGGCTGCGACTTTGGGCCGGTTGCTGACCACGTCGTACCCGACGACTTTGACGTTCTCCAGATCGTAAGGCGCAAAGGCACACATGCAGCCCGGTGCAACGGGCGAGCCCGGGAAGGCGCCCGCCTGATACTTCAGGATTGCTTCGCCCGCGGTAATTTTGCCGTCCTTGGTCGCGCCGATCTTTACCCAGACGTTGGCACCCGAGGTTGGTCCCGACGCCCGGAAGACCTCTTCGCGGTTCATCACCATCCGCACCGGATGATGCGACTTGCGCGACAAGGCGAGCGCCAGTGGTTCAAGATAGACAATCGTTTTGCCGCCAAAGCCGCCACCGATCTCGGACGAAGTCACGCGCAGGTCGGAAATATCCATCCCGAGCAACTTGGCGCAAAAGGCGCGCACCATGTAGTGGCCCTGCGTGGAGCACCACAGTTCGGCTTTTCCGTCTTCGGAAGCGCTGGCGACGCAGGCGTGACTCTCGATGTAGCCCTGATGCACGGGCGCTGTATCGAAGGTGCGCTCAAGCACGACGTCGGCTTTTGCGAAACCCGCGGCCACATCGCCCCGGCCCAACTCGTTGCGACTTGCGGTGTTCGACGGTGTATCGGAGGCCGGTTCGACTCCCCCGGTGAACATATCTTCATGCAAAACCGGTGCGCCGGGCTCCATCGCCTCGGTCACGCCGATGACGTGCGCCAGCACCTCGTACTCGACTTCGATGAGCTTGAGCGCCTTGCGCGCGATCGACGCAGTGGTCGCCGCTACTGCCGCCACCGCATGCCCGTCATAAAGGACCTTTTCGCGCGCCATGATATTGCGCGTCATATCCCGGTAGTTGACCATCAACTCGCCCGCCGCCAAGGATTCGGACGGCATGTCTTCGAAGTCATCGCGCGTCAGGACGGCTTTGACACCGGGCAAGGCCTCGGCCTTCGAAGTGTCGATGGACTTGAGCCACGCGTGCGCGTGCGGGCTGCGCAGTACCCGCCCGACCAACATGCCGGGGAGGGTCAGGTCGGCGCCAAACCGGGCGCGGCCCGTTACCTTGTCCACGCCGTCGGGGCGCACCGGCCGCGTGCCCACCCATTTCAACTCGCGATTTTCCAGCTTTTCCGCCGTCGACATGGCTAGCTCACCCTCATTTCCGCGGCCGCATCGAGGACCGCCCGTATGATCTTGTCGTATCCGGTGCACCGGCACAGATTGCCAGCCAACCAAAAGCGTACTTCGGATTCACTAGGGTCGGGGTTTCTTTCAAGCAGCGCCTTGGCGGCAACCAGAACCCCCGGGGTACAGATGCCGCACTGCAAAGCTGCATGCTCGAGAAACTTCCTTTGCAAGGGATGAAGCTCGTCACCGGTGGCCATCGCCTCGATGGTCTCGACGGAGCGGCCCTGCATCTCGGTTCCCAGCACCAGGCAGGCGCAGACCAATCGCCCGTCAAGCATGACGCTACAGGCGCCGCAGTCGCCCGAGGCGCAGCCTTCCTTGCTGCCGGTCAGGTGCAAATCGTCGCGCAGGATGTCGAGCAAGGTCTCTTCCGGCTCACACAGGAATTCAACCTCATCGCCGTTGACGCTCGCCGTCACATGTATTTTCGCCATCAGTTCTGCCTCGCGCGATCGAGTGCTATTTGCGCCGCGCGCCGGGCCATCACGCCCGACACCTTGATTCGGTAATCCTTTGTGCCGCGCATGTCGTCGATGGGCCGGGCTGCGGCACTCGCCGCTTCGGCCAGATTGTCCAGAACCACATCATCGGCCGGTTTCCCGACAAGCGCATCGGCGGCCGCGGTGACAAGAAGCGCGCGTTCCGCAACCGCGCCCAGCGCAACTCGCGCCGCGCTACATATTCCGGCGCCGTCCAACGTCAGGTTGACGCCCGCGCCGACAACGGCGATGTCCATCTCCGTGCGCGGGATGAAACGGAGGTATGCATCGCCTGAGTGCGCGGCCCGCGCCGGCAGAAACAAGGATGTGAGGATCTCCCCCTTGGCGAGGGACGTCCGTCCGGGTCCTGTCCCGATTTCCTCGACGGGGATTTCGCGCCGCCCACCGGGACCTGCAATGGCCGCCGTCGCGGCTGCCGCGATCAACGCGGGCACGCTATCCGCGGCAGGAGAGGCGTTGCACAGATTTCCGCCCATAGAGGCGCGACCCTGGATCTGCACCGAGCCGATAAGTTCGACGGCTTCGACGACGCCCGGCCAAGCCTGCTTGACCTCTGCATGTTCGCCAAGCTCCGCGCCCGTGACTGCGGCGCCGACGCGAAACCCGCCATTTTCTTTTGAAATCCCGGTGAGTTCCGGAATCCTCTTCACATCGACAACAAGTTCAGGCTCGATGAGCTCGGCGCGCAGCTGAACCAGCAAATCAGTCCCCCCCGCCAGTATGCGCGCTTCGCCGCTCGCGGCCGCAAGCAACGCCACCGCCGCATCCACCGTCTCGGGCGCTTCGTACCGCATTTGCTCCATATGACTTAGGTTCCCTTCTACACCCGGGCCCCGATCGACAGCCGGGCCAACCGACCAAGGTTCGATTTCTTCCTTGTTACCTACAGGCCCGCTGCCGCGAGAACAACCGGAATACACCTTGGCCCCGCCGCCAAATGGTCCAGCAACGCAAGATTGGCTCACCAGGCTCGCCCATGGGCACAGTAGAGAATCAGCTTGGTGAACACCTCGACGCTCACGTGCGATATGTGACGGCTTTGAACCTTTCCCGACTCCGCCACTATGACTTTCATCTCAAGCGGGCGCTCTGGGGACACAACGAATTCGAGAAGACCAACCGACCGATGAAATAATTTCTTGCCAAGCCCCCAGTTGTGGTTTGCAAATCAGCTGATTGAGGCCGCTCGGCCACCGACTCGGGCGCCCCCGCAACGAAGTAATCCGGGGGGTTGAGGTTTCCGTTGGGTGAGGGTTCCGAGGCCGGCCCTTTGTGGGCTGAACGTCTGCTTTGGGCCTTTAGCGGACTTCAGGGTGCGTCGGACGAAGAGCCCGCCTGTGCACCCAAAGCGACCCCTAGGGTTCAGCGTAGGAGAGAGGGGTGATTCTCGCTGCAATCCTGCGCTCACAACCGGCGTGAATTGACTCACTTGTCCTTGCATGTGGAAGACCTTCCCGGCTGCGAGAGGCAACTCAGTATGAAATACCATTTTCTCCATGAGTTCAATTTGCACCACCTGCCAAATCGTTGATTCCACTTTGACACCTGACGAATCTAGAAGCGCTATTTCAGTCCAAATGGTGGGCCAACCAAGACGAAACCGGGCACTGGGTTTTGGTTGTTTCGCTGAAACGCTCCAATGTCGGGTAACGGCCAAGAACGGACCTACGACCCCACTCTAAGAACCCCTAGCAAAACCGCGAGTCCCGCGGCGATCAATCCGACGCCGGCGAATTGTGCGGTGAGCCGTCCTTTCGGCAACAGCTTCTCCACGAGGATGAATCCAGCCACAACCGCGACCCATACCAGGTTCATGACTCCACCGATGAACAACAGCAACATCAACGACCAGCAGCAGCCGACACAAATGACGCCATGCTCCAGGCCCATGCGGAGCGCCCCGGCAGGACCTTGGCGCCAGTGCATGGTGAAAAAACTCAGCGGCGACCGGCAAATCCTGAGGCAAGCCTGCTTCACGGGAAACCACTGATAGAGCCCCGCGGCCAACAGGAATATTCCGCTCAGCACGGTACTGGTCGAGACCATCATCGGCGACAACAATTCGAGCTGCCCGAGAAGCACCTGAAAAGCAGCGACGATCACACTGAATGCCGTCCAGACAATGAGATATCCGGCGGCAAAAACATAGACGGCAGCCACGGCCTGGCCGCGCTCGCGATTCTTGCGGACGATGCCGCCGTAGAGGAGGATCGCCGGCCCCGCGCTCGGCAGCATCATGCCCACCATCATCACGGCCCACATCAGAAATGTGGTGAAGAACGCGCCCGCCAGATCGGAAGCCATTGGCGAGGCCATACCGTCCATTGGCGCGGCCATGCGCGCGGCCTCCCAGAAAAGGTAAGCCCAGGCAACGGCGATGACGCCAACAAGCCCCGCAAGAACGACGCCGCGATCATGGCGGGAAACCCTCTCGATCGCGCGATCCAGCATTAGGCGCTATGCGGCCCAGTTGAAGGGGGCGAAGTGGCCGTTGCGGGTGCCGCTCGCGTCCTCCCAATCGATGCCGAACGCATGGAATTTGTTGTGCGTCGCCTTGGCGAGCGCGAGGCGCGCGTTCGCCGGGTGGGCGGTGTTTTCGAGGTACATGGGTACGTCAGGGTCGGCTGCGCTCATGACGCCGACGCCACCCTGATCGACCAGATCGCCGGCCTTGACAGAATAACTTGAGCCGTCCGACTCAATTTGTATCGCGCACCTTTCGATTCCGGCATTCTTTGTGACCAAGGGTGCCAACGCCGCCATCGGCCCGCCGTCCTGACCCGATGCGATCACCGCGATTGCATCCACCTGCTCGTCTGTGGCGCTGTCGTCAACGATCAGGCCGACCGCCATGTCGCCCTCGCCCATCGCCCCAGGCGTGTGCAAGAGCACGATGAACGAAACGCCGCCTAACTGGACGCCGTCCTTCTCGCCGCTGTCGACCTTCATTGTGATAGCGGCCTTGCAATCCCCTTCGGTTGGCACCGCCGCAAGGTTCGAAGTAATGCACGGGCAAATGAAATCACAGTTGCAGGTTTCGAAGTATTGCCCTTCGATTTGCCAATTAGATATGGTGATAAACCCCCTTGGTTTATTGTTTTGGCGGGTGCGGGTCACCGATTGCGCCGCCCCTCGATCAGTCTGCACGATTCTATTTGCCGAATCAAACGGTACGACGCGGCGCGGCAATGCCCGTCGAGTCAAGCCCAATCCCGTCCATTCGCTAGGATCATTAACGGATATTAGCGGACACTCGCAAACCCCATTTTACCTAGTCGACGGAGGAGGAGTGGTGGGCCCGGCAGGACTCGAACCTGCAACAACGCCGTTATGAGCGGCGGGTTCTAACCAATTGAACTACGGGCCCTTGAGGGCAGTCGTGCGGCCCTAGACTAGCGCAAAACCCGAGGGGCCGGAACGGGCGTCGGAATGGAGGTCGCAGCACCCCTGGGTTTCAGCCGCCGTCGTAGGCGTCGACCTGCGTCAGCAGCCGATGCATCGGCCCGTCGGCGATCCCGAGTTCGTCGAGGTGCAGGACCGTGTTGTGCAGATAGTCCCGGGACCGGCCGAGGCGGCCTTCGGCGGTCGCTAGCGTGCGCACCAGTTTCTCTGTCGAGAGATCGCGCGCATAGCGCGGGTGATCGGTGTTGGCAACGAATGTGATGGCGGTAACGTCGCCCTGCTCGGTCGCGACCTTGACCCAGCGCGGCCGGTAGCCGTCACCGATCATTTCGCGCCGCCACAGGATTACGGTTTCAGAGGCAATCCCGTCCGCGGCGATCCGCCAGACGATGCCCCGGCACGACCCGCCCCGGTCGAGCCCCAGCATCAAACCGGGGTTCTCGGGCGAACCGCGCCCGCCCGGTACCCACAGGCAGAACGTGCGGTGCCAACCGTGGATCAGCCCGGCGCGGCGCTCGGCGGTATGCATGGCCGGGTTCCACATCAGCGATCCGTACCCGAACACCCACAGGTCTTCGCCGGCAGGCAGGCGCGCGAGCGCCGCGGTCCGGCTTGTCTCGCGTTCCTCGAAACTCAGAAAGTGAACCAGCTCGCGCATACCGGTTTCGCGGATCCATTTGGCGATGCGTTCTTCGGTGAGGTCTTCGCGCCGGATACCGTCATCGACAAGGGTACGCGGGGCCATCGCGCTCACTCGCCGGCGGCGGGCGCGGCCACGGCCCGGGCGCGGACCAGCACCGGCACGAGACCGGCGACGAGCGCGCCGATACTGCCGCCGACCATGGCGACAAGCACCGGCACCACGGTTCCGTCGGCGAATTCCGCCACCCCCTGGGCGAACAAGAACCCGGAGAACATTGTCAGGAACGCGGTTCCCGCCGAGGCCGTGCCGGCGAGCTGCGGGGCGGTGTTGATCGCGCCGGCGTGAGCGTTCGGTATCGAGATCCCGTTGCCCAGCGCCACCAGGGTCGCGGTCACGAACAGCGCCAGCGGGTTCAGTCCGCCCACCACCAGCCATACCGCCCCGGCCACCGCCGAGACCACCGCAAACGCCGCCCCGCCCACCACCATGCGCGGAATCCCGATGCGTTCCGAGTACCGTCCGGCGGCGAAACTGGCGCCCATGTAGGCGACCGAAACGAGCGAGAAATAGAGCCCGAATTCGACCGCCGGGCGCTGCATCACCTGAATCATCAGCACCGGTGCCGCCGCCATGAACGCAAAGAACGTTCCCGCCGTGAGACCGGCGTTGAGCGCATAGCCGGTGAACGCGGGCGAGCGCAGCAGACGCCCGTAGTTGACCAGCATTGCCGCCGGGCCTTGTGAAACGGCGCCGGGATTGGTTTCGGGCACCGTCTTGAGGACAGCCGCAATGACCACCACGCCGAACGCCAGCGAAAAGGCGAACGTCCATCGCCAGCCCCAGAAATCGACGATGAATCCGCCCAGAATCAACGCCATCATCGGCGCCACCACCATCGCGAGGGTGAGGTAGGCGATCACGCTGGCGGCGCGCTCGGGACCGAAGATGTCGCGCACCAGGGCGCGGCTGACGACCAAGCCCGCGGCGCTGCCGCCCGCCTGAAGAATGCGCCCGCCGATCAGAATCTCGGCCGAAGGCGCAAACGCACTGATCGCGGTCCCGACCAGAAACAACCCGAGCCCCGCGAGCAGCACGGGCCGGCGACCGAACCGGTCGGCGAGCGGACCATAGAAAAGTGTCGCCACCCCGATCGACAGAAACGACAGGCTTAGCGCCAGGTTGGCGACGCCCTGGGAGACTTCGAATTCGTTTGCAATCGCCGGCAGCCCGGGTACGAACAACTGCATCGCCAGCGGCCCGGTCGACGTTACCGCCACCATGGTCACCAGGAACGCGCGGGTGACTGCGGCCGCCGCCTCAGGCATCGGGGCACCGTGGCCGCGTGAACGCCGGCACGCCGGGCACGGCCGGTGAAAAGGTCATCGTTCGTCTCGTCATGGTGTTAGGGCGCCCCCGGTTGCGATGATAGCGCGGCCGGGCCGGCACCCGATAGCGGGCGAAGGTCCGGCCTAGTCTTTGCCGGCCGCCTCATGGGGAACGAACGCCGCCGGCGTCCGGTCCCGGAAGAGTGTCGGCCAGGTCGAGAAGAAGAACCCGATGCCGGTCGCCACCAGCATCGTTACGAACAGCGGCATTGCGCTCCCCCCCACCAGCGACCCCGAGACCTGCGCGAATACCGCCCCCATCATGGTCTGGATGAAGGCCGCCGCGCCCGAAGCCGTGCCGGCATAGTGCGGCATTACATTGAGCGCCCCGGCCTGGGTCGAGGGCATCGCCACGCCGTTGCCAATCGAAATCGCGCCCGAAGTGGCGAACAGCATGAACACGCCAAGCTCGCCGGTGGCCAGCCAGATCACACCCAACAGGGCCGCGACAAGCGACCAGATGCCGCCCGCCAGCACCATGCGCGCGGTTCCGAAACGCAACGAAAGCCGCCCGCCGACGAAATTGGCGGCCATGAAAACCACCGTCACCATGGCGAAGTAGACGCCGAACTCGGTCGCCGGGCGGTCGAGGATTTCGACCATCACATAGGGCGCCGCCCCCATGAACGCGAAAAAGGTTCCCGACCCGAAGCTGCCCTGAAGGGCGTAGCCGGCGAACACCTTCGAGCCGAACAGGTGGCGGTAGCCGTGCAGCATTTCCAGCGCCGCCGACCCGGTTTGCGGTTCGCCGCGCCGGGTCTCGCGCAAGGCCGTCGCCATCAGCGCCGCAACCGCCGCGCCGACGGCAAAGGCAAAATAGAAATTGAACCGCCAGCCGAAGAAATCGGTGAACACCCCGCCCAGCACCACCGCTATCATCGGCGCTGCCATCATCGACACCGTCAGGGTGGCGATGACGGAGGCCGAGCGGTCGGGGCCGTAGATGTCGCGCACCACGGCGCGCGCCACCACCAGGCCGGCCGCGCCGCCAACCGCCTGAACGGCGCGCCCGAAGATCAGCATGCCGACGTTGGGCGCGAACGCCGATATTGCGGTTCCGGTCAGAAACATCCCGATACCCGCCAGCATCACCGGGCGCCGCCCGAGGCGGTCGGACAAGGGCCCGTAAATGAGGGTCGAGAGCGCGATCACCACCATCGCCACCGAGATGTTGAGGTTGGCAAGCGCCAGCGGCACCTCGAAATCGGCGGCGACCGCCGGCAGCGAGGGCACCAGCAACTGCATCGCCATCGGCCCCATCGCCGTCGCCAGGACGAGCGTCGCAAGAAAGAGCCACCCGGCCCGGGGCGGGGCGGTCATGGGCGCGGGCCCGCGCGCAGGCATTCGATCGATCGGAACAACAAAGGGGTCTCGGGTTACGGCCTTGGGCTAGTGCCTTGGGGGGCGGGGCGAAAACAGCAACGGAGTCGGCAACGCTGCCCGCCTCCCCCGGGCGCGGCCGCGCACGTGCCATGGTAAAGCCTGCGCCGGAGTGACGAAAGGGGGGCGCGGTTGAGACGATGAAATTCTCGCGCCGGCAGTCGTTTCCCACGCCCCGCCCGGCGCCGCCAGGATTCATCGCCGGCCCCTCTCCGACCACGCGCGAGAAGAAGATATTTGCGTCTGGGCTGGAAACGCGCCCGCTCCCCGCCCGGTCCCAAGCGTCCTTGCCCGTGAGTATCCGCCGCCGCGCCCGCTGCGATCTCGCGGACGAAGGAAACCTTTGCGTCTTTGCTTCGCGCACTACCAGAGAGGAGAAGCGCCGGTTCCCGCCCGTTCGTTCGCGGGCCCATTTGCGTGCGGGCCCATTTGCGGGCTCAGTCGAGGGCGGCGGCAATGGCGCCGGGCGCCAGAGTAGCATCCGTTCAGGTGAAACCGCTTGCGGCGATCACCGAACGGATATAACGGTTCCAGCTTCCCGACGCGGTGAGCAATGCTGCCCGAAGGGCTTGAACCGCACCGGTTCAATCCGTTCGGATAATGCTCTAACCGGAAAGCGTGCGCCCGCGGATCAGGTCGGCGGCCTTTTCCGCGATCATCACCGCCGGCGCCTGGGTATTGCCCGACATGATCGCCGGCATGATCGAGGCGTCGGCGACCCGTAACGATTCAAGGCCGTGCACCCGCAGGTCGGGCCCGACCACCGCCATTGCGTCCCTGCCGGGCCCCATCTTGCACGAGCCGACCGGGTGAAACACGGTGCTCGCGTTGGCGCGGATCCAGGCGTCGATCTGGTCGTCGGTCTGCACTTCGGCCGTGGGCGAAATCGGCTCGCCGAGCCAGGGCTTGAACGCGGCCTGGGCAAAAAGATCGCGCACCAGCTTGAACGCCTCGCGCATGCAGAGCCGATCGGATTCGGCGGCGAGATAATTGGCGCACATCGCCGGTTTCGCCTTCGGATCGGCCGAGGTGATGTGGACGGTGCCGCGGCTTTCGGGGCGCAGCTGATAGGTGTGAATGAGAAAGCCGTTGCGCCCCTGCCCTTTTTGCGTCGTATCGAGCGAGAGCCCCGGCACCAGCGAAATCTTCACGTTGGGCTGGTCGAGTTCGGGCCGGGTGCGGGTGATCAGCCCGGCTTCGAGCGGCAGCGACGCGCCCACGCCCGAGCGCAAAAAGATCACCTGAAGCATCATCAGGACGGCGCGGTCGGGGCGGAACCAGCGGTACATCGTCACCGGCTCGGTGCAGTTGTATTGCACGTAGATGCCGAGATGATCGTGCATGTTCTCGCCGACGCCCGGCAGGTGGTGCGCGACCTCGACGCCGACACTTTTAAGCCGTTCGCCGTCGCCGACGCCCGACAGCTCCAGCAGCTGCGGCGAGTTGACGGCACCGCCGCAAAGGATCACCTCGCCGGTGCAGCGCGCGGTCTTGATCGCGCCCGCTTGCTCGTATTCGACGCCGACGGCGCGCTTGCCCTCGAACAGAATTCTTCGCGCCTGCGCGCGCGTCTCGACGCGCAGGTTCGCCCGCCGAAGTGCGGGGTGCAGCAGCGCCCGCGCGGTCGAATGGCGGCGTCCATTCTTGATGTTGAATTCGTGCCAGTTGAAGCCTTCCTGGCTTTCGCCGTTGAAATCGGTGGTGCGCTGGTAGCCCGCCTGTTCGCAGGCGCCGAAGAAGGCGTGATAGAGCGGATTGTCGGAGTACGCGCGCTGGACCTGCCATTCGCCGTCCGCGCCGTGGTATTCGTCGCGCCGGTCTGCGTGGTGTTCGGTGCGCTTGAAATAGGGCAGCACGCTCTCGTAGTCCCAGCCCGTGTTCCCCATCTGCGCCCAGGTGTCGTAATCGTTGCGGTGGCCGCGGATGTACATCATGCCGTTGATCGAGCCCGAGCCGCCCAGCACCCGCCCGCGCGGCCAGTGGATCGAGCGCCCGTCGAGATGCGGTTCGGGCTCGGTGTCGTAGCCCCAGTTGATCGACTTAACAAAATAGGCGAGCCCGGCGAGGATCGGAATGTGGATCGCAGGGTGCCGGTCGCGCCCGCCGGCCTCGAGCAGAAGCACATGCACGTCGCGGTCTTCCGATAGCCGCGCCGCGAGCACCGAGCCCGCCGAACCGGCGCCGATGACGATGTGGTGGGGGGTCATTCTCGGACACACATTTTAGAACAGAACACCGTGAAATATTTACTGATTCGACTGCAGCGCGAAACCACTCTAATGCTGCTCAGCCTTCTTTACGTTCGCCATTTAACTTCGCAGATTGGATGCAAATTTCAACCAGTCTTCAGAAGATCGTATCTCCCTATGAGCGTCTTCAAGCGCCGAAATTTCAGTTCGTACCAACTCACGTCCCCCAACAAGTTTTACCCCGTATGGTTCAACTAGTTCCGAAGCGAAAGATACTTGATATTCGCGGCCAGAGGTCTCGGAGTTCGCACGACGCGCGACCGCAACCGTTTGGCTAGACTCAATCGGATTTCCTGTCTCCCCATTCTGATATTGTGTCCCGAAAAACCGGCCTAGATTGGCCAGCTCCAAGGCTTTGTCCGAGCGACAGACAAGCGCGAAATGATGTTTGTTTTTTGACATTTTCGAAGTAACTACAACTCCTTCGGGGAGACAATGATCTCCAGCGCCGGTAACATATTTAGTCCAAATACGTACACCGATAGGGTTGGAATCAGAAATTTTGGGCGCGCCCAAGATCGAAGTGAAATAGACCGGAGCAGATTTATCTTTTGAGACCCTTTGTGCCCAAGAACGAACCGCTTTACATGGACTATTACCTACTCCCCCCAAAATATTCCTTCGGTCGATTGACGCTCCAATTCCTTTCGGCGAAGTATGGCGTCGAGGCCTTCTCCTGCCTCCGCTCCCATTTTTGTCCAACAAAATTCGCTCTCCACATCCGCCTCCAATATTCACACGACACATTCCAAATTGACGCTATCACAGGTTGTGGAGAGGGGCACGTTTTGAAAGATCAATAGAATCCGATATTTGGGAATCTTGTTCGTAACCCCAAGAACTGCAACAAAAAGAAGCCGGACCCTTTCGGGCCCGGCTTTTTCTTGTTTCGCCGCCTCCGCCGCCCCTACTACGCTTGGGGCAGGGTCGCGCTTTGTATTCAGCGCAGGTCAATTATCCAGAAAACTCCGCAATTTCCGGCTCCGGCTCGGGTGCTTGAGTTTCCTGAGCGCCTTCGCCTCGATCTGGCGGATGCGTTCGCGCGTGACGCTGAACTGCTGGCCGACTTCTTCCAAGGTATGGTCGGTGTTCATGCCGATGCCAAAGCGCATCCGTAAGACCCTTTCCTCGCGCGGCGTCAGGCTCGCCAGCACACGCGTCGTCGTGTCGCGCAGGTTCGACTGGATCGCCGAATCGAGCGGCAGTACCGCGTTCTTGTCCTCGATGAAGTCGCCGAGGTGCGAATCTTCCTCGTCGCCGATCGGCGTTTCGAGGCTGATCGGCTCCTTCGCGATCTTTAGCACTTTCCGCACCTTTTCGAGGCTCATGCCGAGTTTCTCGGCGAGTTCCTCGGGCGCCGGTTCGCGGCCGATTTCGTGCAGCATCTGGCGCGAGGTGCGCACCATCTTGTTGATGGTCTCGATCATGTGCACCGGAATGCGGATGGTGCGCGCCTGGTCGGCAATCGAGCGCGTGATCGCCTGGCGGATCCACCACGTCGCATAGGTCGAGAACTTGTAGCCGCGGCGGTATTCGAACTTGTCCACCGCCTTCATCAGGCCGATGTTGCCTTCCTGGATCAGGTCGAGGAACTGAAGCCCGCGGTTGGTGTATTTCTTGGCAATCGAGATGACGAGCCTGAGGTTCGCCTCCACCATTTCCTTCTTGGCGCGGGCGGCGGCGCGTTCGCCCTTTTGCACGGTGTGGACGATGCGCTTGAACTCGCCGACATCGAGACTGACGATCTGCGCCACCTCGACGATCTTCTTGCGCAAGGAACGCACCTCGGCCGAGTCGGCCTTGCCGAGTTCGGCCCAGCCCTTTTCCTTGAGGCGGCGGACGCGGCGCAGCCAGTTGGGGTCGAGCTCGTTGCCGATGTGCTGTTTGAGGAAACTCTCGCGCGGGATGCGGTGCGACTCGGCGAGGCGGTAGAGTTTGCCCTCAAGGCCGAGAAGCCGCCGGTTGAGCCCATAGAGCTGATCGAGAAGTTCTTCAATACGGCCGTTGTTGATGTGGACCGCATCCATCAACCCGACCAGTTCGGCCTTGAGCTTGTCGTAGCGCCGGGACTGGGCGGTCGAAAAGGAGGCCTTTTTCAGCGCCGTGTTGACCCTGATTTCCTGCAGCCGGTGGAGCGCCTTGTAGGTGCGGGCAATCAGGTCGAACTGTTCCAGCACCTTGGGCACCAGAATTTCTTCCATCGCCACCAGCGAAACCGTGGGCGGGTCGTCCTCGTCGTCGGCGGCGGCGGGGCGGCCGCCGGCAGCCGGGGCGCCCGTCGCGGTCTTGCCGTTGCCGCCGCCGGGGGTGGGGGCGGGCGCAGCGTTCTTGCCGTCGCCCCCGCCGGGGGCCGGCGCGGGCGCAGCGTTCTTGCCATTACCGCCGCCGGGGGCGGTCGCGGCGGGCGCATCCTTGCCGTTGCCGCCGTCGGGGCCCGGCGGTTTGGCGGACTTGTCTTCCTTACCGAGGCCGCCGCCGAAAGTGGCGTCGAGATCGACCACTTCGCGCAGCATGATGGCGCCCGACTTGAGCTCGTCGCGCCAGCGCCCGATGGCGGTCAGCGTCAGCGGGCTTTCGCAGATGCCGCCGATCATGGTTTCGCGGCCGGCCTCGATGCGCTTGGCGATCTCGATTTCGCCCTGGCGCGAAAGCAGCTCGATCGAACCCATTTCGCGCAGGTACATGCGGACCGGATCGTCGGTGCGGTCGAGTTCCTCTTTTTGCGCCGGCTTGTCCGCGGTCTTGGCGGCGGCACTGGCCGCGCCGGCCTCGCCCGGATTATCCTCGCCCTCGTCGCTTTCGACCACGTTGATGCCCATTTCCGAAAGCATCGCCATGGTGTCTTCGATCTGTTCCGACGTCACCTGGTTCTGCGGCAGCGCCTTGTTGATCTCTTCGTAGGTGACGTAGCCCCGCTCCTTGGCCTGGGCCAGCATCTTCTTCACCGCCTGATTGATCGAATCGATCAGCGGGCCGTCGCCGTGCTCTTCGGCGGGTTTTTCCGTTTCCTGGGTTTTGGCCGCTACTTTTGTCGCCATGGATGCTCCGGTTCGGTTTTGATCTCGTGTCGTCTCGTGCGCAGGCCCAAACGCCCGCCCTCAAGGGTTATTCCGCCCGCGCCGTCAGGCCGGGTTGAGAAGGTTGCCTGTCGTTTTCATGCCCTGGGCGCTGGCCAGTTCCTCCTGCAGGTCCTGAATCCGGCGCCGTTTTTCGTCGCTCGGATCGGCAGCGTAGTCGCGCCCCGCCGATTCGATATGGCTCATCAAGGCGCCACGCTGGTGCTGGGCCAGGGCGTCACGCCAGATTGTTTCAATTTGGTCGAGGGTCGCGCCCGGCCGCACCGCCATCCGGCTGGCACCGGCGGCGAGCCGATCGAGCAATCCGCCAAATCCCTGTTGCTGGAGGTGGTTTTTCAGTGTTGCTCTGTCAAGGCCGGGGATCCGGGCGGCTTCCCTAATAATCGCGGCGCGGAGCGCTTCGAGGGGGCCGGCGGGGAAGTCGATATGAGAATATTCCTCCTCCACCCGCGACAGCAGTTCGGGATGCTCGATCACCAACGCCGACAGCGCCTGTTCGCGCAGGCCTGAACCTGATTCGACCCGCGCCAGCGCCGAATTCAAAAGCTCGCGGGTCGGTTTCGCGGCCGGCGGCCGGCCGCGCTGCGGCGCCGACTTGCCGGGGCCGCGGCGCCCCCGGCCCGCCCCCGCTTCGGGGAATTCGGCGGCAAAGCGGGCGCGGAACCGGCGCTGGTAGGCCGCGCGCACGTCCTCGTCGCGGATTTGCCGGGCAAGTTCGTCAAGGCGCCGCCTGAGACCGGCCTCGCGTTCAGGGCTCAGTATCCGTTCACGGCCGCGCTCGCGCGCCCACAACAGATCGTCGAGACCCATCGCCTGGCGCAGCACCGACCGGAGCGCGCCCACCCCTTGCGCCTGAATCAGGCTGTCGGGGTCCTCGCCCACGGGCACCTGGGCAAAGCGCAGGCTGTGCCCGGGCGTCAACAGGGCGAGCGCGCGCTCGGCGGCGGACTCGGCGGCGCGGCGGCCGGCAGCATCGCCGTCGAGACAGAGGATCGGCTCGGGCGCATGGCGCCACAAAAGCCCCATCTGGTCTTCGGTGAGCGCGGTGCCGAGTGGTGCTACGGCACTGCCGATACCGGCGGCATGCAGGGCGATCACGTCCAAATAGCCTTCGACCACCACCGCGGTTCCGGTTTCGCGGATGGCGGTGCGGGCTTCGTGCAGGCCGTAGAGCACTCGCCCCTTGCGGAACAGCGGCGTCTCCGGCGAATTCAGGTACTTGGCCCGGGCCTCGCCCAGCGCCCGGCCGCCGAAGGCGATCACCCGCCCGCGCGGATCGGTGATGGGAAACATGATCCGGTTGCGGAACCGGTCGTAGGTTTCACCGCCATCCTCGGGCCGGATGATCAACCCGGCCTCGATCATCTGCGCCTCGCTCACGTCCTCGCCGCGCAAAGCGTCGCGCAAACTGGTCCGCCGCTCGGGCGCGAGGCCGAGGCGGAAATCCATGATGACTTTTTCGCTAAGCCCCCGGCCGTCAAGGTAGTCGCGTGCCGCCTTGCCGCCGCTGGCCGAAAGCCGGCCCGCGAACCAGGCGGCCGCCTTTTCCATGACCTCGTGAAGTGTCGAGGCGCGGCGCGCCGATTCGGCCTCGGCGCGGGTCGTTTGGGGCACCTCGACGCCCGCCATCCCAGCCGCACGTTCCACCGCCTCGGGGAAATTCAGGCCCTCGGTCTCGATCAGGAAATCGAAGGCACTGCCGTGCGCGCCGCAGCCGAAGCAGTGATAGAACGCCTTGTCGTCGTTGACCGTGAACGAGGGCGTCTTTTCGCTGTGAAACGGGCACAGGCCGAGGTGCTCTTTTCCCTTGCGCACGAGCTTGACCTTGCGGCCGACCAGCTCGCTGAGGCGGATGCGCGAACGCACCTCGTCGAGGAAGGACGCCGGAAACGCCATCAGCGAGGCCCCCCGTGCGTGGCGGCCGGGCGGCGGGCGCCCCCCTGGGCGGGCGCGCTCAGGACAGATGCTCCTTGACCAATTGGCTCGCCTTGGCGAAGTCCATCTGGCCGGCAAACCGGGCCCGCAGTTCGGCCATGGTGCGGCCCATGTCCTTCAGGCCCTTGGCGCCGAGGGCGGCGATAACCTCATGCACAGCTGTCGAAACCTCGTCCTCTTCCAATTGCCGCGGCATGAATGAGCGGATGATGTCGATTTCGTCGCGTTCCTGCTGGGCCAGTTCGTCGCGTTTGCCCTGCTCGTAATACTTGATCGATTCGTGCCGTTGCCGGACCATGGTGGCCAGCATCGACAAAATGCCGTCTTCGGATATGCCCTCTTCGTTGCCTTCACCCCGGGCCGCAATGTCGCGGTCCTTGAGGGCGGCCAGAATCAGGCGCAAGGTGGCAACCTTGCGTGCTTCCTTGGCCTTTTGCGAAGACTTGAGGGCCTCGGCCAGGCTCTCTCGCAGCATGTACGGATTCGACTCTCTTTGTGGAGCGCGCAAATCCTACCCGATCCGACTCCCGGTGGCAAACTTCAAGATTAGACATAAGTCATTGATATTCCAATAGAATTCTTGTCCGATGCGGGGTTGACGGCGGCACGCTATTTGCTTAATTTCCGCTCCGGCTGGCGGGCCGGCACCCGGTCCCCACCTTCCTCGCAACACGCTCCCGCCATCGCCGGTGCCCCGTAGATGCGCCCGGGGCGGGAATAGCGGCGGTCGAACCGATGCCTGAGTCGCCCCCCACGCAGCCGCCGCCGGAAACGCGCGCGGTGCTGGCGTTGGCCGAGGGGTTGGTGTTGACGGGCCACGCGCTGGGTGTGCCGGGTCTCGCCGTCGGCGAAGTGTGTTTCAACACATCGATGACCGGCTATCAGGAAATCCTGACCGACCCGTCTTATGCCGGCCAGCTCATCACCTTCACCTTCCCCCACATCGGCAACGTCGGCACCAACGACGAGGACATGGAGGCGGCAGGCCCGGCTGCCCGAGGCGTAATCGTGCGGGCGGCGGTGACCGATCCGTCCAGCTTCCGGGCGGCGCGGCACCTCGACACCTGGCTCAAGGCGCACGATCTGACCGGCATTGCCGGTGTCGATACCAGACGTCTGACCCGGCTGCTCCGCGATGGCGGGCCGCAAGCCGGCGCGCTCGGGGCCGGCGCGGGCAACCTCGACTCGAGCGCCCTGATCGATCAGGCGCGCGCCTGGCCCGGCCTCGAAGGCATGGACCTCGCCAAAGACGTGAGCTGCACCCAGGCCTATGAATGGAACGCAACGCGCTGGCATCTGGGCGCAGGCTTCGGCCAACAGCTGGCGCCGAAATTCCACGTCGTCGCCGTCGATTACGGCGCCAAGCGCAACATCCTGCGTTCGCTCGCCGATGGCGGCTGCCGGATCACGGTCGTTCCCGCGAGCGCAAGCGCAGACGACGTGCTGCGGCATGATCCCGACGGCGTGTTCCTGTCGAACGGCCCGGGCGATCCCGCCGCCACCGGCGTCTACGCCGTGCCGATGATCAAGACGCTGCTGGAAAAAGAGCTTCCGCTATTCGGAATTTGCCTCGGGCATCAGATGCTGGCGCTGGCGCTGGGCGCCGCCACGTCGAAGATGCACATGGGCCACCGCGGTGCCAACCATCCGGTGAAAGACCTCGCCACCAGCAAGGTCGAGATCACCAGTCAGAACCACGGCTTCGTGGTCGATGCCGATACCCTGCCCGCCGGCGTGAGGGCAACGCACGTGTCGCTGTTCGACGGCAGCCTCGAAGGTCTGGCCGTCGAGGGAAAGAAAATCTTCAGCGTCCAGTACCACCCCGAGGCCTCGCCCGGCCCGGAGGACTCGCAATACCTGTTCGAACGGTTCGTCAAGATGATGGAGGGTTAGACGGCGTTGGCGGGATCAAATCGATGAAAGCTTCACGGCCTCTCCCGTGAAGTTCGACGGCGAATTGTCCGATGGTGTTGGGTATGGTTGATATATCGCCCCCTCCATCCCAAGTTTTCACCGTACAACCGCGCAGGAGCCTCTTCCCCGGCGCGGTCGTTGTGTATCTGGGCGGCAAATTGGCTTCGAATCGGGTTTGCTTTGGCTTCGAATCGGGTTCGAATTGGGTTTGCTTTGGCTTCGAATTGGGTTCGTTTTTCCGGGCGGCACGCGGGTAAACGATTGAAAAGATTGAACAAGCCCTGCACAAATTGGCTTCGTTTGGCAATAATGAGAGTTGACGTTTCGATAACCCCACTGCAACGGTTTCACGATGCCTAAGCGCACCGACATCGAGAGCATCCTGATCATCGGCGCCGGCCCGATCGTCATCGGCCAGGCGTGCGAGTTCGACTATTCGGGCAGCCAGGCCTGCAAGGCGCTCAAGGCCGAGGGCTACCGCACGGTGCTGGTCAACTCGAACCCGGCGACGATCATGACCGATCCGGGCCTTGCCGATGCGACCTACGTCGAGCCGATCACGCCCGAGTTCGTGGCCCGCATCATCGCGCGCGAGAAACCCGATGCCCTGCTGCCGACCATGGGCGGACAGACGGCGCTCAACACCGCGCTCGCGCTGGCCGACGACGGCACGCTCGCCAAGCACGGGGTGGAGCTGATCGGCGCCTCGCGCGATGCCATCGCCAAGGCCGAGGACCGGCAGCTATTCCGCGACGCCATGATTTCGATTGGCCTCGAATGTCCGAAAAGCCGCATCGCGCACACCCTTGAAGAGGCGCAAGCCGCGCTCGAGGTTGTCGGTCTGCCCGCCATCGTGCGGCCCTCATTTACGCTTGGCGGCACCGGCGGTGGCGTCGCCTACAACCGCGAGGAATTCGACCGCATCGTCGCCGGCGGGCTCGATGTCTCGCCTGCGACCGAAGTGCTGGTCGAGGAGTCGGTGCTGGGGTGGAAGGAATACGAGATGGAGGTCGTGCGCGACAAGGCCGACAATGCCATCATCGTGTGCTCCATCGAGAACGTCGATCCGATGGGCGTGCATACCGGTGATTCGATCACCGTGGCGCCGGCGCTGACGCTGACCGACAAAGAATATCAGATCATGCGCAACGCTTCGATTGCTGTCTTGCGCGAAATCGGCGTCGAGACCGGCGGTTCGAACGTGCAGTTCGCGGTCGAACCTGCCACCGGGCGGCTGCTGGTGATCGAAATGAACCCGCGGGTGTCGCGCTCATCGGCGCTGGCCTCCAAGGCGACCGGCTTTCCGATTGCCAAGATCGCGGCGCGGCTGGCGGTCGGTTACACGCTCGACGAACTCGACAACGACATTACCGGCGTCACCCCGGCTTCGTTCGAGCCCACCATCGATTACGTCGTCACCAAGATGCCGCGGTTCACGTTCGAGAAATTCCCCCGCTCGGATGCGGTGCTGACAACGTCGATGAAATCGGTGGGCGAGGTCATGGCGCTGGGGCGTACCTTCGGCGAATCGCTGCAAAAGGCGTTGCGGTCCATGGAAATCGGGCTCACCGGTCTGGATGAGGTGGAGATCCCGGGCTACGACGGCGAAGACACCGGCGCCGTCAAGGCGGCGCTCTCGGTGCCGACGCCGGAACGGATCCTGTCGATCGCCCAGGCCTTCCGCGAAGGGCTGCCGCGCGAAACCATCCAGACGGCGAGCCAGTACGACCCCTGGTTTCTCGAACAGATCGAACAGCTGGTGGCGGCGGAAGGTGAGGTGCGCACCAACGGTCTGCCGAAAACGCGCGAGGGTTTGCTGGCGCTGAAGATGGCCGGATTTTCGGACGCGCGGCTCGCCACGCTGGCGGGCGCCGCCGAGGCCGACGTGGCGGCGCTGCGGCGAACCCATAGGGTGCGGCCGGTGTTCAAGCGGGTCGATACCTGCGCCGCCGAATTCGAGGCGCAGACGCCCTATTTGTATTCCACCTACGAACCCGATTCGGGCAACGCCAGCGGTACGCCGGAATCAGAATCGAAGCCTGCCGCCAGCCGCAAGATCATCATCCTTGGCGGCGGTCCCAACCGCATCGGCCAAGGCATCGAGTTCGATTATTGCTGCGTCCACGCGGCCTACTCTCTGTCGGAAGCCGGCTTCGAAACCATCATGGTGAACTGCAACCCGGAAACGGTTTCGACCGACTACGACACCTCGGACCGGCTCTATTTTGAGCCGCTGACCCTTGAGGACGTGCTCGCGATCGTGCGGGCCGAATCGGAAGCCGGAACGCTGATGGGCGTGATCGTCCAATTCGGCGGCCAGACGCCGCTCAGCCTCGTGGCCGGACTCCAGGCGGCGGGGGTTCCGATCCTCGGCACCACGCCGGATGCAATCGATCTCGCCGAAGACCGTGAGCGTTTCCAGAAGCTGCTGGCCGGGCTCGGCCTCAAACAACCGTCCAATGGTATCGCCTACACGGCGGAAGAGTCCGAAACGGTCGCCGAGTCGGTCGGCTATCCGGTGGTGATCCGGCCTTCGTACGTGCTGGGCGGTCGCGCCATGGAGATCGTCCGCGACAAAGCCCATCTCCACCGCTACATCGGCGAAGCGGTGCGGCTGTCGGGCAGAAACCCGGTGCTGATCGACGGCTACCTGCAACACGCGATCGAGGTCGACGTCGATGCCGTCGCCGACGGGCATGATGTGTTCGTCGCCGGAATCATGGAGCATATCGAAGAAGCCGGAATTCATTCTGGCGATTCCGCGTGCGCGTTGCCGCCCCACACCCTTTCGCCGGAAATCGTCGAAGAAATTCACCTCCAAACCGATGCGTTGGCACGCGCGCTCAATGTGGTCGGCTTGATGAACGTGCAGTTTGCGGTCAAGGACGGCGTCGTCTTCGTGCTTGAGGTCAACCCGCGCGCAAGCCGCACGGTCCCGTTCGTTGCCAAG
>PVBE011764680.1_pt1 | contig 25644 bp, 21 predicted proteins | sample 1631181 | NCBI WGS metagenome assembly PVBE01 (sample SAMN08397723, study PRJNA350692) | Marine metagenome, whole genome shotgun sequencing project. | isolation source: water | place: Pacific Ocean | collected 2012-04 | reverse complement strand
CGCCGGAGACGGCGAGAAGCGCGGCGAACAAAACCCCCTTGGAAGAGATGGTTAGCTAATTTCATCATGAATCGCGACCGCAGCTCTCAAATCGATGCCTTATTCAGACGTTCCTTAGTTTCTGCCGATAATGCGACTGCCCGATACAGAACGCTGTTACTACGCCCGCGGGCGAACGCCTAGGCAGCGCGCCGTGTCACAGCACAGACCCCAAGTTTCCACCGGTTCGTCGCGCAATACGGCGATAGCGTTCCCGGTCAGCCTTTGAGTTCGACGTTGAATGCGGACAGCTCGCATACGACCATCGGGTTCCGTTTCGTGCGCTAGCGGGGCTTCATTTCTCGGTGGGCAAGTCGGGCAGACCAAAGGGAGTCGCGTACTGTAACGCGAGCATATACATCAGACCGCCGTGCGGTTGATCGATTTTAGCCTCGAAATAGACGAAGTCGAAAATGTCGTCCGCGCGCTCGTCCTCTACCATCACGGTCAAGATTTCTTTCTCGGACTGTTCCCCCAGACCGCGGTACTTCAGCGGCGTGATCTTTCCGATACCGCGCGCAGTGTTGATATTCGCTGTAACGATACCCCAGCGTTCCTTGAGCGTTTCGAGAACACCCGGCGCGACCCCTTTGGGGACCACACACGTTATTAATTTGTGACCATCGCTCTTCATTGGGCTTCGGCACCCTCGATTTGTTCGCCGAGTAGGCGTTCTGCGATTTCATGCGGCACGTGTGTCGCGGCCTTCTCCAGCGGGGTCACGTAGATGAAGCCCATCCCGGGCGTGTCGAGTTTACCGGCCTCGTACATGTACTCGAACACGCGATCGACTTGATCGGTGGCCACCACGATAGTGATGACTTCTTTCTCGACTTCCACCGTCAACCCGAGAACGCCGAGTCGTTCACGAACGCCGCTGCCTCTCGCGTAGTAGACCGTGGCGCCCTGGGCGCCGGCATCCTGCGCAGCGTCGACGATCGTATCCGCCAAGCCTCGTTGGACGATGCAAGTAATGAGCGACACGTCCGTGAGGACGATAATGTCATGCTTTTTCATGTCGATCCTCCAACGGCCTGCTCCTCTTCCCAATGTTCGGCGCGCCTGCGCTTGGCAATCTTCCAACGCACCCACTGGCCGGTGGCGAGTACGGAAACGATGGGGCCGATCGACGCCATGGCCAAGATACCAAACCCGTCTGCCGCGCCCACCGCCCCGCCGAGCCCTAGGCCCATAGCGAGAACCAGCGGGACGGTAACAGGCCCGGTCGTGACCCCGGCGCTGTCCCACGCAATGTTTACGTACTCTTCGGTAGAGATCGCCGTGAGAACCACGGCAATCGTGTACCCGGGGATGATCAGGACGGCGATCGGCAGGCTAAAGACGATTTTCAAAATGCCGAGCGCGATGCCGGTACCGACACCGACCGAAACCGCGTTGATCAACATCGATTTTCGAAAGGCGCCGTTGCTGAGGCTTTCCACCGTCATACCGAGCGCGTTCAGCGCCGGCTCGGCCATGGTCGCGCCGAATCCCAAAACCCACGCGAACACGGCGGCGATCCCGATACCCAGGCCAACATCGTAAAGCGGTGAATCGGGGACCACTTCGATCGTCGTGAACGCGCTCGGTACGAGACCGCCGGACTGGCCGCCGAGTTTCGCCAGACCGTAGCTCAAACCGACGTTGAATATGACCATGCCGACGACCGCGAGTGTAATGCCGTAGGCGATATTTGCGGGGTGACGGATCTTTTCGTGCAGCACGAACCGCATCACGAGGAACAAGAACAACACCAGCGGCAGGATCGCTCGGGCGCCGCTAACGACCTCGAGCATGGGCGTGCGGGCATGCCAGGGGGCGCTTTCGGTTACCGCTGCAACGCTTGCGGCGGCGATGATACTGTCAACGTCTTCGACGCTGGCAACGAACAACGCGAGACCGTAAACGGCGAGGATCGGAAATAGCGACGCCAGGGTGACGATGCCAAAACCCGACAACGAGGAGCGTCCGCGCCCAGCGGAAGTCGCCATACCGATCCCGAGCGCCAGCACCAGCGGAACCGTAACCGGCCCGGTGGTAACGGCGCCGCAATCCCACGCCAGACCGAGCACGTGGCGCAACTCGGGGTCGGCAGCAAAATAGAAGGTCAGGCCGATCAGCGGCGCTAGGACCGCATAAATGAGCGGCTTCAAGCTCCATCCGTAAATGAAACGGAGTGTCCCCAGAACCGCCGCGAGACCCACGCCGATCCCTACGACCAATACCAGCCGACCGGACCAGTTATTCAACAGGGCGTACAAATACGGGGTCTTCTCTACGTTCACGATGGCCCCGGCCGCTTTGAGCGCGCCGATCGCCGGTTCGGCGAAAGTGACTCCGATCCCCAGCAGGAAGGTGATCAGCAACACGGCCGGCAAGGGCGCCTTCGACGGCAGGATACTACCGATGGTTTCACCGAAGGGCATCAAACCGACTTTCAAACCTTCCATGAACAACATCAAACCGATGATGACAGCGGCCAGGCCGCCGGTAATGATCCACGAATCGGTGACGTTCTGACGCAGGATCAGAAGTTGAAACAACACGAGGTAGGCGGCGAGCGGAACGACCGCTTTGGCTTGATCCCGAAAGCGGACGCTTACGTAGGGTTGTACCAGCCGGTAAACGTCGAGCGAGCGGAGTTGGAGTTTCGCCTGCCGATGCGCCACGCGTTCGGCCTCGGACTCGATGCTCGGGGCGAGTACGCTATAGCTCAAATATCGTTGTTGGGTCGTGATCTCGCGGATGAAAGCACCGAAACGGACCTTGTGCTCTGTAGCCATGGGCTCTTTATCCGGGCGGGTTCGGGGACGCGGCGCGGGCTAACCGGGCTCCGCCGCTTGCTGTCCCGCGTGGTAGGTTTCGTAGACATAGATCGGGATGTGCATCGATCCGAGGTGGCGTTCGATCAGCGGTTTGACCTCGGCCCATTGCATTCTACCCACGCCGGTCGCCAGCCGGGGCAGCGCCAGGGAAGCGATTTTTTCCTCGACAATGAACGCGGACAACGCATGGAGGGCGTGGCTGACGTGCGTTGCTGAAGCCGGTCCCGGCCGCTGATTGTGGCTCCGGGGCGGGTCCTGGGTGAGCAAATTGACGATCCGGGTGCCGTCCGCTCCGGCCCAAGCCCATAAGCCGCCTGCCTTGCAGCCGCCCGAGTGGCAATAGTGGCGAAAATCCTTGTACATTGCCGGCCACTGCTGGCGGAGCGACAAAGCCAGACCAGCGTCGAAATGGTCGTCCGGGGCAACGCCGTGGGCGATGGCGACTGCCTTGGTGAGGAGAATGTCGCCACTAACGTAATGCAACATAACCGGTTCCTTGTTCGGAATCCTTATTGGGTCGAATCCTGCGTCGACAGAGGAAATCTAGACGCTTTCGTCAATCGTCGATTGCGCGAGATCAAGTATTGTGGCGTTTGTCCATCACAAATGCGGTGCGGGCCGAGGGCCCGTCCTACCGTTTCGTCTCCGCCTCGACAGGCTACATTCGCGGCCAACGCTCGTGGTAGCATCGTCGGTTCTTTACATCCGGGGACGGGGAAATGGGAGTTCATGGGGGCAGGCTCGCGGCGCGGGCATTAAAACAGGCTGGCGTCGAGTGCATTTTCACGCTCAGCGGTGGTCACGTAATGGCGATTTACGATGGCTGCCTCGACGAAGGTATCGATGTTATCGACGTCCGCCACGAACAGGCTGCGGTGCACGCGGCCGATGCGTGGAGCCGGATGAATCCCGGCAAGCTGGGGTGCGCCGTGTTGACCGCGGGGCCCGGCGTCACCGATGGGGTGACGGGCGTGGCGAACGCCTGGCGCGCCAACAGTCCCATCCTGGTGATCGGCGGGCAAGGGCCGTTTAACAACCTGCGGCGCGGATCGCTGCAGGAAATGGACCATGTGGCAGTAATGAAGCCCATCACCAAATGGGCCGACACCTGCTACGACACGCGGCGGATCCCGGATTACATCGAGATGGGGATCCGTCATGCGGTTTCGGGCAACCCGGGACCGGCATTTCTGGAAATCCCGATGGATATCTTGAGTGCTGAAGTGGAATGGGAGGACGTGCGTTTCCCCACGATGCGCCCGGAGCCGCCGCTGTTCATTCCCCCCCAGGTCGACATCGACGCCGCCCTGAAGATTCTTACCGCCGCCGAGCGGCCGGTGATGATGGCTGGTACCAGCGTGAAATGGTCCAATGCATCGGCCGCCCTGCAGAAATTCATCGAAACCGTGCATATCCCGACGTTCGTGAACGGTATGGGGCGGGGCACGGTGAGACCCGGCACGCCGGAACTCTTAAATCGGGTAAGAAAAGAGGCCATCAGTCAGTGCGACGTGTTCGTTTGTGCCGGCGTGCTCCTCGATTTTCGTCTCGGCTACGGCGCTACGATCCCCGCCGATGCGAAGATCATCCAACTGGAGATCGAAAACGAACTGATCGGGACAAACCGTTCGGCCGATGCGGCGGTAGTCGGCAATATCGCCGCGGCTTTCGACGCGATGCTGGAATCGATCGGCAACAGCGATAACGTCCTGGATTACAGCGGTTGGCGAGACACCTTGATCAGCCGCGAAACGGAGCTCGAAGAAGCCTTCGTCGCGCAACTGAATTCCGATGACGTGCCCATCGACCCATTGCGTTTGTGCCGTGAGATCCGGGATTTCGTGGTGGGTAAAGACATGATTCTCATTGGCGATGGCGGCGACATCGTCGCGCAGGCGTCGAAGGTCTTACCCGTCCCGGAAGAAAACTGCTGGATGGACCCCGGTCCCCTCGGCACGCTTGGCGTCGGAATGCCTTTCGCGCTGGCAGCCCAACTGGCCAAACCGGAAAAAAGGGTCCTGATCATCTACGGCGACGGGGCGTTCGGCTTAAACGGGTTTGAGTACGATACGGCGGTGCGGTTCGAACTGCCGATCGTCGGGATCGTCGGCGTCGATGCGGCCTGGGGTCAAATGGCGAGACCGCAAGCCGCTGTTTTCGGGGTGAACCGGCTGGTAGCAACCAAGCTCAATTACACCCGCTACGATAAGATTGTCGAAGCCATGGGCGGACACGGCGAATACTGCGAACGGCCCGAGGAGATCGGGCCGGCTCTGGAACGAGCGTTCGCCTCCGGTAAGCCGGCACTCGTAAACGTCGTGATGCGCCAGGACATCGGCACCGGGATGAAAGGCAGCACCTATATTTGAGTCTCGCGGGCGGGCGCGGCGTCGACGACATTGGATTCGTGTGCTAGATCGGGCTCGCCGCAATGGGCGAGGATATGTCGGCGAGCGTGGTCCCTGAGCTTCACCGCTGCCGACCACGGGTCGAGGTCTCTATCCGGTGCCAATGATGCGCCAACGGCCACCGTTATCGCGCCGCGGCGCGGGTACCATGAGTGTGCTCGCAGTATCGAACGGGTACCGTGGATCGCGATCGGGACGACCTCGACCCCGGCCGCGACGGCGGCTGTGAAAGCACCCATGTGAAACGGCAGGACGCCCGGCATCCGTTTGAACGTGCCTTCGGGAAACACCATCAACGCATGCGACTCGGCCACGGCCCCCGCGGCGTCCTCCAGTTCGGCGATCCCTTTGGTGCGGTCGAAGCGCTCAACGAAACGCGCGCCGATCCGGGCCAATGGACGGCGCAGCAGCCAGGATTGCCGGAGTTCGCCCTTGACCAGAAAATCCACCGGGTACGGCAGCAGGGATACGAGCAACGGGCCGTCGAGATAGCTCTGGTGGTTGGCGACGAACACGCACGCCCGCGGCCGTGGCGGGATGCCTCCCTCGACCGAGATCGGGGTTGCGGTGAGCGGCGCGAGAGAACGCGCTAGCGCTCCGATGCCTCGCCACAGGACCGTCCGTGGCAACACCATCGCCAGCGACCAGGTGCAGACGCCGACCACGGAAAATACGCCCCAGGCATAGCACGCAAACGCTGACTCAGCCGCGAACCGGAAAAGCCGGCGCAACTGGGGCGCGATCCCCGCGATCCCGAGCCGCACAATCTGCACCCAGACGGCTTTCTCTTGCTGCGCCAACTGACCGCGCTCATACAACTTACGACTCGCGGCGCGCCGGATTTTCCCGCTCGAAGTTTTCAATATCGTGTTGGGGGCGACCAGAACGACGTCGTCTGGCGGCGCCGTTACCACATCGGTGGCGATTTCGTTGATGGCGGTACGCAAGCGCTCACGGGCTTCCGGTTGTTTCTTGCGCGTCTCCGCCAGCACCACCAGCCGCTCGGTACCGGTCTGCGCGTCGGCTGAGCCGAAAACCGCCACGCGGCCTTTGCGAATACCGTCTAGTTCGCCGATCAAATCCTCGAGTTCGGTAGGATAGATATTGCGCCCCGCGCGAATGATGAGGTCTTTGCTGCGGCCGGTGATGAACAACTCGCCTGCCGCGATGTAGGCAAGGTCGCCCGTCTCCAACCAATCGTCCTGAAACAGCCCGGCGGTTTTTTCCTGGTTGCGGTAATAGCCGCGCGTAGCGGACGGCCCGCGAAACTGCAGCCGTCCTTCATTGCGCTCCGGTAATTCGCGGCCCGAGCCGTCGACCACGCGGATCTCATGGCGCGGCAGCGGCAAGCCGCAGCTGACGATCCGCAGCGCCTCACCCGCCGACGTCTCGGGCGCTATAGGCCGCGCCTGCGCTTCTCTCGCCAGAGTGCTGCGGTTTATCGTATCCACCAGCGGACCCCGCCCGATCGGGCTGAAGGTCAATCCGACGGAGCATTCGGCGAGCCCGTAGACGGGAAACATCGCGGTGCGGCGAAACCCATAGGCGGCAAACCGCTCACAGAAAGCTTCCATCGTCGCCGGACTGATCGCCTCGGCGCCATTGGCGACGATCCGCCAATGGCTGAGATCGAGGCCTTCGATATCTTTGTCTTCGATCCGTCGCAAACAGAGCTCAAAAGCGAAATTGGGCGCCGCCGACAAGGTCCCCTGGTAACGGTGTATCGCCCACAACCAGCGCTGCGGTCGGCTTAGAAACTGTAGCGGCGGCATGATCACGAGCCGGATCGCATGATAGAGGCTGCCGAACCAGGCTCCGATCAATCCCATGTCGTGATAGAGCGGTAACCAGCTGACGAATACGTCGCGGGAATTGACCTGCATGCCGGTGCCGTCAGCACGAATATTGGCGAGGAGGTTGGCGTGCGACAACGCAACGCCCTTCGGGTCGCCGGTGCTACCCGAAGTGTATTGGAGAAAACCGATATCCTCCGCACGCCGCACGACGGGTTCACGCGCGAAGTCGGGCTCAGTGAGTTCGCCGACGGTAAAAACGTGCCTGAGCGAGTCGACTTGGGAGGTCAGCAGATGCGCTACGGTTTTCGCGTCGGCGACGGTGATCAGCATGCTCGCGCGACAGTTTCCGAGAATGCTGCTCTGACGGCGTAGATGGTCCTCGAGTTGTGCGCGCCTTACCGGCGGATAGATTGGTACCGGAACGGCGCCGGCTAGAACGACGCCATAGAAGGCGAAAAAATAGTCGCGACTCGTCGGCAGCATCAGTGCGACGGTTTCCCCCGGATCCAGTCCGTACTTCTGTAACCCCGCGGCCACCGCCGAGGCGCCGTCCCATAATCCCCGATACGTAATGATTTCGCCGTCTGTGTAATCGTCGTAGAACTGTATGTGCGCCCGTTCGGGATTGCGCTCGACGTGCCAGCGCAAAATGTCGGACAAGGTTTCGGCGCCGTCGGGAGCCGGTTCGGCGTCGCCGGACGTCACGTCGATCGCTTCGAGCGACAGTTTCGCTGTCTTACCGCCCGCGGCCCTAATTAAGGCCCGGAGTACATCACGCGGCGTTTCGGCCGAGGTGGTCCATTGCTCGGAAAGGGTCACACCGAAGGTACGTTCGACCCGGGCAAACATCTCGACCCGTCCGAGGCTGTCCAGTCCGAGATCCCGATCGAAAAACGAATCCAGGGTCGGCGGGCGAGCGGAGGTGTCATGCGGGTGCAGTTCGTGAGTGACGGCGGCCACCACGTCGAGCAGAGTGGCGGCGGCGCGCTTCGGATCGGTCATCGAGGGTACGGACGATGGGGACGAGGAATCCATGTGTTTCCACCCGCGAGTTTCGAGCTAAGTAGGTGCTCCGAAAGATGCTTCACTTTCGTCGTTACTCCAACTGCCGTCACCCCGGACTTGATCCGGGGTCCAGTCAAACGATGTCCGCCTGCGGCGGGCTTCTTCTACTGGATGCCGGATCAAGTCCGGCATGACGAAAGTGATCGATATTTCGGATCAATTATCTAGAGTAAACGAATCGCGTACGGCTAACCACGGAGAAAACTGGGTCGATTCGCTCGTGCTCTCAGTGGCCATTTATACGCTTCGGTCACACGCGGCGCCTCAGCTGTCCCCTTTCGGTACGATGCGCAACAACTTGCCGTCCCATTCGTCGGTTAACAGATAGAGATACCCGTCCGGCCCTTGGACGACGTCGCGGATGCGACCGAAGTCGCCGTCCAGCATACGTACTTCATCGACGATCTGATCACCGCGAACGACCAGACGCACTAACAAACCAAACTTGAGGGAGCCGCCGAACAGATCGCCGCGCCACGCCGGAAACGCTTCGCCGGTGTAGAACGTCATACCGGACGGGGCAATCGAAGGAACCCATTTGTGAATGGGTTGCACCATGCCGGGTTTGTGCGTCCCTTCGCCGATCTTGGTACCGATACCGTAGTTGCGCCCGTAGGTAATGACCGGCCATCCATAGTTGGCGCCCACGCGCATGATGTTGACCTCGTCACCGCCCTGCGGGCCGTGCTCATGGGTCCAAACTTCCCGCGTATCCGGATGAACCGCTATCCCCTGTATGTTGCGATTCCCGGTGGTATAGATGCCGGGCGCGGCGCCGGGTTTTCCGTGGAACGGATTGTCTTTGGGCACGGTACCGTCGCTGTGCAAGCGGACCAGCGAACCCGAATGCAGGCTCGGGTCCTGTGCGTCATCGCGCTGGCCGCGTTCGCCCAGGGTAATGAACAGGTATCCGGCGTCGTCGAACAGCAGGCGTCCGCCGAAGTGCCTGCCGCCGCCGGCTTTCGGCTGGGCGCGAAAGATTACCTCGTGCCCGGTGAGTTCCGCGCCGTCGAATCGCGCGCGCAGCACCTCGGTGGAGTAACCGCCGGGCCCGTGCCCGGCGTAGCTGAGATAAATCCAACGCGTCTGTTCGAATTCGGGATGCAAGGCGATGCCCATTAACCCCCCCTGCCCGTGCTCCGTGATCGGCGGCACCCCACTGATCGGCGTCGGGACGAGTGCACCTCGCGCAAACAGGCGCAGAGCGCCCCCGCGTTCGGTGATCAGGATGTCACCGTCCGGCAAAAAGGCCATGCCCCAGGGATTAGCGAGCCCCGCGGTGACGGGTTCGATTCGGATCCCCGCCGAATCCGCAGACAGTGAAGAACTGCCGAGTGCCAAGGCAATCAGCAGACACAGCGCCCCCGCGAGTCCTGGTTCCGGTCGCCGGTCGCCTCCGAAATCGGATCGCTTCATGCGGATGTCTTTCTACTCAGTTCATTCTGATCCCGCCGCACACGTTCAACGCCTGGGCGGTGATCTCTTTGGCCTCGTCGGACGCGAGGAACACGGCGGTGTTACCGATGTCCTCGGCGGTTTGCGGGTTGCCAAACGGGATCATCTGCTTGACGACGGCGTCATAGGCGTCCTCCGGCGAAGCGCCGTCGAGGGCCGGATTCGTGCGGGTCATATACTCCGCCAATCGTTCCCACATGGGCGTCCAGATAATACCCGGACAGATGCAATTCACATTCACATGGTACGGCGCGAGTTGCAACGCGATCGATTGCGTCAGCGAGATCACGCCGGCCTTGCTGGCCGCATACGCCGGTAGAAACTCGACACCCTGGCGACCCGCGACCGAAGAGATATTGATGATGCGGCCGCTGCCTTGCTCCTTGAAGTAGGGAACCACGGCGCGGCAGGACAGGAACACGCCTTTCAAGTTGACGTCCATGACCAGATCCCAGTCCGCTTCCAGGACATTTTCGATCAGCGGCGGGGTCTCCGGCGCTGTGGTCGGAAGACCGTCGACACCGGCGTTACAAACGATCGTATCGATGCGACCGAAAGCGGCGCGCGCGGCCTCGACCATCTGCCCGCAGTCGTCCGCGCTACGAACGTCCGCCTGGTTGGCGATTGCTTCACTTCCCGTCTGCCGTACCTTCTCGGCGACCGCATTCGCCCGATCCAGGTTCGCGTCGCTCACCACGACGCGCGCGCCCTCTCGTGCCAGGCACAAACTGATCCCTTCACCGAGGCCGCCGCCTCCGCCGGTAACGATCGCTACATTGTCTTCTAAACGCATTTTTCTAGCTCCCTCCTGAACTGTCACCGACTGCGCGCGTCAGTGTAACCGAACAACAGTCTACGCCGACACGATACCGTTCGCCCGAATGCGGTGGACTCGGGATGGCCACTGTGGAAATATCCTCCGGCAGGGGATCGCGTCCCGTACGCGGGGCCAAGATCGGACGCCGCCGGGATCGGCGGACGTTTTCCCAACGGTCGGTGACATGGCTTGAGCGCCGGAAAGACGGCCACATTCAAAAAGTAAAAAGTCGGGAAACACTATATGGCTGACAACCCCATCGATCACTTTACGGTCGACAATGACGATTTTCGTTACATCGGTCGCGACCTGCAGCGGCCGGAATGCATACTTGCCGAAAAGGACGGTACCTTGTGGTCGGCAGACGCGCGCGGGGGAGTCGTTCGGATCGCAGCCGACGGCCGGCAAACCATCGTCACGCAAGCCCACTCGGAGGCCTTCGGAGCCGGCGACGAGGATTCCGAGAAGTTCACGGCGGGGACCCTGCCGAACGGCCTCGCATTCGCCGATAACGGCGACATCTGGATCTCGAACTTCGGCACCGACTGCCTCGAACGCATGACCCGCTCGGGCGCGAGCAAAGTTGTTCTGGACCGGGTCGACGGCGAAGCGATTGGCAAAGTGAATTTCATCGCACGCGACAGCCGCAACCGGATCTGGATCACGGTCTCGACCCTGATCCCCGAGTGGCCGCGAGCGCTTTGCAAGGACGTCGTGGATGGCCGCGTCCTGCTGTACGAGCAAGGCAAGGGCGCCCGCGTCGTCGCCGACAATCTGCACTTTACGAACGAATGCAAGCTCGATGCGCGCGAAGAGTATCTCTATGTCGTTCAGACCTGCGGGCGTAACGTAGTGCGCTATCGGATCGAGCCGGGCGGGGACCTGACTGGCCGCGAAGTTTTCGGTCCACGAGACCACGGCCGTTTCATCGACGGCATTGCGTTCGACGCCTACGGTAACCTGTGGGGCACTTACATCATGAATGATGGTATTTTCGCCATCACGCCGGACGGTGAACGCAAGATGATTTTTGATGACTCGACCGGGGAGGAAACGAAAAAGCTCGATGATGCATTCCAGACCGGGCAACCCCTTGCAATGGATCTGCTCCTGGAATGCGGCGGTACGGTAGCGCCGTGGTGTGCCTCGGTAACGTTCGGCGGGACGGACTTAAAGACGGTCTATGTTGGCAGCCTGCGGGGAACGACGATCCCGTATTTCGCCTCGCCCGTAGCCGGGCTGCCGATGGTCCATTGGAACGCGACCTACTGAGCCGATGAAAAGAGCCGAGGCGCGCTGAACGGTATGGCGCTCGACCAGAAACTCGGACCCAACGAGTCGCTCATTGGCGTCGCCGGGGGACGCAATCGGCTCGGCACTCCCGCCCTGCTGATCGACCTCGACGCGTTGGAACGCAATATCGCGATCATGGCCGACTATCTCGGGTCGAAGAACCACGGACTTCGACCGGTTGCCAAGATCCATAAATCGGTCGAAATAGCGCGACGCCAGGTAGCGGCGGGGGCTCTCGGCGTATGTTGCGCCACACTTGCCGAGGCGGAGGCAATGGTGGATGGCGGAATCCCCGGAGTCCTGCTGTTTTCTTCGGTCGTCGGCGATCCCAAGATCGCGCGATTGGCCAAATTGAATGCCCGCGCTAAAGATTTCATGGTCGCCGTGGACGACCCCGACAACGCCCGGCAACTTGGTCGCGCCGTGGCCGCCACGGGGCGGCGACTCAAGGTCCTGGTGGACTATGAAGTCGGCGGGCGACGTACCGGCCTGGCATCCCTCGTTGAGGCATGCGACTTGGCGCTCAAGGTGGCCGGCGACGAGTGGCTGGAATTCGCCGGCGTGCAGGGTTACAGCGGCCGAGATCAACGCGTCCCGGATTTCGGCGAGCGCGCGCAACGCCAGGCCGGCGCCGTGGCGCCGCTGCGCACTTTGTGCGACCGCCTGGACGCGCTCGGTCTGTCCCCCGGAATCGTGACGGGCGGCGGTACCGGAACCCACGCTATCGATCACGAACAAAGCGTCTTCACCGAAAGCCAAGCCGGCACCTATGTCTTCATGGATGTCAATTACCTGTCCACGCCGCTGCGCCGGGACGATCCCACGCCGTTCGAGACCGCGCTATTCGTCCGCACCAGCGTGATCAGCGTAGCCCAGCCGGAGTTCGCCATTACTGACGCCGGGATCAAGGAATTCTCCACGGCGGCGTTCCCCCCTCGACTCAATAGCGGCGCGCCGGCGGGCGCGAGTTACGACCTGGTGGGTGACGACCTCGGGCGGATCAATTTCGCGCATCCCGACGACAAGATGCGGCTCGGCGATGCGGTGGAGTGCGTTACTCCGAAATGCTACGCTACATTGAACTTATACGAGGTCTATCATTGCGTTCGCGGCGACACGCTGGTCGACATCTGGCCGATCGACGCCCGCACGACCTGGTGAGCGGACGGACGTCTCGTCTTCGGTGATCCGCCACTGTCCACGGAACGAAGCCCCTTCAACGATAGACCGGCGCAGCGCCGGGGCCCCTTGCCTTTACTGGCGGCGACCGCGCGGCCGACAATAACCGACTGACGGACGAACACAGGACGATACGCGATGCAGGGTTTATTCGATTTGACAGGAAAGACGGCGCTGATCACCGGATCGAGCAAGGGGATTGGTCGCGCCATTGCCCATGAAATGGCGCGTCAAGGCGCCCAGGTGGTTATTTCCAGCCGCAAGGCCGATATCTGCCAAGCGGTCGCCGACGAAATCAATGCCGAGCTCGAAAAGGCCGCCGGAGGAGCGGTCGTCATCCCGGCGAATATCAGCCATAAAGAGGAACTGGAGCGGCTGGTCGATGAAACCCGGTCCCAACTCGGCCGGATCGATATCCTGGTATGCAATGCGGCGGTCAACCCCTACTACGGACCGATGAAGGACATGCCGGATTCCGCTTTCGAGAAAATACTCGGGGTTAACATCCAATCCAACCATTGGCTCGCGCACATGGTGCTACCGGAGATGGTCGAGCGCAGGGACGGATCCATCATCATCGTCTCCTCCGTAGGCGGCCTGCGCGGTAGCGCGGTGCTTGGCGGCTACTGCATATCGAAAGCAGCGGATCTGCAGTTGGTGCGTAACCTCGCGGTCGAGTACGGCCCGCAGAATATCCGCATCAACGCGATTTCGCCCGGTTTGGTACGCACGGAGTTCGCGCGCGCGCTTTGGGAAAACCCGGAGATCCTGAATGCGCGCACCGGCGGCGATCCGCTGCGGCGGATCGCGGAACCAAGGGAGATCGCGGGCGCCGCCGTGTATCTCGCCTCGAGCGCTGGCTCGTTCACCACCGGACAGAATATCGTCGTCGACGGCGGCGCCACTATTTGGTAGCGATACCGAGCGCCCTGCTAACAACAACCCCTCGGCCCACTTTGCATGCATCGAATCGCGGCCGCCGGAGTGGAGCCGCCGGGTTCAGCGCCAGGACCCCCGCTGTAGAGTCACTTTGGCAACCCGTTCAATCGCTTTAAGCCATTAGCCCTTCTATACTAGGCGCCTATCGACTACCCGTGGTCTGCGCGGCGGAAATGCCGCACGGTCCGTTAAACTAACCAATTTTAATAGTCCCGAGGGCAATTGTGAGCACATTCGAACAGCAGTTAGAGAAGATCAAAACCGGCGACGGGTTCATTGCGGCGTTGGACCAGAGCGGCGGTAGCACGCCCAAAGCGCTTGGCCAGTACGGCGTCACGGACGAAGCATGGTCGAACGACGAAGAAATGTTTACGGTCGTTCACCAGATGAGGACACGGATCGTTACGAGCCCGAGTTTCGATGGCGCGCGAATTCTCGGTGCGATCTTGTTCGAAAACACGATGGACAGGGAAATCGAAGGAAAGCCTACGGCGGATTATCTTTGGGACGTCAAGAACGTTGTCCCGTTTCTCAAAGTCGACAAGGGCCTTGCCGACGAGAACGACGGCGTCCAGCCGATGAAGCCGATGCCGAGTCTCGACGAATTATTGCAAAAAGCCAAATCGAAGAACATCTTCGGTACCAAGATGCGTTCGGTGATTAAGCAGGCAAGTCCGAGCGGCGTTGCCGCGGTCGTGAAACAGCAGTTCGAACTAGGGCGCCAGATCGTCGGCGCCGGTCTGGTACCGATCATCGAGCCCGAGGTCGATATCCATTGTCCGGACAAAGCGCAGGCCGAAGAGCTGCTGCGCGCGGCGATGATGGAGGAGTTGAATCATTTGAGCGCCACAGAGACCGTGATGCTGAAGCTCACCCTACCGGAGGAAGACAATTATTATGCCGACTTCGTGAAGCACGCGAAGATCGTGCGGGTGGTCGCGCTTTCCGGCGGCTATTCGCGTGAGGAAGCCAACGCGCGGCTCAGCAGAAACAACGGTGTGGTCGCGAGCTTTTCGCGCGCGCTTGTCGAGGGGCTCAGCGCGCCGCAGTCGGACGACGAATTCGATCGGATGCTGGGTACTTCGATCGATAGCATTTGCGCCGCTTCCAACACCTGAAACCTTCTTTTCGTGGATTGATAAAAAAATAAGGCGTTCCATCCGATGCAGACGACATGAGCCTCTTTGTCCACGAAAATCATCGCGATACTGCTGGCGGCGGCGGTATCGCGGATGTTGCCAGCCGCCGACTTGCCGACGATCTCCGACCCGGCGATCCAGGCCTGTATCGACAAAATGATGCCGGCGAAGTCTCTCACCCAAAATCTCGCTCTGCGATCGTTTGACGGATCGGGACTGATCGAGGAATCCATTGCCAAGTTGTATTGGCGCCGCGCCGATGACGACAAATCGCGCGCAGTGATGCGATTGACCGCGCCGCCGAGCCGCAAAGGCGTTGCCGTGTTGATGGTGGAAAGCGATTCGTCGGAACCAACCATGTACTTGTATGTACCGGATTTGAAGCGAACGCGGTGCGTCACCGGCAAGCAACTCGCGACCATCGATGATGGGTACCGATTTCAGCTACGAAGAATTCTCGCATTTTCAGAAAGCGGCCGCCGACAGTGAAACAAAACGGACCGAGGATCAGACCGTGGCCGGTGAACCTGCCTACGTGCTCGAAACGATATCCGGTGGTGAGGGATCGGCATACAGCCGCATCCTGACGTTCGTCGATCAGGCGCGCTGCGTGCCGTTGCAAACTCAGTCTTTTGGGCTCGACGGCGAATTGAGTAAGGAATTGCTGGCGGCGCCCGCCCAGATCAAACCGGTCGGTGACCGCCATGTGCCACATCGGGTAGTGATGCACGATCGGAAGAAGAACACGCGGACCGAACTCATCGTCGAAAACGTCGAAGTCGATGTCGATCTCAACGACAGCATCTTCAGTCCGAAACGCCTGGGGATGGCACCCTAACCCTGTCTGGTGATCTCCAAGCTTCTCGAGTGGCTTGTCGACCACCCCTATGTGGTCGTCCTATTCGCCATATTCGTCTTCTTCTTTGCCTTCGACGAAACCGTCGACACGCAGAATCGCCGGATTAAGATTAGTGTCGATTCGTCGATAGAGAACCTGCTGCCCGCCGAGGGACCGACCCTCAAGGTCTACGCGAGCGTGCGCGACCGATTCATTGGCGATGACGTGCTCATCGTCGTATGGCTCGCCGACGATCTGTTTACACCGGAGCGTCTGGCCGCACTCAAGCGGCTGGCCCGCAGGCTGGAGAAGATGCCGGGCGTCGACACCGTCGACAGCCTGGCATCCGCGGTGTATGTGCGCGCGGAAGAAGATTTCACCGAGATCGGACCGTTTCTGGACACGCTTCCCGCCAATATCGAGGAAGCACGGCGTCTCAAGGGCGACGCTCTTGCCAATCCGCTCTACATCGGCACACTAGTCTCCCACGACGGGCGCGGCGCGGTACTGGCGGTGCACTTCGCTCCGGGTCTGGACACAGCCGCACTCGGCGAGGAGATCGACGCCATCGCGCTGGCGTCGCGGGAAGAAGCGGGCAACGTCGAACAATTCGTGACGGGCCCGATCGTTGCCCGGCTCGAAACCGGCCGGACCCTATTTTCCGACATTCAACTCGTGTTCCCGCTCGCGGTCTTCGCGACCTTCTTGGTCAGCATGATCGGTTTGCGTTCGCTGCCGGGCGTACTGCTGCCGTTGATCGTCAACGGGATTTCACTATTGATCACCATGGCGATCTTTATTCGTGCCGGCTACGCCCTCAATTTCGTCACGGTCATCATGCCGCCGGTAGTTTTCGTCGTCGGGTTCGCCTATGCCGTACACGTGGTCAGCGATTTCGAACGCGCGCTGGCGAGTGGGCTCGAGAAGATCGCGGCGATAAAACATTCTCTCGACGAGGTGTTTGTGCCCTTGACCCTCACGGCCTTCACGACCGGCATCGGCTTCGTCTCGTTGATGATGAGCAACATCGAAACCATTCAGATATTCGGACTGTTTTCCGCGCTCGGAACGATGCTGAGCTGGTTGTGCGCGGTGGTACTGGTGCCGGTCGGGCTCCGTTTTCTGCCGGTGCCTAAACGGGCGTCCGCGAGCCCAGGCTTTTTGCTGAACTTCGTGCCGAAGATTTCGAAGTTCGATCTCGAAAACCGCAGGTTTATTCTGATGGGCGGCTTTCTCGTTGCAGCGCTGTCGGTAATTTGCGCGAATCAGATCAAGGTCGGGACCGATTACCTGAGTAACTTTCCGGCGGACAGCGAAATACAACGGAATTTCGCGGCGGTCGGAAAATCTTTTTCCGGCGCGGTACCGCTGCAGATACTGGTCGAGAGCGACGTTCCCAATGTATTCAAAAACCCCGAGGACCTTCGGGAATTGGACCGCTTACAGCAATGGGTGACGAAACAACCAGAGGTTGGCGGCGCCGTCTCTCTAGTCGACTACATGCGCATGCTGCACCTCACCTTCGTGCCGGACATTACGCCCGAGAAGGCGATCCCCGAAACTTACAACTTGTCCGATCAGCTGCTGTCCCTCGGTGCCGGTGATGACGTCGAGCGATTTGCCGACGTACGCTACAAAAGCACGCTGATGCACGTCCGCTCGACCGCGGTGAGCTCGAACGCGCTCAGCGCGCTTGTTACCCGCATCGAGGATCGGCTAGGCGAATTGCCGGAACATCTGCGAGGTAAAGTAACGGGTAGCTCGGTTCTGCTTGCGCAGACGATGGACGAGATCACTCGCGGGCAGATCATGAGCTTATCTGGTGCGCTCATCATCATTTACCTCATTCTCTCGATTTTGTTCGGGTCCTTGCGCGTCGGCGCGGTGGCGCTCATTCCGAATCTGCTGCCTATTGCCGCTTTTTTCGGGATCCTGGGCTTGACCGGTATTACGCTCAATCTTGCTACCAGCCTCGTGGCTACCGTTGCGTTAGGGATCGCGGTCGACGACAGTATCCACTACTTCTCCCGGTTTAATACCGAATCGCGGAAGCTCGCTAACGAAGAACTCGGCGTTGAGCGCGCGATCGCGGCGATTATCCGTCCCGTCACGTTCACGACGGCGGCGTTGTGCGCCGGTTTCCTGGCGCTACTGGTCAGCGATCTGCGCAACCAAGTCGAATTCGGGATCCTCGCGGCGTTAACCCTTTTCTTCGCCTGGCTGGTCGACCTCACACTCAGTCCGGCGCTCAGCAGCGGGTTGCGCTTCGTCACCCTGTGGGAAGTACTGACGGTCGACTTGGGTGCGGAGCCGCATAAGAAAATCCCCCTGTTCAAGGGACTCACCCACCGGCAGGCGCGGATCGCGGCTTTATTTGGACGCATCGAACCCTATGAACCGGGTGATCGGATCCTTTCTTTTGGCGAAGAAGGCAACGAGATCTGTATTCTGATCGAGGGGGTCGTCGTCGCCCAGGTGTCGCGGCCGGAGGGCAACCGCGTGTTGCGTGCGTTGCACCCTGGGGACGTGTTCGGCGAGGTCGCCCTGTTTACCGGCAAGCGCTCCGCCAACATCGACGCCATGACCGGGGTGCGCGTTTTGTGGCTCAACCAGGAGAGTCTCGAACGGATCCAATCCCGCTATCCGCGCATTGCCGCGCGGCTTTTCTGGAATCTCACAGGGACGGTGTCCGAACGCCTCGCGGACATCACCCGGCGCGTGTGAACGGCGCTCGTAGTAAGGGACGGTCGAACGTCGATTAGACGGCGATTTGCCACAGCCAGTAGAGACCAAACGCGAAACCCAGCGCTTCGCCCGCGGCGGCGATGCGCGGAATGATCCCGGGCTTGCCGTCGAGCACGCGGCTCACGATGCGTCCGAACAGGAGCCCGCCCATGAACACGACCGCCAACAGCAAGGCCGAGAAGGCGAGCGATTCAACAAATGCTGCGGCGATGAACACCCCCGCGCTGGCAATGGTGACGCCCCCTGCCCCGGAGCGTAGGAAATTCTTCGCATCGACATCGTCCGCGCCTAAGGCATAGGGGAACGCTACGGTTTCGACCGGCCTGAACAGAGCCCGCAAGCCCACGATCAAGAAAATGGCGCCGGTTATCAGCAGGTAGGCGGTCATCGCAGCGCAACCTCGCGGCTCGTTCGTTTCAATTCGTCGGTGTCTTAACCAAGACTCCCAGACTCACAAGGATAAGGGCCGGGTTTGGTAAAGTCGATGTACTCTGCCCGTGGGGTCCGCCGACGCCGGCCGGGCCGTTGGACGGCACTGGTGTTTGCCGCTATAAAGCGCATATGAAAGGACCGCTGTCGGGCTATCGCATACTGGACATGAGCCGCGTGCTATCCGGGCCGGCAGCGACCATGTTGCTGGCCGACCAAGGTGCCGATGTCATCAAAGTGGAACCGCTCGCGGGTGATATCACCCGGCAGATGGGCGTTGGCCGCCAGGGTATGACCGCCGGTTTTCTGAACATCAATCGGGGCAAGCGTGCGATTGCACTCGATCTGAAGTCGGCGACCGGGGTCGATATCGTTAAGAAGATAGCGGGCACTGCGGACGTTTTCGTGCAGAATTTTCGCCCCGGTGCGATCGACAAAATGGGCCTTGGCGCGGACGTCATTCGGGAATTGAAACCGGACATCATCTACGTCTCCATCAGCGGGTTCGGGGACAAGGGCCCCTACGCCCACAAGCGCGTTTACGACCCGGTGATCCAGGCGCTCTCCGGGGTCACCGATATCCAGGCCGACGGCGAAGCGGGCCGTCCACGGATGATGCGCACCGTCGTACCCGACAAGACCACCGCGTTGACGGCCGCGCAAGCGATCACGGCTGGACTGCTCGCGCGCGAGCGCAGCGGCGAAGGCCAGCACATCAAGTTGGCGATGCTGGATGCGATGATCGCGTATTTGTGGCCCGAAGGGATGATCAACCTGACGATCGTCGATGACGAACGTGCGCCCGGCGTCGGACAAATCGCACAAGATCTGGTGTTCAAAACACTGGACGGCTATATCACCGCCGGCGCCATGTCGGATCAAGAATGGGAAGGCATGTGCGCGGCGCTGGAACGCCCCGAGTGGGTGAACGACGAGCGCTTCAACACGACCGCGAACCGCTTCATCAATATCAAGGAACGTCTCGCGGAAACTTCGAAAGTGATCGAGACGCGCAGTAGCGCAGAATGGTTGAGCCGGATGGATGCCAACGGCGTACCCTGCGCCCCGATCCTGATGCGGCCCGAGGTGATACGACACGAACAGGTCCTGGTTAACGAACTCATTACCGAATACGAGCATCCGATTCTCGGCCGAGTCCGTCAGCCGCGTGCGGCTGCCCGTTTTGAAGGTGCGTCGGCCCCGCAGCATCCGATCGCGCCGCACCTCGGTCAGCACAACGGCGAAGTGCTTAGCGAAATCGGTTACTCAGAAGCGGATATTCAGGACCTCGTCACGAAAGGCATACTCTCCGCGCCCCGATAGTCTGGGCATTAGACGATTGATCCGAAATGTCGATCACTTTTTAATCCGGGATTAACTGATGAAGGTGATTACCGTCATGCCGGATTCAATCCGGCATCCAGTAGAAAAAGCCCGCCGCAGGCGGACATTGTTTGACTGGACCCCGGATCGAGTCCGGGGTGACGGCAGGCGGACCTACGAACAGCGTGAACCGCATTTCGGATCAATTATCTGCTCGGCACCGCTTATCCAGCTTCCTGGCGCCCGCGATCGCATGTGCTCATACCAACTCCACGATGCGCGCGACTGACTCGCGCAGTTTCGGTTCGTCGACGCCGTCGAGCCGCAATCGTGTCACCACCAAGTGCGTCGCGGTCAACGCCTCTTTGTATTCGGCGAGTTTGTCCGCAACATAGTTTGCTTCGCCGATGACGGCCCAGTCGTCGACGGGGGCGTGCGGTTTCCGTCCCGTCGGCAGTTTAGTCGCCGCTAGGCGCTTGCGCAGTGCCGCGATATCGTCGCCGCGCTCGCTCACGAAAACCGTCCGCATGATCGGGCGGGTCTCGACAGGTGAGTGACCGGCTTGCTCGACCGCCTCGCTGTGGCGTTCGATGTTTATTCGCAGATCGCTCAGCGTCTCGATCGGAGAAGCGAGATACGGCAGGCCCAAACGCCCCGCCTGGGCCAATGCTTTGGGACCGAACGCCGCGACCCAGATCGGCGGATGCGGCCGCTGCACGGGCAGCGGATCGACGATAACCCCGCTATTGGCGTCGTCATCAAGGGATACGGGTTCGCCCGCCCACGCTCGTCTCATGAGCGCGAGCGTCCACTCGAACTGCCGGCGTTTCGCGCCGGGTTCGATATTGAACGCTGCCAGCACTTCATGCGCATAACCGCGCCCGACGCCGAGCAGTACCCGACCATGAGAGAGTCGATCCAACACCGCGACCTGTTCGGCAGCGAGTAGGGGGTTGCGCAGCGGCAGCAGGAACGAAGTGGTCGCCAAGCGTATGGTGTCGGTACCGGCTGCTACGCCGGCGAGCAGCATTAAGGGATCGGGGATAGCGCGCTCGTTGAAATGGTTTTCCGGCAACCAGAACGATTCATAACCGAGCACTTCGGCAAAGCTCGCCTGTTCCGTCAAGCTGGCGGCCGAGAGGTCGTCGAAGTTCCAGGGTGTGAGTCCGAGTCGCAAACCGGTGCTCCGTGAGCGTAAAGAGCAGGAAATATACATCACTCTGAGCCACAATCGGGCACGCCGCGCCGGAAATTCGATCGACGGTGCCGGTTCCATCAACCTCTTTGACTTCAGGTGGCGCGATCGCTTCGCGTCGTTCCCCGATTCATTCGCGCGGATAGCGCCAGGTATCGGCAGGCTGTGCCGCCGTTTCGTCGATCGTCCACTGCGGCAGCGCGAACCCTTCGGCGACATCGACGAACACCATGCGTACTCGGGTGCCGATCCCTACCTGCCGGATGACTTCCGGCGTGGCGAATTGGCCGTCCGGCATCACGAGGTTGCCGCCGACGCGCAGCGCCTCGTGTTCGCTCGGCCGCGCTTTCTGTTCGTCCAAATCAACGAGCAGGATCAGATACGGCACCTTGTCTTTGAATGCCGGTTGAATGGCATGATGTACTTCGCCGTAGGAGTGCACCGTGCCCTTACCTTCGACCGCAACCCACTCGCACTCGCGCTCACCGGTCCACGGGCAGGCGGTGGTCGGCGGATAACGCAACAGACCGCTTTTCACACCGCGCTGCAGCCGAAATTCGCCGGCCGCGCAATACTTGAAGAAATCGCGGTTCTCGCCGTCGAGATCGTCGACCGTGAGCAACATTCCCATGTATTCACCTTGCGTTGGCATCATCGCACTCCCTATCGATGGTCTTTGGCCATCACCACCGCGGAGCCCGCGCCGGGGTGTGCCCAGCCGAGATTCGCGCTGAGCTCGACCTGTTTGATTTGGCGGCACCCGCCTTCGGCATAATCGTAGGTGTGCTGCCGGCGACCATCCGTCCCGGGCGGACAGGAATCGTCGATTTCGCCGCGCAGTTGCCGGACGTTTTCGATCACCATGCTCATGCCGTGGGTATAGCCTTCGCACAGGTGGCCACCCGATGTGTTGTTGGGCCGCTTGCCGCCGAGTTCGATGGTCCCGTTCGACACGTAATCGCCGCCTTCTCCTTTCGCGCAAAAGCCATAGTCTTCCAGCTGCATCATGGTCGTGAAGGTAAAAGCGTCGTAGGAACCGGTGACGTCGATGTCTTCCGGCCCGACGCCCGCATTGGGCCACAGGATGTCGCGCGCATAGACGCCGGCAACCGTCGAGATGGGACCGGCCTGATAATGCAGATGAATATCGCCGTGCGATTTGCATACTCGACCAGCAACCGACTGGATCACCGCCGGTGGGCGCGGGCAGTCGCGAGCGCGGTCGATACGCGTGACGATGACGCAGGTAGCGTTGTCGGTCTCGACACAGCAATCGAGCAAATGTAGCGGCTTGCAGATGATCCGAGAATTGATCACGTCATCGATGCTATAACGCCGCTTGTAGTAAGCCTTCGGATTGTTCGAAGCGTGCCTGCTGTGCGCGACTTTAACCGCCGCTACTTGCTCGGGCGTCGTCCCATATTCGTACATGTGCCGCATGAACGACGGTGCGAAGAGTTGGCCCGCGCTTTGCCAGCCGTAGGCGCGATGATGGATCTGATCGCCGATTATGGGTGCGGCCGATCGGGCACCGGTGCCGCCGATGCGTACCTGCGAATAACCGTTCATCGCGCGATAGATCGCCACCGTTTTGCACATCCCGGCCTCAATGACCCCGATAGCGATCCCTATCAGGCACTCCGTCGAAGAACCGCCGCCGAAGATATCCGTATAGAAGTTCAGACGGATCCCCAAATCGGTCGCGACGTGCGGCGCGAACGTGGAATCGTTCAAGGAATAACTCAACATACCGTCGATGTCGCCGGCAGTCATGCCGGCATCCGCGATTGCGTTGCCTACCGCCCAGCTCGCGAGCGACCGGGTGGTTTGGTCGGAGCCGCGGCGATAGCTGGTTTCGCCGACGCCACATATCGCGTATTTACCGCGCAAATGGCGCGGCGACGATGCGTCTACTTCGCTGGTGCTAGACAGCGTCATCGGTGTTCTCCCGGAAACGTTTCTCCGGCCATTCTACCCATATGATGGCCGCAACGCGCCCCGGCGGGCGTTCGCGGCTCCGGTCAGTTTGTTAGAATTCTCGAACCTCAGCGACGATGACACGGGAGCACGAAGATGGCAGGAAACTAACGACAGCGTGCGGGTCGAAGACCACGGCCGGGTCCGACTACTCACTATCGATCGACCCGATGCCTTGAACGCGATGAACAATACCGTGTTCGCCGGGATTGGAGATGCGTTGGCGGCAGCACGGACCGCCGAGGCAACGGCGGTGGTCGTGATCACCGGCACCGGGAGAGCTTTTTCGGCCGGGCAGGACCTGGCGGAGATGCAGGCCGGATTGGCGGTAGACGGCGAACACCAGTTTCCGCGGATGTTGGAACAGCTCACGAGTTTCAACAAACCATTGATCGCCGCAGTGAACGGATTGGCGATCGGTATCGGAATGACCATGCTCGCCCACTGCGACCTCGTGTTCATGGCCGCCGACGCCAGACTCAAGACTCCCTTCCCGCAATTGGGTCTTGCCCCCGAAGCGGGAAGCAGCTACACCTTCATTCAGCGCATGGGCTGGCAGAACGCGGCCTACACCCTGATGTCAGGCCGCTGGTTCAGCGCCGCCCAATACCACGAAATGGGTTTGGCGTGGCGGGTCACCGAACCCGAGGATCTGTTACCGGAAGCGATGACCGTAGCCGAGGAACTTGCCGCGAATCCGATACCGTCACTCATCGCGACCAAGGAACTCCTACTCGGCAGCAGCGGACGACCAACCGACGCTTGGGCCGCGCATGAGCGAGAGATCGCCGCCTACGGCCATTTACTCGGTGCCGCGGCCAATCAAGAAGCCGTAGCCGCGTTCATCGAGAAACGAGAACCGGATTTCACCCGGATCCCCGGTATTTGAAACGGTCGGAAGTGCGCCGGGAGGACAAACCCGCAGTTCAGAACGCGCACGCAACGGGGACCACTATACGGGCGGTTGGCAAAACCGTGCACGTCCGTAAAGCCGCCCCGCGAGAGTCATGTCAGCAAGTTATCTCGGACGCATTAGAAATCCCACATCATCCGGGTAAAACGGAGAAGACGATCCTCTAGAAAAACTCACAAACCCGACCGTGTAGTGCCATAACGACTTTTTCAAATTCCAATCTATTGGATTCTAAACAACTTGTTGGTTCGTGATGTTGAAGATGGGCTGGCCGATATCGACCAGATCATCGATACGGAACTGGCCCGCATTCGTTTGGACCGGCAGCCTGGAATTCCGTTAAGACCCTGGCCAAGGCTGCACCATGCGACCGCCGCCGCTCCGAGTTGAGTACTGTGTCCCCGGAATTCCACTATCTCCCCACTCAATGTCACAAAATGGCATCTCTTTTCGTCTACTGTTTCAAAGATCAAAATAGCAACCGCTTTGTCCAAAAGACACGGTTGAAACAAAGGTGAAACAAATGGACGACAATTCAGAAAATAAAGTAACGATTATCGGCGGTGGGGTAGCTGGGCTAACGGCCGCTATCTTTCTAGCTCAAAATGGCGGACATGTCACCCTATATGAGCAAGGAAAAAAGCTGGGCGGCCGAGCGAAAACAACTAACAAAGATGGCGTTTTATTCAACATGGGTGCGCATGCCCTCTATGTCGGTGGAGCGGCCGATAAAACGTTCCAAGAAGTAGGTATTAAGCTCAGCGGTAAACGGCCGGTTTTCGCCAAATCTATCGGTGTTCGTGATGGTCGAGATCATATCTTGCCCGGGACACCGGCCGAGCTTTTCAAAACCGATCTCATCAACTTTAAAGAAAAAATCAATCTCGCCCGCTACTTGATGAAAATTCAAAGTGGGGACGCTGGCAAATTTAGTGGTATATCGTGGCAAGAATGGGTAGAAGATCTCACCGATTCCAAGCGCTTGCGACAAATGATCATCGCCCTTTCCAGAGTATTTACCTACACCAATGATCCAGAACGGGTCAGTGCTCAAGTTATCCTCTCACAAATGCAAATGGGGCTAAAAGAAAACGTACGCTATCTCGATGGAGGTTGGCAAAGTATGGTCCAAGCGTTGCGAGAAAAAGCGGAGGGATTTGGGACCGATATTGTAACCGAATCGCGGATCACGGCCATCGATCCATCAGAAAACAGCGTTACATTGGTCGATGGGGCGAAGATTCTCAGCGGTGCGATTGTTCTAGCAGT
>PVBE011142433.1_pt1 | contig 25644 bp, 20 predicted proteins | sample 1631181 | NCBI WGS metagenome assembly PVBE01 (sample SAMN08397723, study PRJNA350692) | Marine metagenome, whole genome shotgun sequencing project. | isolation source: water | place: Pacific Ocean | collected 2012-04 | reverse complement strand
TGGGGCTGACCGTTCTCAGCCATAACCTCCGTCTGCTCGCCAAACTTCGAAATCAAAAGAAACGGGAGTCAGCCGTTGAGAATACGCCTAGAATCGCGGCATAATAAGTCAGAAAGTCTGCGAAGGGAGAAGGACATGTTCAAGGCTCTCCCAAACATCCAAAGCGAAAAAGTCCGCAAGCGGGAGAAGTAACGAAGTAGCGGCATGCGACCCAACACGTGCAATTTCTTTTTCTGTCTCTGTGTAGAGACTCATGCCCAGAGGGAGGTGGCAGATCCGCGAAAGCCCTAGCCAACGCTTTAGCGGTACGCGTATGGGTTGCGCGTCGCCCGAGGTGACGAATCCAAGTCCGACGGGGCAGGCTGCGATGAACTCGTCAACGGGCGGATACCACGAATGCGCGCTTTGGGCGTAAACCCAGATAGGTTAATCGAAGCTGGCAAACGATATTCGCCCTGGTTTCCTGCTTGGTCACGCGCCTCGATTCGCAGGAACAGATGCTCGGGAACGCGAGGGTCGATCGGCCAAAAGTACTGACCTGAATTCGGGATGCCCGCGACAATTGTCGTCCAGGGTCCAGTGGCCTTGTCACTGAAGAGAATGCTAATCGGACGTTCACCAAAGGATGCATCGGAGGCCGTCCAACGAATGTCGAGTTGCCCCGCGTGTTCGCCTTCGCCGTAGGTCGCGGTGGTGATCTCGACAATCGGTGCGGTGGTGTCAACGCCAACCCAGAGATCCGCGTCGTCGCCATTTCTGGGCGGGTCACCCGCCAGGCCATTGTTCCCTACGATGACGATTCGGAAGCCATACGTGCCCTCGGCATCCACCTGCACATCGAGCGGGCTTTGCCGATCGGCGTCAATTTGCCAACGGGACCACGTGTGACCTTGGTCTTTGGTTCCCCAAAGTTCAACGGAACGTACGCCATTGGCCGCGGCCGCATCAAACTCATAGTCCACTTCAAAACGCATCGCCGATGTCATCCGCGTTCGCAACATCGAGACGTGATTTGAATCGGAACGGATTGCCGACGGCGTGGTTGCATCAAGATCGGGCCGCGTACTCTGCTGCGCCGGTGCGACTTGTTGCGCGACCAGTGGATGGACTTGACTTGGTTGCGGCTGGTAATCGCTGCCTGGGACAAGCGGGTTGCGCGGTCGATTGGATTCGAATTCACCTGGCGCGGCGGTCCGATTGAAGCCACTTTCCCCCATGGCGGATTGATTGATTGACTTCCATTCCGTCGTAGGCGCAACGTCGGTCGAGTCTGACTGCACGGGAGCTGCCGTTGGAGGGTCAATCGACGGGACCTCCGATGCACTGAGCCGGGCGTCCGCATAGGGGTCGAGGGGAATTCCGGAAGCGAGATTTCTGGAAGGCGGTCTGCCTGCCAACACGCCTGCAGCTGACGCGGGGCCGAAGCCTGTTGGAGATGTTCCATGGCCCACAGGATTGTAGTGGCGGTCTCGGACTTCGGACGAATAGCTTTGGTTGGCCGACCGGTCAATGGCAGACGCAGTGTTTCCACCGATTGTGTTTCCACCGATTGTGTTTCCACCGATTGTGTTTCCACCGATTGTGTTTCCACCGATTGTGTTTCCACCGATTGTGTTTCCACCGATTGGGTTTCCACCGATTGGGTTTCCACCGTCAGGTGCCGTTAGCGGAAGCACGATGGGGCGCTCTTGCTGGTTTGGCGAGCGTGTAGCGATTGGTCGCCACGTTTGTTGTCCGTTGTTGGGCGGGAGTGCACTGACGGACAACGACAATCGCCGGTTGACGACCGCCTTGTTCCTGGCGAGGTCGCTGATCTCTGCTCGAACCTGCAGTTCCACCCAGGCGTTGCGCGGCCGAAACGTCAACCGGCCTGACGCGGTCGTTTGGTCGGCAGTAACCGGTTGCCATGGCTGTTCACGACCCATTTTGTATTCGATCTTCAACGAGGCGGGATCGATCGTTGGATCCGAGTAGCGCCAGGTAACCTGAACTTCGCGCGAGGGGCCGACGGCGGCCTGAAACTCGAATTCTGGTGGCACAGTATCGATCACGGCGTGCAGTTCCGCCTGGCGTCCCGCAATGTCGGCGGGCGATCGATTCGCGAAAATGCTCTGCGAAGCAAACCAATACTCACCGTCCTGAGTCGCATGGAACGGAAAGTACTTGGCGCTTGGATTTTGCCGCGCGTACAGTTTCCAGGTGTGTCCACCGTCTCGGCTGAGGTACAGCTGCACTTCCAACGGTTGTCCAGCCGCATCGACGGTGAACGGAATATTGAATGTGGTTTGGCGCAGTACGCGCGACGGATATGCGGGGGTGATTGCTGGGCGAGCCGATGAGACCTCCGGCGCCACGGCCTGCGCACGGGCGACCACGGTAACAGCAGTCAGACCGACGAAAATCAGTCCACAGAATCCCAGTCGCATCGCGTTCCTCTTTTCGATTGCCGGGAGGTGTTTACCGACGATGGTGTATTCACCGTATCGGCGGTCCGCCCAACCTACCTTGAACGCATCGGGGTCATACGGACTGGGTTGAGTTTGACGGCGCGCCGAATGAGAGCCGTGTGATTGTCGTTTCTCCGTGAACATTGCCTGATATTCGTGGAGCGAACAACGACGGTGCGGGACGGCTTTGGCGGGGCGTTTCTAGGCACCGTATTTACCGAGCCGCCCTGCGTTGGCCAGGGCGAGCGTCATGAGGTGTTTCGCTTTGAATTGCCCTAATCCGCCGCCAATACAGCTGCTTTCGGTAAACTCGGTGAGCCCATCGGGGCGGCAACAGTCGGAAGCCAACAGTGTCGGCACCGAGTGCCAGCTGTGGCTGCGCAGAAAGCTTGGAGTACTGTGGTCGCCCGTCACAATCATCACCGTTGGATTCAACGCCATAATGCTGGGAATGGCGGCGTCTAGATCTTCGATCCGCGCGACCTTGGCATCGAAGTCACCATCTTCACCAGTACTGTCGGTGTACTTGAAATGGAGAAAGAAGAAATCGAAGTCATTCCAACTTTGGGTCAGCGTGTCGACTTGCTCATCCAGCGTCTGTGCCTGGCCCACAATTTTCATTCCCACCAGGCGTGCCAGTCCCTTGTACATCGGATAGACGGCGATTGCCGCGGCGCGAAGACCGTAGACCTCTTCGTAGCCGGGCAAGTTCGGCTTCTCGGCAAAACCTCGCATAGTATGGAAATTGGCTTTGGGCTGATCGGCCAACAATGTGCGAGCCTGCTTGAGAAACTCGCGAGCGATGTCCGCCGTCCTCTGACTCGCTTGGTCAATGGCCACCGGATCCAACGGTGGAACGCCCGTCGCCTGAGGATCGGTGTCGCGAACGTTGCCGCCCAGGCCCTCGGTGCGAAAGACGACGACAAATCGGTGTTCCTTGACCGGTTCGACAAAAATCTCAATTCCCGGAATCGTGACTTCGCGCAGTTTGATTGCCAACGGCGCGCTTTGTTCGCTAGGAATCCGCCCGGCGCGTCGATCCGAAATATTGCCATCCGCATCGAGCGTACAGAAGTTGCAGCGGATGGCGACGTCTCCAGTCTGTAATTCGAATCCAATTCCAGTCGCTTCTAATGCGCCGCGTCCAATCTGGTATTTCAGTGGATCGTACCCAAACAACCCCAAGTGACCTGGTCCGCTTCCCGGGCTGATTCCCGGCGCGACGGGTATGCTGCCACCTTGGACTCCACGCGCGGCAAGTTGATCAAGATTCGGCGAGTTTGCCGTTTCCAATTCTGTTTTGCCACCGGTCGTCATCGGGAGTCCGCCCAGACCATCGGCAACGAGCATCACGATCTTGGCATCATTCTTAGTGTGAAGTTGACGGGTCAAGTCATGCATATCCATTGATGATCTCCTTGTGGCATTTGTCCAATTTGCTGGGTTCCTTGTCCTACCAAAAACGCATAATCAAGCAAGCGGTGGGTGGCCAGCCTGCTGGAAGTCCGGTATTCTCGTCGAGTTCCCAGCTGCGGTTTTGCCGCAACGAGTTTTTCGTATCGCCATGAGTAACCGGGATGAGCTCTCCAACCATTGAACCGCTACGCTTTGATTTCCAGAGTGCTTTTTTTGGCGACCAAGGTTTTTCGGCGAAAAAACTGCTCGAACTGACCCCGCAACTAGAGGCAGCCCGCACGGAAGTCGTCGAGACCGATTTGCAACTGTTTGCCGATGGCGAGAGCGCCATTCCTGACGAGAAGAAGCCGTTGGATGCTGGCTTCTTGCAACTACCGGAGCGGCTTTTGGCGGAATATTACCAAGATCGGCGAGGTAGCGAACTAGGCCGCATCATGCAGACCGCAAAACGGCTGCGAGAGAAGGTTGATCGGATCGTCGTACTTGGTATCGGTGGATCCTATATGGGTGCCAAGGCCCTAATGGACGCCTGCTGCCAACCGTTTTTCAACGAACTGTCGCGAGGAGAGCGTGGCAGCTACCCTCGAATGTATTTTGAAGGCAACAATGTCGACAACGATGCGACGCAGGGCTTGCTTTCATTGCTGGGCAGGGGGAAGAAAGCGACGACCGTCGACGACAGCTGGGCCATTGTGGTGATCAGCAAGAGCGGCGGAACGCTCGAAACGGCCGCCGCATTTCGGCAGTTCTTGGCGGCGCTCGAGTCAAGTTGCGAAAACCCTGCTGACGTTGCCCAGAGAGTGGTTCCGGTGACGGGGACCAGCGGCAAGCTGTTTGATCTGGCGACCGCGATTGGTTGTCCGGACATTTATCCGGTACCCGACGGTGTCGGCGGTCGGTTCTCGATTCTGTCCGCCGTCGGCTTGTTACCTGCGGCCATTTTGGGGATCAATGTCCTGCGACTGTTGGAAGGCGCGGCGACGATAAATGAACATTTTCGCACCGCACCGGTTGGCCAGAACGCGGTGCTTGACTATGTCGGCACAGGTCATTTGTGGGAAGAACGTGGCGCGACCATTCGTGTTCTGTCGGTCTGGTCGAAGGCGCTCGAGGCTGTGGGCTTGTGGCACGACCAGTTGCTGGCGGAAAGCCTGGGCAAAGATGAACGAGGCACGACACCGCTGACGACCGTGAACACGCGCGACTTGCATTCGCGCGCTCAACAACACCAGGAAGGCCGACGCGACAAACTGATTTCAAATTTGATCGTGGATCAATGGAGGTGTGATCCGCTGCCGATTGGCCACAGTAATCACGATCAGGATGGATTGAATCGACGGGCCAATAAGACGCTGCCGGATATCATGTCGGCAGCCATCGCGGGGACCAACCAGGCATATCGCGATGTCGGCCGGCCTACGGCGGACATCCATCTTCCGCATGGCGACGAGGCATCGTTGGGACAGTTCTTCCAGATGATGATGTTGGCGACGGTCGTGGAAGGTCGGATGATCGGCATCAATCCCTACGGCCAACCTGGTGTGGAAGCATATAAGATCAACACGAATCGAATTCTGGGCTGAAAGTTGTTGTTCGTTCAACGGACAAAACGCCAGGTTTGCGGATCGAACCACGAAACGGCTCGCCCGATTGATTTGACCATGGACTTCGCTTACAGGGAACACATATGACCACGGAAATAACTTGGCTTGGTCACGGTAGTTGGGCGATCGAGACCGGTGGCCACACGATTTTGCTCGATCCATTTCTCAATGATTCGCCGACGTCGCCGGTCAAGGCGGACGACGTCAAAGCAGACTACATCCTGGTCTCCCATGGTCACTTTGACCACGTCGCGGATGTGGCCTCCATTGCCAATCGGACGGGCGCGACAGTGGTGGCCGCCTACGAGGTTAGTGCCTGGTTTGAATCCCAGCATGGCGTGAAAAACACGGTTGGGATGAACCTCGGTGGCGGCATCGACCTGCCGTTGGGGCGCGTGACGATGACCGTGGCGCACCACAGCTCGCAGCTTCCGGACGGTTCGTATGGTGGCAACCCCGCTGGATTCTTGCTGAAACTGGCCGACGGAACGATCTATTTCGCCTGCGACACGGCACTCTTTTCGGATATGCAGTTGATTGGTCGAGCGGGGATTGATCTGGCCGTATTGCCAATTGGCGACCTGTTTACAATGGGCCCCGCGGATTCGATCGAAGCCATCAAGCTGATTCATCCACGACGGGTCGCACCGGCCCACTATAATACCTGGCCGCCGATCGAACAGAATGCGGCGACATGGGCCGACAGTGTTCGCGCGAACACCGAGGCGGAACCCGTCGTACTCGATCCTGGTGACAAATTCACTCTGTAGGGATCGTTGTATCCACAGCTGTCGTATCGTCGTTGTTCGCTCCACGAACATTACGCCAAGTTCGCAGCGCGAACAACGACTATGGTCGATGCGCCAGTCCTATAGGCCCAACGCGGCAGACGGAAACCGGGAGACATTTATGATGTTTGCGCCTTGGACACTTGGACGGCGTTTAGCCGTGCTGGCATTTGTGCTACTGGTTGGCTGGTTTGTTCCTGACCTACCCGCGCAGGAAGCGATGCGATGGAAATTCTCAGCTGGCCAAACACTCCGTGTATCGTTTCGGCAAACAGCCAATACCGAAACAGCTGGTGCCGGCGCACGTACGACCATTGCTATTGTGATGGGAATGGAGATGACCTGGCGCGTCGAGGATGTGGTAGCGGACGGGACGGCGACGATGACACAGTCGTTTGATCGCCTCACGATGTCAATGAAGACCGGCGACGTCGCCTCGGTGGACTATGATTCCGCAGCCGAACCGATCATAGCCCCGGCCAAGGAAATTGCCGCCGCGGTTGGTCCGCTGATCGGACCGAAGTTTCATCTCACGATGAACAGTCGTGGTGAGATCCTGGATGTCAAACTATCGGCAGCCGCACAAAAAGCGGTCGCGGCCAACACACGTGAAGGACTAAAGTCATTTTTTTCGGCTGAGGGGATTTCACGCGTGCTACGGCAATCTGTCGTAGTGTTCCCCGAACAACCACTTGCGGCTGGAGCTGAATGGAAGTCGACGAGCGACGTTGCCTCACCGTTGGGGACGCTCAAACAGATAAGCGTCTACACCTACGTTGGCGGCAGTGACCGCGACGGTCGAATGCTCGAGCAGATTAAGGTTGACTCGACGTTGCAAATAGATCCCGATGCTGCCCGTGCCAAGACGACGATCAAGTCGCAGTCACAGACTGGCGAATTGTGGTTCGATCGTGATTTGGGACGTCTGGTTGACAGCCAGATCCTACAGAAACTCACGACGGTGCGTCCGTATCGTGACACGAAGATCGAGGTGCGATCGACGTCAAAGCTGACGATGTCGATCGAGTGAGACAGACGCACCAGGCGGGTGCATCGGCAGCGCCGTACTACGGTCAGCGGCCTGTCGCGGCTGAAACGGCCGGAACGGGATCGGGAGTCTTTTTCGGCCATCGTGGTTTGCCGATGGTAAGTCGTTCCCTGAAAAAGACTCCCGTCCCTTTACTGGCGCTTACTAGCCACCTACAACCGTTTCGCGACTGTTGTTTCTTGGCTGAACCTAAGGGGCATCATCAACCGGGGCTTCCGGTTCACTTGGAGTTACTCCAGCATTCGGCGGTTTCTTGTCCGGCACGCAAACTTGAATCTCGTCACCATCTACGCGGACTTCGAAGTGGTCGATGCTGATGGTGGGGTTGTCGCACCACGTTCCGTCACAGGTCTTGAAACGCCACGCGTGCCAGGGGCAAAACACGACACCGTCCTCGACATGTCCTCCGGCCAGTGAAGCACCCATATGGGGGCAGAAGTCATCGATCGCTTCGTAAACTCCGCCTTGATTGAATACGGCGACCATTCGGCCGTTGACAGCGTAGGCGATTCCTTGGCCATCTGGAATATCTCCCACATTGGCGACAGTCTTGAAGTCAGCCATTCAAAACATCCTTTGGGTCACATCGACAGGAAGGCCGAGAGAATTCCAGGACAGCAACTACTTCGCCTTGTCATTCTAAGCTGGGTTTGCAAATGATTGCAGAGTCGACTACCGGAAATAGTCTGAGGAATCCCACGATTTCGAAATTGCAAACCTCACATTCATTTCTAAGCATCGCCTAGCGCTGGAGGGCGATTAACGCAAGATCGGGTCGCACGCCGAGGTCGCGCCCCCCAGACATGTGATGAACTTTCTGGGCAGCCTCTGCGTATTATCTTGAGTTTCCCAGCCGCAACAGTGCGCAGTCAAAAACCTGGATTCACCGTATGGCTGAAGAACATTCTCTGCCGTCCCGCCCAATTGTGTCGTTTGACGAGTTTCAGCAACTAATCCGGACGATGTACTTCCAAAAGGACGATGCGCGCGGCGTCGATGGGACGTTTATGTGGCTGATGGAAGAGGTGGGCGAATTGGCCGCGGCACTGCGTGAAGGATCGCTTGAGGACCAGATGGAGGAGTTTGCCGATGTTCTGGCGTGGTTAACCACCATTGCAAATGTGTCTGGCGTGAATCTAACTGAGGCAATCACGCGAAAATATGGCACCGGCTGCCCGGGTTGCGGCAAGTTCGCCTGTGTCTGCGATGACGCCGGAAAACCATAGGGCATTTGCGCATGAGCGGGCACGGAGTATCTTGTAGCCTTTCGTTATCATCATCACCCCGTGGTAGTTGCATGCGGCAAGCGCAGCCATTCTTGCTCCGTCGGTCGCTGCCGCTTTGCTGTGCGGCTCTACTGGGTTGCTCGCTGCTGCTGCAGCCGGCGCATGTCCTGGCAGATGCGTCAATCGATGATGTCCAAATTGGATTCGCCGGCGAACACAAGACGGGCTATTGGACTCCGGTTTGGATCACCGTGTCCGCGGGCGAAGATCCCGCCAACGGCCGTCTGGATGTCATCGCGTCGGACGGTCGTGGACTGGACGTGCGATCTATCGACCGGAAGGAGATTTCGGTTCGAGCGGGCCAGACCACCACAATCCTACGGTACGTCAAAATAGGACGCCTGGGAAAAGGGCTGACCGTCGAGTTTCACGATCGGGCTCAGTCAGTGCTTCACAAACGTGTCTCGTATGTTGATCGTCCCCTGCCGGTGAGTTCTGATGCCGAATTAGTTGTTTCGCTGGGCGGAGACATCGGCGTGGCTGAGGCATTGGCCCATGACGTGACCGCGATCGACGTAACCGCTGTCCAGATCAAACAGGCGGATCGACTGCCGCTGGATTGGTTCGGCTACGAAGGTGTCGATACGATTGTAATTACCACGCGCGATAACCCTCTGCTGGACGAATTGTCATCACAACAGACTGCTGCCATTCGCCAGTGGGTCGAGATGGGTGGCCAGTTGGTACTGTGCATGGGTGAGTCCGGCAAGCAGATCTTGCCGGCACCGGACGACTCGCCGTTGAAACCGTTGATCGACCTTGTGCCCGGGAAATTTGTCAGAATCGCAACTGTTACGAACGCCGCGGCGTTGGAGAATTATACGGATGGTGGCGCGGCATGGCCCATGACGGTGAACGGTCGCCTCCGCATGACGGTCTTGGATCAAGTGCAAGGTAATCTCGAATTGTACGACGTTGACGTCACTGGCAGACGCCCAATGGTCATCCGCGCGCCTTTTGGTTTTGGACAGGTCGTGTTTGCCGCATTCGATCTGGATCAACCGCCTCTTTCCAATTGGGAAGGTCGGTCGCGAATGGTCGTGAAAATCATTCGGGGAGGTTCTGCTCAAGAGAATCGGACTGCCGTGCAACAACAGTCCGGGCAGGTTTCTCACGTTGGCTATCACGACATGGTAGGTCAACTACGTGGCGCACTGGATCAATTCGAGGGCGTTTCGTTCGTGGCGTTTTCCGTCGTGGCAACGCTGATCTTGGTCTATATCGTAATGATTGGCCCAGTCGATTTCTTCTTTCTCAAGAACGTGCTCGGCCGCATGCAGCTGACGTGGGTTACGTTTCCAATCATCGTTTTCGGGTTTGTTGGACTGGCGTTGATACTGAAGGCGCAGCTGAAGGGCAAAGAGATTCTGGTCAATCAGGTCGACCTGATCGATGTGGATGCCGGCACGGGTCTCTTGCGCGGCACAACGTGGGCTCACATTTATAGCCCAATTACCGAAACGTATGACGTGGCCCTGCAGCCTTCGTTGACGCGTAACGTTGACGCGATCACGACTAGCTTGCTTTCATGGCAGGGTATGCCCGGAGCTGGTCTGGGCGGATTGAATTCGACATTCGCCGCAGCCGCATTCTCTGAACCATATGTTGTCTCCAGCGGGGAAGCGGCACCGGTGATTGCCGGGCTCCCAATAAAGGTCGCGTCAACAACGTCAATTTCGTCGCGCTGGTGGCAACAGTCCAAGTGGAATCATACGACGGATTTGGCAGCCGACGTGGATGGCCTGTTGCATGGGGCAGTCGTCAATCCGTTGGACGTTGAACTGCACGATTGTATGATCTTCTTCTCCGTGTGGGCGTACCATTTGGACCGGACTCGCGGCCGCCTGAAACCCGGCCAAATGGCCCGCGCCGACGACGAACAACCAAGGAATCTACGGTGGCGACTGACCCGGCGCGAAGTTCAGGAAATGAAGGATGTTGCTACGCCTTGGGATCCGACCAGCTTTGAAGTGCCTCGGATCATGGAAATGATGATGTTCCAGGACGTCGCCGGTGGTGACCAATACACGAAATTGTCAAATCGGTATCAGGACTATATCGATATTAGCTCCCATCTCATTAGTGGTCGCGCGGTCTTGATCGGACGCATCGAAGAACGTGGCAGCAAGGTCTCGGTTGATGGCCAGACGATTGATAGTGAAGCGGGGCGCCATTGGACATTCTGCCGAATTGTTTTTCCCGTCGATCGCTCCAAAGCACAAGATGATTAGCCAACAGCTTGTCTTTCACGCGAGACAAACGAGCATCCAGATATCGTGGACATGACACGTGATTGAAGCACACGACCTGACGAAACAATATGGTGACATGTACGCCATCCGGTCCATCGAACTTGATCTTAAGGAAGGTGACTTGTTCGGTTTTATTGGGCCCAATGGGGCGGGCAAGACAACCACCATGCGGATCATTGCCACCCTGCTGAATCCAACGTGGGGTGAAGCCTACGTCTGTGGAAACTCGATCTATACAAAGCCCAAAGAGATTCGCCGCCTGGTCGGATACATGCCGGACTTTTTTGGTGTCTATGACGACATGAAGGTGATCGAGTATCTCGAGTTCTTTGCGGCGGCATACCGCATCAAAGGGCCGGCGCGGAAGAAACGCTGTGAAGAGATGCTCGAAGTCGTTGATCTCGATTTTAAACGTGATGCCTACGCCAATACCTTGTCACGTGGGCAGACGCAGCGACTTGGCTTGGCGCGAACGCTGCTGCATGATCCGCAAGTGCTGCTGCTCGACGAACCGCTGAGCGGACTCGATCCCCGGGCTCGCATCGAGATGCGCAACTTGCTCCGGCGGCTAGGACAGATGGGTAAGACCATTATCGTCTCAAGCCACATTTTGCCCGAGTTAGCCGACATCTGTAACCGAGTTGGCATCATCGACCGCGGGGTCATGAGCGTGAACGCCGCAGTGGCCGAGGTTATGAAGCAAGTTCGCGATCGAACCGTCCTCAACGTGGGAGTGAAGAACGATATCGACAGAGCGGCGAAATTGCTTGAGCAGCATGATTTGGTCGAGGCCGTTAGTATGCATGACGGCTGTTTGTTGGTCACATTAACCGAAGACACAGAGGACTACAGTGACCTTGCTTCCGTCCTTGTCAACGGTGGTTTCCAGTTGACACTCTTTCGTGAGGAAGAAGTGAACTTGGAGTCCGCATTCATGGCCCTGACCAAGGGTATGGGCGAGAAGATCTAACTTCGCGCTGGTTCGCTTTTTGAAGCAAGGACCGCCGTCGTTGTTGCCCAACTCAAGAACGGTCAATTGCCCCACGATTTGGCCTCCTGACAGGCGTTTCGCTACCTCTTGGTTACTTAAGAACCAAGAGCCCATAGACGCCGTTCTCCAAGCTCTGGCCAGCGCCGTTCGACGACAGATCCTGGATGTTCGGACGCGATTCTCACGTCCACGAGACGCAATCCGGTTATACGGGTTTTGTGCTCCGCAAGACTGGAAGAACCGTGACATTCCAGCAAGTTCCCACCATATTTTCCGGTATCGGAAGAAAAAACAAGTTGAAAGCCGAATTATCTCGATCAACTATTGAGTGGAGTGTTGGGGGGTGGTTGCTGACGCTTTAGGGCAAGCTGTTTTGGGAGATCGGCAATGAGGGTACTGGTCACAGGCGCGACGGGATTGCTTGGAAATAATCTGGTGCGTTTGCTTCTGGACGATGGTGTTGAAGTCCGCGCGATGTCCCCTTCAGCGAGGCATTCCAAGGCGTTGTCGTCCCTTGATGTCGAGCGAGTTGAGGCAGACATTCGCGATGCCGCCGCCGTCGCGCGTGCGACGGAGAAGGTTGACGCAGTTTTTCACTGCGCGGGGTGTGTGAAAATCGGCTGGTCGGATCATGCTGAGCACGAGGCGATTAACCATAGCGGTGCTAGAAATGTTGCTGACGCTTTACGCGGCAGAGACGTGCGGTTGGTCCATGTGTCGTCGGTGAACGCTCTTGGTATCGCGTGGCCTGACCGGAACGGCACGGAAGAGGACTTTGACGAACGGATTACGCCGTGCCCATATGTTACGAGCAAGCGGGCAGCGCAAGACTATGTTGCCAACCAAGTCGATACCGCGGACCTCGATGCGGTCACCGTACTTCCCGGCTTTCTCTTGGGGCCTTGGGATTGGAAACCATCATCGGGTCAAATCCTGCTGAGCGTCGCCGAACACTACACACCTTTTGTTCCCACGGGAGGGATAAGCCTGGCGGATGTACGTGATGTGGCACGAGGAACGGTGGCGGCATTTCATCGTGGAAGAACGGGGCGTCGCTATATTCTGGCCGGCCATAACCTCTCGTTCAGAGAACTCTGGAAGATGATGGCCAAGACAACCGGAACTCACTGCCCAATCTTTCCGCTTGGCCCCATCAATCGCTGGCTTGCCAGCGTTGGCATCGATATGAAGCATCGTCTTACCGGCCGTGAACCGCTGGTGAATTCCGCCTCGTTGAGTTTATCTTCGATGCGGAATTGCTTTAGCAGCCAACGAGCGATTGACGAACTCGGCTACCGATTTCGCCCGGCGGAGGAGGCGGTGGAGGATGCTTGGGACTGGCTCCGCCGACACCAATTCGCGCCGGAGCCAGCTCGGCAAAAGACGGTGCGGTATGGAAAAACGGCTTGAGAGTTGCCGACGTTAGCGAGACCAGCCGGACACCGCTCCCTCGTCTAAATTGTTAATGCGCAAAACTCTCGGACACGATTGGTGATCGCGGGTTCGACGGGCAAACGCTCCATGCTACTAGCACCATAAAAGCCGACGATCCCTTCCGTGTTATCAAGGATGTACTGTGCATCCGCAGGTTCGGCAATTGGTCCGCCGTGGCAAAGGACGAGGATGTCAGGATTGACCCGCTTGGCGGCGTCGTGCATGGCCTGAACGCTTCGGGCAGATAATTCGAGCGTCACGGCAGTTTCAGCTCCGATGCTACCTTTGGTCGTAAGTCCCATATGCGGGATCAGAATGTCGGCACCAGCGGCGGCCATCGAGGCCGCTTCGTCTGGGTTGAAACAGTAAGGCGTAGTGAGCATGCCTTGTTCGTGCGCAGTCCGAATCAGGTCGACCTCCAAGCCGAAGCTCATCCCCGTCTCTTCCAAGTTCTGCCGGTATTTTCCATCAATCAAACCGACGGTGGGAAAATTCTGTACACCGGAGAATCCGGCGGCGTCAACTTCGCGAAGAAACAGCTTCATCAACCGAAACGGATCGGTGCCGCAGACGCCAGCCAAGACCGGAGTATGTTGAACAACGGGAATCACTTCTCGTGCCATCTCCATCACGATGGCGTTGGCGTCGCCGTAAGGCATCATCCCCGACATCGACCCACGGCCCGCCATACGAAAACGTCCCGAGTTATAAATCACCAAAAGGTCGACCCCACCCGCTTCGGATAGTTTGGCACTAATCCCCGTGCCGGCACCACCGCCAACAATTGGTTTGCCGTCCGCGACTTTCGAGCGGATGCGGTTCAGGATCTCATCACGTTGAAACAGTCCCATCGAATCGTCTTTCTTTGATCATTTCGATCAACTTCCGCGCCGCGGCGTCTGCAAATGCGGCATCGTTGATGTGCTGATCCAGTTCGAGCAACTCGGCCCGACCATGATGATTACGGATTCCCTCGAACAGTGCTTCACGAGCCAGAGGGTCATCAAACGGTTGATCGGCGCGGTCAATCGCGGAGACACCCTGTAACGGCAGCATCACCGTGGCGTTTTCGCCCGCGGATGCTACTTTGCGACCGATTTCGGCACCCAACAGCGCGCATTCGTCTGCGGTGGTGCGCATCAGGGTGACCGTGGCATTGTGTTGGTAGAATTGGCGCCCTTCAAATTTGGCGGGGACGGAATCTCGGCTGCCGAAGTTAACCATGTCCGTTGCGCCGACTGATACAACCTGGGGAACGCCGCATCGCGCCGCTGCCGTCAGGCGATCCGAGCCAGCCGACAAGACTCCGCCAACCAATTCGTCGGCGAGTTCCGTAGTCGTAATGTCCAGCACACCCGCCAACAGGCCCTCATCGATTAGTGACTCCATGGCTTGACCTCCGTTGCCGGTGGCGTGGAACACCAATACCTCGTAGCCAGCCGCTTCGAGCACTCCTCGGGCGTGTTCGACGCACGGTGTGGTGACGCCGAACATGGACGCGGCGACCAGTGGCTTGTCGTCGCCCGTCGACGTCTCCCGTGATGCGTCAGCATTGTCGCTGGCCGCGCGAACCATCCCCGCCATCGCCGCGGCGGCACCGGTCAGGATCTGCCGGCTGATGCGATTGATCCCGGCGATGTCGACCACCGAGTTCATCATCAGAATGTCCTTGTCGCCGACGTAAGGACGGACCTGCCCCGATGCGAGCGTGCTGACCATCAACTTGGGAACGCCAAGAGGCAGGCCTCGCATCGCGGAAGTCCCGATCGTTGTGCCAGCCGAACCACCCATGCCAAGCACTCCATCGACCTTGCCCGCCAAGTGTGCCTCCTGGACGATCTTCCGCGCGCCCTCGGCAGCCCGGGTCACTGCGACGCCACGATCGCTGCCCGATACCATTTCGACCAAAGATGTCCCAGCAGCCGTGAACACCTGCTGGCGGGAAATGTCAGCCGCCACGGTGGGTTCTCCCAGGCAACCCGTGTCGACCAACACCACGTTGATGCCGAGATGGACGAGTTGACTGCGCACCAATGCCGCTTCGTCACCTTTGGTGTCCAGCGTCGTCAGCAGATAAACGCTCATGTTTGGCAATCGATGCTGTATCGGACGAATCGTTCGAAGTAATGTGGAACGGCAGGGCCGATCTAATACCGCGCGAGATCCTTAGCCTCTTCGGCTGGATTAAGTTCCGAGATGATTTCTTGCGCCTTGAACGTCATCATCCGCAAGTCGCTGCCAACAGCCAGGAACTGCATACCTTGGTTAGCGCGGTCTCGGGCCGACGTAGGATCCATGGCATGGATACCCGTCGGCGTACCGACTTTCTTGCCAATCTCAATCACGCGCTGGATCATCGCTTCATGCTCTTCGGCAGACGGAAAGGTCCCGTCGGGCGCCCGCATTTGAAAACGGAGATCGTTCGGGCCGATGAAGATCGCGTCGCAACCTGGAAGACTGTAAATCTCTTCAGCGTTTTCGACGCCTTGTGGGCTTTCAGTTTGCAACACGACCAGGATTTCGTCGTTGGCCCGTTCGAAATATTCTCCAGCCGTGGTACCAAAGTTCAGCGAATGCATCCCACCGCCAACGCTACGGTTGCCGGTCGGTGGGTACTTGGCGGCAGCGATGGCCGTCTTGGCTTGTTCGACGGTGTCCACCATGGGGACGACGATACCCATGGCACCGGCGTCTAACACACGTTTGATGTAGTGATGGCTGCCCTCGGGGACACGCGCCAAGGGAACACAACCTGCGTCGGCAATGGCGGCGAAAACCGTGGTCGCTTGGGACCAGTCGACAGCCGCGTGTTCGATGTCCAGCGTTAGCCAGTCAAATCCGATTCGTGCCAGGACGCGCGTGGCGAACAGGTCTCCCAGCGATAACCAAGTGCCGAAAGAGGGTTGGCCGTTGCGAAGTTTTTCTTTGACAGGATTCGTTTTCATGGCGAGACCAAATGACGGTGAGGCGTGTGGGATGAACGGTTTGCAGCAGTTTTTCAGAGCGCACGGCCAGATGCAAGCCCCCGCCGAACGTGGGTTGCTGTGAAAGCATGACGCAACACCGAACCGATTGGCTATAATTGAAGTTCACGGGGCAACGTCGGAGTTGGCGTTAATTGACTCAGCGCCTGCTGCCCGTTGAACACGTCCACAGGGAAAATACCATGAAGTCCGCTCGACACCTGATTGGATTTGCGATGTTTCTGGTTTGCATCTCCACCACCACGGAGGCAATTCGCGGACAAAGGGATGATCCTTTCGCGTCCGTTCGTCGCAAGATGGTCGATTTGGCCGTCGTCGGTGCTGGAGTGACCGACCGACGTGTGATCCAGTCGCTGTTGGACACTCCACGCCACGAATTCGTGGAACGCAAGTTGCGCAGTCAGGCCTATTTTGACATGGCTTTGCCGATCGGCCACCAGCAGACGATTTCGTCGCCTTTCATTGTCGCCTTCATGACAGAAGTCTTGGAGACCAAACCTACTGACAAGGTTCTGGAGATCGGTACTGGCAGCGGATTTCAAGCAGCCGTGCTAAGCCCGTTGGTAAGGGACGTCTATTCCATCGAGATTATTCCAGAACTTGGGCGGAAAGCCGAACGGACATTGAAACGGCTCAAGTATGACAACGTGTCTACCAAAATCGGTGACGGTTTCAAAGGTTGGCCGGAACACGCGCCGTTCGACAAGATCATTGTGACCTGTTCGCCGGAAAAGCCGCCACTTCCGTTGATCCAACAGTTGCGTGAAGGCGGCATGATGGTGATTCCCGTCGGGCAGCGCTATCAACAGACCTTGTATGTGTTCCGAAAAGAGGATGGCAAACTCAAGGCTGAAGCCTTACGGCCGACCCTGTTTGTCCCGATGACGGGGCGTGCCGAAGACCAGCGCGCCGTCCAACCTGATCCTGCCAATCCGCGGGCGGTGAACGGAAACTTCGAGCGCAAGCCGGGTGAAAACGGTTTCGTAACAGGTTGGTATTATCAGCGCCTGTTGACTTGGGAAACGGACCCGGTGGCTCCTGAGGGTGAACATTTCGTCACGTTCAAAAACGAACAGCAGGGGCGCAGCGCTCACCTACTGCAGGGCTTCCCCATCGACGGGCGTCAGGTTGCCGAACTGACGGTGTCGGCCAAAATGAAATATACCAACGTCTGGTATCCACTACGTCCGGATTCGTTTCCAAGTCTTGCCATCACGTTCTATGACGCGAATCGAAAGGAACTGGGCATGTTTTGGCTGGGTCCATTTCGAGGTGATTCAGCCTGGAAGAGTGAATCCAAGACATTCCGCGTGCCACTGCAGACTCGCGAGGGCATTCTCCGCATTGGCCTATTTGGTGCCACGGGGGAGCTTTCCTTTGACGACGTGAAAATGACACCAAGGCTGCGTTAGTGCTTTGCAGTGGTCCGGCACGAGGCAGGCTTCTGACGTCTTACGCTCTTGGCCCCGGCGACATACGATGGCGGGATGTCTCAAGCAGAGTACCAATTCGATGTTCTGGTGATTGGCGGCGGACACGCCGGAACTGAAGCAGCATTGGCTGCCGCGCGGATGGGAGCCCAGGTTGGGTTGCTGACCATCAATCTTGATACCGTCGGCCAAATGAGTTGCAATCCGGCCATTGGAGGTGTTGCCAAGGGCCAAATCGTGCGCGAAATCGATGCCCTCGGCGGTGCGATGGGTCAGGCCATTGATGCGACGGGCATTCAGTTTCGTCTCCTGAATCGCCGCAAAGGCCCGGCCATGCACAGCCCTCGTGCCCAGGCCGACAAAAAGGCCTACCAGCAGGAAGTCAAACGCATTGTCGAGGAGCAAGAAAATCTCACACTGCGTCAGGAGATTGTCGAAGATCTGTTGATCGAACAACATGCTGACACGCACCGAGTCACCGGCGTCCGCGTCCTAGGCGACGCCATCTATCGCGCGCCAGCCGTCATTCTGTCCACTGGCACCTTTTTGCGAGCATTAATGCACACCGGAGAAGCAAAGACGCCGGGTGGACGAGCAGGGGAGGGGACCTCGGCAGGGATCAGCGGAGCGTTGCGACGACTGGGTTTTCGGCTCGAACGTTTTAAGACCGGCACGCCGCCCAGGTTGAACGGGCGGACCATCGACTACGAAAAGACGCAGCGCCAGCCGGGTGACGAATCGCCTCAGCCGTTCTCGTTTATGTCAGGCAGTGTGCAGACCGAACAGATACCTTGCTGGATCACGTACACCAACACGGCGGTTCACGATTTGATCCACGCAAATCTGCAGCGGGCACCGATGTACAGCGGACAGATTCAATCGAATGGACCACGCTATTGCCCGTCGATCGAAGACAAGGTCGTTCGCTTTGCGGACAAGGATCAGCATCAGCTGTTTCTCGAGCCCGAAGGTCGCCAGACTCGAGAGGTCTACGTCAACGGGATTTCGACCAGCCTTCCGCGCGACGTGCAGGACGCCATGTTCCGTTTGATCCCCGGATTAGAGAACGCTCAGATCATGCGGTACGGTTATGCCGTTGAATACGACTTCTGTCCACCGGATCAGCTGTGGCCGTCTTTGGAGACCAAGAACATTCAGGGCCTCTACTTTGCGGGGCAAATCAACGGCACGACGGGTTACGAAGAAGCCGGTGCGCAGGGGTTGATCGCCGGTGCCAACGCCGCGCTGCGACTGCGGGGAGACGAGCCGTTGGTGCTCGGTCGCGAACAAGCCTATATCGGCGTGCTGATCGACGACCTCGTCACGTGTGGAGTCGACGAACCGTATCGAATGTTCACCAGTCGCGCCGAATACCGGCTGTTACTGCGCCAAGACAATGCCGATCGACGGCTGACTCCGCCGGCCCGTGAAGTTGGACTCGTCGATGAACGCCGTTGGCGACGATTGCAGAAAAAAGTAGATGAAATCGAGCGAGTCAGCGGACTCTTGGAAACCAATCGTACCGAGGGCGTGACGCTGGCCAAGTACTTGCGACGGCCTGAAGTTGAATGGTCCGCATTGGTGCAGCGGTTGCCCGAACTGGGTGACACTTCCGAAGAAGTGCGTTTGCAAGTCGAATATGACACGAGGTACTCGGGCTATGTGACGCGTCAACAACAACAAGTTGATCGCCAACAGCGGCTGGCGGAAAAGCGCATTCCAGCGAACTTCGATTTCGCCAGGATTGCTCAGTTGCGAAACGAGGCCCGCGAAAAGCTGACCCGCGTCCGGCCCGTCAGCATCGCACAGGCGAGCCGGATCAGCGGGATCACGCCCGCGGATGTCGCATTGGTATTGGCGCATTTGGAGCATCGCAGTCGGAGATGATGACGTGGCGGCGAATGCGGCCACCGATTGCCGGTCAGGAATCGTCATCAAGCGTTCCGTCTATCGCTTCAGCGCGCCAGCCGCAGTGCTGCCACAAATCTGAACTTTGACTTTCGGGCTGTGGCTTTTGCGCTGGGCAAGTTGTTAATTCTGCCAAATCTCCACATAATGCCGGATTATATTTTGGCCTTTGCCTTACAAGGTGCCCCATGGACGAGAAACTTGGCTCCCGCGCCATCACTTTTGACGATGTTTTGCTGCAGCCCCGTTATAGCGAGGTTGTACCGTCAGAAGTCGATGTCAGTACGCAGCTGACAAATCGCATCGCGCTGAATATCCCCCTGCTCAGTTCGCCGATGGATACGGTCACCGAAGGCAAACTGGCCATCGCTTTGGCCAAAAATGGTGGCATTGGTGTCATCCACAAAAACATGTCCGTCAAATCTCAGACGGAAGAGGTTTACAAGGTCAAACGCAGCGCCAACGGAATTATCGTCGATCCGGTGACGCTGCGCGCGGACGTGAAGGTGGAAGAGGCTCGAACACGGATGGAGCAGCACAACGTCTCTGGGATCCCAATTACCGAAGAAAATGGCAAGCTCGTTGGAATTCTTACCCGCCGGGATCTTCGCTTCCTGGAAAAGGGCAACATCCCTGTTTCGCAGGTTATGACGAAAGAGAACCTTGTAACGGCTACGGGAGAAGTAACGCTTGAGCAAGCTGAGAAGATTTTAACGGCTAAAAAGGTGGAGAAACTTTTGCTGGTTGACGATTCTTATGTCCTGACCGGCCTCATCACGATCAAAGACATCGACATGATGAATCGGTTCCCTAGAGCTTGTAAGGATAGGCAAGGCAGGCTGCGTGTAGGGGCTGCAGTTGGCGTTTTCGACCTGGAACGGGTGGAGAGCCTAATTGCGCGTGGCGTGGATGTTGTCGTTGTCGACAGTGCGCACGGTCACTCGAAAAACGTAATTGACACGGTTAAGGAGATTAAGAAGCGTTGGGATATTGACGTTGTCGCGGGGAACGTGGCAACCCGGGAGGGATGCAAGGACTTGGTTAAGGCCGGTGCCGATGCGGTGAAGGTGGGCATCGGCCCAGGATCGATTTGCACCACGCGAGTGATTTCCGGTGTTGGAGTTCCACAGATTACCGCGATTTACGAGGTGTCGCAGGTCGCCCAGGAAACAGATACGACGGTCATCGCCGATGGCGGGATTCGCTTCTCCGGTGACATCACAAAGGCCATTGCCGCAGGTGCCAACGCGGTGATGATCGGAGGTCTTTTTGCCGGATTGGCGGAAAGCCCAGGTCGAACAATTTTGTACCAGGGTCGCACCTTCAAGGTGTACCGTGGGATGGGCTCGTTGGGAGCCATGGTGAAAGGGTCAAGCGAGCGATATCGTCAAGGCGATGTCGACGCTGACAACGGAAAACTGGTGCCTGAAGGCGTGGAAGGACGCGTGCCATTCAAAGGCCCGCTCAGCGACTTTGTGTATCAGTTGGTCGGAGGGTTACGTGCCGGGATGGGTTATTGCGGCACGCCTACGATCGACGACCTGCGTAAGGACGCGCAGTTCATACAGGTTTCGGCAGCGAGTGTAAGAGAAAGTCATCCTCATGACATCGCAATCACGCAGGAAGCACCAAATTACAGTCCCGATTACCCACAAAAAGGCGAGGCGGACTAATCGCACCGATCGCCGTTTGGCGGCCCGACAGTTAGCCGTCTGGCTGATCCTGGGTTTTGCGATCAGTTTTTGTGGACGTGGGGTACGGGCTGACGAAATGAACCCGCCAGCGCGATTCTCAGTTGGCGACGACCAGGCTCGTCCAATCTCGGAGGCTACGGTCTCAGCGGCTACTTCGAACCACTTACAGACGGAGGATCAGCGACAACCATCACGGCCATTTACGGCCCGCTGGTCCGACGTACGTCAACGTCAGGTTATCCGCCAACCCGAGAACTGGCGTCTTCGGTGGCGTGAATCGAGCGCGATCAACCGTCGCAACGCAAACGCAACGGCCATCGCCGACGTGACCACCCAACACACAACCACGCGACAGGCTCTTGCCGTCGGGCATCAACGGATCCCAGCGCAGTCGGACTCGAATGTGAGGCCGATTCGATTCAACGAGCCAATCCGTCTTGTGTCGCAGGACGTTCCTGCCGATCCGTTCAACGACCCATTCGGGGATCGGGATCTGCCAATGACAGCCGCACGGGCTAGCGACCCACCGCCGCTGGATGAACCGCTGCAATCTCCGCCGACTCCGGAAGGTGGCCGAATTTCGCCTCCGGCGGCCCCAACTGCCCCCTCTCGGCCCCCGGCCACTCCGTCAGAATTTGTCCCGCCGCCAATGCCAAATCGAACGACCCCGTTAAGTGATGACTCCGCCCCAGTACCTCCAGAGACCGTGCTCTCACCGCACGATCGTTACCAACGGCGGGATTGCGCCAGCGACGGACAAGAATGTGACGCGCATCGTAAACGTGTCCGCGAATCACCACTCAGTGAGATCTCGCTGAACATTACGCCACAAATGACAGTCACGAAGCCGGATAGGGATTACGATTCGGAACGGCTGGACATCATGCGACTCGTGCAACCTCGCCAGTGGCGCAACGACGATGGCGAGACATTGGCTGAAGGTCGCCTGACTGACTTCAGGCACGGTCGCGTCGAAATCCAGACCGAGGATGGCCTCAAGAAGGTTCCCTTTGCCGATCTGTGTGACGACGATATGTGCTTTGTCACCGCGTGGTGGAGCATCCCCAGCGAGTGTTCGTTGGGTAACGATCCGGTGATAGATCGCGATTGGGTCGCTTCAACGATGACCTGGAAGGCCTCGTCACTCTGCCACAAGCCACTCTATTTCGAGGATGTCAATCTGGAACGCTATGGGCATTCCGCCGGACCGTTGGTGCAACCCGTTTTGTCTGGAGCTCACTTCTTCATGAATGTGGCGGCATTGCCATACAACGTGGGCATCAACCCGCCGACGGAGTGCCGCTACCCGCTTGGTTATTACCGCCCGGGCGATTGTGCGCCGTGGCTAGTTCGCCCTGTTCCGCTCAGCATTCGTGGTGGCCTGACTGCCGCAGCGACCTATGTCGGTGGTACGTTTATTATTCCGTAACATGAGAAGCGAGCAGCTGGAGGAACGAGCAGCTGGAGAAGAACCATTTTTTGGGAGCGATTGGTCCGAAGCGGCGAGGGAATTTCCTCGCCGCTTCTTCTCGTTCTAGAAAGCTTGGATTACTCGCCAGCACACCGCCCCATGCCGCATTGAGGTAGTCCGCACCCACCTCCCGGCATTGGCTGCTGACCACACATAGGCAAGGCATTCTTATTGGTTGCGTGGGCAGCCGGAACGCTGAGTAGCCGGTCCACCGATGCAGTGCCGCATTCCGGGCAAACGGGAGTCTCTTCACCGCGAATCAAGAGTTCGAATTGACCGTGACATGTGTCACACTGATATTCATATATCGGCATCGCGAGACTCCCAGTCGATAGACATGAAACGGTGCCACCCATGTGCCATGAAACTGTGCCACCCATGAAACTGTTCTATAAGAACTGTGGCATCTATTATAAAAAGCGATGGCCCATTTACCAACGGCGGTCGCAGGACAATGTTCGACGCACGAAATTTCACCGAGCGAGATGTCATTGTGCCTACACGGTACCTCACGCGTGATCAAGTTCGGTGTGTCGACCAGATCGCGATCGAGCAGTTTGGGATGTCCGGTCTGGTGTTGATGGAAAACGCCGGCCGTGGCTGTGCGGATGTGCTCTGTGAAGTCGGAATAGCCGGACCGGTTTTGATCTGTTGCGGCAAGGGGAACAACGGCGGTGATGGGCTGGTCATCGCACGCCAACTGGATGTGCGCGGCTATCAACCACTTGTCCTGCTCGCGTGCGCAGCTAGCGAACTAAAAGGGGATGCCGCAGTCAATTTCGCGATCTTGCGGCGAACATCGGTGGAAATCAAGCAGGTCGAATCTAGTTGTGATTGGGGGGTGATCTCGGAATGGTTTGATAGCGCGGACTGGGTCGTCGATGCGCTGTTAGGAACCGGATCGCACGGTGAACCACGATTCCCAGTCGACCAACTGATTCGTCGCGCGAACGCTGCAACGGCGCGGAAGCTGGCGATCGATCTTCCCAGCGGTTTGGATTGCGACACCGGCCAGCACGCCAATGAGACGTTTCGCGCTGCTCACACTTGTACGCTGGTTGCTCAAAAAGCTGGTTTTCAGGTGGAGGTCGCCAAACCGTTCCTGGGCACCGTGCATGTGTTGGATATCGGTGCGCCGCGCGAGGTGCTAGAGGCAGTTCTGGCGCGCTGAACTGCGTGTAACCAACTGGCAGTTAGAGCGTCTTGGTCATGAACGCAAAGGCCGAACTGCTTGTGTCGCCGGCGCTAAAACCGACGTCTTCGTAGAGCCTTCGCGCCCCGAGATTATCCGCTCGGACTTCCAGCGTTACTTTGCAGCAGCCATGGCTTGCGGCTTCGGCTTCAATTGTCTGTAGCATCCGGCGGCCAATGCCTAGTCCGCGAAAACCGTCACGCACCGCCAAGTCGTGAATATTCAGGCATCTTCGAGATCAGCGATTCGGACGTCGACTTCCGGTCTTTCCTTCATGACGGAGACTGCACGCGGCGTTGGTGGCGAAGCAGAAGTATGCGGCTAATCCGATGCCTGCGACGGAGGCTCGTATTCAAAATCTTTCCACTTCATTGCGCGGCGAAATGGCTCAACCCGAAGCAGGATCTCGCCGTTTTGAAAGATCCGCACAGTACCATTGGATTCGCTCACGACGACTGCGATTGCGTTGGTGTTCTTGCTGATAGCAGCAGCTGCCCAATGCCGTGATCCGAGTCCCTTGGAAAGTGTCAAGTTGGCGCTGGCCGTCTCGACAATCTGGCAACCACGTTCAACCGTTCCATCTGGACTGACGATGAAGGCACCGTCCAGCGGCGCGACTTCCTTGACGGCCTCACGGACGCGAGGGTCTTGCAGCTGGCGCTCCTTGCGACCGTATCCTCGCACGGGATCGAAGCCTCCCGGACGGCTTTTGCTCAGGACTTTTCGCGTATCACCCACGACGAACAACGTGCCGACGGGCTTGCCTTCACGTCCTTCGCGACCGATCTCAACAGCCAGATCGACCACGGTCTTGAGCGTCTCAAGGGGAACACTGGTTTCGATCTTACGCAGGTCGTGTGATGTCAAGCGACGCAGATGTTCGTGCAGCCGAATATAGCTGATCGAATCGATCTGCCCGGGCTCGAAGCCGCTGTAGACCGCGACGACTCCGGCTCCGGGAGACAAAATGTCGTCCGCCACAGCCTCCAGGAGTGCCAACGTCAGCTTCTCGAACACGGGTGCGTCCGGCGTGTCCAAAACGACGGTGGAAAGGCCGGCTTCCGTGGCCCCGACAAGCTCGTCCTCATGGTCGGCAACGACAACGATCTTTTCATCATTCGCACATTCGCGCAGCTCCTCCCAATCCGTTGGGCCGTCTAGCATCACCAACAGCGCGTCAGCATCGTCTGCTTCGCTAAGACGAACCGCGAGCTTATAGATCGTCTCGAACTGTTGGTCAAATCTCTGAGGTTTCATACAGAAGACATACGTTGGTTGAGGGCAATAGAGGCGCGGTCGGGAGGGCAAAACGCGAAGCATTTACATCGTATCGGTTATCGGTGCGCAGAGCAACGTCGACCGTCGCGCGCGGTCACAACGCGATGGCCGATTGATACGCACCCTCGAATTGTGGGCGACCATCAGCCCGCCCGTTTACTTAGTTGGTGGTTGCCCGATGCCGAAGAGGCGCTGTCTCATTCGGATCGTACGAGAGACGTGCTTCATGCAGCGCAGCCGCTTGCATTACCAGACCGCTCGCAGCTTCGAGTTTCAACCAGAGTGGTTCCTCGCGCAGTTTAGTGGGTAGTATGTTATTGGTTTGGCATTTTCGATGGTATTGATGATGGTTTCTTTATGTCTGATTTAGCAAAACACTATTCGTTGTTGCTGGGACTGGATGATGCCTGGCAGGTTATAG
>PVBE011916663.1_pt1 | contig 25645 bp, 20 predicted proteins | sample 1631181 | NCBI WGS metagenome assembly PVBE01 (sample SAMN08397723, study PRJNA350692) | Marine metagenome, whole genome shotgun sequencing project. | isolation source: water | place: Pacific Ocean | collected 2012-04 | reverse complement strand
CGGAATCGCCGTCGCCGTCGCCGTCGTCGTCGTCGCCGTCGGAATCATCGTCGGAATCATCGTCGGAATCATCGTCGGAATCATCGTCGCCGTCGGAATCGTCGCCGTCGTCGTCGGAATCATCGTCGTCTTGGTCGCCGTCGCCGTCGTCGCCAGGTCCATCTTCCTGGTCGCCGTCGGCAAAGTCCGACCAACGGAAAGAGCGTTTAAACTCCTCTAATTCGGCGTTGGAATCGTACTCGACGTCTATGACGTCGCCGATGGAGTAAGGACACGGGCGACCCTCCTCGCGAGACTCTTCGACGTAGTCTTCTGTGATCGTAATTCGTAGTTTAGCCATGGTGTAGCCTTGGTAGAATGGAGGGAGCGTTTAACCGGTCCCGGTTGTTGGTGGGGGCCTTTGCCGGTCTCGGCGTCCAGTCCCTGCGAGATCATCGGAGGCTTTCCCCGATCCGCTCGCCGTGCCGGGTTTGTCTCTTCCCGGAACCCAGGGGGATAATGGCCCACGTCCTGGCCCATGTCAAGCGGAAAACGGAACGCTTTGAGATTGCCAGTCTAAGGATCATGACGCGAACAGTAGTATAGGACGGGCGAAATTGGGCCATCGATCCGGTTAAACGCAATGGGGCCAACGGGTTAGCGCGTTTAAACGGAATGGGGCCGACGAGGGGCCGACGACCCCCACGCGGATCGCGCGAACAGTGCAACCACCCCCCCGAAATCTGCGCCCTAAAAATGAAAGGTCGCCCCCCGCGACCCCCTGCCTAGAAGGGCAGATCTTCGATGCCGTTTTTCTCTTCCCGTTTCGGGGCATCGTTTTTCTTGGGGATAAACTCCCACTCGTTCGCGGTGATGCTCCAATAGGTCCGCTCGTTATGCTCCCTAGATTCCAGGGATCCGGTGACCCACACGGGGTCTCCTTTGGTGAATGCCTTCGCGAATGCCTCCCCTCGTTTTCCGAAGACGGAGAGGTCGATGAAGTGGCTCCGTTTCCATTCCCCGAACCCTGAGTTGTAGGCGACCCTCGCCTTCCCCACGGTGGTTTTGCCCGCCTGTTTAATCTCAGGGTCTTTGGTCAGTCTCACGATTCCGCTCACGGTCAGCATAGGTTTGCTCCGTTGTGGTTCATCCTTGTTCTCGGTTTGAGAGTTTGGATTCGCCTTTGATAATTTGGATAGTGCAGTCCCGCCATGGTCCGGCTATTTTTTTGGTCTTGTGCGCACACGACGAGCACCCGGTCCATCTTTTGCCGCAGTTCGCCTTTGTCCCCTTGGCCCAGGTTCTCTCGTTGGCGGCTTTGATTTCAGCCGCCCAGTGGCCAATATCGCCTCGGTTTTCGGTAGCCTTCGCCCGAGTCTTTGATGAGTCCCCTTTTGGTGAAGCTTGCGAGGACGGCTTTGGCGGCATGGGTCGAGCATCTCCATCGGTCTGCGTAGTCTGCCGCGAAGAGTCCGGGGTGGTCATGGACATCCTGGATCCGTCGCATCGAGAGCGGGCTTGGCGCCCCCCGGTCGATGATAGCGAAGAGGTCCGGCCTTCTTTTTCGTAACTGCCTGGCCTCGGCGCAGGCTCTCGGTTGGCCTTCGACGTTGATGATTTGGTGGAGCCTCGCGCAAATCCTCCTTGCGACGGGGTCGGGGTCGGGGAGGTTCGCCATTCTCTCTAGGTATTGCATCGGTCACCTCTTGGTTTCGTCGAACGCGGCTTGGATTTCGTTGTCCATCCAGGGGATATTTTGGACTTTGGATAGTTTCCGTCCGGCGTTGTTCATCTGGGCGATGAAGTCGTCTACCTGCCCCAGGATTTTGGGGGTCATCGGGATCCCCATCTCCTTGAGCATCACGGGGTGGATGGATGCGGCGAGGAGCACGAAGTTATCCGGGTGTGCTTTCTCGACGATGGCTTCCCAATCGGAGACGGCGACCCCGGATCGGTGCGCCAGGGTTTTCCAGCTCGACGGGGGGTTACCCATGAAGTGGTCGCCGACTAGTTGCGAGCAGATATTGACCGCCCAATGGTCGACCTTCCGGCCCGTGGCTCTTAAACACTTCATGAACCACCCCGCCGCCGGGGCGACATCCTTGGCTCTTTGCATTTGCAAGACCTCGGTCATGGCCTCTGGGTAGAGGGTTTCGGCGATATCTAGGGAGAGGCCCCCGTCTGGGTCGAAGGCGTCGCCGAGTGCGGCCTGGGCTTGCTGGATGGCCCGCTTGACGTGGATGGCCCGACCACGGTCACGGTCCCGGTTCGGCTCAGAGTGTCCATGATCATCGCCGTGAACTCTCGGTCGAGGTATTCCTTGACTGCTTGTCGTAGATGCCAACTTATCGGTCGCCTTCTGGTCACCAGTTGCTTGAGTTTCGCCCAGTCCGTTGGGGGCAGTCGGATGCTTGAGTGCTCCATCGCCGTTGATTGATCCATTTTTCCCATCTGTGCGCTCCATAGGTCAAACGCCTTTCGTGATATTGGGTTAAGTGTGCGCTCTTGGCTACTGAAATGAGCATAGGTTGTTGACGATGCTGTGTAAACGTCTTCAATCTTGGGACATGGAACGAACGCGATGGGACGAATGCCTGAAGCGGGTCGAGCATCCGGTGTCCTTGTTTTATCGGGACCATCGGCTTGTTTGGCGTCCGCGAAACGACGCGGGGGTTTCCGTATTGGGCGAGGATGACCCTGACGCGCCGACGATTGATCAGGTTTGGCGTCGCCCGGACAAGTTCCGGGTTTTTGACGAGCACGGTTGCCCTCGGCCCCACCCGAAGTTTCGCTGGTTGCGTGATCCGGCCCAGAATCGAACCGTGAGCGTGCATCATTGCGCTTTCCACGGCGATTTCGGCCCCAAGCACAATCAGATGAGGGAATACGGGGTCTGGACCGGGGCGGGATTCTACTCGCTCGGATACAAGACGCCGCTCTTGGGCCTGGACAACCAGTCCTTCGTCAAGGTGACGCGAGGATTCAAGTCCGTGACGGTTAAACCGATCTACGTTCGGTCATTCGTCGAGACCCGTTGGGGCTACGCGGTTCCCCGGAGCGTTCACGCCATGATCGAGGAGTATCTGGTCACAGGTGATCTGTTCTCGGCCTATGTGCGGACGAAACCACGGTCGCCCCGGCTCAAACGAGCGAGGAGTGAGACGATGAGACACGCGAAGAAGACCTTGAACTCCCCGACGGCCCGCCTTCACTTGGCGCATCGGCTTGCGGATCGGATGCAAGAGCTGACCGGGGAGACGGTGATTGATTTCATCGCCGAGGAAGCCGTCCAGGCGGTTCGAACGGCGAAGGGTGAGAAGAAGATTCCGGGCTTAAAGTTTCTGATGGAGATCCAAGACGCTGCGGCAGCGGTGGCGCTCCAGGCCCGCGCGGACGCCGAGGGGATTATGGTCTCCGGGGACATCGAGCCCGGTCTTGCGCTTCCGATGTCGGGCGTGAACGATCAATTTTCCACTTCGCAGTTGGCGGCTTGGAAATCAGACAACTGACTGAAAGGAATTAGCGCATGTCGATCCAGTTCAAGAGCATTTACCCAGAGAAGTCCCGGACGGCGTCGCCGGACGATTCCGAGGCTATCGAGATCGCCGCCACTGGTGCCAATTACGTGACGGCCATCTGGCGGTTGGTCTCTGGCTCCGGCGGGTCGAGCGATCAGACCGGCAACCTGAAGGCCCAGCATTCGAATGACATGGTGGACTGGGACGACATCCCCGACGGGGCGTTTAACCAGGTTTCCCAGGGATCCGAGTTCCCGGTCGAGCAGGAACTAATCATCTACCCCAAACGCAAATGGCTCCGGTGGACGATGACCCATGCCGGAACGACGAAGATCGCGACCTGGGGCCTTATGAACATTTACCACAAGTGAGGATTCCGAGATGCCGTTGATCAAGAGCAATCCAATCGTCGAGCCCGCCGACTCTGCCGCCACCACGACGGTGGGGACGGACACGGTGACGCTTTCTGCGACCGATGTTTCGGGGCGCAGCAATTACACGGTCTACGTCCAGAACCTTGGGGTCACGAATGCGTTCACGAAGGGCGAGCTTCAGGCTTCTCCTTTTTCGACCGGTCCCTGGGCGGCGATCGACACTTCGTTGAATACGTTGGCGACCGAAACCAACGGCGCGATTGAGAAGTCTAACAATTCGGTGGCGTGGATTCGATTCATCGCATCCTCGACAGCGACTACTGCCCGGGCGCATGTTTCGTTCGGAGTGGAACAACACGCGGGCGCCTAGTCGCCTCATTGGAGAATGAAAAATGGCTGAGTATTTTGGAGCACCGGAGGCGGTTTGGGCTGGCAAGGCCGGACTCGCCACCATGCGATTCGTCAAATTCGTGGATATGCAACTTACGTCCACCCAGATTCTTGCTCTTCACACCGCCGCGATTGATGTCATTCCAGCCCAGGGCGCGGGGAACGTGGCCATCCCCATTGGCGGGATCATGTCCTATGACCACGGGGAGACTGAGTATGATGACAACCCGGCAGCCGCGACTAACTTCGTGTTCAAGTATGGAGCCGGGGACATTTGCTGCGGGAAGGTGCCCGTGGACGGGTTCTGCAACGCCGCCGCCGACAAGATTGCATACTTCGGCGGGGAGGCATCCCTTACCGGGCTAGTCTCGGCGACCGCAGACACCGCGATCACCGTTACTCTCGGCGGCGCGATCACCAATGGCGACGGTCCAATCAACATCCGCGTCGCTTACGCCGTCCTCCCTTCGGGACTGTAGGATAAGTGGATCATGCGCGGGCATCTCGGGACATCGCCTACTTTGCAAGGGAGGCGGTGCCCGAGTATGTCTGCGATGAGGTGCCCGATTTCCACCGAGTGGTTTTCGAGTCCCTCGTAGACCCTGAAAACAAAAGGGTTTGCGTGGTTGCCCCTCGCGGGTTCGCCAAGAGCACGATCTCCCAGATCGCCATCCTCCACTCGATCGCCTATTGCCCCAAGGGTCAGCGGCGATACATCCTGGCGGTCTCGGAGAGTCAACCTCAGTCCACGGACTACCTGGACAATGTGAAGAACATCATCATGGACGGCGAGCGGTTCCCGGACCTGTTCCCGTTCGTGAAGCCCGGGGATGTCTGGGGGGCCGAGAGGATCATCACGTCGACCAACGTCAAGGTCGAGGCTCTGGGCACCCGGCAAAGGGTCCGAGGCAGGAACTTCCGGGGCAAGCGGCCCACGATGATCTTCCTGGATGACTTCGAATCGGAGACGAACTCCGGCACCCAGGAGGATCGGAACCGGGTTCGCAAGTGGATCCGGGCGGCGCTCATTCCGGCGCTGGCCCCCGGCGGGCGGTTGGTGGTCTGCGGGACGATCATCCACGAGGACGCCTACCTTCAGCGGCTGATGGATCCCCGGGTGAAGGAATTCAAGAAGTTCTTCTTCCGGGCTCGCCGCAATGACGGCGACCCTCATCGGAAGGTTTACGACAAGAACGGAATGCTGTGGGGCTCTCCGCACAAGACCCAGGACGGGGTCAGCGTGGCCTTCGACAAGGAATGGTGGGACGATACCCGGGAGCGTTATCGGCTCGACGGGGCACTGGACACCTTCCACCAGGAATACCAGAACGACGTTCGTCCTGGTGATCCGACGTTTGACAAATTTCCATTCTACGAGCAATATCGTTTAAACGGTGGCGTTACGGAGATTCTCCCCGAGGGCGCGGATCCCGACGATTCGGAAGACTGGGTTCCGGTTACGACCTTCATGGGTGTTGATCCGTCGACCCGAGAGCATTCAAAAGCGGACTTCTGTGTGCTGATGCCGATCGGAGTTGATGCCGACCGGAACATCTATCAGTTGCCTTACGTGAGAAGAAGGATGGGGCGAGACGTGAAGACGATCGCCGACGAGATCTTCCGTTTACACGACCTCTATCGTTTTCGAACGGTGGGGATCGAGACCATCGGTGCCCAGGTTTACATCTCAGGCGAGGTTAAACGCCAGATGCAAGAACGCGGACGATGGTTCCGGGTGGCCGAATTGAATCCCCACCGGGCAAAGGATTCGAAGATCTACTCGCTCCAGCCGCGATTTGAAAGCGGGCGACTGCATCTCCACCCGAACTTGTCCGATGAGCTTCAGCATGAACTAAGGAATTATCCGCGAGCCAAACACGACGATTGCCCCGATGCGCTGTGGATGGCGTGCGAAGTGGCCTACTCGACGGGTCAGCTCAAGCGGGACGCGAATCGCGAGCGGAAGAGTTCGTCGTTTAACTGGATGGTGGCATGAAGACCGAGTCGCTCCTGCAAGCCAAGACCAAGGCGATCGGCCCACACGTAGACGAGAAGAATCTTGCCTACGAGAACTGGGAGATCTACTCGGAAACCCGGTCGATGTATACGGGCTATCATAACGAGCAGGAAAGTGATTGGGCGTTTGCGGCTGGGCTCCAATGGAACACCGAAGACCGCGCGGCCCTCGCGGCGAACGGTCAGGCGCCGCTGGTGTTTAACCACCTCCGTCGGATCGTGGAGCAATACACGTCATTGATGGCGGCGGCGGCTCCAAGCTGGAACGTGGTCCCCCGCCTGGCGGGATCTCGACCCATGGCGGCGATTCATGCGGACATCCTCTCTTATATCTGGGAGCAGTCCGACGGCAACCGGGTGCTCCAGGAGGGCATCCGCGACATGATCACGCGGGGGACGGCCAACCTCCGGGCCTATTGGGATCCCTACGCAGACTATGGGCGCGGGGATCTTCGCTTCGAGTTCTTGCCTAGTTCCTGCACCTATTGGGACGTGTCTTCGAGGGACTTCCTGGGGTCTGATGCGGAATATGTGGTCTGGTCGCAATTGGTGGGCAAGAGTCGCCTGGCCCAGAAATATCCCGAGCACCGGAAGATGATCGAGGAGGCCGCGCCGGACCACGCGGATGAAGATGCCCGGGGGCACGATCGGTTCAATGCCTGGGGGACGAAGGGTTACGCCGCCGGGGACTCACTCAAGGCGGATCGGGATCAGCTCAGGATCATCACTCGATACGTCAAGATTCAGCAACCTCACATTGTCATCCTTGACGAGTTGAGCGGCGAACCCGTCGATGTCGTCCCGTCCAACCGAGAGGGCGAGATCAGGGATTTGGTTGCTTCGGTGAATGCTCAGTTGCGTGGCGCCTCGGCAACTGCCGAGGAGATCACGGTTCGGACCCAAGAGGTTCAACTCTGCCGCATTCGAGAGATCACCTCCGTCACGACAGCGGGGCGCAGATACAAGTGGGACCGAATGCCGGAGAGATCCGGGGTCGTGCTTGCCGATCAGATCATGCCGATCTCTCGGTATCCGATCGTTCCGCTCCATAACCCCTCGACCCATGTCGGCAATCCGTTCCCAGCCTCCGAGGTTCGGGACATCAAGGGCGTCCAGGAATTCATCAACAAGATGATGTCGCTCACCACCAAGGCCGCGACCGGGGTAGCGTCCGGCGGGCAATGGCTCGTTCATTTGGAGTCGGGGGCGACCGACGAGATCGAAGAGAAGGGCAACCTGCCCAACGCTCAGATCAATTGGAGCGGCCCGCCCGAGCTTGCGCCGACCAAGATCCCCGCCATCCCTCTACCGGAGGGCCACTTTGCCATGATCGCGAAAGCGGAGCAGATCATGGATTCGGTGTCGGGGATGAACGCCGCGCTTCAGGGCCAGTCGGATGGCCGCGAGAGTGCCCGCGTGCGTGCGATCAGAAACGAGGAGGCCGGGCGCCGACCTGACCTGAAGGTTCGCGGGCTGGAAAGCGCGATCTCGGCATTGGGACGGGTCATGCTGGAAATGTCTCAGCACGTTTACACGGATCGAAAGGTGTTCTCGATCTCTGACGCGGCAGGCGAGTTGCGCCAGGTAGTGATCGACTCAGGCCAAAACCTCGTGGACATGGATGGCCAGCGTCTTCTTGGGAACATCAACACCGGGCAATACCATGTTCAAGTGGTCCCCGATTCGACGAAGAAGCCCCAGCGCGAGCGGATCTTTGGCGAAGCAATGGAACTCGCGAGCATCGGGTTCATCGACAACCAGGCATTTAGTCAACTCGTGGACAATCCGATCTTGGCCGAGGCTGCGGATCGAATGTCTCAGGCCAAGCAGGCCCAGCAAACAATTGCACAGCTTCAAAAGCATGTCTCGGACATGGAGAGACGACTTGAAATTGAGCGCAACGAGACCCGTCGCGCCAAGGAACGCGCCGAGGTCGCTCAGTTCGACTCGGCCCTCGATAAGCAGATCAACTCGATTGTCCGGTCCTTCGATAAAAAGGTTGGGACCATGGAAACTCAACTTCGGGAGTTGGCGGCGGGGGTTCAGTCGACCGTAGAGGCCGAGCGTAAAATAGCCATAGCGGAGGCAAAGTCCGCAGCAGGAGAGGAGACCCTTGGAGATGTCGAAGTCAACGAAGGACCAGAGCGAGCCGCAGAAGCAGGACCAGCGTGATTCCAGGATCGCCGAGCTTGAGGCATTGCTTGTCAACGAGCGTGCGACCAATCAGAAGATCATGCCGATCGCTGAATACTTGAACACGAAGGGCGGCGTAGACGCTGTGCAGAAATTCATCGACGCCGACGGGGTCGCGGCCCAGCCTGCCCCCCAGCCCCCCGCTGATTACTACGAGGGATTACCGGAGGATCTGGTGGACCTGAGCGGGAAAGACCTTCGTTTGATGTTGGAACAACGGGACCAGCATATCCAGAGTTCCGTTGCCGATTCGTTCGGGCGCGAGATCGAGTCGCTCCGCGCGGACAATGCCAAGCTCCAGGCCGATCTCGGATCGCGGGACCAGTTAAACGCCCGCCGTGATCAGGAGCAACTTTTCCGCGAGCGTCATGGTATCGACAACGCTGGGTTCAAGGACTTTGAAAGCTGGATGGCCAAGCAATCGGCCAACCCCCAGGCACTCCAAGACATCGCGTATAAACAATTTCTCTCTGACGCCGACATCCCCACCGGGGACGAAAGCATCGAGCGGATCCCGGGACGAAAGCCTTCTCTCCCACAGGGAGGTGGATACGGCGGCGGTTCAACCCAATCGGCCCACCCACAAACCTCTGATGATCAATATGTCGAGCAGACGAAGCAACAGATTCTCGGCTCGGCGAACGAGGCCCTTGCGGCCCTGATGGGACCGTTGAAATAACGGACCAGGAGATTGAATAATGCCTACTCCCCCTGAGACTACCGGCTCGGCTTTGGTGTCGAGTGTTGTCGCAGAACGCATCCCCGTTTTTCGGATGGATGAAGTTTTCCAACTTGAGCCCTACCAGGCTCCGCTCCTCGCTCTGCTCCAGCGGATCGGACTCACGAGCGTAACCAATAATAAGTATGAGTGGCTTGAGCGGGACCGTATGCAGCGGACCACTCAGATCAACGAGACCCCAAGCGCATGGACGACCGGTGCTGACGGCGAAACCCATGTGTTCGTTGTCGACAACGGCACGATCTTCGTTCCTGGCGATGTCGTGTATAACGTCACCGGAAGCGGAACGTCTGGGCGATGGACCGCCCGGGTGATCGCTGCTACCGCGACTTCCGTTACGTGTGCTCGTATCCTTGCCGATGGCGCAACGCCGGTAGCCGCGCAGACCTCTGGCGCGGACGACGATGAGCTTCTCATCATTGGATCGGTCAACGAGGAATTCTCCTCGAAGCCCACTCCGCGTCACGTCCAGCCGACCAACAACTACAACTATGTGCAGGAGTTCAGAAATACCTGGAGTCTGTCTAAGCAGATGATGGCAACCGGGTTATACGGAAATCCCGAGGCTCAAGAGTTGGCCCGCGAAACGGTTGGGATCCACAAGATGGATGTCGAGCGCACCGCATGGTTCGGCACCCGTCGCCTCCAGGCCGCGTCGGGTTCGTCAAACAACCGCTGGCACACGGGCGGCGTTGTTCCGTCGATCACGGAGAATGACTTAACAAGTCCGTCCCTCGGGAGTGAGACGCACTCCGATCTATCTGGGGATCTCGCCCCTGTCTACGAACTGAATGGTGGGCAACCGCTGTTTGGCTTCTGCGGTAGTGACGTGATGGCTCGCTTTGCGACTACTGCATGGCAGGGTGGAACCGCCGGAAGTCCGACCGTGAACAACCGCGAGATGAACTCGGAGATCTTCGGGATTCGGATTACCGAGATCCTGACCGCCCACGGGGTTCTTCGCCTCGTTCCACACTATGAGATTTTCCAGTCTCGGATTGCGGTGGGGACCGAGTTGCTGTCCAAGATGCTGGTTGTTTTGGACATGCGCCTGATCAGCGGCGTGACTCTTGGTGGCCATGGCCTTGGAGTGGTCGAACCGAACTTGCAAGACGCCGGAGATCACGGTCGAATCGACGGGATCACCTCGGACTTCGGTGTGCAGCTCAAGCACCAGAAACGACACGCGAAGTATCACTACGCCGCGTAATAATCACGGGGCTGGGTGGGGGGTTGCCCCCGCCCGGCCCTTCCCACGGAGAAACAAATGCCATTGTTGGACACCCCGGTCGTCTATCGAGCCAATCGAATCAGCCCCCGGGTCTTCATCCCCGGATTCAAAGAGAGAGTCGTCTTCCAGGGGTTCCATGCAGAGATCCAAAACTCGGACCTTGTGGCGAAGATGGATGAACTGATTGAGGGCAATCAGATGCCAGCGGGAATCGTTCGCCTGGATTCCAACCCGTTTAACGGCGCTCGGAAACAGGTCTCCCGGGAGATCGAGCTTTCCGGCGAGAACGACAAACTCCGAGCCCAGATCAATGCGCTCGAAGCCGCGTCGAAGGGCGACCCGGCCAAGGTTGGCGCCGAGCCTGCCCCGGCGAAGAAGAAGGATCTGACCGCCCCCCGACCGAATAGGAAGCGGAAACAATCATGACCGTCTCGGAGATGATCGAAGAGTTGGCCTTGGCCCTGGACGATCCAACGTCGGAGGTGTTCACCGACACCATTCGGTTGAGGATGATTAACCGGGCACAGGAGCGAGTCGTAGAGGAAACGCTCTGCTATCGCCTGGTCGAACGAATTGATCTCTCCGATGACGCGAATCGTTACGAGTTGCCTGCGGGGTTCCTGAAGGAATTCAATGTCCAGTTCAGGGACTCCGGGGACAACACAGTCCAATACATCCCGCGAACCCGGACCACGGCGGTGGGCGACACCACGGAGTTCAACACCGAACGGTTCTATTTCATCGAGCGCGAGGTGAACGGACTGGATAAATCCGAGTTGGTCCTTTGGCCTTCTCAGATCGACGTGAAATGGACGGACCAGGGGAGCCACCCATACAACGGGAACATCGCGAAGGTGACCTATGCGTCCCAAACACTTTCTACTCTGGTGAAGGGCGACGGCTTCTCGGCCCCGGCGTTCGCGCACGAGGCAATCTACTACGAAGCCTTGTCTCGGTTGTCCATGCACCCCCGGGCGAAGCTGGACATTAACAAGGCGATGTTTATACGGCAGCAAGCGGATCGTGAGTTGTCGAAAGTTCGTCGCAAGGCCGCCCAGGTTTTGGGTCGCACGGCCAGGGCTCCGCTCACACCATTTTGATCAAGGAATCCCGTGTCCACTCTAGATCCCGTGTCCGCCTTGGAAAATCTTCGAAACGAAGTCGGATCCACACTGGGATATCGACAAGACCTAGACGGGGGCACCGCTCCCCGGGCCGACGACGTTGATCGGTGGTTGCTTTCGGGGCAGCGTGATCTTTGTTCCCGGCTCGTGCCGGATGCCTTGCGGTCGGTTTGGTTGATCACGACATCACCGGGCGGGATTGCTCAGCCTGGCCATCGGATTATATCGGTCACGGACTCCACGGGTCCGGTGCGTCAGATCACCAACGAGGAGGTTATCTACGAGGCCGAGGACGGACTCTTTAGCCGGTCGACTTGGAGATGGGGGAACTCCAGCGGCAACGTGACCATGATCTTGTCTTCGGGGGAATCGTCTGACCTTGAAATCATCTACATCCCGGTGGGGGCGTATATACAGTCTGTGATTAGATTGGACGAGTCTCTGCACCCGCTCCTGATTCGATACGCGCTGATCCAGAACGCCATCGCCGAGGAGGAAGATCAACAGGCCGCGCTTCTCCAGGCGGACTACACCCGGGCCATAGCAGAAACAAATGCGCTCTGGGGCGGGAGCGCCGGGGCCTTGACGGCTCCGGGGTCTCGTGACGCGGACGGAGTAGGCTGATGCCAAACCCTCGCCGACAGATCACATCCTTTCGGACCCCGACCGCTGGATTGGTTTCCTCTGTGTCGGAGCGAGACTTGCCCGAGAATGCCCTGGCGAGGTGCAGCAATTTCAACGTCGATGAGACGGTGGGGCGTTTAACCGTCCGCGATGCGTGGGGCGTCTACGGAAGCGCAAGGGCGATCGGCGGGATACAGAAGCCGATTCGGTCGTTGGTGGGCGCTTTCGAGTTCCCGGTCCTGGAACCAGCGGGCGCCCAGCGTCCCCCGGTCGTTTTGCTGGCGACGAAGGAGAGTCTGTCCGGCGGCGAGAACCCTGAGGCGATTTATGGGCTCGTGGCCTATATGCGTCCGCATTATTCGAGCGGGGCGTGGGTGGACTCCTGGGGATTCTTGGGAGACTTGCACGATTTTGGGACCATAGAACCGGAGAGCGTTACCGTTTCGCATGTCGCGCGTGACGGTGTGATCCGCTTCTTTATTAGCTATGCCGAGACCGCATCCCAATCTCCCACCGAGATCCTGCTCCCGGCTAGATTCCTTCAGTTCTTCCGGTTGCCCGATGAGTGGTTTGGGGCGCCCCCTCCGGGCGGGGACGACTTCTATATTGAAAAGGCACGGATGTGGCCCCCGGGCACGGAGGGATGGACCGACGGGGGGGAGGGAGGAAGAGTAGCGAGCGATCTGACGATCACGACCACTGTGGTCCCGGATCCGGTTGTCGGCAATATCAACGGCGGGTCGCGGCTTTATCGATACGCCTACCAATATGACGGGTTCCAGATCGGTGCGCTTTCTGATCCTGTATCCGTGGTTTTCCCAGAGGGTGAGCCCAGCGCACTACGGCTTGACTTAAAGGCGACCCCGTCGGAGGTTTCGCGGCGGGTAACCGGCGTGCATGTGTTTACGCTAATCGCCGAGGATGCGCCCTGGGGTCCAGGCCGATACGTTGAAGTCGCGCTAGTCGATGCTCGATCTGGTGTCTATTCGAACAAGTGGCATCGGATCATTGACTCGGACACCGGGGATAACCTGCGTTACTTCATCAGCGTGAGCCCGGATATGTATGGGTTCGAGGGAAACCTGGAGCGGAGTGGGTATATCCAAGAGAGTAGTGTCGGAAACGCATGGAACGACTTCGCCTATGTAGTCATGGGTCAAGAGGCTTCCCCCGCAGGAGCAAGCCCGGGGGTGGATCCCACTTGGGGGCGATGGTGTGAACCCGTTAGGCAACTCATCCCCGCCAGGAAAAGACTAAGCGGGCAAGATCATGATGTGGCCTGGATCGGAACGGGGGTCAAGGGAGATGACAGAACCCGGAGAACGGACGCCTACTTTGGCTACGGTCGCAATGACGTGAAGCCGGTTACGGAGGCAGAGCCCGGGAATTCTATCCTGTTTGGCGGCGTTTACACGAAGGGCGAGGATAACATCTCCACATACCCGGAGATCAAATGGAAAAGCGGATATAACGACGGGACTGTTCTCCCGGCAATTGCGGCAATTGCGGCGGCCCTAGAGAGCGCCCGGGCGACAGAAGACGGTGGGTTTTTTGGTTACGGGGTAGTGGATCCCGAAACCCCGGATTTCCTTGTTTTGTTTTCCTATGGCGAAAGCACTGGCCTTCCGCGCGGGAACACTCCGGTCATAGCGAAGCCAGGGGCCAGGATTCGAATGATCGAGTGGATGATGCCAGAGGTGGGCCTTGGCCAATTCTTTAAGATCACCCTGGATAGCGAGATTCCAACTTACGCGCATGGTAAGCCTATGTTTCCCCATCAGTGGCTATTTTGCACAACGTCAATCATTGAAGACTTCTACTCTCAGCCGAATACTTCCTTCATCACAACGGAAGAGCCGTCCTTCCTGGGTGATGTCGGGGGCGATCCGAGCGGTGCGCTCAAGGTCAAATACCAACACCAAGAGTTTTCGATGAACGACGACGGGGACTCCAGTAATAACCAGGAACAGATGGCCACCGATGGTCGCACGCTTCTGTTCACATGGGATGACGCGAGCCCGGCTTGGCCCAGTTCAGTCACGGGCGGGCATGTGGACACGGGCCGCGACTGGTCGAGTGGCCATGAGATTCATATTTATGATGACCTGAGCAACGAGACAGTCCAGCAGGGCAGTGCTTTCAATAGGTATTATTCGGACATCGCCCAGCATTCCGGCGAGGTAAACTGGGCCGACGGCAGTGTCTCTGCGATCGTAGGCGACCGGGTGTTCGTTGGGGACGTGGCGATTCCGGTTCCCAATGTTCGATTTGATGCCGCTGAAGACTATGAGCGATTCCGATACAACATCCTCTATTCAGGGTTCACTGGATACGGAACATCCAGCCCCGACTCGATCCTTCCACAGAACCTTGTGATCGTTGGGGGCGGGGTCTCGAAGGTGCGCGGCCTCTCGGAGATGTCTGGGCGGCTAGTGGTCCTAACGGACGAGGGCGTCTTCCTGGTCTTCGTCGCGGCAGGCAATAGCGCGGGGGCAAATGTTGAGCGCAAATGGATCGGGTTCGGATGCGTGAGCGCGAAGTCAGTGGTCGAGACGAAGATGGGACTGGCCTGGCTTTCGCAGCGCGGGGTTTGCCTCATGGCTCCGGGTGGGCCGCAGATCATTTCCGGTGCTATTGCGAGCCCGGCGTTCCTTGAAGCCATCGCGACATCCGGGTCCACGGCAGCAATGGCGTTCGAGCCCGCCAACGATCGGCTCTCGCTTGCCCTTGGCGGTGAGTTCTATGTTCGATCCAGCGGGGGCGGCTGGGTTCAATATGAAACGGGGAGCGCGTTTAACCCCGTCTCGTTGGTGGGCAGCCTGGACGGCGGCTTCTATGCGGTCGGGGATATCGAAGGCGTAACGGATTCATTCCTCATGCGAACGGATTCGTCGCTCTCCAAGGATTTCTATCATTATGGGCAGGAAGGAATCGATCCCTTGCTCTGGTCGGCCCATGACGTGAAGGCCACAGCCCGGTTCCCGTCGCTTCAGCCTGCCGGGGGCGACCGGATGGCCAAGATCATGGCGGCGACCTACGAATTCACCGGCACGGCGGGCCTCTCTGCCTACGTTGACTCGGAGAATATCTCTTTCGGCAAGGACGACCAGACGAGCAAGACGTTTAAACGAGTCAGGGTTCCGGTGGGATACCGGGGCCGAACGGTTTGGGTCGATGTCCGTGCGATTGGACCGGACTCGGCGGTGGACCGAGTCGCGATCGAGTTCGCCCAGAAAGGACGAGTGCGAAGCTAATGCCTGATCTCTCACTACCGAGCATCGTCGAGGATGGATTGGCGGACCAGAACTTTAAGTATATACAGGACAACGTCGCGCCGTTACGTCGGAAAACAGGTCGCGGTGCCCCCGAGCCCGGATCCGGTGTCGACGGAGACGAGCGGTGGGCAACAATTGAAATCGAGGCTGGCGCCCAGCAGGTTCGCCATTACCGACGGGTAACCGGACGCTGGGTCTATGCCGTTTACACGGAGGCCGAGTAATGCCTGGGGTATTCGGATTACAACGAGCGACGCGGAATCTTAACACCACCGATCCCATGTATATGATGTTTGGCGGGGGCGGCGAATATCAACAAGCCGGTGAATTCCTAAGGCCACAGCATCAATTAGTGCAGGGCAATATCCGACGCCAACTCGCCGCAGGGGTTGGAGCCATTGGGGCCAGGACCGCAGCAAACCGGGGTAGCGCAGCGGGCGGCGCCGCTGAAATGATGATGGCTGGGGGCCAGGCCGGAGAGCAGTCGCTCGGAGCACAGCTTGGGTTTGCCGCACAGCAAGGCACCCTAGCCGGTGAGATGTCTAGCTTCAACCAGAGGGCCACCCAGTTGGGCCACGAGGGGCGACTTGATAACCTTAGATTTAACTGGGGCAAGGCCACGGATCTATTCGGCGCCTCGCAGCAGGCGTTTATGAACGAGCAACAGGCCGCACTGATGCAAGAGCAGATCGCCGCATCCCAGGCCGAGCGGGAAGGAGGAGGGTGGGGAGATTTCGCCAAGGGACTAGCCACCACGGCGTTGACCGGACTGGCCGGTGCCGCCGGGACTGCGCTCGGGGGGCCTGTCGGCGGGGCGTTAGCAGGAAAGGTAGCATCGGGGCTCTTCAGCGGAGGTCAATCGGGCGGGGGCGGGGGTTCCCAGGCGTGGGCGAACTATCGAGACCCGGGCTGGGGTTGGTCTGGCGGCGGCAACACCCAATTTGACTGGGGCTTTTAATGCCAATCACAAAGAAAGACATGTTCGAGGCCGGAACCCAAGCGGGGCAGTCATTCTCGAATGCCTTCATGGGGATGCTTTCTCTCCGCGCCGAGGAGAAGATGCAGGACGACGAACGTCGGCGGGAAGCGAGGGAGGCCACCAATCAACTGGGGACCGCACTGGATACATACAGGCAGATGTATCCAGACCTCAACATCCCCGACGAACCCCTGGGCGACATGTCTCCCGACATGGCGGGACAGCTATTCCGCCTGATCGGCGCGGGGGCATCGCAAAAGAATGCTGCGGCGATTGCCAGGGATGCGGCGGGTTCAGCCGAGGAACGAGCCATAAGGGCCGAAGGCAGGGCGAACAGGCAGAAATTCATCGAAAATGAGAGGGCGTTTGATCGAGACCTAAGCCTCCTGGCCGTTAAGGCTGGCCTTGAGAGCGCCGGAGCCGGAGCCGGAGCCGGAGCCGGAGAGGGAGATTTCATAGCTCGCGCAAGGAGGGCCAATCAGTATCGTGGTTTCGGCAAGAGCGCCACGGCGCCACTGGCAAGGCTTGTTCTTGGTGGCGAGACTGGATATGCCACTTATCCAAAGGACGGCAAATTCACGGACTCGACCGCAAGGTCCACTTACACCAGTGGGCTCCCCGCAGAGATGTATTCAGCGGTCAGGTATGAATACAACCAAGGCAAAAATCCATCACAGATTGCGAATATTCTCTTCCCTGGTATTCAAGATGCACCCCAGTTGGAGGTTGTCACCCAGGCCATCGGAGACATCACTGCCATCTCAAGCCAGCAAGATCAAGAAAACGCTGCGTTCTATAATTCGGTATTCCCCCCTGGCAAGAGCGATGAAAGCCAGGCGGCAATCGAGGGCGATCCGAATCTACCCCCCGAGGTCGAGCAGATAGTGGGGGATTATGATGAGGCGATGGCTGGAACAATCGACAATCCGCCTCCTCGCACCCCGGTGCCCGCTGCCGAGGAACAAGCAGCGGAAGCGACCTCGGCGGGGCGCTCACACGACCCTCGAACCCCTCCGTGGACGGTAGAGGAGCCCTCGCCAGGGGGAGACACGGGGGCGGCGGCCACCGCTGCGGTCACGGACTCCGTCCAAGCCCAAGCCGTCGAGAGGGCGGCGGCCACCGCTGCGGTCACGGACTCCGTCCAAACCCCAGCCGTCGATAAGGAGGCTGCCGCCGCTGCGGTCGCGAACGCCGCCCAAGCCCAAGCCGTCGAGAAGGCGGCGGCCTCTGCGGCGCTGGCGACGGCTGGATCGGATACGGGGGTGGTGGGTCCAGCGGAGGAGGTGCGGCCTCAACGAAGGGACGACCGGGAGGCAAGCCCGGGGATTGCTTATAGCGAGGGCGAGTTCGATGTCAGTCCAAGCCGTCCTTCGCTTTTCGGGTATAAGTTCGGGATCGAAAGGGCGATGGAATTAGTTAAGAGATTCGAAAGGGAACGAAGACATTCCGAGGGTCGCCACCAGGGGAAAATAAAGCAGGGCCGGGCAGAGCCGGGGGATACTCCCATGCAAGCGGCGTGGGATTCAGAGGATTCCAGGGTCATACTGAAAGACATCTTCGGTCCCGCATCGGCGGACAAAACCCGAGACGACCTTGAGGCTATTCTCAAGGAGGCATGGGAGAGATTTGATCCGCTTTCCTTTTGGCCTGCCCCTGCTCGCGAGGCCCAGAGAGACTTTAACGATATAATTAAGTCCTTTGAAGAGGGAAATTACAGCAGCCGGGACGAAGTAATGGCTGACTATCATGAGTATGATGCAGCGATGCGGGAGATCTCGGACGTGGCCATAAAGGTCCATGGAGAAGATAGCGATCTCGCCAAGCGGATTGGAGACATGAGAAGAGAGAGAGAGATGGCGCTCGTGTCGGTCAAGAACGGTCTCCTTAAAGCCCTCGCCGGGGGCAATTAAATGGCCACCCGCTCGTTGTTTGACGACGAAGTCGAACTCGCTCAACCCGAGGATGGGGTCGAGGATAAGGAACAAGAACTGGAGCCCTTCGGCCAGGTATTGGATGATGCCGCCGCCGATCGGGCCAACCAACAGAGCACAGCGGGATTTGATTGATGCCCATTCGAAGCCCACACCCGGAAGGCCCCGACCGGTATAACGTCAATAGGCCGCACTATCCGACCCCCCTGCGCCTCGCGCGCTTCGAGGAGGAAGAGCAACAAGCCCGGGCAGAGTCCGAGCGGATAACGGCAGAGTCCAACAAGTCCCTCCATAAAACCAGGGAGGCGACGACTGCCGAGAACCGGCGGTTGATCCACCAGTATATTACTGGTCAACGGGTGTTAAACGAGCGCCTTTCCCGGGGCGAAATCACGCAGGCCACCCACGAACAATCCCGCCAACTTTACTCCGATGAGCTAGATCGAAAGATCGCGTCCAACATGTCCGACTTCAACCGAGTGGTTGAGGCCGAGCGCGGGATTCTCCCGACGGAGCATCAGAAGATGCTTGAACGGGCAACGGTTGCTGGCGACATTGCCATCGGCGGGGCAGCCGCCGCAAGCCTTGGGACAATGATCTTCAACCCAGAGCCAATTTCGACGGTGCTGGGCACAGGCGCCGCGGCAGCGTTGGGCCTAATCGCCGCCCGCCGGGCCGGACGAGATCTATACGAGCAAACGGTTGGTGCCCGTCGGACTCCCGCCGCCGCCGGGATGGTGGAGACATTAAGCGACACAATTTTCGGGACAAATTCCGATCGGCGACACAATCAATACGTGGCCGGAGGCGAGACCGGGGAAGATCGACTCCAGCGGGCACGGAAGGCCCGACTAGTTGAGGCCGAGCGTGCAGAGGAGACCGGGGCTACGGCAGTGTCGCGCAGGGTCTCGGAGATCACCGGATCAATCCTGGCCATCGGGGCAATGGCCCGGCCTAGCGCCCAAGCCATCCAAGGGGTGACCAAGGCGGCGACAATCGGGGGGGTCTCTAGGGCCGCGTCGGCCAGACTTCGGATTGAGAATCTTTCCCGGGCCAATCGGGGACAGTCTCTTCTCAGGGGTGAAGAGGCACATAAGTTTGCGCTCAAGTGGGCGGCGGGCGCCCCGGCGAAAGTGGCGGGCGTGGGGTCCAGCATCGCCGGGACGGCGGGATCGTTCGGCGCCGCCCAGGTGCAGATGGGATTTGAGAACATCGGAGACCAGACCCCGCTCGAAGCCATCGGGCACATGGCAATGATGGGTGCGGCGTTTGGGACCGGGCACGGCCTCGTTGCCCTCGCGGATCTTGGGCCGGTGATGGCGCACCTTTCTCAGTCTGGGGCGGGGGCCGCGATGTTCTACACCCAGGAGATATTAATGGGTCAACCCCATGAGCGTGCCCTTGAGTCGGCTGCTGGTGCCCTCCTTGCCGGGTTTATTCCTGCGACAATAGGTGGACTCAAAAAGGTAGGGACATCCCCGAAGACCTTGCGCGAGCAGATCCAGGCCGTTCGAGTGGCGCACATCCTCAAGCGTGCCGAGCGAAACCCCGACATTGCCGACGCCCCCCGGGATCACGTCCCCCCGAGCACGCGGGACCGATACAACCGGACCAGGGATGAAGCCAAGGATTTCAGCCAGGAGCGAGCGGAAGAACTGATCAACGAGGCCCGGGAAATCAAAGGAGGGTCTAAGGATCTATCCAACAGCGAGAAAGATTCGGCGGCCAAACTTCTTGCGGGCCTGTCGATCGTGGCCGAGAACAAATCTCTGGACCACGGCGTCCGCTCGGCAGCGGAGCGTTTAATCAACGAGGTCGAATCGGTTCACTTCAACTCGAACGCCACCACCAAGGCAAATTACGAGGGGAAGAAGTCAAGGCGAGACCTTCGCAACACAGCCTGGGCGTTGCTCGACGGGATGGGGGTCGAGCCGTCCCGGATCTTCCGCAGGGCTCCGGGTGCCGAACCGCCGGTTGCCCCGCCGACATCCGAGCGGGGGATGATGAAGGTCGAGCCCGGGGCCAAGTTGAAGGTGGAGGGGGAAGGTGAGGTGGAGGTTATTGCCGTGAGGCAGGACGGTTCTGTTATTGCCCAGAACGCGGAGGGCAATTTCGTCGCGATGACGCTGGGGCAAGCCGAGGCATCCGCTGCTGCGCCCAAGCCCCCCGCCCCAGCGCCCCCCGCCTCGCCGCCCAAGCCCCCGAAGGGGAAGGGCATCCCGGTCACGCTCGAGCACCCCGCTGCTCCACGCGACCCGGCAGTCGAGCGGGCCACCGTTGAACGTAATGCCACGATGCAGGAATTGGCTGGAGAGGTTGTTTCTTACGCCGGTAGCGTTGGCCGACTGCGCCGAGCCCCGGACGGAACCTATCATTTCGATGCACTGGATGGACAATCGACCTTGGTGGAGGCAGGCGAGGGCGTGACCTTCGCCCGTGAGGCGGGGATCAAGCGAGCCGAATTGCCAGCGGTGGCTCATTTCAACCTTGATACCCAAACGGTTGTCGTTGATGGAGTAAAGTATCAATACAAACGTGCAAACGTATCGGAAAAGACCGGAGCGACCACGAGCGTAGATGTCGTCGTGGAGGGTGGCAAGCCGCGGACGCTTAGAGACCCTGGGGTCGTCGCTCGAATCGAGATGGCGAAAGCCTTTGCAGAGGGGGAGGCGCGCGAGCAGGCAGAGAGGGCAGAGTGGGGGTGGCCCCCACGGAAGGATGCGACTGATGCCCAAAGAGTCGAAGGAGCCCCAAGAGAAGAGTCTTCTGGAGCGGGCGAACGAGATGGCGGCGGACCTAAGCCCAGAGCAAAGGTTACTCGCGCTGAAGTTATTGCGCGAGAAAGAGCAATACGCGAACGAGCCGAGAGAAGAAAGGCCGACCCGGAAACGGCGATACTAAAGGGCGAGATACTAGAGGCAGTAAACAACGGGGAGATTGCCGCGGCGACTGCCCGGGAAATCTACAGGGCGGCGGGGATTCGGAACGTGGACATGCCCACGGGGATCAGGGAACTCCCTCCGCCGTTGGCGAATCGCCCGCCTGGGTCGGCGGCCCCCGCTCCGAAGAAGGCCCGGAAGAAGAAGGGGGCGGCCCCGGAGGAGGCCGGGGAGGCCCCGAAGAAGAAGGGGGAGGCCCCGGAGGAGAAGGGCATCTCGGTCACGCTCAAGCATTCCAAGGAGGGCGAGCCCAGCCAATGGGAGCCAGTCCCGGCGGGAATGCGGGCAGAGCTTGGGGCGCAGGAGGGCGCGACTTTCCGAACAACCGGCAAGACGACAAAGACCAAAGATGGCGATATGTCCGGGGTCGAATGGAGGAACCCGGAGGGTAAGCCCCAGCCCATATCCGTGCTGTCCCAAAAGGCAAACCGGTGGATGGAAGAGTCCCGGGCTCGCGTCCCGGGCCAGGGCGAACCGGTGATTGTCACCGAGACCGGTCAGGCGGGGGTCGTCCAGGGCCGGGCGGTCAAGAACATCGGGGGAGGCAAGCGAGAAACGACTGTCACGGTCAAGCTCAACGATGGCACGATGGTCGAGGTCAAGGAGTCCGGGATCTCCCTGGACAAGCCCGAGGTCGCACGTCGCAAGGAGAAAGACCAGGCCAACAGCGGACGAGAAATCGAGGATATAACCGCCGGCAAACTCCAAGCGGCGCAGGAGGGTATGCACCGGGATACCGCCAAGGAATTAGCCAAGGAAATGCTGGCTGAGACCGAGTATTCCAAGTTGACACCGGACCAACGGGCGGGGGTTTCCGAGACCCTGTTTAACCAGATCAAGAAAGATGCGTTGAATCTGCTTCGCCACAGGGTTCGTGACCCAAGGGCAGAAGTCGGAGCCCTTAGCCTCGACGGGAACTGGGGTCCGCGCGTTAACAAAATGATCGAGAGATGGAAGGCCGAGGGCGAGTCCCTGGCTGAAGCTCGGACTCGGATCAGGGAGAACCTGAAGACACTGGCCGAAGCCCTGCGGACGGGCGAAGACACCACGATTGCGAACCTGATCAACGCTTCCGGGGGAACCGTTCGGGGGCTCAAGCACCTGTCGGATCTGTCGGACGCCATGGCCGAGGCGAAGGCCGCGGGCAACGGGAAGCTGAACCGCCGCCGAACAGTCCAGGCGATGATGGGCATTCAGGAGCGTTTAACCAACATCAAGCAGGGGAATCTTGAGGCCGCAGAGAAGAGGCGGGCGCTTCGCGAGATCCTCGAAGATATCCGGCATGACGATCGGATTACCGAGAGGGACTTCGAGCAGATCACCGGATTGATCGACGCCACCGGCCAGTTGGATAAGGCTATCAAGCTCACGGACAAGATGGTTGCCCGGGTGATTCGCCGACGGGTGACGGATGATCGGCACCGGATGATCGGGTCAAATCTCCAGGCCCCGGATTACACCCCACCGGAGGGCGGGAAGAAGAGAACCAAGCCGGACCCGGATATTGACCCGGCACGGGTTCACCCCAGGAAGATGTCGGACAAGTTCAGGCTCGGGGGCTCGGGCAACGCGAATCTCGATGCACTTACCCGGAGTATGCGCCAGCCCAAGGGCGAGGCTACGTTTACCGGCGTGAAGGAATTAGTCGAGTTCCTTCGAGAGAACCAGATGCGAATGGACAGCGGCGAAGGATTGTTCTCCGATACTGCCCTGGCCGAGATGGCCGGGCTAGAAGGGCGACGTTTAAACGATGTCTCCCCGGAGTCCCAGCGTTTGGTCCTAGATGCCATCGGCCATACGCATTCGCTCTGGAGGCGCAGCGAGACCAAGCGACTAGGCGATCGAGCAAGAACACTCAACGACACCGCCCTCGCTACGGCTGGAGAACTTAAAGGCCCGGGCACCGAGGGCACCCTGAGCGGGTCGCAAGAACTCCCGGGGCTTCGAGGCAAAGCGCGGCGGTGGTCTAGTAGATTGCGGAAGACCGAGACCTTCTTCGAGCAGATGTTCGGGTCGAGTCGCCCGGGGCAGGCGGTGGAAGGGGTCGGGAACACGGTCTTCTACCGGAACATCAAGGATGGATACGCCGACTATGCTCGGGTTCAGGTTGGTGCCCGTCGGGCAATGAAGGAAGCGTTCGAATCCGCTGGGTTCGAGATGAGTGATCCTGCCCTTCGTGATTGGTCGAACGAAAAGGTTCGCCACGAGGTCACGCTTGAAAGCGGCAAGACGCTGAGTTTAACCAGTGCCGAACGAATCGATCTTTACAATCACTTGACTGACTGGTCGACGCGGAAGCAGATCATTCGGTCTGGGATCAAGACCTGGAATGAAACATCGAGGCCCCTGAAGATCAGCAAGGAGGACGCGGCCCGGTTTGTTGAGAACATGCCCCGCGAAGAGAAACTAGTCGCTGATTACATGAAAGAATTCCTGAACGGAAACATGGCTACCGAGGCCAACGGCGTAGCCGAGGGGATCTGGGGATTCTCGAAGTTCATCAACAAACACTACTGGCCAAGGGTCCGGGCGCGAGAGGAAGGGAAGCTCGCCGCCAAGTTCCAAACGAACTCATCTGTCGAGCCGCACGTTCTTGAATCCATGGGCATCACCATGGGTCGGACGGGGGCCGACACTCCGATACGGATCCGTGACGGCATCAAGGTCTTTGATCAGCACACCCGTGATATGGCCGCCTTCATTGGACTGGCCGAACCGATCCGAACCGCCAGGGAAGTTTTGCAGCACCAGGAGGTCCGCGATGGGATCCTGAACAACTGGGGCAAGACGCGGATGTCCGACATCGAATCATTCCTCAACGATGCCTCGACCCTGCACCGTGTAAACAGGGGGGATTTGAATTGGGTCGTGCGAAAGATCGAGTCGGACTTCGCCACCTCGGTGCTCGGGATGAACATGAGCGTGACGGGCAAACAGATCTTGTCCTTGCCGCTGGCTTCCACCGAGATCGGTTGGCAATACCTGGGTCCGGCGATGGCCGAGGCTACGGCGGCGGCTACGGCGGCTACGGCGGCGAAGGCATCGGGTAGACAACTTCAGAAAAATCATCTGTGGCGCCAGGTCGAAGAGAATGTCCCAGAGTTCATGATCCGTTTCAACGACTCCCCGGTCCATCTTGTTCAGACCCGGACGAGTCAGGACGCCGCGCGGGTGGGCCGGAGCCGAAAGAGCGTAGCCGATCGGATGATGTCGCCCATCGCGGCCATGGATAAGGTGGCAATCACCGCGATCTATCGAGCCTCACAACGGAAGATCGCAGCCGAGAACCCGTCGATGTCCAGGCCGGATCAGATCGCCGCCACAGCGAAACTTGCCCGCCTCATCGTTGACCGGACTCAGCCGAATTTCAACCACATAGACCACTCATGGGTCGGACGCGCAGGCAAAGACAACCCGATGATCAAGGGCATGACGATGTTCCGCTCACAGCTAGAGCAGAATTACCAGGTCATGGCTCGATCCCTGGCTCGGTATCGGGAGGGGAAAGCGGGGATCGGAAGCGTCGTGAACGCATTCGGGTTGGTGATGGTCGCCAACGCGGGGGGCGCGGCGATGATAAGCGAGCTGTGGTCTATGGTTCACGGCGGGCCAGACAAGGCCGACGAGGGATTCGACAAGAAGAAATTCACCAAGCGGTGGGTGTCGGGTGTAGCCGGGGTGGTCCCGTTGGGGTCTTCGGTCTCTAATCTTTTGTGGTCATACATCGATGGCGACTTCTTCGGGAAACAACAGGGGATCGGAAACGTGGTCAACGATTACTTGGACACCCATGTCGAGGGCGTTGGGATGGCGTTCTCCGGTCTAGCCGAGGCTTCGAATGCGCTCCGGGGAGAGGATGTCGATGAGAAGAAAATCATCAAGAGCATCGAATCGGCGACCCGGGCGATGCTTCTTCAGAAGGGGTTGCCGCAAACCTTCTGGACCTATCCAGAGGATCTCGTCAAGTGGTCGGATACATTCGACCGAAGGACGGAAGCGACAACTAAACGTCGTGTCCAAAACGAGGACTGGGAACGATGACCCGCGCCGAACAGCTCCAGTGGATCGCATCCTACGCGAAGGACGTGCCCCCGTATACGAGGGCCGCACGCGCCGAGCCATCAAAGACCGGCGTGCTCATCGCCGACGCAGTGATCGAAGTCAACGACAGTTCGAAAACCCGCCCGTTCGTCATTACTGTCTACGGTGCAAATACCGGCATAGGTTCGATCCAAGAAGGGCTCGGCGCAGTAGGGGGTCTGTTCTTCTCTCCGGCGTCCACGGGGCAGCAACTCGAAGTCGTGTCTACGGGTGCCGCTGATGCCGCAGCGGG
>PVBE012577593.1_pt1 | contig 25657 bp, 20 predicted proteins | sample 1631181 | NCBI WGS metagenome assembly PVBE01 (sample SAMN08397723, study PRJNA350692) | Marine metagenome, whole genome shotgun sequencing project. | isolation source: water | place: Pacific Ocean | collected 2012-04 | reverse complement strand
GTGCGCGACGAGCGCGGCAATGTTATTGGAAAGGCCGCCAGTTTGTCCGATTTTGAGCTCGATTCGGTCTTTGCCGCCGGAGCACTGCGGTCGAAAATTACTCGCTGCAGCGATGCGGCCCCCAGTTCGGTAGCTTTTTCCACCAGCCAGTCCATGCGTTTGCCCTTTGGCGCCGCAAACGCAAGGTGAATCTCCGGGCCGGGCGGTCTGGGGACTGTTCGAAGATCTGTGACGCACATTACTATGTTTCGCCGGTCGACATGCTTCAGTCGTCCGACCGCGACGCGCCCGGCCCCGTCGAACAGCTCAACCTGGTCTCCATCCTTTAGACGGAGCACGTGCAGGGCATGGTGAACTTCGCCCGGGTCGGGCTGGACCTCGGGGCTCGACAGGTCCGAAACGAAGAACCGTCTTGTGTGCGCCTGTGTCTTCATACGCCGTCAAAGTAGCGACTTGGCGGGAGATTGGCAACTATCCTTGTTGACGCCGCTGCGGCCCGGGACGATTGGATAGCGGAAATACGCGATGACCTGTTTCCAGATTGCTGTCTTATACGGTATAATAAATCGGAGAGCTCACCGGCCAACGGCGCCGAAAGGATACATAAATGACAAAGACCGCGATATGTCCCCAAGTAAAGCGTGATGCTTTTACGCTGATTGAGTTGCTGATTGTCATCGTTATTATGGCTATTCTGGCGACGATGGCTGTTCCTGTAATAAACAAGGCTCTTCAGAGCGCCGACAACAACCGGTCGGCGGCGTTCGTTCAGGAGGTCAGAAGCGCGTGTGAAAGATTCAAGGACGAGAACAATGGAGAGTATCCCGGCCAGGACGACCAGGGAATGCTCAAAGGTTCTCCCGCCGGCCGGTACACGGGAAGTCAGATTCTGGCGGCCAGGCTCTTCGGATACCTTGACAGCGAAATCAATTCAGTCGCCCCTAAGGCCAAAAGCAAATATATCGAATACAGATTATCATTGTTGATAGACAAATCCAACAAGGGTGTGGCGATACCCAGGAATTCGCTGGCCGACGCCAGTTCAACAGCCAACGCGCTGCTGTACTTTCCGTCAAGGCTCAATGAAACTACTCCGACCGATTGCTATAAATGGACCGATAGCAGCGAATATGTGACTCGAGCCGGCGCCCAGACTGTGTTCAACAACGAATGCATCGCAGACAAACGATTTCCCGCTCCGGATAACGCCCGCAACCCCGGCGGGATTCTGATTATTGGAACAGGCGGCAACGACATGTACCTGGAGTCGGGAAGCGATAACGACGACATCAGAAGCTGGGAAGCCAAATAGGCCCAGGCACATGCTTCGACCGACGCAGAAGAAATGGCGACTTTTCAGAACGTGGGCTGCAGGCCATCCTATATGGTGCGGTTGGCAGGTCACTTACCGCTGCAATTACCGCTGCAGATTCTGTCATTATTGGAACGATCCGCTTGGACGCGTCCCTGAGCCCACCATAGAGCAATATGCCGCCGGGGCGGCGAAACTCGCTCAACTTGGCACCGTGCTGGTCTCGCTGGCCGGCGGCGAACCAATGCTGCGAACGGACCTGCCCGATATTGTTCGGGCGATTGGAAAGTATCATTTTCCCCTGGTGACCACTAACGGGTGGTTTGTTACGCCCCAAAGCGCCGACGCCCTGATGTCGGCGGGTGTGTGGGGCGTGTCGGTCAGCATCGACTACGCCCGCCCGGAACTGCACGACAAGCGGCGCGGAATGGTTGGGGCCTGGAAGCAGGCCTGGCGTGCGGTCGAAATGCTCGTAAAGGCTCGCAAGCACAGATTCCAGCGTGTCAACGTGATGTCCGTTCTGCTGGACGACAATATCGACGAGCTTAACACGGTCGTTAAAATGGCCGCCGACCGCGGTGCACACTTTATGGTCCAGCCGTACGGATTCCGCAAGACCGGATCGCACGCTTACGCACACAACAACGGCGCCGTGGCGCCGAAACTGCTGAAACTCAAGGAACGCTGGCCGAACTTTCTGTCGAATCCGAACTACCTTTCCAGGTTCGACGAGTTCCTCGCTGGCGGCATCAATCACTGTCGCGCCGGGCGGGCGTTTTTCAATATCGATTCGGCTGGCGACATCGCAATATGCGTCGAACACAAGAACGCGCCGGTGGCCAATATCTATCGCAACAATGCACAGACTATTGTATCGAGGCTGTCTGACGCAGCTTCGGGTAACCGTTGCACCGACTGTTGGTACAACTGTCGCGGAGAGGTCGAGAATCTCTACGATCTCAAGGGCCTGGTCAAATCCGTGCCCACGCTCTTCAAGACCGGAGCCGCGATCAAGACCGACAAAAAATGAATTCCAAGTACTTCCAACGAAAGGACTGTATCATGACGCGACGCATTATTCTGACGGTTGTTCTCTGCGGTATTCTGACATCCGGCGCGTATATCCTGGCCGACTGTGCCGAACATAAGGCGGCTGAGGCCAAGAAGGCGGCCGATCGCCAGAAGGTGATCGATGAAATACGCAAGATCAACATGAGCACACCCGCGGCGGACACCTTGCTGCTGCGAATACTCATCCAGTCGCGCAAAGCCCAGCGGGGCATCGAAGTCGGCACCGCCGTCGGATTCGGATCGGTGAACATGGGCATCGGCTTTGAACGCACAGGCGGGCATCTCTACGGTGTCGAGATCAGCGAGAAGATGGTCAAAGAATCTCGCGAGAACATCAAGAAGGCCGGACTGGAAAAAAGCGTCACTATCATCCAGGGCGACGCGCTGAAGGTCCTGCCCAAGCTGGAAGGCAAATACGACTTCATGTTTATTGATGCGGTCAAGAGCGACTACTTCAAGTACTTCAAGGCCGTCGAAGACAAACTCCTGCCCGGCGCCGTCGTCGTCGGACACAACGCCATAGCATCAGGCAAGGCGATGCAGGACTGGCTGGACTACATGAAGAAGAGCCCCGACTGGGAAGTAGTGATAGTCAAAGCCACCCGCGGAATGGCTGTCTGCTACAAAGTACGATAACGAAGCTCGGCGAAACTCCGGAAAGCTTGCCGTATTGACGCTGGCGGAGTAGTCTATTGAACATCATTTGCCGAAGTCGGCCGCCTTCAACGGGTGACGGCTGGCGGACTTCTGCACGCAACAGTGACTGCTGAAGGGATATGACCATGCTGAAGAGACGAACTATTCTGTCTTGTATCGCACTGGTGGGGTTGATCGTTGGATTGGGAATGACCGCGAGGGCTGATTACGGCATTACGTCAAGCCGCCCGCTTTCAGATCCCTTGAAGGCCAAGATCGATCAGCGTCTGATCGGCACGTGGCGCACGGTGATAAGGGGCGACGCGTACTACTTCCACATTGGTGCGGGCAATATCCTGGGCAAGCTCAACTGGATGGAACTGGTCCTGGTCAAGCCCGGAAAGAAGAAACCCGCGTTCTACATGCGCCATTTTGTAGGTTTTCCGACGATAATAAACGGCAAGAACTATTTCAATATCGGATACACATCCAAGCTGATTCCGCAACTTCGCGGAGCCAAGCCCGAAGAATTGATAGCCGCCGTCGACAGATACGACATCTTTGAATACAAACTGGACGGAGACAATCTCGACATTCTCGCCCCGGACCAGAAATTCATCAGGTCGTCTATCAAGGCCGGCAAGATCAAGGGCAAAGACGCCAAGGCCGACGACACCATAGAAAATCTCCTGGCGTTCATAAAATCGGTGGGAAAGAAGATGTTCCCCAAGAAGTTCCGATACACTCGCGTCAAGGATCCCGAAAAGCCGGGTAAGAAACGCTCGGCGGCTAAGAAAGCGCCCGCGAAGAAGGCTCCGGCAAAGAAAGCCCCGGCGAAGAAGACCGCATAATCACAGCGAAAGCACGTATGCGGTCAGGTCGTCGATCTCTTTCGGCGTCAGGCCCTTGAGTCGCCCGTGCAGACCCTTGGGGTCGTGCTTTGTAAGTGCGTCTTTCATGGTCGCCGCCCGTCCGTCGTGATAGTAAGGGGCGGTTCTATACGCCTCGATCAGCGACGGCGTGTCGTATTGGGCGTCGGGCTCATTAACGCTGGCGATTCCCACGTTATGGGTCTTGTTGTCGGTGAACCATGGGCCCGAGTGGCATCGGCCGCACTTGGCCTTACCATAGAAGATCGTCTTGCCCCGCCCGGCCGCCGCGGCGAACTTCGGGATATTCGGATTCGGTTCCGGCTTGAGTGATTTTACGTACGCCAGCAGATCGTCGACCTCCGACTTGGCGGGCTCCATGAAGTGGCTTCCGACTATGCCTGTCTCCATGCACTCCCACGGATTCTTGCGCGTCGCCAGACGGTTGTGGGGCGGCGTGTGCTGCATGTAGACGAGGCTGATAACGTCCTTTCCGTTGTCTATGCCGTCCCGCAGGAAATCCCACGTAAGCCCGTCGGTCCGCCCTCCGTCGAGATGGCACGATGCGCAGCTGTGCCACCGCTGGTAGCATTGCGTCGCATCGTGGAAGAAAACTTCACCGCGTCGAACCGCGTCAGGTTTGGGCTCGTCGCCCAGACTTATCGTATTCAGCAGCTTGCTGGTGATCGTATCGAGCACGCCCACCGAGGCGCCGTAGTAGTTGGCTACGTAGAGTTTCTTTCCGTCCGGTCCAAGCGCCAGCCCGGTGGGGCCCTTACCGCCCGAGGGCGTGCGCCTCAGCGTCTTGGAAATCTTCATCGCCGTGAGATCCTCGGTCAGTTCGGCGATCTGGCGTTTATCTTTCCTGATGCGGACCCAAATGTTGTCGCGTTGCGCGTCCTTGATTTCAGCAAGTTCGGCGGGGATATCGCCGGCCAGCAGTTTGTGTACGCCGCCGATGTCGATCGTTGAGACTTCGTGTACGCCGCGGTGGCTGATCCAGAGCGTGTCGCCGTCTTTCGAGCCGACCATTGCCCAGGGATCGGGAGCCCCCTTGGTCAGATCGTCCAGCAGGACAGTAGCCAATCTTGTCGACTTCGTAAGGTCGATAATGCTCAACGCCGCGGTATGGACCCAGCCCTGCTCCAGTTGCGTTACCGGAAGGTCGAAGCGTCCCAGCAGGTGCGATGCGTAGGCCCACTTGCCGTCGGGAGATATCCAGACCCCTCGCGCCATTGTCGAGCCTCGCGGCAGCTTCACCGCGGCGGTCTGCCGCATCGATTTTGCGTTGATGACGCTCACAATCGACGCGGGATTGGGTGCTGTTCCGGCGTCGGCGGGCATGAAGTTGGTCACGACTATCTTCGACTCATCATTCGAAACTGTCACAAACGCAGGATCGCGAACCACGGGAATTCGCCTGATCTCCTTGCACTCTGACAGATCGACGACCGAAACCGTATGGTCGCCGCGATTGCAGCTGTACAGGCGATTGCTCTTGCTGGCCAGAGCAACCGCGACGGGCCAGGGACCCACCGAGATACGACTGGTCATGGTCGCTTTGGCGGTGTCGATTACGGCGATCGAGCCGACCGTCCGCTGGGCGACGTAGAGTCTCTTGCCGTCACGTGACAGCACCAGACCGTTGGGCTGGCCGGGAATCTTGATATCGCGGATCTTCCTGCCGGTCGCCGCGTCGAGCAACGAGACACAGCCCGCGGTTCTGTCAGAAACGTAGAGAGTCCCGCCGTCGGGGGAAACCGCCAGGGACAGAGGCGAGCGGTACGTCAACTTTCGCTCGGCGGGCCTGGCTTTGAGCGGCGCAGCGGACCATGCGGGCTTGTCTGATGGGCGGAGCGTCGCAATCGCGGCCGTGATCGCCAGTAATACTGTAAACAGCAGCTTTCGCATATTGCGATTATACTCAATCGCCGTCCGATTGGGAGTTTCGTTTTGCGCCCAGCTTTCGCTTCAGCAGAATCGGCCCGGCAGCGACAAGCACGAGCGGAACGATCGGTTCGGGCACGGAGTGAGCGTCGCCTGGCGGCGGGGCGGCGCCGTACCCGAAATTCTCCCGCATGATGATGAAATCGTCCAGGTTGACGATATTGTCGCCATTGAAATCGGCGCTGGGCGATTCGGCAGGCGGGGCCAGGCCGAACTGTGCGACCAGATTGTTGTAGTCGATGTCGTCTACGTCGCGGTCAGTGTCTGTGTCGCCCGGAACGCTCGTGATGCGAACTTCCGCATAGTCGATCTCGTATGTGAACACCTCATCTCCCGCCGGGGTCTGGGCCGGTTGCAGGAGCGGATCGTACGCGTCGGACCAGCTTTCGCTCGGCGCCCAGAAATTGAAGTACAGGAACATCGGCTCGTCCGGTATTCGTGCGGCGTTGGTCTCGGTTCGCAGCAGTGTTTCACCGGCCGTGGGGTCCATCCATGTCCACTCGACGCGTTCTGCCTCGGGATACCAGTAAATCCGAAACGTATTCCATTGCGACAGGTCCATCCCGTCCTTCGTAAAGTACTGCGGTAGTTCGAGCGATTCATCCCACGTGTTGGTCAGGACCGGATCGCCGATGGGGTACGTCGCGTTGTCGTTTATCTTGTTTGACAGGAACTCGAAGTCGATCTCGTCGGCCTCGGCGCCGTCGTAACCATAGAGGAAGAACGAAGTGACCAGGCCGCCGGGAGAGGCGTTGGATTTTACCCGGGCCTCGAAGCGGTAGTCCTTGTCCGGGGCGAACTGCTGAACAGTGTGAATCTCACCGCTGAGGAACGTGGTTTTCGGCGTGCCCAGATGACGGTGATTGTACTTGTGGAATTCGATCACGCACGCGTCGTTTTCCACGTGCGGAAAGGGATCGCCGATGTGGGTCGTGGGGTTGGGGAAGAATGTCCGGCCCAGCGGCTGCCACCAATTGGAGTTCGGATTGTTGATCACCCAATCGTCGCCGCTGATCTCCGGTCCGGCGAAATCATCGCGAAAGAGGACAGTGTCCCATGGTCCGCCCATGGCTTGCGGGCCGATTGCCAGAACGAACACAATCGCGGCCAGTGCGGTCAATATTCGGATTGTTCTGCGCTCTTTCACGCTTAACCCATACGTTCAAACGTTACGTGGATCGGACCTTGTTGCTTGCCCTCGGCGTTGCGGCCGCCTATTACCGTCTTCCCGCCGATGACAAACGTCGGCCGGATAGCGCCTTTGCCTTCGGGCAGCGTCACGCCGTCGAATACGCACACCTTGTCGCCTTTGTTTACGGTTTTGCTCATCGATATGTCGCCGAACTTAAAGCCCGCCAGGCCCTTGTCGGCGGCGATAAACGGCGTCCCGTCCCATACGTCGCCTTTCTTCCACTTCACCAGCCCGTACGGCTCGAGCGTGATTCGGTAGGGTCCCCGGTGGACCACCTCCACCGGCTTGCCGCCGTACATCATTATACGAACGGATTTCTGCTCGGCGTGTCCAACGTGGATCACCGGCGCCGGTCTGCTCAGTCCCGGATTCTGCGTTACGTCATCGTACCATCGCTCGTACTGCTTCCGCATTTTCGCGACGATCTCGGGATGCCTGGCCGATATATCGTTGTTCTCGCCCGGATCCTTGACGATATCGTAAAGCTCGTAGCGGAACAGGCTTTCGTCCATCGGTTTGGCAGAGTATATCTTATTGTCGGGCTTCCGGTAGCCCACCGGCTGGACGAGCTTGTACTTCTTGTTGGTGACCATGAAGCAGCGATTCTTCTGCGGTTTGTTGGTCGGGTATCCCTGTACTATCAGCGTGCGGTCATCCGTTGACCGGCCGCCTTCCAGCAGGTCTCTCAGGCTGATTCCGTCGAATGCGATCTTCTCTTTGGGTTGCACGCCCGCCGCATCCAGCAGCGTAGGCATAATGTCGATGTGCGCCGCGATGTCGCTGCCGCGCCTGCCGCCTTTCCATTTTGCCGGCCAGCTCATCACGCACGGTACGCGGATCCCGCCTTCGTAGACCCATCCCTTCTTGCCCTTCAGTCCGGCGAGGTGAATCTGATCTCGCTTCCAGACCGGTCCGTTGTCAGACAGGAAGATTACTATCGTATTGTCGGTCAGTCCGAGTTTGTCGAGCTTCTTCATCATCCGCCCGAACCGCTGGTCGATGTGCGTTATCATACCGGCCGCTCGCTCGGCCTGGTCGTGAATCAACTTGTCTTTGTACGGCTTGGAGTATTCTTCGGGCACTTGTGCAGGCAGGTGGGGCAGATTGGTCGGCAGGTAGATGAAGAACGGCCGAGACTTGTTCTTCTCGATGAACTTCTCGGCTTCATCAAACCATATATCGTTGCAGTATCCCTTGTACTGGACTTCCTTGTCGTTCTTCCAGAGTATCGGGTCGAAGTACCCGGTCTTGTTCTGCGGCGGGCTAAACTGGCCTTTGAGATGCACGACCGCCTCGTCGAAGCCCTTGTCGATCGCGCGGCGCGGGTAGTAGCTGCCCAGATTGCCCCATTTTCCGTAACACGCGGTGGCGTAGCCGCCTTGTTTCAGCGCCTGGGCGAGCGTTACTTCGTCTGTAGGCAGGGCCTGGCCGACCCAGGTTATGTGCACGCGGAACGGATGGCGCCCGGTCATCAGCGCCGCCCGCGTCGGAGTGCATACCGGGTCAACGTAGAAGCGATCGAACGTTACGTTCCGGCTGGAGAAGCGGTCGAGGTTGGGCGTCTTGATTATCTTGTTGCCGTTGAAGCCGACATCCCCGTAGCCCTGGTCGTCGGTCAGGACGAGTATTATGTTCGGCTTGTCGCGGGGGGCCTTGTCGGCGGCGCGGGCGGGCGAAGCGACGCCTGCCATGACAGCCGCCGCGCCTGTCGCTACGGTTTGCCTGATGAAGTCGCGACGATTCAGCATTCGGTGTCTTCTCGCGTTGCTGGTTTGTTCATGATTTATTGTCGCGTCTTTTGCTGGTTTTATCAATATGCATCCCATATCAGGCTTGCATGAGCCCGCTGTCGGTATAGAATCGCGTAGTCCGGTTCGGATGAACAATTAAGGAGTAGACCGATGAGCATAAAGCAGCTTCGTGCGTTTCTCTTCTCGGCGGCTTGTCTGATCGTAATTGCGACTGCGGCGTGGGCGGCTGATCCGCCGGCCGATAAATCCGCCCGGGACAAACGACGCCCAAAAACCTATCTCGCGATTTTCATCAACGGGTACGCCGGCGATCCGATGCCCGCTCAGCCGGATCAGTTCGAAAAACTCCTGAAAACGATTACGACTGAAGGGCGATTCAACGCTGTGCTGTGCAAGTACACCCCGCAGCGTGAAGCTCTTTGCCGCAAGTACAAAGTGTTGATGGTCGCCGACCTGCTGGCCGACGGACTGCACGTTTACAGGAATCCCAAAGAGTGCGAGACGCTGCTCAAGAAACTGCAGGGCAATGACTCGATCGCCGCCTACCATCTCTGGTCGGATCGGTTCGGCAAGACCGGCGCCGGGCGAGCTCGTGACATCAACAATGTCCACAAGTGGGACCCCACTCACGCGACCTATATCGGTACGTACAAGAACTACGGTCTGGAGCATCTGGCGAAGTCCGACTTCATCAGCTACTACGATTTCTCGTGGAAACGCGGGCGGGATAAGAACTTTCGCAATCTTCTGTCGGCGTGGAAGACCGCTCTGGCCAACGATAGTCGGCTCGGTCGGTATTGCGAGACCGACGCGGGCCTGGCGGGAAAGGGCAATCCCAATCGCCTTATGTACATTCAAACCACCTCGATAGCCTGCGGGCTGCGGGCGGCGATGTGGCATATCGGCTCGCGAATCATGAACATGAAAACGTTTGAGTTCAATCAATACGGCAAGGACCTGGCGAAGGTAAACGCCTGGATTGAGCCGATGCGAACCGAGATCGCCAAGATCGGCCTGCCGAAGGCGATCTACTCTACCCCATGGACAACAGATTGGAACCATAAACCGGTCCCGCAGACTGACGGCAAGATTGTGATGCCGCCGGGCCTGGAGAAGAACGGATTCCCTAAAGACTTCTGGATCCAGCCCGTGGGCGGGGAGTTTGTAATGGGTGTATCTAAGTACGATTCCGGCGACAAGGACGTACTTTTCATCGCCAATCATGACGCCTACGGCGAGCAAAATGTTAAGCTGAAACTCACCAAGCCGTCCAAACCGCACCTCTTCAATCGCAAGACCGGTAAGTACGATCTGCTGCCGATTACCGACGGGGCGGTCGGGTTCAAACTCGAACCGGCCGGTGGGGCGATTATCCTCTTTAAGTAAGACATGACGTGATAAAGGAATCGGCCATGAGCAAAACGGTCGCAATGATAGGCGCCTTCGACACCAAGGGTCCTGAATACGCATTCCTTCGCGCGCAGATTCTTGCACGCGGCTGTGAGGTCCTGGCGATTAACATCGGCGTGCTGGGCACGACAGATCTGTTCAACGTGGGCGTGGAGGCCGACCAGGTCGCCCTCGCCGGCGGGGGAGACCTTTCGGTGCTTCGCGACAGCGGCGATCGCGGCGAGGCGATGAAGGTGATGACCGCCGGGGCGCCGGCTTTGGTCAAACGCCTTTACGACGAAGGAAAGCTGGACGGCGTCATAGGTATGGGCGGTACGGGCGGGACAGCGGTAATCACAGCAGGTATGCGAGCCCTGCCGCTGGGCGTTCCGAAAGTGTGCGTATCTACGGCGGCTGGGTCGGCAAATACGCCGGCTTACGTGGGCGCTAAGGATGTCGTGATGATCCCGTCGATCGTGGACGTCGCGGGGATCAACCGTATTTCGCGGATTATCTTCACCCGGGCGGCCGGTGCGATCTGCGGTATGGTTAACGCAGAGCCGCAGACCTCGCCCGACGAAAAGCCGATCATTACCGCCTCGATGTTCGGCAATACGACCGAGTGCGTGAGCATGTGCATGGACGCCCTGGCGGCCGAAGGTTATGAGGTGCTGGTGTTCCACGCCACCGGCGCCGGCGGAAAGACTATGGAGTCTCTTGTGCGAGATGGACTTGTCGACGCCGTGTTGGACGTGACGACCACAGAGTGGGCCGACGAGATCTGCGGCGGGATGTTCACCGCCGGCTCGCAGCGCCTCGATGCACCCGGTGAAATGGGCGTTCCGCACCTGATCGTACCCGGCTGCGTGGACATGGCCAACTTCGGCGGACTCGACACAGTACCGCAGAAGTACAAAGACGCCGAGCGAACCTTCTACCCGTGGAATCCCGACATCACGCTCATGCGGACCAACGTCGAGGAGAATCGTTGCATGGGCGAGATATTCGCCGCCAAGGCCAACGCAGCAACCAGCCCGGTGGCGTTTCTCCTGCCGCTTAAGGGCGTCTCGATCCTCGACGGCGACGGAGAGATGTTCTGCGACCGCCAGGCCGATCAGGCCATCTTCGATGCGATCAAGTCCGGCGTTCGAGCCGGTATCGAGGTCGTCGAAATCGACTGTAATATCAACGATCCGAAGTTCGCCGCAAAGGCGGTCGAAATGATGCTCGCCCTAATCGATCAGAAGAACCAGGACAATCGAGTTTAACACAAGGAGCAGGTAATGGCGTTCACCAGACAGGAAGTGCTCGACAGACTGAGGGCCCATATCGATGCGGGCGTGCCGATTATCGGCGGCGGGGCGGGGACCGGAATCAGCGCCAAGTTTGAAGAGGCCGGCGGAGTCGACCTGATCGTTATTTACAACTCCGGACGGTTCCGGATGGCCGGCCGCGGATCGCTGGCCGGTTGCATGCCGTACGGCGACGCCAACGCTATCGTCATGGATATGGCCTCGGAGGTCCTGACAATCGTCGAGGATACGCCGGTTCTCGCCGGGGTCTGCGGGACCGATCCGTTCAGACAGATGGACGTCTTCCTCGAGCAGGTCCGCGACATCGGTTTTTCCGGCGTGCAGAACTTTCCGACTGTCGGCCTGTATGACGGAATGTTCCGCAGGAACCTCGAAGAGACGGGGATGGGCTACGATCTGGAAGTCGAGATGGTCCGCAAGGCCCGCCAGATGGACATGCTGACCACGCCGTACGCTTTCTGCGCCGAAGAGGGCGCCGCGATGGCGGGCGCCGGAGCCGACGTCGTTGTGGCGCACATGGGGCTGACCACCAAGGGTTCGATCGGCGCGACCAGCGCAGTATCGCTCGAACAGGCGCCGGCGAAAGTCCAGGAGATCGCCGATGCGGCGAAAGCCGCCAATCCCGACGTGATCGTGCTCTGCCACGGCGGACCGATATCAATGCCTGAAGACGCCGAATACGTCCTGAACCGCACGCAAGGCGTACACGGATTCTACGGCGCCAGCAGCATGGAGCGCCTCCCGACCGAAGTGGCGATCAAGGAGCAGATGGAGAGCTTCAAGGCCATCCGGTTCGACAGCGACCGATAGTTCAGGGCCTCATTGCTTCCCGGTGAGTTTACGAACCGATTCGAGAGATTCGAGAATGCCGCGTCCCAGCTCTTTTCCGTTGACCGACAGGATGCCGCCCGGCGGCTCGGGTCGCACGCTTACTTTGCGCCTGGCGTTCCAGGGATTGGTTACCGTCAGGCTGACGGTTTGACGATCCTGGGTCGATGAGAATTGCAGTATTTTCGGGCTGATTTCGAACTTCGGCGCCACAAGCTCTCGCCGCCATTTGTCAAACTGCAGGTCGGTAAGTGCGCTGGCGATTCGGATCCAGATCGCACCGCCCGGCAAGGGATTCTCCGCCCCTTGGGTTCTCTTGCCTGCAAAATGATCGACTGTCAGCCGCAGCACGTTGTGCGGATTGCCGTCATCTGCTATTTGGATCGTCGCCGGGGCCTGGTTCGTTCGCTTCGCCCAGGGGATGCTGACTGCTACCGCGGCGGTACCGTATCGCAGCGTGAGAATCGCTCCCTGGGCAATCGTCGCCGGAGCCGAACACGGCTTTGATTCTATGTACATCGCGTCGGGGCGTCGGAAGACGAAGTGACTTTGCAGGTTGATGACGTTCGCGCGATTCACCACGCGATCGCTGTACAAAGCGATCACCATCGCCTGGTCGCCTCCTGACGCAGCCGCCCAGAGCGGCGCCAGGTGCAACGCCTTGGTATGACCGGCCGCGCCGACGGAGAACTTTCGCTTTCCGTATGGATCTTCGCGGCCGTCCGCGATGAAGTAGCATCGCGATGCGGTCCTGTCGCCCGGAAGGCTGACTGTCAGCGGCAGGTCCATCACGCCGTAAGCCTTGCCCGAACAGCCCAGCGTGATGTCGCGGTAAACCATGTGCCTTCGCCAGTGGGCTGGTCGAGATCCGTAACGCTGGCGGACGTCGCGAGGATACTGCGTGTGGGCCATTTTATAGAGCTTCTTCGACGGCTTCCATGGTCCGGGCCCCGCGTCGAGCCAGGCCGCGCCGTCCAGGAATCTGCTCTCGGGCGAGTCGAGGAATTCCCGCTTCGTCCAGTCGTTGTACGCTTGCGGCGCCCATCCGGCGTGAGCCAGATGTCTGTCGAGAAAATCGCTGGCGCCGCATGGGTAGTTGTACGAGCGGGAGTGCGTCCCGCCCAGGTGTCCGCCCGGGGCGTACCAGTTGGCGGCGATATCGGTCCAGAACAGTTCGAGCATCGCCTCACCGGCCAGGTGCGCCCGCCGGGTGCGAACGTATTTGTTCAGTAGCACCAGTTCGTCCAGATCGACACCGTAATATGTCGGCGAATCGTACTCGCAGATACCGTATCGCCAACTGGTCAGGCAGACGGTTTCGAGTCGTTTAATCCCTTCGGCCAGTGCGTCTTTGCGATCGAACTGCTCGCCCAGCAGGATCAGATTCACCGCGTTCGAGATCGCGATATTCGTGTAGCTTGGATGAACCTTGTGCCTCAGGCACGCTTCGATAGACCGGTTCAGCGTTTCTTCGAGTGTCTTGCGTGTTTTTGCATCAAGCCTGTCGCGGTGGTCGACCCAGAGCGGAATCATGTGGTGCGAGACGAATTCGACCGCGTTGAGGTCCGTCACTTTTTCGCTGCGCCAGTACCAGCGGAAGTTTCCGTGCGTTGGGCTGGCCGGGTCCTTGTCCTGCATATCGGCCCAGGTTCTGATCAGCCTTGTGACCCTCGGGAGCATTTTATCCCGCCCGGATTCAGCCAGCAGCAAAGCGTAGTTGCATATCCATCGAACACCTCGGTTTGTAGGAAGTTCTCCTTTCGTCAGATCGTTCCACAACTTCTCATTACGGAGAAGTGCGCGGGCGAAAAAATCCTCTCTCGAAAACTTTGCCTGCGGCGCGGTGCATGCCGACAGAACAAGCGGAATTGCCGACAGCAACACCGCAAGCAGAACGGAAATCAGCGCCTCGGCGGGTGTTCGCTCTTCTTGCTGCATAAAGCGTTAGTCTACACAGCCCCAATCGTATTACAAGCCGCCGGGCGGCGTGATCGGTCGAAAGATATGTTGTCGATCGCAATCGGTTGCACTAGAATCAGCGCATGTCGCCTGGGAAGTGCTTATCACATGACGCCATATGGGAGAAACAACATGACGACTCGAACTAGAGGTTTTACGCTGGTCGATCTGCTTGTCGCTATTGTGTGCGTGGCGATCCTGATTGCGATTCCCGCCTGTATGACCGAGAGAATAGAACGCGCCAACCGGATGGCCCAGATGGTGGCGTGCCAAGCTAACCTCAGAGGCATCGGCATGGCGATCGCCATGTTCAAAGCCAAAGACAAAGACTCCAGATTTCCGCTCCTGTTCGAGACGGGTCAACCTGAAGCGGATATCAAGGCGACTCACAGCGCCGTGAGTGTAGCGGCGCTGAAGAGCAAACTCGTCGGCAACGAAGCGGCGATGCAGAATGTTTGGGTCCTGATCGAAAAGGGTCTGGTCACCGAAGACGTCTTCCATTGCCCGGCAGACAGAGATTACGCCGCCCGCGAGTTCGAGGATCGCGCCGACAGGAAGGCTCGCAGGGTCGGCTGGTGGTCGTCGCGTCAGTTTTCGTACGGTATGCACTTCCCATACAAGAGCACCATGGTCGAGGGCGGGGCGATCGATAATCCGGCGCACATCGGACACCAGCTAAAAGGTTCGTTCGTGATAATGGCCGACAAGAACCCCTCGCAGAACAACAAGCCGGCCGCCGGTGTCTCAGCCGCCAATCCCCCCGCGAACCACGGGGACATGGGCTTTGGATACCTCATGTTCAGCGGCTCGGTCAACTGGAAATCGGGTCAGGTCGATTCCCAGATCAACGGCGACGATATCTACACGATCGAGACCCGAGACAATACCAACCCCGCCACGCCCGCCGACAAGAGCGACCAGTACATAGTCCGCCACCCGGCGATGCCTGAGATGCCGGCGAAGTGACAGTCACCCGCGGGCGTGCGTCTTGAGGATTTCGTATTGGGTGGTTCGTTGGGCGGCGTTGAAGCCTGCTTCGTGGATCAGTGAGATTACTTGCGGTGCGGTTATGGCGTATGAGGCGCCGGCGGCTTTCACCACCAGTTCTTCCATCAGCACTCCGCCGAAGTCGTCGGCCCCGAACGAAAGTGCGAGCTGCGCCATGTCAGGTCCTTCGGTTACCCATCCTGCCTGGATGTGCGGGATGTTGTCCAGCACCAACCGTGCAAGGGCCACTATTTTCAGGTAGTCCACACCGCTCTGTTTGGCCATGGGCATTTCCGTGTTGTCCGGCTGGAAACTCCATGGGATAAACGCGGTGAACCCGCCGGTCTTGTCCTGCAGGTCGCGGATTCGCATGAGGTGCTCTACGCGTTGCGGGGTCGTCTCGCCGAGCCCGTAGACCATGGTCGCGGTGGTTTTGACGCCCATTTCCTGTGCGATTCGCATTATCTCCAGCCACCTGTCGGTGCGTACCTTGCGAGGGCTTACTCTCCGGCGGACTTCGTCTACGAGTATTTCCGCTCCTCCGCCGGGCAGCGAATCGAGCCCTGCATCTCGCAGGCGGTTCAGGACTTCGGCGATCGAAAGATCGTCGAGAGCGGCCAGGAAGTCAATCTCGGTGGGCGACAGCGAATGCACGCATATATTTGGCAGCCCCAGCGACTTGATCGCGGAGAATACTTCTTCGTAGAACGCCAGATTCGTCTGGGTGTTCAGCCCGCCCTGGAGCAGAACCTGTGTGGCCCCGGCGGCGGAGGCCTGCGAGACCTTTTCGACGATCTGGTCAACCGAAAGCACGAACGCTCTTTCGTCGCCGGGCTCAACGCGAAACGCACAGAAGCGGCAGGCGGCCTGGCAAATGTTCGTGACCGATATGTTGCGGTCCATTACGAACGTCGCGGTCGACGGATCGTTCATCTCCAGGCGTTTTTCGTGCGCCATTCGCCCCAGCTCCCAGAAGGGCGTTTTGTCGTGCAGGGCGATTGCGTCGTCGGCGCTAAGTCTTCCGGCCGGAGGCGGGGCGGGAGTGTCGATCGGTTGGGCCGGTGGGCCGTCGCCAGCGGGCTGGTAGATGCTGTTGACCAGAATCGGTTCGAACCCGTGCCTTTCGAGGAATGTGCTGATCTCTTCGGCGGCTGAGAATTTCTGTTTGTCGGGCGCTCCGGCGGCTTTGGCGATCCGTTCGTCCAGGCTGGTTCCGCCCGCATCGTCTGCTCCGCCCGACAGCAGCACGCCCAGCAGCTTGCGGTCCAGGTAGTTGGCCAGCACACGAATGTGCGGGAAGTTGTCCAGGAAGATTCTCGCCAGAGCGACTACTCGGGCGGTGGTGTGGCCGGCCGGTCCGCGGTCAATATCCAGATGCGTTCCGTCGGCGTGGAACGGAAGGGCGACAAACGCCCCGAACCCGCCGGTGCTGTCCTGCAGGTCGCGCAGGCGCCCCAGGTGGTCTACGATATCCTCGTGCGTTTCGAGATGCCCGAACAGCATTGTCGCGTTGGTCGGCAGGCCGATCTGGTGAGCTTGCCTGTGAACGTCCAGCCACGCGTCGCCGGAGATCTTGTTGTCGCAGATCTTGGCCCGCACGCCGGGGGCGAATATTTCGGCCCCGCCGCCGGGTATCGCCCCCAGGCCCATGTCCTTTAATCGCTTGAGAACTTCGATGATCGGCAGATTTTCCAGGCGGGCCAGGTAGTCGACCTCGACGGCGGTAATGCCCTGGATAAGCACGTCGCCGAGCACCTTTCGTCCGTAGGCGAACAGGGCCCGGTAATACTCCAGGTTCAACTGGGGAACCAGCCCGCCGACGATATGCAGGTCGGTAAGGTCCCATCCGGCGGCCTGATCGATATGCCTGAACGCCTGGTCGAGCGTCATTGTATAACCGTCTGAATCGTGGCTCTCGCGCCAGAACGCGCACAGCTGGCAGCGGTTCTCGCAGATGTTCGACGGGTTGAGGTTCAGGCTGTGGACGAAGTACGTTCGATTCCCGTGTCTCTTGCGGCGGGCCTGGTCGGCCAGTCCGATCAACTCGGGCGTCTGCGCCCCGGCAAGCATTTCGACCGCTTCGGATCGTGATATTCGCTGGTCGGGTTTCACTTGTCTCGCCCTTCGGATGCGTCGAGTTCCGCGAGCATGCTGGCGAACAGCTCCATGCCCTCGATTTCTTTGGGGCCCAGTTCGTATATCAGCAGATCGGAAATGTACTCCAGGCATTCATCTCGCGACAGGGCCAGTTTCGGAGCGTACAGGTCGGCCAATTGCTCCAGAGACGCCAGCCCGGCGTCCTTGGCTGCGTGGGCGATTCTGGTCAGTTCGTCGGCTTTGGGGTTGTCGTCGCGATACACCCAGACCGCATAGAGGAACGGCAGGGAGGTCATCTCGGTCCATATACCCGCCAGATCGTAGTTCCCGAACTCACCGGGCGGTTGGCACAGGGCCCGGTCGCCGATAACGACTGTAGCGTCAGGGGCCTGTCCGTCATGCGGCGTTTCCATCGGAACATCCAGGCAAAAATGCTTCTTAAGTAGAATCCTCGCCAGGGCGTTGGACGATCTCGACGCCGCGTCGGGCGCGACGCTGCGGATCTGGTCCATCGGTCGGTGACACTTCAGCCATACGCTGCGGACATCACCGCACGAGGCGATGCCCAGCGAATCGATCATTTTTATCCCGGGCGTGTTGAGGTAGTCGAATACGGGAACCATCGCCGCATCGGCCCGCCCGCTCAGCACGTGGGCCATGAGTTCAGACGGGGGTCCGTGGAATAACTGCACGCGCGGGTCGACATCGCGCAGGAAAGCCGCCAGCGGGGCGGCGTTCAGGAACGAAGCGGCGGCGAATGTATATGTTTCTGTGGGGTCTGTGGTCACGGTGCGTCACCTGTAAAGAGCGTTACTACTCCGGCGGACAGTTTTGTCTGCTCTACGTTTTGGAATCCCGCGGCCGTCATCGCATCGCAGATGGCTCGCGGCCGGGGGAAGTATTCTATCGATTTTACGAGGTATTGGTAGGCGTTGGCCCGCGATAGGAACCTTCCGACCAGCGGGACAAACCACCGATTATAGAGTTTGTGCCCGAGTCTGGCCATCGCGTGTTCCGGGCGGGTCAGTTCCAGAATAACCACTCGTCCGCCGGGCCGCAGGACGTCGAGCATGCGCTCAAGAGCGGCGTCGCGGTCAGTGATGTTGCGAATGCAGAATGAACAGGTGACCCCGTCGAACGGGGCCTCGGGGAATTCCGCGTCGGGAGACGTAATGTCGGCTGGGCGGAAGATGAGGCGGTCGGCCATGCCGGCCGAGGCGGCCTTGTCGCGAGCAAGCACGAGCATCGCCTCTGCGGGATCTACGCCAACGACTCTGGCCTGGCGACCCTGGCGGGCAATCTCCAACGCCACGTCGCCGGTTCCGCATCCCACGTCCAGAAATATCCGCCCGCTACGGGGCGCCACCGCCGCCACCGCCTTGCGGCGCCAGTAGCGGTCCAGGCCCAGCGATATCATCTTGTTCATCAGGTCGTATCGCTTGGCGATCTGGTCGAACATTCGGCGGTTTTCGGTGCTGGACATCAGCGCGTCGGGCTGCCTGTCTTCCGGGGCGTCGCTCATTTGCCGGCTCCCGAGAGGTCTATTCCGTAGCTGTCCCACTTGTCGTCCACTTTTTGGGCTATGTCCGGATCGAACGCGACCGGCTTGCGGTAGCCTTCCTTCCAGGCGGCGTCTATTGCGATGGGCGTTTCGAGGATCATGCGATTGCCTTCGACCTTCCGCCCGGCCGGGTGGAGGTCCGCCAGCGGGTCGAAACGAGTGAACCAGCCCCAGAGCACCATGCGCAGATCGTCGAGAGGCACGTCGTCGGAGACCATGACGTGAAACAGGTAATCCTTTGTCGCCGGGTGCTCCCGCAGCGTTCGGCGGATCGCCTCCTTGTCGGCGTCGCGCTCGAGTTGCACCACGAGAATCGCCGGTCCTATGCGGACTGCGCCCGATATTCCGGGATGCAGCTCTTCGGCCCGCGGCGGATCTGGAGGCGGTTCTTTGCGAATCGGACCGCTGCCCCGGGCGGTGGCCAGCAGGATCAGGCGGCTCCCGGTGTTCATCGACGGGCCGGTGAAGTCCAGCGTGTCCTGGGCGGTGGGGGCGATCAGGTGGAGTCCGTCGGCGGTGTCGAGATTGCTCCAGATCGCCCGGCTGACTTCGGCGAAGTCGCGCACGTTGACTGTTTCGTCGACCGCGATCATGACCTTTGTCAGCGAAAGCTGCCCCTCGCCCAGCAGGCCCATTGCGTGCTTGAGTCCCTCGCGACGGTAGCGATGTTTGACGCCGGCGACCGCCAGAGGGTGGAAGCCCGTTTCGGGATACGCCCAGATGTCGCTGACGCCGGGCTTGACGAGCTTCAGCAGCGGAAGGGTCAGCTCCTGGATCGCCTCGCCGATGTAGTAGTCCTCCTGCGGCGGCTTGCCGACCACGGTCGCCGGGTAGATCGCATCCTTGCGGGCGAGCATTCGGTCCACCCGGAAGACCGGGAACTCGGCGCTGTGGGAGTAGTGTCCCAGGTGGTCGCCGAACGGGCCTTCCTTGCGCATGTCGCCGGCGGTGACCGTGCCTTCGATCACGAATTCGGCGTGGGCGGGTATTCTGTGTCCTGTGGTTGTGCGGGGTATTACGTCCAGCGGTCGGCCCATCAGCATCGCCGCCAGCAACCGCTCGTCGACCCCTTCGGGCAGGGGAGTGATCGCCGCGATTGTAAGCGCCGGCGGGCCGCCCAGAAATACGCTTACGTTGAGTTTCCGGCCCAGCTGAGTCGCCCGGGCGAAGTGGAATCCGCCGCCTTTTTCGATCTGCCAGTGCATGCCCGTCGACGCGCCGTCGAAACGCTGCAGGCGGTATATGCCCAGGTTCCCTACGCCTGTTTCGCAGTCTACGGTGTGGACCAGCGGGAGCGTGAAGAACTCTCCGCCGTCCAGCGGCCAGCACTTCAGAACCGGCAGGCGGTCAAGCTGCGGCGGGTCGAAACATTCGTCCATGACCGGCCCGCGCGAAACATTTCGCATGCGTGCCTTCAGGACTTGTCGAATGTTCTTTCGCTGCGACCATAGCGCCGACAAGCTCGGCGGCGTGAGCTTCTCCGCCAGCTCGTTGATCATCTGCCCCATCGCCGACGGATCCCCGCCAAACGCTGTCCGGACCCGATCGGGCGTTCCGAACAGATTGCTCGCTATGCGGTAGGGCGAGCCTTTGACGTTTTCGAACAACAGCGCCGGACCGCCGGCGGCCAGTACGCGGTGTTGGATGATTGTGATTTCCTGGTCGGTGTCGACTTCGGCGGAGATTCTCGCCAGCCGCCCGTCGGCCTCGAGACGATCCAGGAACGATCTGAGATCAACGAAACTCACCTGACCGACTCCCAGTTTTTCTCGGCGGACCTGCCGAACAACGCCAGCACGTGGTCGACGAATCCGTCCAGCAGCGTATCGAGCGTGACTGACTCAGGCGGATGGTCGGAGGTCATGTAGAACGCCGGCGAGATCGGCATGATTGTCCCGCCGGCTGCGGCGACAGTGCGTGCGGCGTCCAGGTCGATCAGCGACCAGGGCGACTCGCGAATGCAGAGTACTAGTTTGCGGGACTCTTTGAGATGGCAGTGCGCGGCGCGGGTTATCAGCGTGTCGCCGACGCCTGATGCGATCTTGCCCGTCGTGCTCGTTGAGCAAGGCAGGATAATCATGCCTTGTGTGGGCACCGAGCCTGATGCGATCGGGGCCGACAGGTCCGCATCGTCGTAGACGGCGGCGGCTTTGCTTGTCAACTCTTCGATAGGTCCGCACTCGCGCTTGTAGACTTCAAGTCCCCAGGGCGAGACTATCAGCGAGATCTGCCAGGGCGATTTGTCGATAAGCAGCCTGGCCGCGTAGGCGCCTGTCGCGCCGGTTACCGCCAACACTAGATTCATTTTATTGCTCCCAGTAAAGGTACAAGCGCTCCGGCGACGCCGGCGATAGCGAAAATCGGGAAAAATCTTACGCCGACCGGAACGCGCTGCAGGTATCCGGCCCCGAACGCCAGGACGGAAACCGCCGCCGCCGCACCGGGAATCGGCCCGGAGCCCAGCGATATCCACAAACTCACCAGACACCCGATCGCCGCGGCGTGAACAATCGCAGCCACGACCTGGGCGCGTTCGGCGCCCAGAGACGCCGGTATGCTGTGCACGCCGGTCTTCCTGTCAGATTCGATATCCATCAGGGCGTAAACTATATCGGCTCCGCTGATCCAGCAGAAGGCGAATAATGCAAGCAGTATCGATTCAGTGCTGAACGCCAGCGAATCGGATGCGGCGATAAACGCCCCCAGCGGCGCCAGCCCCAGGCACAGACCGATCCCGAAATGGCAGAGGTTCGTGAAGCGTTTCAGCAGTGAGTACGCCACAAGCGGGACCGCCGGGACAGGCGACAGCATCAGGCACAGAGGTCCGAGCAACCAGCACGCCGCCAGATATGTTCCCAGCCCGCCGGCAGCTATCGAGCATGCGCCCGCCAGCGATATTCGCCCGCTGGGCAACTCGCGATTGGAGGTGCGTTTGTTCTTTGCGTCCAGGTCGCGGTCGAGAATGCGGTTGGCCGCCATGCCCAGGCACCGCGCGCCAACGCCGGCAAGGGCGATCAAACCCAATACACGCCAGCCGGGCCAACTCCGACCCGCGCCCAGCCACGCGCCGGAAAACAGCAGCGGAAGGCTGAAGACCGTGTGCTCGATCTTTGTGAAGTTCATCACGCTGGCCAGCAGGCTGGTCTCGGCTGGCGGAGGGTCCAGGCGGTCCAGGCCGGCGGCTGCGGCTTGGGCTACTCTGGCCGACACTTCGGCGATGTTCTTCTTGATGTCATCTTTTCCCGTATGGTTCGCCATATCGCTAACGCCCTTGAGCATTAGGCACGGCACGCTGCGAGCGTCGCAGACTTTCGCGATCGCCGCGCCTTCCATGTCAACCACGTCAGCGTGCGTCGCCAGCGCCGCGCGGCGGTCGGGCTCGAATACCGGCTCGGTAACGCTGGCGAGCCTTACGACCGGAAGATCGCTCCAGGGCCCGGGGCTGCATAACTTCTCGCCCCCGTATCCGCCGGAGAGTATCGAATCCCCGTCGATCGCTCCCACAATCCGGTAGACGTCGCCGACTTGAACCGCACTGCTCAACGCTCCGCATATCCCGAGATTCAGAACCGTCTCCGGTGCGTATTGATCTATCAGATACTCGGCCGCGCGGGCCGCGTTTTCGGGCCCCATCCCGCTGATGACGATCGTCCCGCGACTGAAACCGAATGTCGCAAACGGACTGTCGGTCAGTCTGCCGGCATCGAGCAGGGCGATAAGCTCGTCAGCCTCGCCGCCAGTGGCTGCAATAATACCGGTCATCTGATGATTCCCGCCGCCAGTGCGCGGCGGCGCATTTCCGCGACCGCTGCGTGGCCTTCATCGCCAAGGTCCAGGCTGTAATCATTTACGAACGTCTTGATATGCTCGTCGAGCACCTCGTTGTCCATCTCGGCCGCATGCTGCAACACATACCGGCGAGTTCCGTCCGGATCGGCCATCGAGTTTTCAATTGCCTTGCGAAGCAGCGCTTCGAAGTCTGCAATTGTTTTGGCGCCGAGTGATTTGCGGGCGACTATCCCGCCCAGCGGAATCGGCAAATTGGTCTGCTCTTGCCACCACAGCCCGAGATCCGCGATCATATCCAGCCTCGCCTGCTCGTAGACGAATCGTCCTTCGTGTATTATCACTCCGGCGTCGACCTGTCCGCTGGCGACCATGTCCATTACCTTGTCGTATCTTACGAACACTTTGTCGGTGATTCGCGGCTCCCACAGCTCCAGCAGCAGGTGAGCGGTGGTCAGCTTGCCCGGGACGGCGACTTTCGCGCCGGCGATCTGGCTGGGGCTGATATCCCCGCGAGTGACAACCAGCGGTCCGCACCCGAACCCCAACGCCGCCCCAACGCTCAGCAGCTTGTACTGCTGGCGGACCAGCAGATACGTGTGGAACGATATCTTCGTCACGTCGAACGTTCCGTTCAGCGCCATCCGGTTGAGCGTTTCGACGTCGTGCAGCTGCACCTCGATCCGCCGGTCGGGCAGGGCCAGATCGCCCGAGGCCAGATCGTGGAACATGAACGTATCGTTTGGACACGGTGAGCAAGCTACTGTGAGTTTCAATTCTGTGCTCCTGGACTGCCAACGATACTACAGCAAACCCGCCCCGACCACCAAGCCAAACTCGGAGAAGATCAAAGAGGACAACAAGTAGACGCCCGACAACGAACCGGAGCCTGGAGCACTGTCTCGGCCACATACCGCTCGGCCGCATGCGAGAAATATGTCCCAGATCACTACGGTAACTACGGCTTCAGAGTAATAGTCACCTCCGGCGGTTGATGAACGGTTTGTGTATATGTCCTGTTCAACTGCGCTGGTCTTTGCGTCGATACTGGTCGTAGGGGGCTGGTTGCGGCGTTCAGGAGGTCTGTTATATGGCTGAAGCGGTAATAACGGATTTGTACATAAGGCGTTGGCTGATGTTCATATGGACTGCGTTTGTGGTCCAGAGCATTTGTACTTTTCTGATCGCCCCTCAATTTGTCTGTGCCTGTTCGCGTCGTGAATGGGAAGTGGCGGTCGTGCTGTCGATCCCGGTGCTTTGGGAACTTGGGCTCCTTGCGACATGTCGCGGATGGGCCGAGCGGTGTGCGACGTACACCTGTATGGCGGTTTCGGTTGCGATTATTCTCCTGTTCTCCTTTGGCTGATCCCCCGGCCGGCAATCCCAAGGCTCGTACTACTCGACCAATAACAGGTACAACTACAACAATGACTGGACGTATCTGTTAGCCGTGGACCTGATAGACTTCTCCCTCCAGCGTGAGAACTTCGGTTTCGGCGTTCCACCAACCGCGCCTGATGTCGGTTTTCTTGCGAACGCCCCCGAGCCGGCGACGCTGTCGCTGCTTGCGTTAGGCGCCATGACGATGCTCAATCGCCGACGTCGAAGAACCTAAGCTTTCGCCACGCAGTTGAGAGACAAGAGACGCCGCCCTGTTGTATGGTTCGGCAGCAGGGCGGCGTTTCGGTTTGTTCGATTCTTTGCGGCGTTACCGGCAGTTCGCTACGGTTTGGCCGAGGGCTTGTGCTTCCTGTGGGACTGGAACTTGCGGAGTTCTTTGGGCCCGACCTTGCCGTCGTCGTTCTTGTCGGCGCGTTGTTCCCAGGGTTGATCGACTTCCTGGAGCGACTCGCGGATTGCCTGAGCTTCGGATTTATCGATCACGCCGTCGCCGTTGGCGTCGAATGTCTTCTCCAGCTTTGTGTTGACGATCGCCTTTCCGTGGGTGTTTATGATCCGTAGCCGATCGATCATCATCTCTCTGGCTTCTTTGCCGCTGAGCCATCCGTTGCCGTCGGCGTCGTACTTCTTCTCGAAACGCGTGTTGACCTTCGACTTGGCTGCAGTCCAGAACTTGCGGGCCTCGGCGTGCTGGATCACTCCGTCCTTATTGAAGTCGGCGAGTTTTTCCCAGTGTTTGTCAACGATGCGTCGCTGTCCGATCACGTCGCGAAGGGCTCCGGCCTCGTTGCGATCGATGATTCCGTCTTTGTTGGCGTCGAATTTCCGTTCGATGGCCGTGTTAACCTTCGCCTTGCAGTTGGTGTTGATCAGTCGCAGACGGTCGGCCATGAATTCCCTGGCTTCGGCGCCGCTGAGCACGCCGTCTTGGTTCGCGTCGTATTTGCGTTCGCCGGGCGTGTTGACTTTTCCCTTGTGGTCCGTCCAGAACTTCGTTCGCTCCTTGCCGTCTATTTTTCCGTCCTTGTTGGCGTCCATCGAATGGCGTTTCATTGCCGCCGCTTCCCTCGGCTCGATGCGATTGTTGTTGTTTCGGTCGGCGCGTCGCTCTTTGGGAGTGTCGACCTTGGATCTGGCTTTGACATTGTTGCGGTCGGCGCCTCGTTTGGTCCTATTTGCAGCCACGGGTTTTTTGCGATCAGTTCGTTTTCTGACCGTGTTTTTCTTAGAGCGTCCCGAGCGTTTTCCGCGAGGAGCCGCCTCGGCGAGCGATGCGGTTACTGTCAGCGCGGCGGCCAGTAATGTCAGCAGCATTTGTTTCTTCATCTTGCTTCTCCTCACATATAGTAGATTGCCTGCGACCGGGGCGGCGGCGCCCCTGCGGTCATGATTATGGTATCGACATTCGATGTTCACTGTCTTAGTGTCGCTTGAAATTAAAGGTTCTAGTCCCAAAAAGTTGGTGTTAATGGTTGCATAATAATGGACATCGCGTGATCCTTGGTGTGTCAAGACACTTTACCACAAATACTTGAGCACGAAAGGAACAACGCGATGT
>PVBE012386938.1_pt1 | contig 25660 bp, 23 predicted proteins | sample 1631181 | NCBI WGS metagenome assembly PVBE01 (sample SAMN08397723, study PRJNA350692) | Marine metagenome, whole genome shotgun sequencing project. | isolation source: water | place: Pacific Ocean | collected 2012-04 | reverse complement strand
TTGCGCGATGGCAAGGTAATCGAGCGCGTCGCCGAGGCGGTCGAGAGCGAAGGCGCCGATGCCTGGTTTTCGAGCGACAATGCGCGCTTCCTGGCGCCCGAGCATGACCCGGAGGCCTATGACAAGGTCACAGATATCCTCGATGTGTGGTTCGATTCGGGTTCGACCCATAGCTTTGTTCTCGAAGCACGCGACGATTTGATGTGGCCGGCCTCGCTTTATCTCGAAGGCTCGGATCAGCATCGCGGCTGGTTTCATTCCTCGCTGCTCGAATCCTGCGGCACGCGTGGCCGCGCACCCTATGAGGCGGTACTGACACATGGCTTCGTCGTCGATGGCGATGGCCGGAAAATGTCGAAATCGAGCGGCAATGTGGTCGCGCCGCAGAAAATCATCGATCAATACGGTGCCGATATCCTGCGTCTCTGGGTGATGGCCTCGGACTATTCCGAGGATCTGCGCATGTCGGATGATATCCTGCGCCATCAGACCGATGCCTATCGCCGCATGCGCAACACGCTGCGCTATTTGCTTGGTAATCTCGCCGATTTCGATGCGGCGGAGACGCTTGCCGCCGATGAGCTGCCCGAATTGGAGCGCTGGGTATTGCACCGCCTGTGCGAGATCGACCGCGATATTTGCCAGCGCTGCGAGGATTATGATTTCCACGGCATTTTCACCGCGTTGCATAACTTCTGCGCGGTCGAGCTCTCGGCCTTCTATTTCGATGTGCGCAAGGATTCGCTTTATTGCGATGCCGCCGAAAGCCCGCGCCGGCGCGCCGCGCGTACGGTGCTCGATCAGGTGTTCGAGTGCCTGACCGCTTGGCTCGCGCCATTCCTCAGCTTTACCGCCGATGAAGCCTGGCTGCTGCGCCATACGGGCGAGGACGGCAGCGTCCATTTGCACGATTTCCCCACGCTTCCGGGTGATTGGCAGGACGATGCATTGGCCGGGAAATGGGCGGTCTTGCGCAATCTCAGGCGTGTCGTCACCGGTGCTCTCGAGATCAAACGGGCGGATAAAACAATCGGCTCAAGCCTGCAGGCGGGCGTCACCATATATGCGGCTAAGGAATTCCGCCAAAGTTGCGAAGGGCTCGATATGCCGGAGCTGTTCATCACCTCGGAGGCCGGTTTTGCCTCCGGCGATGCGCCGGAAGGCGCCTTTTCTCTGGAAGATGTGCCGGGTGTGAGCGTTGTGGTCACCCTGGCGGAAGGGGAAAAATGCGCCCGTTGTTGGCAGGTTTTGGCCGATGTTGGTGCCGAGCCGGCCCATGTCGATATCTGCACCCGTTGCGCCGATGCGGTTGACGCGCATCAGGCGGCGGCGGAGTAGGCGCTTTAAAAGATGGATAAAGCGGAATGATTCGCTTCGGCGCGCCGCTCGCGGTGCTGGCGCTCATTCTCGACCAGGTCACCAAGTGGCTCGCCCGCGATCATCTGTGGGATCCGCCGATACGCGTCGAATTGCTCGGTTTTCTCGATTTCGTGCCGGTCGAAAACAGGGGCATCAGCTTCGGCCTGTTGCAAAGCGAGGGCGGTATCGGGGTATGGCTGATCTCCGCTTTCGCCCTGGTTGTCGCCGCCGGCCTTGGCTTTTGGCTCTATCGCACGCGGCGCAAATGGCCGGCGCTGGCGCTTGGGCTGATCATCGGCGGCGCGCTGGGCAATGTGATCGATCGCCTGCGCCTCGGCTGGGTGATCGATTTTATCGATTTTCACGTTAACACCTGGCATTGGCCGGCTTTCAATATAGCTGACGCCGCGATCATGGTCGGTGTCGGGATGTTGTTGATCGATGGCTTGTTCGGAACGGCGAAAAAGCCTAAATAGAGAACATGCTTACGCTTATCACTAGAACCGCGAAGACGACCCGGCGTTTAACGCTTGTTCGGGCGTTGGCTGCGTTGCTCGCAGTAGCCGGCATCGCTGGCCTCGCGGGCTGTGGCGGCGTCGGCAAATCGCTCGGCTTCGGCAAGCAATCGCCCGATGAATTCGCCGTGGTACGCAACGCGCCGCTCACCCTGCCGCCGGAATATACCTTGCGCCCGCCGCGCCCAGGTGCGCCGCGCCCGCAGGAAGAGTCGCTCCGGGTGCAGGCGGAAAGTTCGATATTCGGCGAGGATAGCGTCGCCACCACGCGCCCCGAAAGCGAGGGCGAATACGCCTTTTTGCGCGAGGCCGATGCACTCGAGACCAACCCTGAAATCAGGCGCCTGATTAATGAGGAATTCACCATTTTCGCCCAGGAAGATGAAGGTTTCTTCGAATCGCTGCTGTTCTGGCGCGCCGATGAAAAGCAGGGCGAAGTGGTCGATGCGACGGGCGAGGCGCAACGCCTGAACGAAAATGCCGCCATGGGCTTGCCACCCGACAGCGGAGAAACGCCTGTCATTGAACGGCGCGACAAGGCGTTCTTAGAGGGGGTATTCTAAGCTGGTGCGCGCCGCCTTCTGCAGGGCATTGACTGCCGCTTCCGCCCTTGCCTTCCTGATCCTCTCGATGTCGACGCCCCAGCCGGCCATCGCCGGGCCGTTCAATTCGGAATATTTTACCCTTGACAACGGCATGGAGGTGGTGGTTTTGCCCAATCACCGTGCTCCGGTCGTCATCCACATGCTGTGGTACCGCGTCGGTTCGGCCGATGATCCAGTTGGTAAATCGGGCATCGCGCATTTTCTTGAGCATCTCATGTTCAAAGGAACGGACGATCTGGCGCCGGGCGAATTTTCGCGCATCGTGGCGCGCAATGGTGGCCAGGAGAACGCTTTCACCTCGTGGGATTACACCGGCTATTATCAGCGCGTCGCGCGCGACCGGCTGGAAATCGTCATGGCGCTGGAGGCGGGCCGGGTGCGCGGTTTGGTGCTCAATGAAGAAATCGTCATACCCGAGCGCGATGTCATTCTTGAGGAGCGCAGTTCACGCACTGATAACGTGCCTTCCTCTTTGCTGGCCGAGCAAATGAGCGCGGCACAATTTCTGCGCCATCCTTATGGCACGCCGATCATCGGCTGGCGGCATGAGATCGGGACCCTCGATCATAACGACGCGCTCAATTTTTACCGCCGTTTCTATGCGCCGGACAACGCCATTCTTGTCGTCGCCGGGGACATCACCGCGGCCGAGCTGAAGCCGCTGGCGGAAAAATATTACGGCGTCATTCCGGCCGCCGGCATCGCGCCGCGCCAGCGTCCCACCGAGCCGCCGCAGATCAGCCCGCGTCGGGTGACGTTAAGCGATGCGCGGGTGGCGCAGCCCTCGCTGACGCGCAGCTATCTCGCGCCCAGTCACGGCAGCGGTGCTGAGGGCGATTCGGTGGCGTTGCAGATTTTTGCCGAGATCCTCGGCAATAAATCGACCAGTCGGCTCTATCAGGCGCTGGTGGTGGAGCAGGCGATCACCGCCTGGGCCGGCACCTCCTATCAATCGATGACGCTCGATTCATCGCGCTTCTTCGTCTATGCCGAGAGCCTGCCGGGCGTTGCCATCGAAGATGTCGAGGCGGCGCTGGATGAGGTGATTGAGGAATTACTTACAAATGGGCCAACCGATGAGGAAATCGCCTCGGTCAAGTTGCGCATGCAGGCGGTGGTAGTCTACGCGCTCGACAACCCGCAATCCGTCGCCAGCATTTTTGGCAATGCCCTGAGCGTCGGCATCACGGTCGAGGAAATCGAGAGCTGGCCCGAACGGGTCGAGGTGGTAACGCGCGAGCAGATCATGGCGGTGGCGCGCAGGGTTCTACGCCCGGAGCGCTCGGTCACCGGTTATTTGCTGCCGGCTGAAGAGGAGGGTTAGAGATGATTCGCGCTGTTCTAACTTTGTGCGGCCTGCTTCTCGCTGTCTCCTTGTTTTCAGCGGCGCGGTCGGACGAGCCGATCGCCCGGGTGCAGCGCGTCATGTCACCTTCGGGAATTGAGATTTGGTATGTTCAGGAAGCCAACATACCGGTGATCTCGCTCTCGCTCGGCTTTCGCGGCGGCACCGTGTTGGACCCGCCGGGCAAAGCCGGCCTGGCCAACTTTGCCTTGGGCCTGCTCAACGAAGGCGCGGGCGATATGGATTCGCTGACCTATCAGAAAGCCATCATCGACCGGGCAATCCATCTCAACTCAAATGCCAGCCGCGATCTTGTCACCGTCAGCCTGCAAACACTGAGTCATAATAGTGACGAGGCGTTCAAGCTGCTTGGCATGGCCTTGAGCGAGGCGCGCTTCGAAGCGGCGCCGGTTGAGCGCGTGCGCGGCCAGATTCTCAATATTCTCGCCGATGAAGCGCGCAATCCCCGCACCATCGCGGCGCACACCTGGTTTGGCGATATTTTCGCGGATCATCCGTATGCGCAGCGCTCGAACGGCACGGAAGAGACGATTCGCGCGATCACACCGACGGATCTCAAAGACTGGGCCAAGGCGCGTTTCGCGCGCGACAATCTGATCGTTGGCGCGTCGGGCGATATTGCGCCGGAGGAAATCGCGCGCCTGGTCGATATTGCGCTCGCCGGTTTGGCCGAGCACGCCGCTGTCTCGACCGTGCCGGAGGCCGTGTTTACCGCATCCGGCGCCACTCATGTGGTCCGCATGCCGCTGATGCAGAGCGTCGTGGTATTCGGCATGCCCGGGCTCAAGCGCGACGACCCTGATTTCTACGCCGCCTATGTGATGAATTATATCTTAGGCGGCGGCGGCTTTACCTCGCGCCTCTATGAGGAAGTGCGCGAGAAGCGCGGCCTGGCCTATTCGGTTTATAGCTATCTGGCGCCGCTCGAATATGTCGGCCTCTATATGGGCGGCGTGGCGACGCGCAATGACGGCGTTGCGCAAACCCTCGAAATCATCCGCGCCGAGATCGCCCATTTGGCCGAGACCGGTGTCAGCGCTGAGGAATTGTCGGCGGCCAAGCAATATCTCACCGGCGCTTTTCCGCTGCGCCTCGATAGTGGCAACAAGGTCGCCGGCATTCTCGTTCATATGCAGTTCGAATCGCTCGGCATCGATTATCTCGACCGGCGCAACGGCTATATGGAGGCCGTGACCATGGCGGATATCATCCGTGTGGCCAAACGCCTGCTCAATCCGGAACGCTTGCGCGTTGTTGTCGTCGGCGATCCGGAGGGTTTGACAGATTCCTGAGAGGCAGTGGCGCGACCATGCGGTATGAGCAACTCCCTTCAAAATGTTTTTCGCCGGCCCCCGGTAGCTCTGGAGTTCGTGAGGAAGATTATCGCAACGCTTTAGCCCGGACAGCGCCTGCATTGGCGCGAATAAAAAGCTGGCACGAGAGCGGCGAACAGGCGTTTCTCAGCTATCCCGACATCTGCAAAGACCTTGCCGAGCTTGAACGTGTGGCGCATGACCTGCGCCGGCGCTTTGCCAAAGTAGCGATAATTGGCGTTGGCGGCGCGTCGCTCGGCGGCCAGGCGGTTACCGCCTTGGCTACTGATTCAGGCCTGGACGCGACGCCGCTCATATTTCTCGACAATCCCAATGCGGCGCGCCTGCAGGCGAAATTGGACGCTGACGCGGATTGCGGCTTTATCGTCATCTCGAAATCCGGCGCCACGGCGGAAACCCTGGCCCAGACCATGATCGCGCTGGAGCAGGCGGCGGCGGATCGCTTTCTCTTTGTCACCAGCCCTGGCGACAATCCGCTGCGCCGTATCGCCCAAGAGCGTGGAGTAACGGTGATGGATCATGATCCTCATTTGGGCGGGCGGTTCTCGGTTTTTTCCGCCGTTGGCATGCTGCCGGCGTTGATCGCTGGCCTCGATGCGGCGGCTTTCCGGCGCGGCGCCAGCGAGACCTTACGCGTGGCGTTGGCTGCGGGCGAGCCCGGTGCGGCACCTCCGGCGGTCGGTGCCGCCTTGGCGATGGCCGCCAACCTTCCGGTAACTGTCTTCATGCCCTATGACGACCGCCTGCTTGGCCTGGCTCAGTGGATATGCCAATTATCGGCCGAATCGCTCGGCAAGAACGGCTATGGCGCGACACCGGTGGTGGCGCGCGGCGCGGTCGATCAGCACAGTCAGCTGCAACTATATCTCGACGGCCCTTCGGACAAATTATTCACTCTGATCCGCGTTGAGGCGGCGGCGGGCGGCACGGCCATTGATGCGGGCCTCGCGGCCATCGCCGGGGCCGATTATCTCGCCGGGCGCGATCTCGATGAGTTGATGGCCGCCGAGGCGGCCGCCACGCGCGATGTCCTGGCCGAAGCCGGGCACCCGGTGCGCGAATTTACCGTGCCGCTGCTCGACGAGGCGGCGATGGGCGCGATGATGATGCATTTCATGTTGGAAACCGTGATGATTGCGCTCAGCCAGGAGATCAACCCGTTCGACCAGCCGGCGGTCGAGCGCGGCAAGGAGTTGGCGCGCGATTACCTGTTGCGCCGAGCAATATGACGATCCGCCTGCTGCCGGATGGCGTGATCAACCGCATTGCTGCCGGCGAGGTGGTTGAGCGCCCGGCCTCGGTGGTCAAGGAGCTGGTCGAAAACGCCGTCGATGCCGGTGCGGGTCATATAGAGGTGCGCGTTGCCGAAGGCGGCCACGCATTAATTCAGGTGTCGGACGATGGCCGCGGCATGTCAGAGGATGAATTGCCGCTTGCCATTGCGCGCCACGCCACATCGAAACTGCCGCGCGATGACGATCTCAGCAATATTTCGACGCTTGGCTTTCGCGGCGAGGCCTTGCCCTCAATTGCCGCCGTCAGCCGTCTTGAGATCACCAGCCGGCAGGCGGGCGCGGAGAACGCCTGGTCGCTTACCGTTGAGGGCGGCGCGCTTGGCACGCCCGGCCCGGCGGCGCGCACCACCGGCACCACCGTCACGGTGCGCGATCTTTTTTTTGCCACTCCGGCGCGATTGAAATTTCTTAAAACCGAGCGCACCGAGCTTGGCCATATCAACGATATCCTGGCCCGCCTCGCCATGGCGCGGCCCGATATCGCCTTCACCTTGCTTGACGGCAGCCGCGAGGTGTTGCGCGCGCCGGCCGGCACCGATCTGCTCGACAACCGCCTGGCCCGGTTTGCCCTGATTATCGGCCGCGATTTTGCCGATAATGCGGTCGAGGTCGAAGCCGAGCGTGAGGGGGTAAAGCTCACCGGTTATGCCGGCCTGCCGACCTACAACCGCGCCACGGCACGGGCGCAATATCTTTTCGTCAATGGCCGCCCGGTGCGTGACCGGCTGCTCGCCGGCGCGGTACGCGGCGCCTATCATGATTTTGTCGGCGGCGGGCGCCATCCTGTGTTGGTGCTTTTTATCGAGCTACCACCGGATGCGCTCGACGTCAATGTGCATCCGGCCAAAACCGAAGTGCGCTTCCGCGATGCCGGCGTTGTGCGCGGCCTGATCGTCGGTTCGCTCAAACGCGCCTTGGCCGAGGCCGGCCACCGCGCTGCGACCACGGTAAGCCAAGCCGCACTTGGCGCGGCGCGGCCCGAGGCTGGCACCTTCCAGCCGGCGCTGCCCGCGCATGGCGGCAACATCCGTTACCCGCGCGCCCCGACGCCCACCATGCGCGGCCTCTCCGATGTGGCGGCGGGCTATCAGGCGCCGCTCGCCAGGCCGACCGGAGATATTGTTGAAGACGCGCCCGACGGGGCCGAGGATTTTCCGCTCGGCGCGGCGCGCGGCCAGGTGCACGGCACCTAATTGTCGCCCAGACCAGCGACGGCATCGTCATCGTTGATCAGCACGCCGCACATGAACGCCTCGTCTATGAGCAGATCAAGGCGGCGCTTGATTCGGGCGGTGTCGCCCGCCAGATGCTGCTCTTGCCGGAAGTGGTGGAATTGGAAGAAAGCGCGGTGGCGCGTCTTACCGCACGCCAGCAGGAACTTGCCGATCTCGGCCTGGTGCTCGAGGGCTTCGGCCCCGGCGCTGTCATCATCCGCGAAACGCCGGCGCTCCTCGGCGAAGGCGATGTCAAAGGCCTGGCGCGCGACCTCGCCGAAGAGCTGGCCGAATTCGGCGACAGCGTGGCGCTGCGAGAGAAGCTGTCGGAAGTCTGCTCGAGCATGGCCTGCCATGGCAGCGTGCGCGCCGGGCGTAAACTGAAAGCGGAAGAGATGAACGCGCTTCTGCGCCAGATGGAAGTCACCCCCCATTCCGGCCAATGCAATCACGGCCGCCCGACCTATGTCGAGCTCAAGCTCGCCGATATCGAAAAGTTATTCGGGCGCAGATGAGCCGAGATATTTCATGATCAGGATTTCCGCAGCACCATAGCGCCGCCGGTCGATTTCCTCGAAACCGTCGGGCGCCTGCAGCACTTCCTTGGCGCTGGTCTCGGCAACCACGATAGCCCCGTCTTGGAGCCAGCCATTTTCGACCAGCGAGGCCAGTGCCGGCGCCGCTTTGCCGCCGCGATAGGGCGGGTCGAGGAAGGCATAGGCGCACGGCTCCGGCGCGGGTGGCAAGCGCGTGGCGTCGCCTTGTATCACCCGTACCTTGTCGTCGAAATCGAGTGATTTGATGTTCTGGCGCAGGCTGGCGAGGGCGGCAGAATCGCTCTCTACCGCCGTGACGTGCGCCGCGCCGCGCGACAGCGCTTCCAGCCCGAGCGCGCCGGTGCCGGCAAAAAGATCGATCACGCGCGATCCCCTGAGCACAAACGATGCGAAATCGCGGTGACCGAGAATATTGAATAGCGCCTCGCGCGCGCGCTCGGAAGTCGGACGCAGCGAGCGCCCCTCGGGCGCCACCAAACGCCGTGTCCGTCTGCTACCGCCGACGATGCGCATCGTTTTCAAACCAACGTGTCATAATAATGACCCGTTGGTTGCCCCTCAAATGCCGGGTGGTCGCATCCGCTCCCTTGGCTACCTCGCGCATGCTCGGGCGCGCAGTCGCGCTTGCTAGAAGGTGATGAATTAAGTTCATCATCTTCTGGATTTCCCGAGTTGTTCACGCACTACCTTGGGCGGCACGCGGGCGACGGCGCCGCGCTTCATTGAGCCCAATTGAAACGGCCCATAGGCGGTGCGGATCAAGCGGTTGACCTGTAGGCCGAGATGTTCGAGCATGCGGCGTACCTCGCGGTTTTTGCCCTCTTTCAGACCGAGAGTGAGCCAGGCATTGCTGGCTGTGCTCGAATCGAGCGCTGCTTCGACCGGGCCATAGCGCACGCCATCGACGGTAATGCCTTTGGCCAAGTCCTTCAGCTGCGCCACATCCGGGCGGCCCCAGACACGCACGCGGTAGCGCCTGAGCCAATCCGAGCGCTCCAACAAACGCGACAGGCCGCCATCATTGGTGAGCAGCAACAACCCTTCCGAAGAGAGATCGAGGCGGCCGATCGAGAGCACACGGCCGAGATCCTGGGGCAGGCTGTCGAATACCGTTAGCCGGCCTTGTGGATCGTCATGGCTGGTGATCAGGCCGGGCGGCTTGTGGTAGCGCCACAGCTCGGCCGGCTTGGCCGCGGCAATTGGCTTACCATCGACCGTCACCGCGCTCTTTGTCGTCACCAGAAAGGCCGGCGTATCGAGGGTCTTGCCGTCGACCGCGACGCGCCCGGCGCCGATCATACGCTCTGCCTCGCGTCTCGAGCACACGCCGGCGCGGGCCAGATGTTTGGCGATGCGCTCGCCTTCTCCCAATTGTGACATCGCTGCGCCCTCAGCCCCGGCAGGCGGCGAGGAAGGAATCAAAAATTCGATTGTCGCCGGGGTCGATGGCGAATTCCGGATGCCACTGCACACCGATGAACCAGCGCCTGGCCGGGTCTTCGATGCCCTCGATGACGCCATCGGGTGCCTGCGCATTGATAGTGAGGCCCGGTGCCGCCGCATCGATCGCCTGATGGTGGGCGCTGTTGACCTGCATTTCCAGTCTTTCGGTGATGCGGTAGAGCGCACTCTCCGATGTCAGCGTCACCGCATGGCCGGCTTCGTTGCGCGGATTCGGCTGTTCATGCGCCAGCGCACCCGGAATGGCGTCCGGGATGTGCTGGATCAGGCTGCCGCCGAGCGCCACATTGATCAGTTGCTGGCCGCCGCAAATGCCGAGCGTCGGCAGATCGGCATCGTGCGCGCCGCGCGTTATAGCGAGCTCGAACTGGGTGCGCTTGTCCTTGGTCGAGACGCTGTCATGGCGCTCGGCGGCGCCGAACAGCGCCGGATCAACATCGAAATTGCCGCCGGTAACGACCAGACCGTCGATCAGGGCCAGGTAATCCGCCGCCTGTTCGGGTTCGTGCGGCAGGGCAATGGGCAGGCCGCCAGCGCGGGCGACGGCGGAAAAATAATTCTCCCGCATGGCGTACCAGGGAAATTTAGAATAGCCGCCGGCCGGCTCATGGTCGAGTGTGAGGCCAATGACGGGCTTGTTCGAAGCTCGGTTCATGAGCGGGAATGTAGGGGCGGGCGCGGCCATGTGCAACGCGTGCGCTTGACGATTTCATCATTTACCCCGACTTTGCCAAAATGAATGCGGATAAGAGCAGCTATATGCAATTGGCCCTGGCCGAGGCCGAGGCGGCGGCAGCGGCGGGCGAGGTGCCCATCGGTGCCGCCCTGGTCGATGGTCTCTCGGGCGAGGTGCTGGCCGCCGCCGGCAATCGGGTGGAAAGCGATCACGACCCGACCGCCCATGCCGAGATGCTGGTGCTGCGCGCCGCAGCTGCCAAGCGCGCCTCGCCGCGCCTAGCTGAGTGCGATCTTTACGTCACGCTTGAGCCCTGCCCGATGTGCGCCCAGGCAATTTCCTTCGCCCGCATCCGCCGGCTTTATTTTGGCGCTGCTGATGCCAAGGGCGGCGGCGTGGAAAACGGCCCGCGTATCTTCGCGCAACCGACCTGCCACCACCGCCCGGAAGTTTATGGCGGCATTGATGAAGCGCGCGCCGCAGCCCTGTTGCGAGAATTCTTCAGCACCCGGCGTTGATGCTAGAACATTTCACGTTCGCATGCGCTCACGCGGAATATTCTAGCCCTTTTGAGTTGAAGAAAATCGTCGTCGCAGGTGAATTCACCTGCTCGGAATTTGCTCTATAGGCGGTAAATCCGCGCCGCGTTATCGTGCAGGATGGCGCGCTGCTCAGCCTCGCTGAATTGCGCCAGCGCTGCCCGGTGGGCGTTGATCAGCTCGGCATAACTGGTCCACAGCTTTTCGATCGGGAAGTTGGAACCGAACAGGCAGCGCTCGGCGCCGAAGATGGCCACTACCTGATCGATGATAGCGGCGATCCCGGCTGGATCGCAGCGCTGCACGAAGGTGCCGAGGCCGGAGAATTTGGTGCTGACATTGGCGTTCTCGGCGAGGCGCTTGAGCCCTTCGGCCCAGGCGGCGCGCCCGGCGGGCGATTCGTCCTCGAGCATGCCGGCATGTTCGAGGACGATATTCGCGCCCGGAAAATCCTTGGCAAGATTTGCGCCGTCGGCGAATTGCGAGGTGAAGAGCTGAAGCTCAAATACCAGGCCGCGCTCGGCGACTTCGGCGAAGCCCTTGCGCCAGCCTGAGCCGTTGACGATGTCGGGCGTCGCGGCGAAACGGTAGAGTTCTTTCTCGTGCCAATGCAATTGCTGGCGCACACCGCGAAAAGCCGGCGATTCGCTATGCGCATCGAGGATGACGCTGAGATTGTCGCCAGCGAGATCGGCATAGGAGACGATTGCCGCCGGCCAGCCATGCTGATCAGCGACGCTCTGCACCCAGCGCGTCTCACTGGCCTCTTCGCCCGGCGCCCAATTGCATTGCACATAGATCGATTTGGTCACGCTGTGGCCGGCGATATCGCCGAGAAATTCATCGATCGGATAATCGCGTTGCAACGGCTCGTAGGGGCCGAAGATGCGCGGCTGCATCGGCCCCATCAGCCACGGCAGATCGTCCTGGCGCCAGATATGGTGATGCGCGTCGATGATCGGCATGTCAGCCATGTTTTGTCTCCAGGTTATCGTATCCATAGACGCGCCAGGCGGTGTCGTGCATCAGGGCGCCGCGTTGATCGCCGTTCAGGTCGCTCATCGCGCTTTGATAGGCGGCGATCATATCGCTATATGTCACCCACAGCTTGTCGACCGGAAAGTTCGAGCCGAACATTGAGCGCTCGACGCCGAACCAGCCCACCATCTGGTTGAGGATTGGCGTCACTGTTGCTGCCATGCAGCTATGGTTGAACATGCCGAGGCCGGATATTTTCGCGGCCACATTGGGCTCGTCCGCCATCAAGGCCATGCCTTTGCGCCATTCCGCCCAGCCCTCGGGCGATTCGTCCGCCGGCAGTCCGCCATGTTCGAGCACAATGGTGGCGTGCGGGTATTCGCGCGCCAGCTTGGCGGCATCCGCCATTTGGTGCGGGAAAATCATCAGCTCGAAGATCAGCCCGCGCTCGGCCAACGCGGCGAAGCCGCGCCGCCACGTTTTATCGAGCATTGTCGTGGCCGTGACGCCTGCTGCGCAATATTGCGCATTGCCGTGGAAATTAAGCATTTTCCGGATGCCGCTAAAATTGGCCGATTCGCTGTGTTCGTCCAATAGAGTGGCGAGGCCAGGGCCGGCCAGATCGGCCCAGCCGATAATCGCCATCGGCGTAGCGCTCTGATCGGCGAGGGATTGTATCCAGCGCGTCTCCCCGGCGGCGTCCGTCGGCGGCCAGCCGCACTGGACGTAAACCGTGCCGCTGACGCAATGCGGCGTGCCTTCGCTGAGCAGCTCGTCGAGCAAATAATCGCGGTGGATGGCGTCATAGGGGCCGTAGATGCGTGGCGTCATCGGTGTTTGCAGCCACGGCAAATCGGCGACACGCCACAAATGATGATGCGAATCGATGATGTTGTGCACGCAGCTAGCGCCCGACAGCGCGCCAGCCGATATCGCGGCGGCAAAACCCGCCCGGCCAGTCGATGCGGTCGACCGCGCGGTAGGCTTTGCTTTGCGCCTGGGCGATGTCATCGCCGAGCGCGGTCACGCCGAGCACCCGCCCGCCGGTGGCGGTGATGTTGCCGTCTTGGCTGCCGGTTCCGGCATGAAAGACCGTCGCGCCCTCGGCCTCGGCTTGCGCCAGGCCACCGATCCGACTTCCTTTCTCGTAAGCGCCGGGATATCCCTTGCTCGCCAAAACGACGCAGAGCGCCGCCTGGTCGTGCCATTCGAGCTCGATCTCATTCAGGCGTTCGTCGCGCGTGGCTTTTAGGGCAGTAAAAAGATCGGATTTGAGACGCGGTAGAATCGCCTGGCATTCCGGATCGCCGAAGCGGACATTTACTTCGAGCAGCTTGGGCTTGCCCGCATCGATCATCAGCCCGGCATAAAACACGCCTTTGAACGGCGCGCCGTCCGCCGCCATGGCGCGCACCAGCGGCTCGACAATTGTTGTCAGCGCGGTTTGGCACATTTCCGGCGTCATCACCGGGGCGGGCGAATAGGCGCCCATGCCGCCGGTGTTGGGGCCTTTATCGCCTTCGCCGACCGCCTTGTGGTCCTGCGCCGTTTCGAGCGGCAGCACATGCTCGCCATCGACCAGGGCGAGGTAGCTCGCCTCCTCGCCGGGCAGGAATTCCTCGACCACCACTTCGCTGCCGGCGTCGCCGAACTGGCCGGCGAACATTTCTTCGGCGGCGGCAACGGCTTCGGCGCGGGTCTGGGCGATGATCACGCCCTTGCCGGCGGCGAGGCCGTCCGCCTTGATCACCACCGGCGTGGCGTGGCCGGCGATGAAATCGCGCGCCGCACCCAGCGACGTGAAGCGGCCATAGGCGGCGGTAGGAACGCCGGCGCGGGCACAAAGGTCTTTCATGAAGCCTTTCGAGCCTTCCAGCCGGGCGGCGGTGGCGTTCGGCCCGAAGGTGGCGATGCCGGCCGCTTCGAGGGCGTCAGCGAGGCCGCCGGCAAGCGGTGCTTCCGGGCCGACAACAGCAAAGCCAATGTCTTTCTTGGCGCAGAATTTCAAAATGCCGTCGAAATCCATGACGTCGAGGGCAACGCATTCCGCCGCAGCCGCAATGCCGGCATTACCCGGTGCGCAATAAATCTTATCGATCTGCTCTGAAGCGGCGAGGCTCCAGCACAATACATGCTCGCGTCCACCCGAGCCGATAACGAGAACTTTCATAAGCGCCATATGTTAGAATCGAATCGCTGGTTACTTTTATCACACTGCGCGCGGCAGGGGAGCATGAACGAGGGCGTGGACGAAACAGGATTAGGCGGCAATTTGCCGGACTATTCGGTGACGGAACTGTCGAACGCGCTGAAGCGCTCGGTCGAGGATAATTTCGGCTGGGTGCGGGTGCGCGGCGAGGTGTCCGGCTTCAAGCGCGCCGCCTCGGGCCATCTTTATTTAGCCCTCAAGGACAAAAAAGCCGTGCTCGATGCGGTCTGTTGGCGCGGCGTTGCCGGCAAGCTTGGTATTGCGCCCGAGGACGGCCTTGAGGTCATCGCCAGCGGTAAACTCACTACCTATCCGGCGCGCTCGCGCTATCAACTGGTGGTGCAGAGCCTTGAGGTGGCCGGCGAAGGCGCGCTGCTGAAGCTGCTGGAAGAGCGCAAAAAGAAACTCGCTGGCGAGGGCCTGTTTGACGAGGCACGGCGCCGGCCATTGCCCTATCTGCCGGAAATTATCGGCGTCGTCACCTCGCCGACCGGCTCGGTGATTCGCGATATTCTGCACCGCATCGCCGAGCGCTTTCCGCGCCGCGTGCTGGTCTGGCCGGTGCTGGTGCAGGGCGAGAAAGCCGCCGAACAGGTGGCGCGCGCGATCGAAGGCTTTAACGCGCTGACGCCGGGCGGTCCGGTACCGCGCCCCGATCTGCTGATCGTTGCGCGCGGCGGCGGCAGTCTTGAGGATCTTTGGGCCTTCAATGAAGAGATCGTCGTGCGCGCGACGGCGGAGAGTGACATTCCGCTGATATCCGCCATTGGCCATGAAACGGACGTCACTTTGATCGACATGGCGGCGGACCGCCGCGCGCCGACACCGACGGCAGCGGCCGAAATCGCGGTGCCGGTACGGGTCGAGCTGATCGAGGGACTGCTCGGCCATGAGCGGCGCCTGGTTTTGGCGGCCGGGCGCCTGTTGCAGGACCGCCGCACCCGCCTCGAAGGGCTGGCGCGCGGCTTGCCGGATGCGCCCTCGCTGCTCGGCAGCGCAGCCCAGCGCCTCGATGATTGGAGCGAGCGGCTGGCCAATTGTGCCAGCGCGAGCTTGCGCATGCGCAAGGACCAGCTCGAAAAACTCGGCTATCAATTGCCGCGTCCGCGCGAATCCCTGGCCGAGAAACGCCGCGAGCTCGACCGCGTGGCAGGCGGATTGCAGCGCCGCGCGCTCAAATTGCAGATCAAACAGGGCGTCAGGCAGGTTGGCGAAACGGGCGAGCGTTTGGCGCGCGCCATGCAGAAGCGCCTCGCCGAGGAAGAGGAGAAGAAGGAAAACCTATGGCGCCTGTTAAATGGTTTCTCCTATGAGCGCGTGTTGGAGCGCGGCTTCGTTTTGGTGCGTGATGCCAAGGCGCGGCCCTTGACCTCTGCCTCCGCGCTTAAGCCCGGTATGGAATTGATCCTCAATTTCCACGATGGCGAAGCCTCGGCGGTCTCGACCGGTAAGAAGGGCACCGGCAAAACAGCCGTGCCCGACGAGGAGGGTGGAGAGCAGGGCTCGCTGCTGTGATGCGAATTATTACCGCGTTTGCATTCGCCCTGCTGGTTTTTATTCCGCCTCTTGGCGCGGCGGAAATTCGCCTCGACGGTGAATTTATCCAGGGCGGCATGGTGCGCGGCATGGCACCGCCGGGCACGGCGGTTACGCTCGACGGGCGCGCGCTTAAGGTCTCGCCCGAGGGCCATTTCGTCTTCGGCTTTGGCCGCGATGCTTCGCCGGCAGCCGAGCTGGTGCTGGTTCACCCGGGCGGTGAAGCGGAGACGCGCATCTTCAACATTATGTCGCGTCAATACGACATCCAGCGCATCGAGGGCCTGCCTCAGAAAATGGTCACGCCGCCGCCCGAGACCCTGGAGCGGATTCGCGCCGAGGGTGCCAAGGTACGCCGCGCCCGTGCCCATGACACGGCGGAAATTCATTTTGCCGCGCAGTTTGTGTGGCCGGCGCAGGGGCGGATTTCGGGCGTCTATGGCAGTCAGCGGATATTGAACGGCGCGCCGCGCCAACCGCATTACGGCGTTGATATCGCCGCGCCGACGGGAACAGCGGTGCGCGCGCCGGCGGCTGGCGAGATCCGCCTGGCCGAGCCCGACCTCTATTATTCCGGCGGCACCATCATTCTCGATCACGGCCACGGCCTGAGCTCATCCTTCCTGCATATGAGCCGGGTTGATGTGGCGGTCGGCCAGCAGGTCGCGCATGGCGAGATGATCGGCGCCATCGGCGCCACCGGGCGCGTCACCGGTGCGCACCTCGATTGGCGCATGAACTGGTTCGAGCAACGTCTCGATCCGGCCTTGCTCGTCGGGGCACAGGTGCCGACACCGAAGCCCAAGCCGAAATCGGAGCCGAAATCGGAGCCGCAAAACTAGCTCAGCTATCCTTCGGCCATCTATTGTGCAGCCACAGCCATTGGCCCGGCCGCTCGCGTATCCAGCCTTCGAGGACCTTATTTACCTCGGTCATGGCCTCGGTGACATCGCGCGCCGTATCGCCGGAGCGCTCAAATTTGAGCTCGGGATAAATCGTTACGCGAAAGCGGCAGCCGCCGAGCCGTTCGGTGCGCACCGGCCACACCGGCAGATCATATTTGAAGGCGAGCTGGGCCAGGGCCGGCGCGGTCATGGCGTCGCGGCCGAAAAACGGCACGGCAATGCCGTCATTCATTTTCTGATCGATCAGCATCGCGGTATAGCCGCCTTGCTTGATCTGGCGCACCATCTGGCGTGCGCCCGATGCGCCCTTGGCGATGGCGTTTTCGGTAATACCTTCGCCGCGCGCGCGGCAGATCAGGCGGTCGACATGGGGGTTGTTGGGCGCGCGGTAGACGAAGGCGATGGGAATGCCGAATTGGATCAGCGGCAGGCCCGAGGTTTCCCAATTGCCAATATGGCCGGTAAAAAGCAGGGCGCCACTGGGTAGATTTTTTACCGCTTCGAGATGCTCCTTGCCGACCACTTCGATACGCCCGCCGGACTCGTAGGCGCGGAATTTTCTGAGATGGGGATATTCGCCGACAACGCGGCCGAGATTGCGCCACATCTCGGCCAAGGTGCGCGTGATCTCGGCGGCGGATAGCTCCGGCATGGCGCGCGCCAGGTTTCTCCGCGCCCGCCCGTGCACCGGCAGCAGCGGCCCGAGCGCGCCGGCGACCGCGCCGCCGATATAGGACGCGAGCGGCAGCGGCATCAGCCGAAAGAGCGCAAACAGTGCGCTGACGGCGGCGCCCTCCACGGCGTAGCGCAGGCGCTTAGTCATTTGCCACCGCAATGTTTGCCAGCGCCGGGGCCATTATCTCGCGCACCGCCTCCGGGTCCTGCCATACGAGGCTGACGGCGACGGGTTGGACCATCGGCTTGGCTTCTTGCGGCAGGCGCACCCAGTCTTTTTCCGTCGTTACGGCAATGGCGCCCTTGGCGCCGGCATTCTCGACCAGATTCATGATTTCATCCGGCGAGTAGCGGTGATGATCGGGGAACGCCACGCGCCCGATCACTTCGCAGCCGACCGCTTCCAGGGTGCGGAAAAACTTGGCCGGCCGGCCGATGCCGGCAAAGGCGACAACTGCGCGCCCGCGTAGCTTATGGGCTTTGAGGGCGGGCGCAATCTCGGCCCGCAACAGCGCCACATCATAGCGCTTCAGCTGGTCGACAACGCCGACTTCATCCGGCCCGACGAGAACCACCGCCTCGGCCCGCGCCAGGCCGCGCGCGATCGGCTCACGCAGCGGCCCGGCGGGGATGATTCGGCCATTGCCGAAACCGAAGCCGCCATCGATAACGATCAGCGAGATATCCTTGACCAGCGACGGATTCTGCAAGCCGTCATCCATAACAATGACATTGGCGCCATCGGCAATCGCCGCCTTGGCCCCGGCCGGCCGGTTGTGCGCCAGCCAGGTCGGCGCGCGCCGCGCCAGCAGCAGCGGCTCGTCGCCGACCATGCGGGCATTGTGCTGCTTGCCGTCGATGCGCAAGGGGCCGCTTTCGCTGCCGCCATAGCCGCGTGTGAGGAAGTGCGGCGCGGCTCCCCATTCGCTGAGCAGTTTGGCCAGGGCGAGCGCGGTCGGCGTCTTGCCGGCGCCGCCGGCGATCAGATTGCCGACGCAGATGACCGGCACCGACACCCACCGAGGCGTTATCGTGGCGCGCTGCATTTGCCCGAGCATACTGTAGCCCCAGGCGACAGGCTCGAGCAGGTTGGCCTGGGCGCCACCCTTGCCGGGGCTCCAGAATTTAGGCGTGCGCATGGGCCGGTTTTTCCGCATGGCCGAGCAGGCGGAGGATTTCCGCCAATGCCCTGTCGCTGGCGCCACCGAGCAGACGGGCGCTGGCCAGTGCCGCTTCGGCCTGCTGCTGGCGCATCCCGGCATTGCTCAGCAAGGGCCGCAAGGCTTCGGCGAGGGTGTCCGCTCCGGTAATGCGCGACAGCCCGCCGGCGTCCTCAAACGCCGCGCAGGCATCGTCGAAATTGCGCATGTCCGGCCCGGCCAGCAGGGCATTGGATAACAGCGCCGGCTCAATCGGATTATGTCCGCCATAACCGCCGAACGAGCCGGCAATAAAAACCGTTCCCGCCGCCCTATAGAGCAGGCCCATCTCGCCCAAGGTGTCGGCGATGTAGATTTGCGTTTCCGCCGTGATGGCATCGCCGCGGCTGCGGATGGCTTGCGTGATACCGCGCAGGCGCAGCATATCGGCGATTTCCGCCGTGCGCCCCGGATGGCGTGGCGCAATCAGGGTAAGCAGGCCTGGGATATTGCCGGCGAGGGCGGCGTGCGCCTGGGCGGCGGCGGCTTCGTCGCCGGGGTGGGTGCTGGCTGCCAGCCAGTGGGGGCGTGCGCCAATTGCGCTGTCGAGAAGCTCTAACGCGGTCTCATCCACCGGCAGCGGTGGCGCGTCATATTTGATATTGCCGCCGAGGCTGACGCGCGCGGCGCCCAGCGCCTGCAGGCGTTTGGCGTCCGCCTCGCTCTGGGCGAGAATGGCGCTGAAGGCGCCGAGCAAGGGCGCGATCAGGCGCGGCATGGAACGCCAGCGCCGGGCTGAGCGCTCCGACATGCGGCCATTGACCATCACCATCGGAATCGCCCGCGCCGCCGTGGCGAGCACCAGATTGGGCCACAGTTCCGATTCGACCCAGATCGCCATATCGGGGCGCCAATGGTCGAGAAAGCGGCGCACCGCCGCGGGGCGGTCGATCGGCACATATTGATGCGTCATGCCGCTACCTAGGCGCTTGGCCAAAATATTCGCCGAGGTCGCGGTGCCGGAAGTGATCAGCACGTGGGAGCCCTCGGCGACCAGCCGCTCGGCCAGGGGCAGCACGGCCAGCGCCTCACCGACACTGGCGCCATGCGCCCAGGCGAGCCGCCCCTCGGGCCGGGCGCATCCGGCATGGCCGAGCCGTTCGGCAAAGCGCGCACTGTCTTCCTTGCCCTGCCTTCGCCGGTGCGCCAGCCAGAGACCGATCGCCGGCGCGGCGAGCCGGCTGATGCCGCGGTAAAGCGCCGGAGTTGCCAGGGTGCCGATCATGCGGCGTTCGCTTCGGCCGGGGTGACCGGCACCACGCCGACGCGGCGGTCGGCCGCTTCGGTCAGGTCATTCAGGCTGTTTTCGAGTTCGAGGCGCGCGTTTTCGAGCGCTTCTTCATCGGCGTCGCGGGCGACATAGATCGGCGCGCCCCAGAGATAGACGCCACGGCTGAACGGCAGGGCGATAACGAAGCGGTCCCAGCTCGAGGCTAGCTTGCGGCGTGAGACGGCGTAGGTCGCCGGCACAATCGGCGCGCCGGAGAGACGGGCCAAAAGCACGATACCGGCCTGCGCTCGCATGCGCGGGCCGCGCGGGCCATCCGGCGTGATGGCGACATTCTCGCCGCTTTGGATGATTTTGAGCATTTTGCGGAGCGCTTTCGAGCCGCCGCGCGTGGTCGAGCCGCGAATAGTGTTGACGCCGAAATGATGCACCGTGCGGGCGATCATCTCACCGTCGCGGTGCTGCGAGATCATGACGCTGAGCGGAGCCCGGCGGTCCCAGCCGGTCGGTGCCATCAGCAGCCGGCCGTGCCAGAAAGCGGCGATGTAGGGCTGCCCGTCACTGGTCAATTGGAGCGCCGGTTCGCGCCCCTCCTCGCGCCAGCGCCCGGTGATATAAACCAGGCGAATATAGCTTGCTGCGATCCAACAGAGCACAGCTTGGAAGGCCGAGGAGCGCATGAGGCGCTTCAGCACAGTCAGTCCTCCGCGTTGTCGGTGCTTGTGGCGCTCTCATCACCCGCCTCGCTCACCGGTACCAACTCAAGCGCATAAAGCCGGGCATAGGCGCCGTCCTTGGCCATCAGAGTTTGGTGCGAGCCGGATTCGGCAACGCGTCCGTCCTCGATAAAATAGATGATATCGGCTTCCTGCACAGTGGTCAGGCGGTGGGCAATGACCAGGGTGGTGCGGCCCTGCATGAGATGGCTTAGGCTTTGCTGAATTTGCCGCTCGGTTTCCGGGTCGAGGGCCGAGGTCGCTTCGTCCAAGAGCAGGATCGGCGCATCCTTCAGCATGGCGCGGGCGATTGAGAGGCGCTGGCGCTGGCCGCCGGAGAGCCGGGCGCCGTGCTCGCCGATCAGCGTGTCATAGCCGTCCGGCAATTGGCTGATGAAGTCATGCGCATCGGCGCCCTTGGCGGCGGCGATAATTTCCGCTTCGCTCGCATTCAGGCGGCCATAGGCGATGTTGGCGCGCACGCTATCGTCGAACAGCACCGTTTCCTGGCTGACCAGACCGATGGCGTTGCGTAGCGAAGTAATATCAACGCTACGCACATCGGTGCCGTCGATGGTTACCTGGCCCGCGTCGCTGTCGTAAAAGCGCGGCAGCATATTGAGAATGGTCGATTTGCCCGCCCCCGACGGGCCGACCAGCGCCACCGTCTTCCCGGCCGGAACGTTGAGCGAAACGCCATTCAGTGCCGCCGTGCCTGTGTCGTAGCTAAACGAGACATCGTCAAAGGTAATTTTGCCGCCATTTACGGCGAGGGCCGGTACGCCGGGTTCCGTTGTGATGGTCGGCTCAGCGTCGAGAACATCGAAAACGCGCTGTGTCGCCGCCAAGCCTTCCTGCAAATTGGCATTGAGGTTGGCGAGTGCCTTCAAAGGCTTATAAGCCATCAGCATGGCGGTGATAAAGGCGAAAAATTCGCCCGGCGTGAGCGTTTCCTCGATCACCTGCCAGCCGCCATAAAGAATAACCAAGGCGATAAACACACCACCAATGGCTTCCATAATCGGCGAGACGAGGGCGCGCGTGTACAGCGCTTTGAAGATCAGCCGGAACACGCTTTCGATCAGGCGCTCGGTGCGCTCCGCTTCGAAGGCCTCCATATTGTAGGCCTTAATGTGACGCACGCCCTGGAAGGCCTCGTTGAGCCGCGCGGTAAATAGGCCTAATTCATTCAACGCCGAAGTCGAGATCTTGCGCAAACGCCGGCCGATGCGAACGATCGGAAAGATTGCGATGGGAAAGACAACAAAGGCCAACAGTGCCAGTTTCCAATCCATCGAGAACATCACCGCGACGAGGAAGACGAGCGAAAGAGAATCTTTGACCAAGCCGGTCAACGTGACGGCGAGGGCATTGCGCATCAGATTGATGTCGTTGGTCATGCGCGAGACCAGTTTGCCCGATGCGGTATCATGAAAAAAAGCGAGATCGAAGCGAATCACATGGCCAAACAGCTTGGTCTGTAAATCGGCGATGATGCGCAGGCCGATAAAGCCCATTAGCACCGCTTGGCCGAACGTCGCCGCACTCTTTAACATGGTCACGACAATCACTAAGACCGGTATCAGGATCAGCATCTCGGGGTCATGGCTGATGAATAAATCGTCGAGCACCGGCTTCATAAGATAAGCCAAAATCCCATCGCCGCTGGCGGCGACAATCATACAAAGCACCGCCGGTATGAGGGGCCACAGATAGGGCCGCAAATATTGGCGCACCAGGCGCACGAGCAGGGTACGCGTGCTCAGCGCGCGCGGTTGGGAATTCTCGTCGGTCACCGGTTTCTCAGCCTTCAGCGGATTTCAATCCTAAGCGCTTGAATCTGATTGAAATTTATATCACGACAGACGGAATGCGGACAATCGCCCGGCCGGCTCATTTTTCCGCCCACTCGCTGAGCTCGCCCATCAGCGCCTGATGAAGCTGGCCATTGCTGGCCAGGCAGGTTGGGTGCAACGGGCGCTCCTGGTTGAAGGTAAAGGGCTTGCCGCCGATGCTGGTGATTGTGCCGCCGGCTTCCGCCACCAGCAGGCAGCCGGCGCAAATGTCCCAATCGGCCTTGGGCCAGGCGCTGGCCGCGGCATCGAAGCGCCCAGCGGCAACCAGGGCCAGCTTGTAGGCGATCGAGCTCATGGCGCGCACATTTTCCGCCTCGAAGCGCTCCGGCCAGCCGGCCTCGCGGTGCTCGGAGCGGCTGGCGAGAATGTGCAGCCCAGCTATTTCCGGGCGCCCGGTGACCGAGATTTTCGCGCCGTTGAGATAGGCGCCGCCGCCTTTGACTGCCTCGAACATTTCGTCCTGGGCGGGATTGAACACGGCGCCCATTATGGGCTGACCGTCCTCAATCAGAGCCACCGAGACAGCGAATTCCGGCACGCCGTTGAGGTAGCTGTTGGTGCCGTCGATCGGGTCTACCACCCAGATGCGCCGGCGCTGGAGGCGCTCTTCGGTATCTTCCGATTCCTCCGACAGCCAGCCATAGTCCGGCTTTGCCACCATCAGCATCTCTCGTAACACCGTATTGGTTTCGATATCGGCTTCGCAGACCGGGTGATATTTGCTTTTGCGCCACACCTTTTGTTCCTGCTGGAAGCGATTCTGGGCGCAGGCGCCGGCCTCGCGCACGGCGTGCAGCAGCAATTCGTGGTCGCCGCCGCCTCTTTCGATTTCCGCCATATTTACTGGCCGGCGACCGTCATGCCGTCGACGCGAACCGTCGGCGCATCGATGCCGTAGCGCAAAGTGAGGTCATCGGCCGGGGTCAGGCGCATGAACATGTCGGTCAAATCTCCGGCCACGGTAAGCTCGCTCACCGGCCAGGTGATTTCGCCCTTGTCGATCCAGAATCCGGCGGCGCCGCGGCTGTAATCGCCGGTCACGCCATTGACGCCCATGCCGATCAGCTCGGTCACATAGAGGCCGCTCGCGATATCCGCCATGAGTTCCTGCGGGCTTGCCTGGCCGGGTTCGAGATAGAGGTTGGAAGGCGACGGCGCGGGCGGCGCGCTGGCGCCGCGCGCCGCATGGCCGGTGGTGCTTAATTCGAGCTGGCGGGCCGAACGCGAATCGAGCAGCCAGGTGGTGAGCTGGCCGTTCTCGATAATGTTGCGCCGCGTTGTCGGCGATCCCTCGCCGTCGAACGGGCGCGAACGCAAGCCTCGCCGGCGGTGCGGGTCGTCGGTCACATTGAGGCCGTCGGTGAAGACCGGCTGGTAGAGATGTTCCTTGAGGAAGCTCGTGCCACGCGCCACCGCGGCGCCGGAGATGGCACCCGAGAGGTGGTGGATCAGGCCGCCCGAGACGCGCGGGTCATAGATCACCGGCACTTGGCCGGAGAGCGCCTTTTTGGGATTGAGCCGGCGCACGGCGCGTTCCCCGGCATTTTTACCGATTTCCTCCGGGCTGGCGAGATCCTCCTCGAAGCAGGCGGAGGACCAGTCATAGTCGCGTTCGATGCCGGTATCTTCGCCGGCGATAACCGAGACGCTGAAGGAAAAACTCGATTTTTCATAGCCGCCCGAAAATCCGCTACTGGTCGCTAGCGCGACGCGGCTGCGGCCCCAGCCGGCATCGCCGCCCTCCGAGTTGGTGATGCCGGGCACGGCGCGCGCGGCTTCCTCGGCGCGGCGCGCCCATTCGATCAATTTTTCCGGCTCGGGCTCATGCGTGTCGGCAAGCTCGAGGTCCGGCCAGTGCTGAGCCAATTGGTCTGGCTCGATGAGGCCGCAATAGGGGTCTTCCGGCACAGCGCGCGCCATCGCCAGTGCGCGCGTCACCAGCTCATCCAGCGCGTCCTCGGCGAAATCGGTGGTCGAGACCATCGCCTGCTGACGCCCGAGAAGGACGCGCAGGCCCAGATCATGCCCTTCCGAGCGCTCCAAATCCTCCGGCTTGCCGAGGCGGTAGCTGGTGCTCAAGGATATGCCATTGACAAAAAGCGCATCCGCCGCGTCGGCGCCGGCTTTTTTCGCTTTGTCGAGCAGGGTGGCGAGCAATGAAGTGGGATCGCTGTTACCGGTCATGGGGTCGGCCTAACTTTTTGCACGGAGGAACAATAGATGCGCGGGCGACCACAGGGTCGCGCCCAGCTACATATATAGTGCCGCATGGCCGAACGCGCCAGCACCCTCACGGCAAATCCACCGCGCCCGGCAATATTGCAGAGCGCCTCTCGGGCCGATTATTCGGGCGTATCGGCCACAGATGGTGCGGCGCTTTCATCCGCGCCGCCGGTGCGCCACTTGGCGCCACCGCTCATCCAGTTGGCGGCCGGTTTCGGACGGTCGTCTATCGTCAGGTTGAAGACGTCGGACCGGTTATAGTGGCCGGTCGAATCAAGCAGCAGCTTGGCTTCGATTGTCGCGCGCAGGTCGATCTCGCCATAGACAATTTCTTTCTTGCCGTAGACCGGGCCGCTGACCCACTTACCGTCCGGGCCAATGATACCCGAGCCGCCCGGCAAAATTTCGGACGCTTCGCCGCCAAGGTCGCCATAGTTGTCAAAGCCAGTGGCTGCTTCGTAAAGCTCAAAATCCTTCAGGATATCATCGGTGGTCATGTAGGAGCCAACGCAGATGACATAGCATTTACCTTCGAAGGCGTAGTGGCGGCTGGCCAGGTGGTGCGATTCCGGCATTTCCGGCCAGGTGGCGATATGCACATGTTCCGCTTTGTCGTGCACGGCAAAGCGCGTCAACGGCATCCAGTGCTCCCAACAAATCAGGCCGCCTACCCGACCCAGTGGGACATCGAATACGTGCAGCGTACTGCCGTCGCCATAAGCCCAAACATTTCGCTCGGTGTAGGTCGGCATCAATTTGCGGTGGACGCCTAACAGTTTTCCCTCTTCGCTGATGTAGAACAGGGAATTGTAAAGCGAGCCGGAATCCTCGGACAGTTTCTCGTTGGCGCCCATCACCACGAATGTTTGTGCCTCGCGGGCGGCAACACACAGCCGATCGAGCTCGGGCGATCCGATGTAGAGCGAATTCTCATGCAGCCGAGCGTATACACGGTGCGCCGCAGGGTCTTCCCATCCGGCGGCGTTGAATATCCATGACGGATAAGTCGGAATCCAGGTTTAGGGAAAGGCGAGCAGTTTGGCGCCCGCCTTGCCGGTTCTTTGATCAGCCCGACGGCCTTGTCAACGGTGCCGTCCAGGTCGAGGAACACAGGCGACGCTTGAACCGCTGCGGCTGTGTATTTTTCTAGCCTTTCAATCTTTCCCATCTCTTCTTCCTTTTTGTTTTCTTGAGATTTGGGTCTGGCGATGGCT
>PVBE010821229.1_pt1 | contig 25675 bp, 26 predicted proteins | sample 1631181 | NCBI WGS metagenome assembly PVBE01 (sample SAMN08397723, study PRJNA350692) | Marine metagenome, whole genome shotgun sequencing project. | isolation source: water | place: Pacific Ocean | collected 2012-04 | reverse complement strand
ATCCGAGATGCTAGGCGAAGAGGAATTCACGATTCCGGCGGAAATTCAGGGCCTGTTGGAACGCTACATCGATGACAACAAGCTGGGTTACAAGTTGATCACCATCGGCCGCAGGGTGGATTGAAGCGACCCTTCAGGTGGTGAGGAGATGGAGCCTTGGAAAGGGACGCCAGGCTTTCACGCCGCCCCATCGAGCTCTGCCAGCACCGCCACCACCACCCGCTGGCCGGCCCGGCCGTCGGAGTTACCTGATAACGCCGCCAACGATCTTTCCTGCGCCGGCTCGAGCTGCGACTGGTGACCGGAGCGCTGGTGTTTTCGGGCTAGTCCGGGAAGGCTGCGGATCAATGCGTCGGTCGACGTTGCCCGTTCTCCAGCTGGGCCGATATCGAGCACGAAATCCGCGTTGGCGGGCTCGGCAGCTTCGGCGAAAGCGGGTACAACCACGGGAACGTTGGCGGCCAGTCCTTCGAGCAAGGCCGTCGTGTTGAAGCCGCAAAGGGCATCTGCGGAAGTGATGAGGTCAAAGGGATCGCCACCGACCAGGACCTCGAAGTTCGAGGGCAGCCCGCTGGCTCCGCCCAGCGCGGTCTCCAGGTCCTTTATCGATCTGCGGCTGCCTTTGGATTTGATCACCACGTCGATATCGGGGCAGGCGCGGGCAATCTCGAGCATCGCAGAATGGCAGTCACTGGCCAGTGAGTCGAACCTCAGCCCTGAGAACTGAGGTGCCAAAAAATCACCGTTCGGATTCGTGGCGCGACTGACGTAGGGCGCGCCGGTTTTGCCCCCGAAGGAGAAAAAAACGACCTTCGGTCGTTCTCCGGTCCGTCGAGTTGCGCCATCGTATCTCTCGCGCCAGTGATGAATGCGGTCGAGGCGAGGCATGCCGGTCACCGAAATTCGCTCAGGCGGCGCGATTCCGGCCCGGATCTGAACATTCCTCTCGATCTCGTTGTAGGTGCAGATCAGCCGTCCCTGGAAGGGGATGCGCCGGTCGCGGTAAAGGATCTCATTGAAGTTCTGAAGTCCCGGCGACTTGGCGTTCTCCTTGTGCAGCGCGATGACCGGAACACCAACTTCGCTCAAGGCTGCGGTGAACTCCTGTTCGACATGGTAGCCGAAGTTTCCGGTGGCAACAGCATCGATTCGCACCTTTGCCAAGATGTGCCGCCAAACGGAGCGCCAGAAATCCCGCAGCGCGGCTTTTGCGGCATCGAACTCCGGTGGCGCCGTGCGATAAGTGTTGTCGTCGATGCTTTGTGGCAAGTGGGCTCGACTGATGGCATTGAGGATGGCGCGGTCGAGAGCGATGACACGAAATCGAGGATCAAGGAACAGGCTGTTCCGCAAATCCTCGGTAAAGCCCGGCTTGAGCAGTGCCAGCACCGTATGGGGCGGCGGCCCAGGAGGATTGTGGGCCGAGACCGTGATGAACTGGGCACGAATCAAATTGGCGGCCAGCTTGGACCGTCCGCCCGCCGCCAATCGCCTCAGAACCGGACGCGTGAGCTCGGTGGAAATGCGGCGGCGCAGACGATAGCGAAGCGATGAAGGGTCGGGCATCGACAACTGACCTTACTGAGGACTCAGGCGGCGTAATCGGCGGCCAAGGGCGGTCGCGTAAGGGGCCGAGGCGCTCGCCGATATGGTACCGATCGAACCTTAATATGAAAAGCGCTCGCGCCCGGTCGCAATGGCTTCAGAATTTCAATTTGGTGGCTGCCGGACTGGCACAACCCATTCCCGAAGTGCTGGTTGCGGCTAGGCACTTGCGCCAGCAATGCCGTGCACCCGGCGAGCAACAGGAACGACCTGCTTTTGACGGCCTTGACGGCGAACGATGGCATCGGGCTTCCGTTGTTTTCGGCGGGAGTCATGTCAGTGCGCTTTGGCGCTCCCGTGGTGGACAGTGGCGCTGCCCATCGAATACCCTGGCGGAATTCTGGCAAAGGGACCTCCATGTTCCGGCTCTCCAAGAAGCCCCCAAAACAACTTTTGTATCTCTTCCTGTGGCGCGACCTGCGGCTCACGCGGGGGCTTGAGGTGGGCATCGACGCGGGCTGCGGCGACATGCAAAACAAGCGCTGGTTCGCCAGCCGGCGGTACCTCGGCATCGACCTCGATGCCGGGCGCCTGGCCGCCGCCCAGGCCCGCCACCCGGACGCTGAGACCCACTGTTCGGCGCTGGAGGAGGTCGAGGGCCTGGCCGGCGACTTCGTGCTGTGCGTCCAGGTCATGAACAATCGCTTTTTTGCCGTCGAGAAGACCGTGGCCGCCACCCGCGCCCTGATAGCCATGGTGCGGCCGGGTGGGGTGCTGGTCTTCAATATTTCGAAACGCGCTTTCGCATACGAGGCCGAGATCGATAGTCTGTTGGCCGAGGCCTTTGCCGACGTGCACAAGGCCAAATATGGCGCCCTCTTGGGCCGTGAAACCATCTTCGCGCCGCTGCTGGCCGGCCTCATGTACATCCTTCCGCTCCTGCGCCGGAGCAGTGGCTACCAGAAGATCTACTATCGCTGCCAAGGGCGCAAATAATGCAAAAGGCGGCGTTTGCATTGCTGCCATTCGGAACAGCCCCCCCCCTCTCCGGCCCGATCGGGTAGATGGGTGTGGTGAGGCTCTCAGGCATCGGCTTTGCGCTCCATCAGCCAGGCCGCCAACTCGAGATCGAAAGGATCGTCGATGTTGACCAGCGGCCTTTCGATGACCAGACCGAAACAACGGTCCTGCAGGATATCTTGGTGCTGCTCGTCCATCAGCGCCACCTCAAGCTCCACGGTTCTGGCTAAGAACGTAGTATCTCAACCCCGGGCTCTGACTGGCGCCGACAATCTCCGGCTTGACCACCAGCCCGAGCTTGGCAAACAGAAACTGCAGGTCGGCGTCTCGATACCGCCTTGCTTTTGCTCTGCTTTCCACCGGCGACATCCTGCCCAGCATAGTCCGCACTCGACGTCGAACGACTCCGACGGCATTAGACCCCAAATCGCGCAATCCCATGAAACCAAAGCGTCTGTCCGGAACGACCTTTACTTGCAGAAATATTTCCGATCGTGACACCCTTGCGAACTCGGACAACACCTTTTCAACAATCTCCAGTGTCGGCAGCCATTTGATAAATCTGATACTTATTACGTAGTCGAACGCATTATCGGAAAACGGTAAAGCTTCCGCATCAGCAACTTGAACGTTACATTTAGCAAACGTTTTCCCCAAGCTTTGTCTCGCACTGAAAATCATATCCGGTGAGATATCCACACCAAACACAGAAAGCTTTCGATTAACGTAATTATCTACGAATCTTCCCGTTCCAAAGGGAACATCGAGAACGGAACTACCTTCCTTTATGCCATCAACATAGGTTTTGACAACTTCCAGCTCCTGATGCCAGCGGGGCATTTGGTTACGTCGTCGCTCGTACTCTGACGCTGCAAGACCAACATATTTATTCTTGGCGAAGTAGGAGTTGTTCATATCTTCCATAGTATTTTTGGCAAGGGTGCCATCTCAACTGGGATTGCGGTGCGGCTGATCAGCAAGCACCATTTACGAAATTGAGGCCGGCGTCGGTGGTGTCTGGTGTAGATCATCGATGCCCTTTCGGATCGCGGTGACCAACGACATGCCGTGGCGTTCAACGCAGCGGCGCAGCCACAGCGGATGAACGAACCTCACGGAAACCACGACGGATGGAAGCGCTGCAAGTTTGGCTAGCGCGAGACGATGGTGGCCCTTTCGGAAATGCAGGATCCTGCCGTCCCGTCCAACAGCGACCCCGATTTCCGCATCCATTTCTCCCGACAAACGCTCGCGCACGTAGCCATTCTCCAGCATATCCATGTAGATTGACAAATAGCGATTGCAATACTCATCAATTTTTCTTCGGGAATCGATAAATCCTCCACGATGTTGCTTAGGATCTTCATTTTCCAATCGTTCGATTAATTCGCGATGTGTGTTGGATTTTTCATATTCATATCCGCTATGAATGAGATCCTCCATTTCAATATATGTGGGATATTGATTCAAGACATTCGAGTCTAGATCCCAATCTTCGTTGACAACAAAAAAATACTTTGGTTTAACTTTTCTGTTGTCAATACTTATAATATCTGGCACGTGGCCGATGATAGTATTTGGATCCACTTCAAAGACAATATCCTCTCGGAAGAATTCCTCCACCATTGGGTATGGAACCGAGCATCTGCAACGAAACATGGAACACATAGTATATGAAAATATCAAGACAAGTCCGCTCGCCATGACTACAATTTGCAACCTGAAAATTCTATCATAGGCAAATAGAGTGAATTTTTTTGCAATTCGCGAAAATATTTGGATCATCGTTCTTTGGTGCTTTGGACTAGGTGTGCCGATTCAAGCGCCGCTGTCTCGATCCCGCGCCAACAACCACTCGGCGATCTCGAGTTCGAAAGGGTCATCGATGTTGACCAGGGGACGGTCGATGACGATGCCACGACAATCGTGATCGATGATGTTGCGGTTCTTCGGCTCCAGCAGCGCCTCGCGCGTCATCGAATAGCACACGCCGTTCCGGTGGTAGAACTGGGGAATTCGTTGGCGAATCGCGAATTCGGCTCCCTGCTCATGGTAAAAGCCGAGGCTGTCGCCGTCTTCCATGATGAGTGCCTTGTGGGGTGTGAAATGAGCCGGCATCGGACTCACCGTGGCCGCAGCCGGGTAGCCGTCCAACACCACCGCGGCAACGGTTCGCTCGACGTCCAGGGGGTGCCGTAGCGGGCTCGTCGGCTCGAGAAGCAGGGACACTCCATAATGGACTCCGTAGTAATCCTCGCAAGCCAATAAGGCGTGACGCCAGGCGTCAATCGACGCCGCTTGATCCGTCGCCAGTTCGTCGGGACGAAGAAAGGGAGCCTCAAGCCCGTGGGCCCGGGCTTCGGCCGCGATATCCTCGTCATCGGTGGAGACCACGGCATGATCGATCCAGTCAAGATCCCGGCAAAGAGCGCCGACACGGGCGACCAGGGACATTCCCCCGATGACACTCAGGTTCTTGCGCGGGATCGACTTGGAGCCGCCGCGGGCTGGCACCACGGCGAGCACGGCTTGACCGTTCCAGGTCATCGACCGCTCTCCAGTTTCACCATGCGGCCTTCTGCGTGACTTTGCCGGCTGGCCTCGATGACCTCCATGACATTCAGACCGTCGGCGATGGTGCAGGACGGAGCGCCCCGTCCATCGAGCAGAGCCAGGAATTCCCGGGCCACGGCCACGAACATTTCGTTGCGCTGGCAGTCGAAAAGGGTTTCCTGCCAGTTCTCGGCCATCTCCCGGCCCAATACCAGGCGGTTGGGATCGGCGGTCCACACCAGGGTGCCCTCTTGGCCCACGAACTTGATGGTCTTCTCGTGCGGCCGGGCGTGCAGGTCGAGATGGATCGAGACCCGCGGGCCGGCGGCATAGTCGAGCAGGATATCGACGTCGTCGTCGGCATCGATTTCCAGCTCGCTCACCTTGGCGATGCGGGCGAAGACGCTCTCGGGCCGGCCGAAGAACCACAGCGCCTGGTCGATCCAGTGGCTCTCGTCCAGCAGCGCCCCGCCGCCCAGCTCGCGGCTCGACATGAACCAGTCCTGGTAGCGCTCCCAGGGGTGCCAGTCCGCCAGGTGCGCCGCCATCACGAAGCGCACGTGGTTGAGCCGGCCCAGGGCGCCCTCGGCCAGCAGGCGTTTCGCCGCCAGCAGCGGTGGCCACCAGCGCCAAGTGTAGCCCAGCAACAGCGGCACTTCTGATTCGGCTACCGCCAGGGCCAGGGCCCGGGCCTCCTCGGCGCCCGGCGACACGGGCTTTTCCAACAACACGGCCAAGCCCGCGGCCAGTGCCGCCCGGGCCTGACGGACGTGGAACGTGGTCGGCGAGGCGATCACCGCGCCGTCCAGGCTGGGGTCGCCCAGCGCCGTTGGCAGGTCACCATAAGCGCCCACCACCGGCGTCGCGGCAGCCAACTCGGCGCGTCGGTCCTGGCGCGGGTCGAGACAGGAAATGCGGCAACCCAAAGCTGCCAGGTTGGCGGCGTGGCGCTGGCCGACGCTGCCGCTGCCGATAACCAAAATGTGGCGCCCTGCCATATACTACCGCTTCCCTACCTCAAGCCCACGACCATGGCCTGGTAGGCCTCGGGGTCGCAGGGAAATTCGATGTAGGCCGGCCCCGAGGCCGGCTCCCAGGCGGCCAAAGCGTCGCCCAGCGCCGTCTCGCTCTCGGCCCGGGTGCCGGGCAGGCCCAGGCCCTCCAGCACCGCCAGCCAGGAGGGCTCAGCGATCAACAGGGGCGCTTGGCTGAGGCCGTCGGCCAAGGCGCGGCTGCGCAACGAGCCGAAACCGCCGTCGCTGATCAGCAGCACCAGCAGCGGCAGCTTTTCCGCCACCGCCAGCTTGAGTTCCGCCACATGCATACCGATGCCGCCATCACCGACCACGGCGACGCTGGGCAGGCGGTCATAAAGCGCCGCCGCGATGGCCATGGGAATGCCCGTGCCCATGGTCCGACCCTGGCCCGCCATCAGGCAGAGTTCGGCCTGGGCCGGCCGCCAGGCGTGCTCGCCAATGGTACAGAAATATCCCGTGTCGAAAACCGCCCGGACCTGCTCGAAGCGCCGGGCGATGGCGGCCAGGGCCCGGGCCGGCTGGGCCTCCGCCAAGTGCTGGTCGAGAACCTCCCAGGCCTCGGCCACCAGGTCCTGGCCCCAGGTTTTCCCGGCCAGCGCCGCCAACACGCGGGGCCCGGCAGCGACACCGTCGCTGGCGGCGAAATCGAAGGCCCGGCTGGAAGCGGCATCGTCGAGATTGACGGCGGGACAGGCGAAGGGCTTGGCGGCCAGCACTTCCTGTGGCCTGAGGCCGAGCCCGACGACCAGATCGGCGGCCGGCAAAAGGCTGCTCTCGGGGGCTTTCTCAAGCCCCGCACCGGTGTAGACCCCGGCGGCGGGAAAGCGCCTCTCGTCGATCACGCCCTTGGCCGAGGCGGTACTGAAGATCGGTATTTCGAGGGCTGCCAGAGCCTCTCGCCAGCCGCTGCGCAGCGCCAGGCTGCCGGCGATAACCAGCGGGCGCTGGGCCCGTTCGACTGTGGCGATGACCGATTCGAAAGCCAGGGCACCGAAGCCGCCGGGCTCGGCCGCCACCTCGCCGGCCACCAATTCCAACACCACCGGGCCCGGCACTTCGGCTGTGGCCAGGGCCGCGGCATTGCTGAAAGCGCCTTCTCCCCCATCGTCTTCGCCCTCCTGCCACAAGCCGTAACGCCCCTTGCTTATGGCCGCCACCAGGGCGGCGTGATGCAGGCCCTTGTGGCGCTGGCGCCAATCGACACCGGCCGGCAGCGCTTCACAAAGCGCCACCAGGGGGAAGCTTTCGAACCAGCAGGCGGCCAGGCCCGGCACCAGATTGGCCAGTCCCGGCCCCTTGATGGCCAGCGCCAGCCCGGCCCGGCCCGAAAGCCGGCCCATGGTGCCGGCCATGATGGCCGCCGCCGCTTCGTGGTGGCTGAGATGAAAGGCCGTGCCCTGGCGCTCCAGGGCATCCAACAGCTCGAGACTGGCGCCGCTGCCGGGAATGCCGAAGACCGGCCCGTGGCCCGCCATCTCGCTAGCCAAGGCGTCGAAGGCCGTCATCAGGCTTCAAGTCCCAGGGCGGCGACGATTTTCTCGGCGGCGCGGCGGCAGACCAGGCGCACGGCATCGGGGCTGAAGCCGCCGCAGTGCGGCGTGATAAGCAGATTGTCGTGCTCGCGGGCATAGGCGATCAGGGGATGATCGGCGATCTCGGGCTCGCCCTCCAGCACGTCGAGACCGGCGGCGCCCAGTCGGCCACTTTCCAGGGCCTCGAGCAGTGCCCCTTCGTCGACGATGGCGCCGCGCGAGGTGTTGATAAAAATCGCCCGAGGCTTGATGGCGGCCAACAACTGGGCCGAAACCAGGCCGCGGGTCTCGTCGCTCAGGTGAACATGGACCGAGATCACGTCACAGCTTTTGACAAGCTCTTCCAACTGGGTTGGCTGAATATTGTCGGGCCAGTCCTCGATGAAGGGATCGTAGCCCAGTACCTTCATGCCGAAGGCCTGGCCGTAGCGCGCCATCCAGCCACCGATGCGGCCACAGCCGATGAGCCCCAGGCGCTTGCCCTGCAGCATCAGACCGGGAAAGTCCTGGCGCTGCCAACCGCCTTGGCGGGTGTGGGCCAGCGCCGCCGGCAGACGCCGCGCAGCAGCCAGCACCAGGGCCCAGGAAAGCTCGGCGGCCGGCGTGATGTTTTGCAAAAGCTCACGATCTTCGCGCAGCGTGTGGATGGCAATGTCGCGGCGGTCGGCCTCGGCGCGGTCGATGTGGTCGGATCCCGTGGTGGCGCAGCTGATGATTTTGAGGCCAGGAGCCGCGGCGATCATGCCATCGTCGATATGTACCTGCATCGAGGCGTCGAGCAGCGCATGGGCGTCAAACAGGGCCTCGGCCACGGCCGCCGGTTCGGACTCGACGAAATCAATTTCAGCCCGGCCGGCAACCACCTCGGCCAGCGCGGCGCAGCCTTCCGGGGCGCCGAGATAGACGATTCGCTGCATCATGTATCGGCCCTCTGCAACACGGCATAAAGCCGGTCGGCCCGGCCCGTCTGCTCGAGATGGTCCTGCCAGGCCCGATCGAGGGCCGGGCTCGCAAGTTGCGCCAGGATCTGATCGCCGGACGGAATGCCTTTGCGCATCCAGGTAATGGCGTTGGACAGCCCATAGCGCTGCGCATGAGCTATGTTTTCCAATTCCAGGCCGGCGCATTCGGCCACGGCAGCCAGCGCCGCGGTGTCGAAATACCAGCGGTGTAGGGTGCGATAAAAGAAACGACGGTAGGCCTCGCCGGCCAGTTCCAAAAGCCCGTCGTCCCGGTTCGGTGTGCTCAGCAGCAGGCGGCCCGCCGGTTTCAGCAGCCCGACTATGTCGGTTAAGAACTGTTTCGGATTCACAACGTGTTCGATGACGTCGAAGCTGAAAGCCCAGTCGACGCTGCCGGCGTGCCCTCCATGCTTTGCCGCCTCGGCAGCAGAAACGTAAACCGCATGGCCCCGTTCAGTGAGTGCAGCACGGTAGGCGCTATTGGGCTCGATGCCCAAAGACTCGGCGGCCGAGCCAGCCACTTGGTCGAGAAACAAGCCGTCGGCACAGCCCACGTCGGCGATCTTGCTGCCGCTCAGCGAGGCCGGGCCCAGCAGCTCTAAGATTTCGATCTGCTGGACAACGCGGCCGGCCAAAAAGGTCGCCGCTTTGCTTCGCGGGCCCATCGATTTGCGGTAATTTGGGCCTGAATAGAAGGCCTCGTCGCGGCAGTTCTCCTCGTCCAGCCGGTCGGCGCGGCAGCCGGCACAGCGCGCCACCACCGAGTGAGCGGTCAACGAGCCGAACTGGCCGTCGCGCACCGGCCCCTGGTACACCGGGCTCCAGTCCTCAGTGCCACAAATGGCACAAGCCGGGAAGGCCGCGCAGGCCGGGTCGGTGGGCTCGGTTGCCGGACCTACCATCTCAGTAATTCAGCCGTTTTTGGATGCTGATCTCGGCAGAAGCCAGGATCTCGGCGATGCGTAATCCCGCCAGGCCGTCGCCGAAAAGAGCCTCTGCGGTATAGGATCCGTGCTCGACCTGGGACCGGATGGCGGCGGTGATCTGCGCCGCATTGTGGCCCACGTGGACTACGTTTTGTCCGTGCTCGCGGCCCTGCTGGCGGTTGCCGATGTTGACCGCAGGCACGCCGAGAAAGGCACCTTCTCGCAGCGCCGACGAGGAATTGCCCACCAGGCAGGCGGCGTTCTTGATCAGGCGGGCGTAATCCTCGGTCGAAAAATTTCGGTAAAAATGCAGCCAATCAGGGTCAAGGCGCTCGCGATACATTCGCAGGCCCTTGGAAACATCGTCGGAACCGGCATCGACGTTGGGCCAGAGCCAGGCCGTCTGCAACCCGATCTCTGCCACCGCCGCCAGGGTTTGGTTGATCTGCTCGAATCCTTGGCCGTATTCGGTGGTCACGGGATGTTGCAGCACCACCAGATAGGGTTTGGCGGGATCGAGACAGGGGCCCACTCCCAGGTAGCGCGCGAAGATGTCGGCCGGCAGGCCGAGATCGATATGGGCGATTACGTCCATGGCCGGGCAGCCGGTCAGGTGCACGCTCTCCGGTGCCTCGCCCAGGCGGATCAGGTTCTGCCGCGAAAGCTCGGTGGCGGGAAAATGCAGGTGCGAGAGCTTGCTTACGGCGTGGCGCACGCTCTCGTCGATCGAGCCCGTGACCTCACCGCCCTGAGTGTGGGCCAGCGGTATGTTCATGTAGCTGGCGGCCACCGCCGTGGCCATGGTCTCGAAGCGGTCGGCCACGGTGAGGACCACGTCGGGTGCTATGTTCTCGAACTGGGTGGCCAGTTCCATGATGGCCATACCGGTCGACTTGGCCATGGTGGTGGGGGTTTCGCCCTCGACGATGGAATAGACCGTGGCGACGGGCTCGAAGCCGTCGCCGCGGATGATGTCGTGGACGTTGCCGAAGCGATACAAGAGCGCCGAGGCGCCGATGATAAGCTGCAGCTCAAGCCCCGGGTGCTCGGTCACCGCCCGCATCACCGACTTGATGCGGCCATAGTTGGCCCGGCTGTTGACCACGATGCAGATCTTCTTCCTAGTCATCAAGGTCCTCCCGGCGCAACAGCCGTTCGGGACCGACGTCATTGCTCAACCGCCGGCCCACCACATCGTCGAGCTCGGCCGCCAGGATGCCGGTGCCGGGTTTCTTGGCGGTCAACATGTCGGCAAGCAGCACAGTACCGGCCGGCAGGGCCCGCGCCGGCGCCAGGCTTTTGCTGAAAAGTCCGCGCATTTCGGCCAGCTCGGCCGCCATGGCGTCCTTGTCGACGGGGTTCTCCGCCATGGTCACCAGGGCGTCGCGGGCTTGGCAGAGCAGCGCCAACTCTGGCGGCGTCAGCGACACCGGCACGTCGGGGCCGAACAACCGGCGGTCCAAGGTAAGATGCACCTCGACCATGTCGACGCCGCGGGCCAGAGCAGCGAGGGCCGGATGGACGCTGCCGGAATGGTCCGAGAGCCCCACCGGGCAGCCAAAACGGCGCAGCTCGTCGATGACGTTGAGGCCGACCTCGCTCAGCGCCGTGGGATAGCGGCTGGTGCATTGGAACAGCGCCAGCGGCGCGCCCAGCCCCTGTACCTGTTCCACCGCCGCCTCGATCTCGCGCCAATCGCTCATGCCGGTGGAGAGCAAGATGGGCCCGCCGCCAAGCGCCATGGCCTGCCAAAGTTCAAGTGACCGGTATTCGCCCGAGCCCACCTTCCAGGCCGCCAGACCGAGCTTGCGCAAGAGCTCGACGGCAGCCACGGAAAAAGCCGAGCTGAGGAAGACGATGCCCTGTTCGGCGGCATGCGCCGCCAGGCCGGCCCATTGTTCGGCTGTGAACTCCATGCGCCGCCAGTATTCGTAGCGGCTTTCGTCCTGGCGGCTGAACTTGACGCGGAATTCCTCATCGAGCGTCGATTCGGCGGCCGCGATATGGGTCTGGAACTTGATGGCATCGGCGCCGCTCTCGGCAGCCGTGTCGATGAAGGCGTGCGCCATGCCCAGCGAGCCGTCGTGGCTCTGCGCCACTTCGGCGATGACGAAGGCGGGTTGTCCGGGGCCGACGGCGCGGCCGGCGATGTCGATCAGAGCGGTCATGTGCCGGCGAACCTTACAGGGGACGATTGCGGGGCGATTGCGGCAGCGATTGCGCAGCCGGATTCCGGGCCACCTCGTCCAGGGCCACGAGACGGGCCCGGCCCTGGTCGAGTTCGTAGATCACGTCGGCACCCTCGATGGTCGAAAGCCGGTGAGCGATGACGACCACGGTGGCCTGGCCCGAGAGCGCCGAGATGGCGGTGCGGATCAGGCTTTCCGAATGGCCGTCGAGGGCGCTGGTCGCCTCGTCGAAGATGTAAAGGTCGGGCCGGCGCAGGATGACCCGGGCGATGGCCAGGCGCTGGCGCTGGCCGCCCGAAAGCGTCACGCCGCGGTCGCCGAGCACGGTGTCGTAGCCGGCCGGCAGATCAGCCACGAATTCATCGGCGTGGGCCACGCGGGCGGCTTCGACGATATCGGCGTCAGAGGCTTCGAGGCGGCCGATACGGATGTTGTCGCGCACCGAAGCGTTGAAGATGACGGGATCCTGGCTGACGTAGCCGATGCGCTGGCGCAGGCTTTCCAGGCTGAACCCGTCGTGCGCCCGGTCACCGATGGTGATGCGGCCCTGCTGCGGCCGGTGCAAGCCCAGCAAGAGATCGGCCAACGTCGACTTGCCGATGCCTGAGGCGCCGACGATGGCGGTAGTGAGGCCGGCCGGGATGATCAAGTCCAGCCCTGCAAAGACTTGGCGGCCGTCTTCGTGTTGGAAATGTATGCCCTTGAACTCGATATCGTCCTCAAGCCGCAGGGCGGTCTCGCCGTCGGCCAGGGCCTCGCGCTCGGGCACGGCTTCCAGGAGCTCGTCCATGAGCAAAAGCGAGGGCAGAAACGACACCAACTTCATGCGGCGCGCGATAATGAAGTTGAGGTTGGTCAGAAGACGCTGGCTAACGATGGCGAAAAACCCCAGCGGTGCCACGAACTCCTGGGCCTCCACGCCGAAGAAACGGCGCAGCCCGATGAGGCCGGCGGCGAGAAACAGGATTATAAGGAACCCGGTCGTCTGGGGCGGGATTTCGCTTAGCGTCCGGAAGGCTGTCTCGATGCGGGTGTAACGGCCCAGGCGCTGGTCCAACTCCGCGGTGCTTTGGCGGTAGAGGGCAAAGAGCTTGACCTGCAGCACGGCGCCAACGCTTTCCGCCACCAGGGCCGAGATCTCCTGGTGGAGCCGCTGGCGCAGGCCGCCGAAGTGGTAGGAATAACGGTAGGTGATACCGCGCACGGCGAAAAACAGCAGCACACCCACCAGTGCCACGATCAGCGTCGCTTGCCAGTTGGCCACCAGCAGCACGGTGCCGAGCACCAGCATCAGAATCACCCGGTTGACGAAATCGAGGCCGATGATGACGGCTTGGGCGGCCCGGTAGGGCTCTTCCGCAACATTGTGCACCAACGTGCCCTGGCGCTGGCGCACCAGGTAGGATTGGCGCGCCTCAAGGTAATGGTTGAAAATGCGGCCGGCCCAGTCCTGGAACAGATTCAGCGCCACATAAGCCGAATAACCCCTCGTCAAAACCAACAGCGCGCCTTTGGCCAGGAAAGCCCCGGCCAAGAGCAAAAGCAGTCCCTCGATCTGGGCATCTTCGGGAAAGAGGGCCTGTATCTGGGCGCTGTAACGGGCCATGCTATCACCCTCGGTGGCCCCGCCCAGCAGTCCGGAGATCAGCGGCAACACCAGCGACAGGCCGAAGCTTTCGGCTAAGGCGGCCAGCAGCATGACGGTGAACAACAACGCCACCAGGCTGCCGTGGCCGGCCAGCAGGCGACGCAGGCGACGCAGGCGGGCTATCGTCCGCCGCTCCTCAGTTTGGTTTTGGCTCTTTCTCGCCATCAACTAATGCCCGCAAGGTTTGCCGTCGGACCCTCGGGGCCCCTTACCTTCCAGCACCGCAGCAGCCCGGTTTCGGCCGGCTGAGAGCCCTCAGGCAGCGCCGCTCAGGACGTCGCTTGCCACCTTGACGCGCACCTGCCGTCCCATCAGGTCGAGCAGAATGAAGACGCGCCTGTCATCGGCCATGCTGTCGAAAATGCCGATCCTTTCGCAAAATGCGCCATCGCGAACGCGGACTTTTTCTCCCTGTCGAAATCCTTCTTCGCTACCCAGGCGAAGCAAGCCGTCGGCACCTTCACGGTCCCGGATCTCGGCTATCACGGGGTCCGCCAGCGCTGCGGCCCGGTCGCCGAAACTGACCAGGTAAGAGACGCCCGGCGCCGTCACGATGCGGGGCCGCTGGCCGGCAGCGAGATCGGCGTGGACGAAGAGATAGCGCGGGAACAGCGGGGCCGCGACGTAATCCAGGCGCCGCGCGTGGAAGCGGCGCTTGCGATAGCGCGGCAGGAAAACCTCGAGGCCGCGTTCCTCGAGATTGACCTGCGCCCAGACTTCCTCCTGGGCCTTAGTATAGACGGCATACCAGGCTTTCATGAGATGGCCCCTTCGTCGTCGCCGGGGGGCTGGCGGGAAATGCCCAAAAGCGCCGGTACCAGTACGCGGTCGCTGGGGAACTCGGCGCTGAGCATCGACCAAGCCCGTTGCGGCCGGCGCACGTCGGTGAGGATGACTGCTTCGGGCCGCTCCAATTCGGCCACCGTGCCGACCAAGGGCAGGTGTAGAAACTCGCCGGCCGGTGCCGCGGGATCGGCGATACCGATGATCTCGATCTTGTGCTGCAAGCTGCACAAAAGTGCGATTTCGGCGAGCTCGCCGCGGCCGTATAGCGCCACCCGCCCGAAGCGGCGTTGACCGCATTCTCTGAGCAGGGCATCGCACTGGCTGCGGGCCTGGCGGTAAAAATCAAAGGAACGGCGCAGGTAGCGCCCGGTCAGGTGGCTCTTTTCGGCGAAACCTTTGGGCGTCAGATAATAGGCATAGCGATTGGCCGGAACCTGGGAGATCTTGATCCAACCCTTGCGCACGCAACGCTTGAGATAGGCGTTGGTCAAGCCCAGCGCAATACCCAGCTCGCTGGCCAACGAACGCTGCGTGGCCCTAGCGTCTTCATGCACCGCGTTCAGCAGTCCCAGCGTAATGCGGCTCTCGCTATCCGCTGTCGGTGCCGTACCCGGTAACGCAGTGGTTTTGTTGGCCAAGCCCTGCCTCCGCTTCGGCCCCAACAAATTCCCCTTCAGTGGTATCCAGGGGTAATGCCACAGGAAGGCATCATGGGGCGGTTGCGTTCGTGGCATGAACGTTACTTCGTTCACAGCGTGAACGTCAAGTATTTTTGTTTCATCATAATACTTTGGATACAGACTCTGAGCTGTCAGGGTTAATGACGATGCGGGACTCTTGGTCCGTTCAGCCAGCGAACAGGTGAGGGCGGGGTGGGAAGCGGAATCTAGCGAAGCAGGATGCTTCGTCAAGACTATTCGTGCCGTCGGGCCCGATCTGGCCGTGGGGTCCGACTCGACCCCGACTCGGGTCCCGATCAGGCCCTTACGGCGCTTGGCCATTGAACGCGCCGGGGCGGCGGGTTAAGAACCGGGTGAGCAGTTCCGACGGCATCCCGATCCCAGGATAAACCGCCGCCATGCCCGTTGCTTTCAAGCCTCAATTCGAGATCGCCGGTCGGCCGTTGGGCGCAGGCGCCCCGGTATTGGTGATTGCCGAGGCCGGGGTGGCGCATTTCGGTGACATGGAGCTGGCCCGGGCTCTCGTCGACCTGGCGGCCGAGGCCCGGGCCGATGTCTTCAAGACCCAGATTTTTGACGTCGACGCGCTGTTTGCGGCCGGCGCGGCGGAATGGCGCCAGCGCCTGCGGCCGCGCAATTTGACTCTCGACCAGTTCCAGGAGCTGAAGGCGCGCTGTGATGCGGCCGGGCTTTTGTTCATGGCCACGGCCCACGACGAATCCCGGCTCCCTTGGCTGCAAGCGCTGCAGGTGCCGGCCGTGAAGATCGGCTCGGGCGAGCGCAACAATCCGGGTTTTCTCCGCAAACTGGCTGGGTTGGGCAAGCCGGTGATATTGTCCACCGGCATGTACGGCGCCGACGATGTGCACGAGGCCCTGGCCGCGCTGGCCGCCGGCGGCGCCGAGCGGGTGGCGTTACTGCACTGCGTGACCAGCTATCCCACCCCCGATGCCGACGTTAATTTAGCGGCCATGGACCATTTGCGCACCCTGTTTCCGGGCCCGGTTGGTTATTCCGACTACACCTCTGACCATATGGCGTTGCTGGCGGCCGTGGCTCGCGGCGCCCAGGTGGTGGAGAAGCACATTACTATCCTGCGTGACGTGCCCGACGCCCAGGATTGGAAGGTATCAGCCGGGCCCGAGGATTTCCCCGCCCTGGTGGCCGACATCCGGCGCCTCGAGGTGCTGCTCGGTCACGGCCGCAAGAAGCGGCACCCTCGGAAGCCGCGGGCATGGCCTGGGCGCTCAAATCGGTGGTGGCGGCAGGCGATCTCGAGGCCGGCCGCAAACTGCGCCCGGACGATTTATCGGCCAAGCGCCCGGGCGGCGGCGTGCCGGCCAACCGGCTGCGGGAATTCATCGGCCGGCGCTTGCGTCATGGCGTCTCCGCCGACACAGCACTTTCCTTCGAGGACGTCGAGTGAACCGGCTGCTCTATTACGACGTTCTTGGCTATCTGCCGGAAAACATGGCCCGGCTCGAGGCTGCCTTCGAGGTTGTCAACCTGCCCCATCCGGGCCACGACACAAGCAGCATTCTGGCTGGTCTGGAGGCCTGTTGCGCGCCGCTGGGCTATGCCTTCGATGCCGCCAAGATGGACCAGGCGCCAGGGCTGCGGGCCATTCTCAGCAACACTACCGGGGTCCCGCACATCGCTATGGCGGCCGCTGCCGAGCGCCATATCGCGGTCTTTTCGCTGCGTGACGAGCAGGAGTTCCTGGCCACCATCACGCCCACCGCGGAGCACGCCTTCGGGCTCATGCTGGCCTTGCTGCGGCGCACACCGTGGAGCTTTGCAGCGGCTCTGGAGGGGCACTGGAACCGCTTCGACTTCGGTGCTCCGGCCATGCTTTCGCGGCTCAGCCTGGGGCTAGTGGGAATGGGCCGCCTGGGCCGTCTGATGAGCCGCTATGGCAGTGCCTTCGGCATGCAGGTTTTTTTCTTCGACCCCTACGTCGAGGCCGACACCGAGGCCCTAAGCGGAGCGCAAAAGGTATTGAGTCCGGGCGAGCTGGCAGCGCTCTCGGACGTCCTCTCGATCCACGCCCCGGCCAACGATGAGACCCGGCATCTGATAGATGGCGCGGTCCTGGCCGCCTGCCGGCCGGGCGCCGTGCTGATCAATACGGCGCGGGGCGAACTGGTCGACGAGGCGGCGCTGCTGGCGGCGCTGGGCCAGGGCCGGCTGGCCGGAGCCGCACTGGATGTTCTGGACGGCGAATACCAGGCCGGCTTCAAGGCAGCCGATCATGCCCTGGTGGCCTATGCCCGCGACCACACGAACTTGCTGCTGACACCCCATATCGGCGGCTCGACCGAGGACGCCTGGCTGGAGACCCAGCGCCATGTCATTGAACGCGCCATCGCCCACTTCGCGGCCGCCGGCTGATGCGCCTGCGGGAAGGCATATGCTGGGGCCTGGTGCCGGCGCGCAGCGGCTCGAAAAGTGTGGCGCTAAAGAACCTGGCGCCGCTGGCTGGCCGGCCGCTCTTGGATTATGGCGTTTTGGCGGCGCGGCAGGCGGGCCTGGAGCGCATCGTCTGCAGCACCGATGGGCCCGAAATCGCGGCCCGCTGCCGCCAGCTCGGCATTGCGGTCGATCAGCGTCCGGCCGAATTGGCCGGCGACGAAACGCCGGTCTTCGAGGTTATCGCCCAATGGCTGGCGGAGCTTTCCCGGCGCAAGGGATCGGTGCCCGAGATGGTGGCTCTGATACAGCCCACGTCGCCCTTTATCCTGCCCTCCCAGATCGCCACCGCGGTGGCCCTTTTGCAGGGCGATCCGAGCGCTGCTTCGGTCCAGACCGTCATCCCCTGCCCACACAACCACCACGCCTACAATCAGCGCCTGGTAGCTGAAGGCCTGGTCAGTTGGCGTTTTCCCGAGGAGCGCCGGGCGGCCTACAACGAGCAGCGCAAGCCCGCGCATTTTCTCTTCGGCAACCTGGTGGTTTTCCGCAGCCGCGCCGCCCTCGATCAGGGCAGCGTGTTCGCCGAACCCTCGCTGGCCAGCCCGCTGCCAGAGCTCTATGGCTTCGATTGCGACGGGCCCGAGGACTTCTGCCTGGGCAGCTTGATGATCGAGAGCGGCTTGGTGCAGTTGCCTCACCTCGACGCCTCCCTCGACCCCCAGGTCGGAGATTGACGCCCCCTCTGCCAATCCGTATGAGAGGGGCGGCGAGCAAAGGGTGTTTTCCATGCAAGTCTTGATTTTGCGGGCGGAGCAGAGGCTATGAGTGGCGCGCCGCGCATTGCCGTTGTCGGCTTGGGCTACGTCGGCCTACCGCTGGCTGTGGCCCTGGCACGACACTTTGTCGTCAGCGGCTATGACGTCAGCGCCGAGCGTGTCAGCGAGCTCAAACGGGGCCACGACCGCACCGGCGAAATCGCGCCAGCGGCACTGACTGCCGCCAATCTCGAGCTGGGCGCCGAGGCCGCTGTCATGGCCGACGCCAACGTCTTCATCATCACCGTGCCGACGCCGGTGGATGGGCACAACGCGCCCGACCTGGGAGCCATCTTGGCGGCCTGCCGGGCGATCGGCCAAGAGCTCACGGAGGGTGCCATCGTGGTGCTCGAAAGCACCGTCTATCCCGGCGTCACCGAAGACATCTGCGGCCCGGCGCTGGAGCAGGCCTCTGGGCTGCGGGCCGGACATGAATTTTTCCTCGGCTATTCGCCCGAGCGCATCAATCCCGGCGACCGCGTCCACACCGTTGAGCGCATCACCAAAGTGGTGGCGGGACAGACACCTGAGGTCAGTGACCGGCTGCGCGAGGTCTACGGCGCCGTTACCTCCGAGGTCTTTGTGGCCCGCGACATTCGCACCGCCGAGGCTGCCAAGGTTATCGAAAACGCCCAGCGCGATATCAACATCGCCTTCATCAACGAGGTCACGGCCATCTTTCATCGCCTTGATCTGTCGGTCTACGACGTGCTCGAAGCGGCCGGCACCAAGTGGAACTTTCTCGACTTCAAGCCGGGTCTGGTGGGCGGCCATTGCATCGGCGTCGATCCCTTCTACCTGGCCTTTGCCGCCCGCCAAGCCGGCTATGAGCCCGAGATGATCCTGGCCGGCCGGCGCATCAACGACAACATGGCGGGGTTCGTTGCCGAGCGCATAGCGGAGCGATTGAGCGCTCCCGGTCGGATACTCGTCCTGGGCCTGACCTTCAAGGAGGACGTGCCCGACTTGCGCAATACCAAGGTCATCGACATGGTGCGCGCCCTCGAGGCCCACGGCCATCAGGTCGAGGTCCACGACCCCTTGGCCGACGCCGCCGAGGCCGAAGCGCATTGCGGCGTGCGGCTGCTCGGAGAGCTCGCCGGCGAGAAATTCGATTGCCTGATCGGCGCCGTGGCCCACGCCGCCTATCGAGACTTCGAGGCCACCGATTTCGCGCGCCTAGTGGCGCCGGGCGGCTTGCTTGCCGACCTCAAAGGCATGTGGCGGGAAAGCTCCCTGCCGGCCGGCCTGAACTATTGGCAGCTTTGAAGCGAAAATCACATCGAACGATCGATCGGATAAATTTCTTCAGCTGATAACGCTTGATTCACAGTATGTTGCGATCAAACGTTCGTTCTTTAGATGAGAAATCGGTGGGATTCCGATGATTCGATCGTTCGGTCTAATATTAAATATTTCCGCGTTGAATTACAAAACGTTAGGCTGCGTTCCTAACCGCTATCCTTAATTCGACGCGGATCCGGCCGACGCCTTGTCGGTCTTGACAAACGCCCATTTGACGGCTGTCTCGCCGCTGCCGGTGGTTCCTTTGATGACCAGTTGTTGGGCCCGGCGAATTTCCCGGCCCCCGAGGTAAACGCTGTCCTCCAGATCGAGGCGGCCGCCGCTCTGGCGCAGCGTCCAGCCCCGGCCCCGCGGCGGCTTGAGTAGCGCCGAGGCCCCCCCCTGGGCCAGCGAAGCCTGAACCTCGGGATGGAGATGGAAGCGCACGGCAAAGGCGCGGGGCTCCAGTCCCTGGCGCAGTGCCTCCAAGACATCTTCGCCCCGCAACTCGTCGCCGCCCGGGGCCAGATAGAGGCTGCGCCGGTGCTTGAAGCCGAAGCGTTGGCGATAGCCATCGTGGGCCGCCTCAACCAGCTTGGCACCGCTGTCCTCGCGGCGCCGCGCGCCCACCGTTGGGCGTTCCGGCACCAAGCCGTCGTCAGCCAGGGCAATGGCGTTAGTGTCCTCCATCGTCAGCGTCGAATGGGCCGCCGTGGTGCGCGAGAGATCGCTCCATTTGTGGCCTGGATGCGCGCCGCAGTTGACGATCAGGCGCTGCTTGCCGCTGCTCAACTCGAAACTCAAAAGGCCGGCGTGAGCGCCGGCGGCAAAGGGCGGCGGCGGCGGCGCGCCGGTGTCGATGAAGATCTGCGTCGAGCCCGTGGCCAGGCGGTGGTAGCCCGAGTGGGGCGCCGTATCACCAGCCCGGCCAGGCACGTCGGCGGCCTGCAGCAGGCCCTCGATCTCGTCCCCGGCGCGCCAGCGCCCACCGTTAAAAAAAACCGGCCCGCCATCGCCGTGGCGCAGCAGCCGCACCATCGGCGCCAAGCGTTCGATGGCGGCTTGCAGCCTTGCCGGAATTTCGCATTGGGCCAAGGCCAAGGCCGAGCGCAAAGTCAGCAAAGTACCCAGCACCTCGAGCATGGCGCTGGGGTTGCGCGAGATGTGGCCACCGTCGGCCAACACCTGACGGTCGATTTCCTGGCCCAGCGCTGCCAACTGGCGGCCACTGCCGCTGCTGCCGGTCAGCGCCAGCCGGCTCAGCAGCAGCCCCGCAAGCGCCGCCATTCTGGGCTCGCCTTGGCCGGCACCGCCCAGGCTGCGTCCAAGATGGCGCATCTGGCGGCTCTGGCTGGTCATAAAACTGCGGCGAAAGCTGGGATCGGCACCATCAAGCAGGAAGCCGGCCTGGGCCGACCAGGCGATCAGCCGCCGGCCCACCACATCGGGCTGCCAGGCCTCGGCCTGCCAGCTGCCAAAGCGCGTGATCCACGAGCGCACCAGTTCGCGCGCCCTAAGCCGCGCCGCCTCGCCGCCGGCGGACCGGAAGTCACGCAGCCAGCCAAAGCCATGCAACTCACGGCGCCAGGCCTGGTCGGCCACGGCCAGCTCCCAGGGCGGATCATTGAGCAGGCGTTGTTCGGAGCCCGCGAATTGATACCGGCCCTGAAACATGTCGTTGGCGCGTTGGGCGTCGCCGGGCCAGGGATCGCTGACCAGCACGGCAAAGTTCTCGGCTACGGGGCCGCCCAACGTCGCCTGATAAAGCGAGTTGCCGTAGAGCGCGCGCTCCCACAAATCACGCAGCAGGGCCCTCACCTCAGTCTTGGCCGCGCAGCAGGTGGATGTTCTCGGCGTAGCGCTCGGGACCGTCCTTGAAGGTGGCTGACCCCGCCACCAGTACATCGGCTCCGGCGGCGATGGCCTGAGGCGCCAAGGTGGCGTTCACGCCGCCATCCAGTTCGAGGTCGATAGGGCGCCCGCTGGCATCGATTTGGGCCCGCAAGCTGCGCACCTTGTCGAGCTGGCTGGGGATGAAGCTCTGGCCGCCGAAACCGGGGTTGACGCTCATCACCAGAATCAGATCGACCAGGTCAATGAGGTTGTCAACGGCTGCCACAGGCGTCCCGGGATTGAGCGAAATTCCGGCCTTGGCGCCGCAGGATTTTATCAGCTGAAGCGTGCGATGGACGTGCGGCCCGGCCTCGACATGGACCGTAATGATGTCGGCCCCGGCTTGGGCGAAAGCCTCCACGTAGGCGTCCACCGGGGCGACCATCAAATGCACGTCGAAAGGCAGTTCGCTGTATGGCCTGATGGCCTTCACCACGTCGGGGCCGATGGTGATGTTGGGCACGAAGTGGCCGTCCATGACGTCGATGTGGATGTAATCGGCGCCAGCCTCGCTGACCGCCCGAACCTCTTCGCCGAGGCGGGCGAAATCACTCGACAGGATCGAGGGTGCGATGCGCACGGGCTGCTGCATGGCCAGCTAACTAGCAGCTTGGCGAAGGCGCTGCAAGGCGGCCATCAGGGATGGCGTCGGGGACGCCTATTAGTTTTTCCGCCGCAGCCGGGCGGCGTAGAAACCGTCCATGCCGCCCTGCTCCGCCAGGTGGCACGGCAGGGTGCGCAAATCTCCCTCTGGGCTGATCAATTCGGCCAAACCTCCCACTTCGGTTGCCTCGATGGGCTGGCGGGAAAACTCGGGATGGTTCCCCAACAAAGCTGCGATGAGCTCCGGCCCCTCGGCCGGCTGCAGCGAGCAGACGCAGTAGACCAATACGCCGCCAGGTCCCAGCATGGCCGCGGCGGCCTCGAGCAGCCGGCTCTGCAATTCGCTCAGCCGGGCGATATCGATAGGGCGCTTGAGATGGGCCACGTCAGGGTGTCGTCGCAGCGTGCCGGTGGCGCTGCAGGGCGCATCCAGCAACACCCCGGCTGGCGCCGCCGCCGGGCGCCAGACGCTGGCGTCGGCGCAGACGGCCTCGGCCCGCAGACCCAGGCGCTCGAGGTTGGCGGCCAGAATTTGCAACCGCTCAGCGGCCAGGTCGACGGCGGTTACGGCCTGGCTGAGCGCCAACTGCGCCGTCTTGCCGCCTGGTGCGGCGCAGAGATCGACCACCGCCTGGCCGGGCTGTAGCGCCGCCGCCAGCAGCTTCGCAGGCAATGCCGCCGCCGCGTCTTGGATCCACCAGGCGCCCTCGTCGAATCCGGCCAGATCCTCGATGCGGCCGCCCAGGGGGCGGCGCAGGCTGCCGCCGGGCAGCACTTCGGCCTGCAACCGTTCGGCCCAATCGGCGGCGTCCTGTTTGACCGAGATATCGAGGGTTGGAACCGCCAGATGGGCGACTGCGATGGCTCGCGCCGTGCTCTCGCCGTAGGCCGCGCACCAGTCCTGCCAAAGCCAGTTCGGCGTATTCAGGCGGCCCGGGTCTTGCTTTGCCAGCCAGCCCTCGCCCTCGCGCGCCAAGCGCCTGAGCACGGCGTTGACCAGGCCGCGGAACGGGCTTTTGGCGCCCAGCAGTCTTACCGTGCCATCAACCGCGGCGTGGGGTGGGGTGTGGAGAAAAAGAATCTGTGCCGCCCCCAGGCGCAAGGTATTGCGCAGCCGGCTCAGACGTTTGCCCAGCGGCCGCTCGAGGCAGCGTCCGATGACCTCGTCGAGCTGGCCCAGACGGCGCAATACGGTGCTCGCCAGAAGCCGGGCAAAGGCCCGGTCACGGCCTTCCAAGCGGGCCAGGTGGCCGCCCTTGGCGAGGGCGACGGTGATGGCGTCGTCGAGCGCCTGGTGGCGCTGCAACACCGCCTCCAGCAACGCCAACGCCGCCGCTCGGGAATCTGGCCTAGCCATGGCGCCCGGTTTAGCCCGAATTTCTCACCAGGTCACGACCTGGTGAGAAATTCGGCCCAACCCAGTCCACCGCACCAGCCTGACGAATTGACAGACCGGCTGCTGCGGACCAGGGTAGCCCGATGCGACAAGCCAACCCTCCGCCGACCCCTGAGGCCGAAGACCTCACCCCATCCGCCAAGCGCCGCCGCCAGGTCCCGCGAGACGCTGCCGATGCTGCGGAATCATCAAAATCCGAGGAAATCGGCGGCCCCACCGGCCCCGAGCCAACTCGCTATGGTGATTGGGAACGCAAAGGTATCGTCAGCGATTTCTGAAGAGCGGATAGGAAATTTTTCCGATAATGTTCTTGTAATGTTCTTTGTATCGGAATAGCCTTCCCACCTCCGTCCCGAGTCCCGAGATCCGCGCCCATGGCTGGCCGGGTCGTCGCCTCGATTTTCGCCTTTGTGCTGCTGTTGTTAGCGCTGCAGGTCGGGCCGTGGCTGCTCACCGGCGATCTCGGCGTGGCCGCGCGAGAAATTCTCAACGGCCCCGTCCCGGCCCGTTTGGTGGCTGTGATCGATGGCGATACCATCGCTGTCGAGGCCCAAGTCTGGTTAGGTCAGAAGCTGGCCATCAAGGTTCGCCTACAGGGCGTCGACGCGCCGGAACTGAAGGGGCGCTGCCAACGCGAACGCGATCTCGCCGTGCAGGCTCGTGATTTTGTCCGCCAGCAGTTCGGCCAGGGCCCGGTGCGGCTGGCCGACGTGCACTATGGCAAATACGCCGGCCGCGTAGTCGCCCGGGTGATCACGGCCACGGGCGCCGATTTGGGCCAGCAACTGCTCACCGCCGGCCTGGCTCGGCCCTACCAGGGCGGCGCTCGCCAAAGCTGGTGCAGCTAGAGTAATCCGCGGGCCGCCAAGTTTTTCATCAAAGCGCCGGCGCCGAAGGTCCAGGGGGCGATCTGGTCGCTCAGGCCAACGCGGTTGACCAGGGCCCCGAATTCGGGTGCCGAGATGGTAACGATGTCAGCCAATTTGTGACTGAACCCGGCGCCGGCTGCGTCACGATCGTCGACCGGCGCGAACATGGTGCCGGTGAACAGCACCAGCCCGTCCGGGTACTGGTGATTGGCACCGATGGTCTGGGCCACCAGGTCGGCAGGATCGCGGCTGATCTCGGCCAGCGAGCTGACTTCCTGCAAGTGATAGCCGTCCTCATCCACGACCTCCAGGCCGACGATGCAGGTGCGCACCTGATCGAGGCCGAAATCGTCATCGAACAGGCGAACGAAGGGGCCGAGCGCGCACGATCCGTTATTGTCCTTGGCCCAGCCCAGCAGCAGCGCGCTGCGGCCTTCGAAGTCGCGCAGATTGACGTCGTTGCCCAGCGTGGCGCCGACGATGGTACCGGCGGCGCTGACCACCAGGGCGATCTCGGGCTCGGGATTGTTCCAGACCGATTCCGGGTGCAGCCCGACGGTTTCGCCCAGTCCCAGCGCCGACATCGGTTGGGCCTTGGAGAAGACCTCGGCATAGGGGCCGATACCGACCTCCAGATAGGGCGACCACAGCCCCTTTTCGATCAGCACCTGTTTGACACCCTCGGCCGCGGCGCTGCCCGGCGTCACAGCCGAGAGATCGGCGCCGATCTCGTCGATCAGGGATTGGCGGATATTCATGGCCTCGACCGGATCGCCCTCGGCGCGTTCCTCGATGACGCGCTCCAGCATGCTTTTGACGAAAGTCACGCCACAGGCCTTGATGGCCTGCAGATCGACCGGCGCCAGCAGATAGGGGCGACTTTCGTCGCGCCTTTGTGCATCACTGTTGGCCAGCAATTCGTCGATCCCGCAAAGGCGCTCGCCGGCCGTGGTCAGGGACAGGGGATCGGGCGCGTTTATGAGATCCGCCATGGTCGGGGCTTGGGCCGTGAGGTCGAAGACGTCTTTTTCACCAACGGCCACGATGGCCGGGCCGGCCGGAGTTCCGGGCAACCAGACCCGGCCCACCAGTTTCGCCGGCGGGCTCGGCAGGATGCTCTTGGGAGCGAGATCGAGGTCCATGATCGGACGCCGAACCTCAGCCCTTGCGGGCGCCGGCCAGGCCCAGGCCGATCAGGGCTTCTTCGATCTCGTCCAGGATGGCCGGATCGTCGATCGTGGCTGGCGCCTTGTAGGCCTGGTTGTCGGCGATTTTTTGCATGGTACCGCGCAGGATCTTGCCCGAACGCGTCTTGGGCAGGCGTCCGACCACGGCGGCCAGCTTGAAGGCGGCCACCGGGCCGATCTTCTCCCGCATCAGGGCCACGGCCTCGCCGACGATATCGCCCTCGGGCCGGGATACGCCGGCCTTGAGCACCAGAAAACCGACCGGTGACTGGCCTTTGAGCTGATCCTCGACGCCGACCACGGCGCATTCGGCGACGTCGGGGTGGGCCGCCAGCACT
>PVBE011031850.1_pt1 | contig 25677 bp, 34 predicted proteins | sample 1631181 | NCBI WGS metagenome assembly PVBE01 (sample SAMN08397723, study PRJNA350692) | Marine metagenome, whole genome shotgun sequencing project. | isolation source: water | place: Pacific Ocean | collected 2012-04 | reverse complement strand
TTCGCAAAGCTCGACGAGCAAAGGGTTTGTCGCAAGAAGCACTCGCGCATTCTGCGGGGCTGGATCGCTCGTACGTCTCCGGCCTTGAGCGGGGCGAATTTAACGTGTCAATCCTCGCGCTATCCAAGCTGGCCCAAGCGGCCGGCACTCGACTCTCCTCGTTGCTAAAGTCTGAGTGATTCCCCGGACGACGACCCCTTCGGTGTCCGTCCGTGAGGGCGACTCCAGACCTCGGCCTTCTCGGCGGTCGACATGCGCCCGCGACAAACGCGTTCCATGAGCCCTCCTTGAGGTAATCATTTCATCGCGTTGCATCGACCCCTTGAATTCACCGCCCATTTCGGGACGCTCAGCCTGCCCGACTCGGCGGCCGAAACTCTGAGTGATTCGAGGCGAAAGTCTCGTCGACTTGATCAGGGTTTTTGGGACGCCTCCTGCAGCGCGCGTGGTTCACCCAGGACACGATGCGCCGTCGACCGGGACAGGCCGAGACGGCGAGCGGCCTCTCGCACGGGTAGCCCCCTCACCGACTCGATAGCTTTCCGTGAGACCTGGACGGGAGGCCGGCCTAGGCGCCGGCCCTCGCGCTTCACACGCGCCAGCCCCGCCCGGACCCGCTCGGCGCACCGGGCGCGCTCGAATTCGCTGATAGCCCCCAGAATGTGCATCTGGAGCTTCCCCGCCGGCGTCGTCGCGTCGATCCCCTCGGCCAGCGACACGAACGCCACGCCCAACGCCTGAAGGTCGTCGAGCAGCGTGATCAGATGCTTGAGACTTCGGCCGAGACGGTCGAGACGCCAGCAGACCACGACATCGAAGCGGCGCCGCCTTGCGTTTCTGAGCAACTCATCGAGAGCCGGACGCTGTTCCGAAGCGCCGCTGACCCCCTCATCGACATACTCGCGGGCCTCCCAGCCGCGAGCCTTGACGTACTTGCGAAGTTCCGCCAGTTGGTTCTCGACTTCCTGATCATTCGTGCTCACGCGGACGTAGACTGCGGCTCGGCGGGGACGAGAAGTTGCCATGGTGCCCTCCTCGCGCTGTCTCAGCGCGGAAGGCCGGCGGTCTGCTGTAATTGGGAAGTAAGATCCCGGCAGGCCGTCAGCCACTCACACTGGGTGACGTGCTCAGGGGCGTCGGCCTGTTCATGCAGACCGGCGTCCCGCTTACCCATTGAGTCTACGAGCCAGGCTACGCGGCGTCAACCCGCTGAACGGCTCGGAGGTCATTCGGAATGGCGACGACCTTGACCGGATTGATTCCATCGGCGCCTCCACCGCTAAAACTCACAATCAGGAACAAGCAAGCACTACGGACATGCATCGATGAGGCGCGTGAAGAGGCCGCCGAGTACGTCCGACGGGGCACGACGAAAGTTGCTCATGATGCCAAGCTGCCACGCGATTTCGCTCGCCGCCTCATCACCGCTCTGCAGGCCGTGCTATTGCCAGTAGTTGAGGACGTTGCGTACAGCGAGGCCCGTCGTCAGCCGAAAGCCCCAGACGTAAACAAGGCGATGGCACGACGAAGGCGGCAAGCGGACGTGCTCACGGCCGCTCGCGAGACGCTGGGCGAGGTTCTGCATACGTCGGTGGCGACAGCGCAGATTCGGCAGGGTGACATGGCTGCGGGGTCCCCTGTTGCTGAAGCGTACTCGAGTGCGGCCGAGGTATTGACAGATGCGCTCGTCTATATAGAGAAGGAGATTGCTGCTCTACAGCAGACGACGCGGAAGCAAACTGCCGGGAGGAAAGTCGATTCCTGGGCTGGTGCCCTGAAGTTCACGGTAGGACAATGGTGGTATTCACAAGGCTGCGTTCCGACCGAGACGCGAAGTGGCGCGTACCACTCTGTACTACTGATACTGCTTCACGCGAAGGCTGAGCAGAGAGGCAGCAAACCACCCAAGGTGCTACGGCTACGCGAGACATTGGCCAAACTTGCTAGCCCCGACAACCGGCAGGTCCTCCGCATCAGAATCAGAACGTGACACGCCGCCGGGGTTCCGAGCTCCTGGCACCACGCCCTCTGTCGTACGGAATCCCTGCGTGACACCCCCTATTCGGTACCCCTGCCACCCAGGGCGGTTGTGCCAAAGTTCGGTCATGATCACCGACCACACTCTCGACTCCCCGGAGGGACAGCTTCAGTCACCGCTGCTGGAGACAGGCGCTGCGGCCAGGTATCTCCAGTTGCGACCGGGCACTCTCGCGAACTGGCGGACCGCGGGTGGTGGCCCCCGCTATGTGCGCGTCGGCCGTCGCCCGTTCTACCGTCAAGCTGATCTCGAAGCTTGGCTGGATACACATCTGTTCGAGGACACGGCTGCCGAGCGAGGCCAGGAGCGGGCGAGGCAATCATTCGGGACTTCGGCACCCCGAGCGACTGCCGCGCGGGTGAGGCGGGCACGATGAACGGCGTTCCTCCGTCTCCCTGGCTCACCGTCGCGCAAGCAGCCAAGTACATCGGGTGCGGGCCGAAGCTTGTGTATCGCGAGATTTCCGCGAAACGCATCAGGGCAGCCGCGATCGGGGGGCGTCGAACGTACCGCATCAAACTCGAATGGGTCGACGCTTACCTCGAAGCTAGGGCCGAGCCCGTAGAGGTCACGCCACTGAGGCGAGTCGGATGATGTGCGGCGGCTTGTTCTGCGATGACCGTGATCGCTTCATCAGCGAGTTTGCCGACTCGGAGTATCAGCTCTCCCGCGAGCAGCATCGCCGACTACGAGGAGAGTCCCGCCAGCTGCGCGAGACCATCCTGCGTGAACGGGGGGCGGCCTGATGGGGCGCGGGAAATCGCGAAAGGCGCTCGAGTTAATCGCCGTAGCCGCGTCGATCCTCAAGGAGATTCAGCCCGCGAGCGTGCGGGCTGTCTGCTACCGACTCTTCACGTCCGACAGCATCGCTTCCATGTCGAAGAACGAGACGAACAAAGTGAGCACACAACTTACCTGGGCGAGGGAACAGGGCCTCATCCCCTGGGACTGGATCGTCGACGAGACTCGGGCGCCGGAGCGCGTGTCGGCCTGGGAAGACCCCAACGCCTACATTGAGGTCGTGAAGCGTTCATACCGCCGAGACCGCTGGACCGACCAGCCGGACTGGGTGGAAGTATGGTCGGAGAAGGGCACGATCCGCGGCACGTTGGCCCCGGTGTTGGACGACTACGGGGTGACCTTCCGTGTCATGCACGGCTACGGGTCAGCGACCGCCATCAATCAGGTCGCCACCGAGAGTCGGGAGGCCGAGAAGACTCTGACGGCGTTCTACGTCGGGGACTGGGATCCCAGCGGTCTTCACATGAGCGAGGTCGATCTCCCACGACGGCTAGACAAGTACGACGGCTATGTTGATGTCATCCGTCTTGCCCTGACAGATGACGACTGCGACGCCGACCTCCCGTCCTTTCCGACGGACACCAAGAAGCGGGACCCCCGGCATCGCTGGTATCGCGATCGCTACGGGTCCCGCTGTTGGGAACTCGACGCGCTGGACCCGGTTGACCTCCGGGATCGCATCGCTGATGCCATCGATGGTCGTCTCGATCACGATGCTTGGAATCGGGCTGAGGTGGTCGAGAAGGCCGAGCGCGACTCGCTCACGAGCATCTTGTCCACGTGGCCGGGTATTTCTAGGCAGGCCACGAAATACGACGAGGGCGGCCGGACATGATGCCCAAGCTCGACGAGATCCGCTGGTCGCTCGAGGAACCGGGGCCGCCCTTACCCCGCCATGTGGCGCTGGACGTCGGGCCACCACCAGCGGGATTGAACTCCCGCGCTAACCTGGTGGCGTGGTGGCGCTGGAGATACGCAAGTCTCGACCGCGAGAACGCGCGGCTGGGCGACCTTCTCGTTCAAGTGCTCAGCGAGGCCCAGAGCTATCGCCAGGTGTCCCAGGCTTCCCTCGACGCCTTGCACGACCTCACGGACACGACACGCCAACAGCGGCAGACGATCGCGCGCCTGCATGACGAGATCCGCCGCGTGCGCGAGCCGGCCAACGCGGTGACGGTGTGAGCACCCTGACAGCGGGCGTGTTCGGGCAGGCACCAAATACGGTTGCGTTCAAGCGGACGGAGGCGGCCGACGCGGAACACTTTGCCAGGCTCGTAGATGGCCGTTTCGTCTACGACCACCAGCGCCGGCAGTGGTTTGAGTTCGCGGGCCATTGGAAGCCAGACCTGACAAGGCGCGTGGTGCAGGAGGCGATCGAGAGCATGCGGCGTCGGCAAGCCGATGCGCTCCAGATCGTCAACGCCGAGGACCGGAAGAAGTCTCTGCGCTGGTCCCTCTGCGGCGAGTCTGAAGCGCGCATTCGGCACATGCTGGATCTCGCGTCGAGTCATCCGCACCTAGCGATCGAGGGCACTGAGTGGGACCAAGACGCATGGGCGCTCGGCGCCACGAACGGGAAAATCGATCTGCGCACGGCCAAGCTCCACCCAGGCCAGCCTGACGATCGGGTGACCCGTGTTGCGGCTGTACCGTACGACCCGGAGGCGCGCTGCCCACGGTGGGAGCGCTTCATTCTCGACATCTGTAACGAGGACACCCACCTGGCGGCATTTCTCCAACAGTCCATCGGCTATGCCTTGACGGGCGTCACGACCGAGCAGGTGTTCTGGATCCTCTACGGCGTCGGTGCCAACGGGAAGTCAACCTTCCTCGAGACCATCACGCGCCACGTCATCCCGGACCACTCGTGGACGATGAGCTTTCCGGTGCACACATGGAGCGAATCGCTCAGCGAGTATCAGCGCGCCGAGCTGGTGGGCAGACGGCTAGTGATCGCGAAGGAGAGCGAACAAGAGAAACGGCTGAACACCGAGTTCGTGAAGTCCTTGACGGGCAGCGACACGATCAACGCTAGGCACCCCTACGGCCGCCCATTTCAGTTCGTGCCGTCAGCAAAGTTCATGCTCGCCTGCAACCACCAGCCGATCATCCGTGACGACACGCATGGGATGTGGCGCCGGGTGCGGCTAGTGCCGTTCACGCGAACGTTCGCCGTGGATCCTGACTACGGGGACGCGCTGGCGGCAGAAGCCGGGGGCATCCTGGCCTGGGCGGTTCGTGGGTGCCTGGCTTGGCAACGGGGCGGCCTGCAACCACCAGCAGCCGTGCTGCAGGCGACCAAAGCATACCAGCGCGACTCCGACACGCTCGCCCGTTTCATTGAGGCGCGATGCCTGGTTTCGTCGCACGTCCGCGTACGCGCCGGCGAGCTGTTTTCGGCGTACGAGCGCTGGTGCGACGCCGAGCGGGTTGCCGACGACCGACTGTCGCTACGGGCCTTCGGTGAGCGCATGAAGTCAGCGTATCCGCCCCTGCCCCGACAACGACACGTCACGTATTTGGGCATTGGCCTTCGGGCCGGGGAGGAACGAGTGCAGGGGTTGCGGTAGTTGTACAGCCTTTTCCCAATGCGCGCGCGCGTGGGAAGTTTCATATGACTACCGCAATCCCTGCACAATTCACGTTTTTGCCAATGAAATACGGCGTTTTTGTAGTTTCCGCTGAAGAGAGAAGGCCATGAAATCAACCCCGTCATGCCAGTGGCCGCTCGAGGACGCGCCCTTCGAGTCGCTGGCAACCGAGTGGGCGGAAACGGAGGTGTATCTGACTCCCCATCAGGCCACGCGGCGGGCCGCTCGGTCCGTTCTCGGGCGCCACACGGCGCGTCGCGTGACGAGGAGGGCATCGTGACGAAGCGAACACGGATGGAGCAAGAGACGATCATCCGCTACGACCAGGACGAGCGCACGCTGGACCTGTACACCGCGTGGCCAGTGGACGCGCGGCGATGGGAGAAGTTGGGGTATCCGGTCGAGGTGGCGCACCGCGCGCAGGATGGCAGTCCCTCTGGGTGGCGGGTCGTCGTCCCACTGGCCTGCCTGCGGCCACTCCGCAAGCTCGCCAATGGTCAGGTGGTGAAGCGGAAGGTGGCAGGAAGGCCCTTTGCTCCCGCGTACAACGGTGGTTCGAGCACCCACGTCGCGCCGGCGAGGGCTGAGACCGTGGCGAGCTAGCCAGGGCTCAGGCCACGCCAATAGCTGGGTTCGACACCGCTCCTGCCGGACAACCGGCCAGGACGGGAGCGTAGATCCAAACCACCCGAGCCAAATCGAATCGTCCATGTTTGCTCCTCCGGGCGAAGATGCGCCACCCACGGTGGTAGGATAGGCGGAGCGTCGGTCGTGCGCGAACACGGCCAGACGCCCCTAAGCACGTCAACCGGTACCAGCGGTCGACGGCCTGCCTGCATTCTCCCACGCCGCAGCAGACCGACGGCCCCTCATCAGGAGGGAGAAGCATGACACGACATCGAAACGACGGACTCACGAAACGCTGCGACTGCCGACGCCGCGACTGGGCTAAGTGCGGGCACCCCTGGCACCTGGCATTCATGTGGCAGCGCCAGCACTACCGGTGGAGCCTAGGCGCCAGGATCACGAGCAAAACGGAGGCGAAGGCGGAGGCCGACCGTATCCGCGATCAGATCCGGGCGGGCACCTTCGGCCCGCAGGCGGCGTCCCCGGCACCGGTCACGCTGGAGCAGCTGATGGACGTCTACTTCGAGCGGCACGTCACGGTGCACGGTCAGCCTGGGCGACCGCGGGCGAACGCGGACTCCTCCCGACGCGTGATCCTGCGGACCGCACTTGCGACGGCGGACGGACACGAGCGGGCGTTTCGGGACTGGCCGATCACGGACATCACGGCCGACACGCTGGAGCGGTTCAAGGAGGTCCGGCTGGCTGCGGGCGGTGGCAAGGTGGCCATCAACCGCAACCTCACACTCCTGCGGTCCTGCTTCAATTGGGGGATCCACCCAGGTGGCTACCTGACGTCGACGCCGTTCAAGATCGGCCCGGTGACGATCGTGCGTCGGTTCCCAGAACTGGCCCGCGAGCGGCGGCTGGAGCCGGGGGAGGAGGCGCGGCTACTCGCGGCGTGTGGGCCGCATTTGCGGGCAATGGTCGAGGCAGCGCTCGAGACCTCCTGCCGCAAGGGCGAGTTGCTCAGCCTCCAGTGGCGGCAGGTCCGGTGGGCACCGAACGAGATCCACCTGCCGGCTGGCAAGACGAAGTCGAGGAGGACGCGCATCGTGCCGATCTCGCAGCGACTCCATGCGATCTTAGAGATGCGGCGGCATGACCCGGACGGCGAGGTGCACGGACCGGACGCCTACGTGTTCGGCAATGCGCTCGGCGAGCGAGTGAAGTCGATCAAGACCGCCTGGCGGCTGACCTGCGCGCGGGCCCAGATCACCGGCTTGCATTTTCACGACCTGCGGCGGGAGGCGGCGTCGCGACTCCTGGAGGGCGATGTCCCCGAGCATTACGTGCAGGAAGTCCTGGGGCATGCCGACCTGAGCACGACGTCGACGTATCTGGCGACAACGCGGAAGGGCCTGCACCAGGCCATGCAGCGCTACGAGGCGCGTGTGCAAATTCGTGCAAATTTGTCGGAGACAAGCGGGGGTCAACGGCGGTCAACGGCTGTGGAGCGTGACACGAAGACCCCAGAAACCGGGGTCGGACGCGAATGGGCATAGGTCTACCGTTGCTTTGGGAGCAGGAGGCCCCCGGTTCGAACCCGGGCGCCCCGACCAACTCACTGTCTCGGTTTCTATCTAAAAGAATGCCTGGCCGTGCCATGAGGCGGACGCGGGCAGCTCCCAGCGGCCGTCGCGAACGTCCCCGACCGTGGTCAGGGTGTTGTCGAAGACCACCGTCTGCTGGCTGACCGATCCAGATTCGACCAGGTCGGCGAACCGCTCGCGCGACACCCGCGCGATGGCGGCCCCGTCGCGATACAGCACCGGTGCGTGATTCACCAGCTCCACGCCTAGCTCGGCCTGCAGCCCTTTCATCCGCCGCACCAGCGCATCGATCGAGCAGCCGGAGGCACCGGCAGCCCGCCCGTCCACCGCCACGAAGATGAACCGGTCGTATCGGAGGTCGCGGGCGGTTTTCAGCGGCACGTCGTGGACGGCCCACTGCCCGATGAAGGCATCCACCTCTTCGAGCACCCGAGCGCGCTCAGGTTCGGACAACGGCCGTTCCGCCGAGAAGATCCAGAGACGGGCATCCGGCGGCAACTCGTTGAACGGCACACGTGACATTTGCTGATTGTCGCACAAGCGGTCCCGCCCATGACGGCCGCCCCCATCTCGGCCCTGACCGTAGCAGGGTGAACTGGCTCGACCGCTTGGCTGCATACTATGCTGTGATGCCTCGTCAACCGGAGCCCACCGCACACACCATCAACGCGAGCACGCTCGGACGCTACCTGGTGTCGCCGCCCGCGCAGGGTGACGCGGCGCCGCTGCTCGTCGGCTTTCACGGTTACGGTGAGAACGCCGAGTTACACCTGCAGGCGTTGCGCGGCATCCCCGGTGTCGACCAATGGCGGGTCGCCTCGGTCCAGGCACTGCACCGCTTCTATCAGACACGAACCGGCGATGTGGTGGCGTCCTGGATGACGAAGCAGGACCGCGAGCAGGCGATCCGCGACAACGTCACCTATGTCAGAAACGTCGTGACCGCGCTCCGGTCGAGCGGTGCGCCTGACACGCCGCTCGTCTACTGCGGTTTCTCGCAGGGTGTTGCCATGGCGTACCGGGCAGCGCTTGGCGCCGGTCATCGGTGCAACGGACTCATCGTGCTCGCCGGCGACGTCCCGCCCGAGTTGCGGGATGCTCCGGCCGACCGCTGGCCCCCGATTCTGCTGGGCTGCGGGCGTAGCGACGAGTGGCACACAGAGGCCAAGCTTCAGGCCGACCGCGACTTCTTGGAGTCGCGCGACATCGAGCACAACACCGTGGTCTTCGACGGCGGGCACGAGTGGCACGCCGACTTCCACGAGGCGGCGGGCCGCTTTCTCGAACGGGTCCGAGCCGACGCACCGGTAAGCGGAACGCCCGCATGACGCTGAAGGCCGGAGATCGCATTGGCACCTTCAAGGTCACCGGCGAGCTGGGTACCGACGGCATGGACGTCGGGCTACGCGCCCGCGACACAATGCTCGACGGGGAGTGACGGTCCGGGCGGTCTCTTCAAGATGCCTACTCGATTCTCCGTCTCCATCGGCGAGGCGGGTCAGGTGTCCGCGCTCGCCTATTCCGCGGCAACCAACCCGTCGGCGGGCGCGACGCTGGTCCTGGCGCATGGGGCGGGGGCCGGCCAGACGAGCCCGTTCATGGTGAGCTTCGCCGAAGGCCTGGCGGCGCGTGGGCTCGATGTCGTCACGTTCAACTTCGTGTACACGGAGCAGGGACGGCGGGCGCCGGACCGGGGACCGAAGCTGGAAGCGTGCTACCTGGCGGTGGTCGACGCGGTCAGCGCACGGGGCGAGATGGAACGGCCGTTGCTGATCGGCGGAAAGTCGATGGGCGGCAGAATCGCCACCCATATCGCGGCCGCCCCAGACCCGGACGACGACGCTGGTGCCACGGCCGTAGACGTCGCCGGTGTAGTGGCGCTCGGCTACCCGCTGCACCCGCCCGGACGGCCGGAGAAGATGCGTGACGCACACCTGCCTCGCGTCGCCGCCCCGACGCTCGTCGTGCAGGGGTCACGCGACACCTTCGGCACCGAAGACGAGCTGCGTCCCGTCCTGGCACGGATGCCGAACGCCACGCTTCACCTCGTCGACGGCGGCGACCACTCACTGCACATCCGCCGCAAGTCGGCCGCGCCCCGCGAAGAGATCTACGGCGGTGTGATGGACGTCATCGTCAGCTGGATCAACGCTGTGATCTGAAGACGGCAACGCCTACCGGCGATCTTCTGACTCCTGCCTCTTGACTGCTGACTTCTGAGAGCGCCCTCAAACGCTCTCCTTCAGCGTGACGGCGTCCAAAAACGGCATCATGGCGCGCAGGTCGGCGCCGACCTTTTCGATCTGGAGCTCCTGCTCCGCCCGGCGACGTCCCATGAACCATTCACGTCCGGCCTTGTCCTCGGCAATCCAGTTCTCGGCGTAGGTGCCGTCCTGGATATCCTTGAGAATGCCGCGCATCGCCTCGCGGGTCTGGTCGGTCACGACCCGTGGACCGCCGGTGTAATCGCCATGCTCGGCCGTATCGCTGACCGAGTAGCGCATGTAGTTGAGACCACCGCGGTAGATGAGGTCTACGATGAGCTTCAGCTCGTGCATGCACTCGAAGTAGGCGATCTCGGGCTGATAGCCGGCGTCGACCAAGGTCTGGAATCCGGCCTTGATAAGCTCGCTGACACCGCCGCACAGCACCGACTGCTCGCCGAACAGATCGGTCTCTGTTTCTTCCTTGAACGTCGTCTCGATGACGCCCGCCCGCGTAACCCCAAGCCCCATGGCGTAGGACAGCGCGAGCTGTTTCGCGCCACCGGTTGCGTCCTGCTCGACCGCGATCAACGCCGGCGTGCCGCCGCCTTCGAGGAACACCTCCCGCACGCGGTGCCCCGGCGCCTTTGGCGCGATCAGTGTCACATCGACGTCAGACGGTGGCGTAATCGTCTTGTATCGGATGTTGAAGCCGTGCGCGAACATCAGCATGTTGCCTGACTGCAGATTCCCCGCGATCGACTCCTCATAGATGCCCCGCTGCTTGGTGTCGGGCGCGAGAATCATGATGACATCGGCCCAGGCCGCCGCCTCGCTCCCGCTCGTCACGGTGAGCCCATCCGCCTCCGCCTTGGCACGCGAGCGACTCCCGTCGGCGAGCGCGACCCGCACATCGACCCCGCTGTCCTTGAGGTTCAACGCATGTGCGTGCCCTTGTGAGCCGTAGCCGAAAATCGCCACCTTCTTGCCTTGGATAAGAGAGAGATCAGCCGAGTCGTCGTAGTGAATCGTTGCCATTCTTGCCTCGTGGTTGAGATGGCCCGGGTGTCCCAGGCGGGAAAAGACGCTGCTGTTCGCGGCGCGTCAGACGGAGTGGGATACGTTGTCGTCGGTCTCGATCGGCACCGACTCGCCGGTGGGCTCTGTCGCCACGCTCCGCTGCCCGCGCGACATCGCGACGCGGCCGGTACGCACCATCTCGAGCACCCCATACGGCCGGAGCACGCCCAGCAACCCGTCGACCTTGTCCTCGGTGCCGGTCGCCTCGATGATGAGCGAGTCGGGCGCCACGTCGACGACCCGGGCGCGGAACGTGTCGACGAGTTGCATGACCTGGGTGCGGGTCTCGTGGGTCGCCGCGACTCGGATGAGCGTGAGGTCACGGATGACTGCCGCCTCGCCGGTCAAATCGGTAACCCGCAGCACGTTCACCAACTTGTAGAGGTTTGCCTCGAGCCGGCGACCTCCGTTGGCGTCGGTATCCACCACGATCGTCATCCGCGACACACCATCTGTCTCAGTGTGGCCCACGGTGAGCGACTCGATGTTGAACGCTCGGCGGCGAAACAACGAGGCAACCCGGTTCAGCACTCCAAGCTTGTCCTCGACGTGGACGACGAAGGTATGACGCATGGGGTCCTTCTGAAGACGATGGCGAAGCCCTCAGGCTTCTCCTGTCTCCTGCCTCCTGTCTCCTGTCTCCTTCGAGCGCACGTTAGTCGTCCGCCGTCTCGACGATCGGGCTCGGGCTCGGGCGGCGGATCATCGCGTGCAGGTCGGCGCCGGCGGGCACCATCGGGTAGACGGTGTCCTCCTGCTCGACCTGAAAGTCGATTACCACCGTCCCGGACTCGGCGCGGGCCATCTCGATAGCTGGCACCACGTCCGGTCGGCGCAACACGGTCGCGCTGCGCAATCCGAACGCATCGACGAGCTTCGCGAAATCTGGGCTCAACAGCGGTGTCGCGGCATATCGACGTTCGTAGAAGAACTCCTGCCACTGCCGCACCATGCCCAGATAGCCGTTGTTGATGATCGCGACGTTGATTTTGATCTTCTCCTGCGCAATGGTCGCCAACTCGCACATGGTCATCTGGAAGCCGCCGTCGCCGACAACCACCCACACTTCGGCCTCGGGCCGCGCCAGTTTCGCGCCGATGGCGGCCGGCAATGCGAAACCCATCGTGCCCAGACCACCGGACGTGATGAGCGACCGAGGCTCCTGGTGATGGTAGTACTGCGCCTCCCACATCTGATGCTGCCCGACATCGGTCACGACCACCGCCTGACCGTCGGTCAACCGCCAGATGTCGTTGATGACGTGCGCCGCGTAGAGATGCCCGCTGTCCGGAATGTTCTGGACGTCGCGGACCGCCGAGTCTCCTTTCATCTCGGTAATCGCGGCGAGCCAGTCGCCTCGGTCACCACGCTCGACCTTAGGCAGCAGATCGCGCAGCACATTGGCCAAATCGCCGGCCAGGGTCACATCCACGAGGACGTTCTTGTTGAACTCGGCCGGGTCGATGTCGATGTGGATCTTTCGCGCGTTCGGCGCATAGGTCTTGAGGTTGCCGGTGACGCGGTCGTCGAACCGCATGCCGCAAGCCAGCAACAGGTCTGCCTCCTGGATCGCCCGGTTTACCCAGGCCTCGCCGTGCATCCCCATCATTCCCAGATTCAAAGGGTGCAACGCCGGGAACGAGCCGATGCCGAGCAGCGTCATCGCGATCGGAATGTTCGCCCGCTCGGCGAACTCGCGTACCAGATCCGTAGCACCAGACAGCATGACGCCGTGCCCGGCGAAGACAACCGGCCGTTTCGCGCTGTTGATCAGCTCGACCGCCTGCTGATACTCGGCGTCAGATGCCCGCAGATTGGGCCGATAGCCCGGAAGTTGCACCGGGCTCGGGTCCCAGACGAATTCACCGGACGACTGTTGCGCGTCCTTCGTGATGTCGACCAGGACCGGTCCCGGACGACCCGACCGAGCCACATAGAACGCCTCGTGAATCGTCGACGCCACCTCGGAGACGTCCGACACCAGGTAGTTGTGCTTCGTGATCGGCAGCGTGACGCCGGTCACGTCGGTCTCCTGAAAGGCGTCCGACCCAATGAGTTTGCCGCCAACCTGCCCGGTGATGCAGACCATCGGCGACGAGTCGAGCATCGCCGTGGCAATGCCGGTCACCATGTTGGTTGCGCCCGGTCCGGAGGTGGCCACTGCCACCCCAACCTCGCCGCTGGCCCGCGCGTAGCCGTCCGCCATATGCGTCGCGCCCTGCTCGTGCCGAACCAGGACATGCCTAATCGGGTACTCGAGCATTGCGTCGTAGGCCGGCAGAATCGCCCCACCGGGATACCCGAACACGGTCGAAACCCCTTCGCGCACCAGGGACTCCCACAGCATCTGCGCGCCAGTTCTGATGTTTCCCATGATCCGCCTTCGCTAGCTGCGTACTCTCGAGCTACGACGAGACACGCTCAGGCATCCGAAGACAATGGCGAAGCGCTCCGGCTTCTCCTGCCTCCTGCCTCCTCGAGCATTCCGCTCACGCCACCGTCACCGCGCCCTGGGCCGCCGATGTCACAAGACGGCTGTACTTGGCCATCACGCCGGTCGTATACCGCGGCGCCGGCGCCTGCCAGTTCCGCAGACGAGCGGCGATCTCGGCGTCGTCGAGCTCGACCCGGAGCTCGCGGGCTTCGAGGTCGAACACCACGATGTCGCCGTCTCGAACCGCCGCAATCGGCCCACCCTCGGCCGCCTCCGGCGCCACGTGACCTGCCATCAGACCGCGTGTGGCACCCGAGAACCGACCGTCGGTGAGCAACGCGACCGAATCGCCCATTCCGGCACCGACGATAGCGGCCGTCACCGCCAGCATCTCGCGCATGCCGGGTCCGCCGCGAGGTCCCTCGTAGCGAATGACCACGACATCGCCAGGCTGCAACGTGCCCTGCTCGACCGCGGCAAATGCCGCCTCTTCGCTGTCGAACACACGTGCGGGCCCGCGGTGCCGTCTGGTACCGTAGCCACCGGCAACCTTCACCACACAGCCCTCTGGCGCGAGGTTGCCCTTCAACACGATCAGACCGCCTGTTGGTGTTATCGGGTCATCCACCGGACGCACCACCTCTTGCCCCGGGGTTTCCTCGGCCGAGCTCGCTTCGTCGCCGATCGTCTTGCCTGTTACTGTGATCGGCTCGGGATGGAGGACACCGGCCTCCAGCAGTCGCCCGGCGAGCAGCCGGCTGCCACCAGCACGATAGAGATCGGTTGCGACGAACCGACCGCTAGGCTTCAGGTCGGCCAGCAGCGGTGTCTGGCTACTGACGCGATCGAAGTCTTCGATGCTTAGCGCGACGCCAGCCTCCCGAGCAATCGCCAGCAGGTGCAGCACGGCGTTGGTCGACCCGCCGGTCGTGGCCACCGACGCGATGCCATTCTCCAGCGCCTCGCGCGTCATGACCTGCCGCGGCCGTCGGTCGGCTCGTGCCAACTCCATGACCAACCGTCCCGCGTCACGCGCCACCTGCTCCTTGTGCTTGTCCAGCGCCGGGACGGCGTTGTAGCCCATCGGCGAAATTCCGATGAGCTCGCACACGGTCGACATGGTGTTGGCTGTGAACTGCCCACCGCAGGCTCCGGCACCGGGACAGGCATTGGCTTCGAGCGTCGCCAACTGGGTGTCGGTCATCTTACCGGCGGCGTGGGTACCCACCGCCTCGAACACATCCTGAATCGTGACGTCGTGCTCGTCGAACTGCCCCGGGGCGATCGAGCCGCCGTAGAGCACCAACCCCGGAATGTCGAGCCGGGCCAGCGCCATCACGCCCCCCGGTATCGTCTTGTCGCACCCCACCAGCACCACGAGCCCGTCAAACAGGTTGCCCCGCGCCACGAGCTCGATCGAGTCGGCGATGACCTCGCGGCTGACGAGCGAGGCCCGCATCCCCTCGCTGCCCATCGTGATGCCGTCGGAGATCGATACGGTGTTGAACTCCATCGGCGTGCCACCGGCCGCGCGGACCCCCTCTTTGATGTGCTCGGCCAGCTGTCGTAAGTGGTAGTTGCACGGACCGATTTCTATCCACGTGTTCGCCACGCCGATGATCGGTCGCCTGAGCGCCGCATCGTCGAAACCCACCGCCTTCAGCATGGCGCGTGCCGGCGCCCGCGAAGGCCCGTCGGTGATGGCGCCGCTTCGTGTCTTGCCTGGTGTTGAGCTCATGAGTGTCCTGAGTGGCCCCGAAAAAAGAAAAGGCCATCATCCGGTGCGGATGATGGCCCTGAGGATGTTCCTCGTCGGTCGGGTGCATCATCCGCTGGCCGCCGGCGTAATGATTACGCCGACGCTGCGAACAACGACCACGAGATAACGGAACTGGTCTTGAAACATCAGCGTTACCGCAAGAACGTCCTCACATTCTAGCGCGGGCCAGGAATCAGGCTCAAGCTTATAATTCTTACTGTTTCATAACAACAATTAATGGACTGATTCCGACGCGCATTGAATCCACAGCTCGGAGGCCACGGTCACGTCCGGGGCTCCGGCAGCGGATCACCGTCTGGCACGAACCGGAGCGCGACCCCGTTGTTGCAGTACCGCTCACCTGTCGGCGCCGGGCCATCCTTGAAGACGTGACCCTGATGCCCACCGCACCGGGCGCAGTGATACTCGGTGCGTGGCAGAATCAGCTTGAAGTCCTTCCTGCTGCCGATCCTGCCTGCAATCGGCGCGAAGAAACTCGGCCAGCCGGTGCCGCTCTCATACTTGCTCGACGACTCGAACAGCGGCAGAAAGCAGGCCGCACAGGCGAAGAGGCCGTCTCGCGTCTCCTGGTTCAGCGGGCTCGACCCTGGCGGCTCGGTCGCCTCTTTGAACAACACGGCATGTTGATCGGCTGACAACAGCTCGCGCCACTCCTCAACCGATCTCTCGACTGTTCGCGTCTCCTCGGTCACGTCGCCTCCTGCACATCACAGCGTGGCGTAAATGTGCCCCGGTGCAGGACATCACCGCCAGTTGCCAGCTTCTCGGGTAGCCCGTGCCCACCCGCGTGACCCGTGGCCGGTACCAACGCAACCGCCAGCCATTAGGCGTCCCTCGAGTTGCCGCGCCGTCTGCATGCGAGCCGACCAGCCTTACGACGATGGCGGCAGAGCCCAAGACACCATTGGCCACACCCCCGGGCAACCGCGCCGTCACCCTAAGTTTCCCACAGGAGCCGGTCGGAAAGGGCACGGACTACCCGGACCGCGACAAGGGCCCAGGTTTCCAGCTGTTTTGAGACAAAAGAGGAGCTGGCATGGCACTTGTAATGACCCTGTCACAGCGGTCGTCGAGTGGGGCTCGACACCGGGTTGCGCGGCATGACGCCACGCCTGCAAAGGAGACAAAACATGACAAAGCGAAAGGTACTCGCGGTGGCGACGTTGGCTGCGCTCCCGGTGTTCGTCGGTGCATCCCAGTCCGGTCACGGCCCCATCTCGACGCAGACCGAGACAGCGCAGGCCTGGCAGACGATGGAGCGATCCGCGGGCGCCCGGTGGGCGTATGCGTTCGGAATGGAGGGCGAAGAGGCCCTGGCGTTCGGTCTCGTAGTCGCGATCGAGTGCTCGTTCTTCGGACCGGTCGGCAGCATCGCCTGCGGCGCCACCGGTGCGTTGTAGCAGGGCTCGGACAGCGGTCGCACTTTACCCGCCTCGCGCCTGACCCTGATGTGGAGATTCACCGGATGGTCCAGATCGATGCCGGCTCTGGTCACAATAAATACTGGCGTCGTCGTGTTCGCCGTCTGCATCGGCTGGCACAGCTCCAGTGTGCGGCACGTGCGCTTCGACGTGCGACCAGACCGACCAGACGAAGTGGCGGACACAAAGCCCCGGGACACCAGAGCACACGCCACCAAGATCTTCGGTGGCAATGTGCGGGTTGTTGGCGGGCTGCTCATCGGTGCCTGCACGCTCGGTATCGAGACGCTACGGAATCTGTTCTGGAACGCATTCGTGCTCGGTTTCGGCCTGTCCGCGCTGATGCGAAGTTCTCCGGACCTCCTCCCGCAGGTATTGCGCTATGTGCCGCTCGAGTTCTCGGCTTTCGTGCTAGCCGCCAGCGCCGGACACCACCTCGCCTTTACGGTGCTCCGGTGTCTGGCGGCTGGCGAGACGCCGCGGTTCAGCCCGTCGGTCGTGGTGCTCGCCACGGCCCTCGTGATGCTGATCGCTGCGGCAGTCATCGAGGCAGGCGTCGCGCAGCACGTCGCCGAGCTCACGCCGTAGCACGCTGGGGTCTCGCATGAGAGACGATGTCCTCGAGCTGTGCGATCTCCACCGCGCCTTTCCGGGTTTCGACCTGGGTCCGCTGTCGCTGCGGCTCCGACCCGGGTGCGTCTACGGGCTGCTGGGGCCAAACGGCGCCGGCAAGACGACGCTGCTCAACCTGATCGCGCTGCAACTCAAACCGACGACAGGTTCGCTGCGCCGTGGCAGCCGGTCGATCGACTGGGGCGACAGCGCCTGGAAAACACGGGTCAGCTACATCCGAGAAGTGCCGTCGTTCTACGACGAGCTGACGGTCGCACACACATTGAACCTGGCAAGTCGTCTCTGCGACCACTGGGACCACCTGCTCGCCGACAGCCTGGTCGATACACTCGGTCTGCAGCCGCAGCAACAGGTCGGTTACCTGTCGAAAGGCACCAAGGTGAAGCTCGGCATTGTCACGGCATTGGCACACCGAGCCGATCTGCTCATCCTCGACGAACCCACTGCCGGCCTCGACCCCACCGCACGCGCGAACCTGCAAGACACGATTCGGCATCTCGCTCACGAGCATCCGTCACTGTGTGTCCTGCTCTCCTCGCATATTTTCGAAGACATAGAGGAGGTCTCCACCGAGATCCTCATCTTGCGCCGCGGGCGCCTCGTATTCCAACTGAGCAGCGACACCGTGCACGACTCGGTGTTGTACCGGACGACGACGCCAGGCGCCGACACGGCATCGCCCGATCTGGTGTTGCACTGGCAGCGCCGAGAGACCGAGTGGCTGCTGGTTCGACGTGGAAGCTCGCTCGACGCCAACCTGCGGCTACGACCAGACCACACCGAGGAGCAGCCGACAAGCATGATTGCTGCGGTCTATCGCGGGACGGAGCACCCAGATGTGGACTAGACAGATGCAGGCCTTGATCGCCAAGGACCTCCGCCTCCACGGTCGGGCCATGGCGCTGACGATGGGCGGGTCGCTCGTACTGATCGCGCTGGCAGGACATGTCGCGCCACAGGGAGCCGGACCACGGTCATCGTTCGTATTCAGCATGAACCTCCTGCTCACGCTGCTGTGGAGCGACTGGCTGATTACTCGGGAACGGTCGAAACGCACCTTCGCCTGGCTGCGCGCGTTGCCGGTGGACGACCGTCTCCTGGCGAGCAGCAAGTTCGTGGCGGCCGCTGGATGCTGTGGCGTCTTCTGGATCTTGTCTTCAGGGCTCTTCGCGCGGGAGCTCTGGCGACCGCCGGGGACCTGCCTCACGTTACTGTGCGCGTTGGTGACGTTTGGGGGACTCTCGGTCGCCACGAAGTGGCGTTTCCCATGGCGACTCGGGCATGTGCTGCCGCTCGCCATCGTGTTGGTGCCTGTGCTGCTCTTCATGATGCTGGCCGACGAGGGCACCGGCGTGCGAGAGCGGCTCGTCGCCACGTGGAACGCCCCCTATGGCCGACCAGCTGCGATGGCATCCCTGCTCGCGCTCTATGCCGCGATTGTCGCGATCACTGTTCGGTGGGTCCGCCAGGCCGACACATTCCAGCTCACCGACTGACACTGCCTGACAATGCTTGGCAATGTCTGACAACGTTTGACTGCCCTGCGTTCCTTGGCCATGTGGAGCCTCTTCTGGAGTCCGGTCCGGTTCTTCGGCACCCGCCGCCACTGCCGTCCGAGAGTCCTCACGGCCCTGGCAGCGCCCGCCCTGTGTGCGGCGCTGCAGGGTATCGCGGTCGCCATCTTCAGCGGCCGGACACGCCCGGTGCTGGAGGCTGCCCTGGCACGGTCCGATCTGCCGCTCACCGGACTGCCCGGCGCCCCCCTCTTCGCCGCCATGAGCATCCTGACCTATCCGATGGTCTTCGGTCTCCTGACGCTGGCAGTCCTCGCCCTGGACGTCGTGGTCAAGGACTCCGGACAGCCGGCGCGGCTGACCGAGTTTGCGGCGCTGAGCTTCTACACGCAGGTGCCGTACTGTGTGTTGATGATCGCGATCGCCTGGGTCTTTGTGCCGGATCCGCTCAGGTTGCCCGTCGGCTCCTCAACCGTGGAGTTGCTGACCGAGGTGCAGCGCTATCGAGCGACGATGCTGTCCGAGCCGCTCCTCTCGACTGGCAGACTCCTGTCCTACTACTCGCTGCTCTGGCTGGCGACCGTCCTCAGCATCGCCCTCGCTGTGGTTGACGGACTCTCCACCCAGGCCACCGTCGCGATCGCGATCGTGCTGTTTGCGGTCTGCGCCGCCGGACCGATATTCGGCGCTGCTGTGAGGCTGCTGACATGACCTTCGACCCCGTGCGGCGCCACGCCGAGCACGCCGGCTTTGGCGATGTGCCCTCCGACCTGATCTTCGACGCAGAGCGCGACCGGCCGAGCATCGTTGACGCGGTCGAGCGGATCTGTCCGGACATCCGCCAGATCTTGGCGGGCCTGAGACAGAAGCTGCCGGTTGCACGGACTGCGACCGAGGGGGTCGCCGGGCAGTTCTACCGTCTGCCGGGCCACTACCGCAGTCTCTGCTGCGCGATTCCGGACCTCGCGGATCCGGATCGCCTCTGGGAGGGGGACGTCATCACCTTCAAGGGAACCGAGCCGCTCTTGGCGGACTTCGACGACTACTTGGCGTGGATGATGACGGCCCGTTTCAGAGGCAGCGATCTCCCGATCGGGCTGCATTTTCCATTGGTCGTCAACGTGCCGCCCGGGGCGGTGCCGCTGGACGAATGCGACCGCGAGCAACGGATGGCAGCCGCGGTACACGAACGGCATCTGAGCGTGTATGGCGAGCTCGCACAGGCGCCGGTGCCGCTCGTCATACACCGGTGCTCCCCCAAGGACACGATACGCTACGTCGACGCGTTGCGCCGGCACCTGCCGCCACAGGCGTTCGACCGGGTCGAAGCTCGAGCCAGCGCCGGCTGCGGCGTGACGGTGTCCTACTACCCTACCGCCCCGATCCGTGTCGACGACCTCAGAGTCCTGGCCGCCACCACGCCGGGCATCGGTATCGCCGCTGCCGACGGAGAGGACACGATTGCCGCCTGGTGCAGGCTCTTCGCGCGACTCCTCCACCTGGGCTTTATGCCGTTTGCCCCGTGGAACAAGGGCAGGGGATCGTGTGTCGACCCGGGGAACGCGTGTATCGACGGCGGTTTCGCAGACTTGCTGATGCTGGTGCCCTTCCATTCGATTCCCGACGACCGCTGGTTTCGTCTGAGCTTGCTGGCCAGCGTGGGGATGCTGCGCCACACGATCGCGGTCTTCGCGGCCTCGCTTCGTGGCGCGCCGCCGACCCGCTCGGATCCATTGCTCGAACCGCTGACGCAGATCTTTCTGCAGCCACGGCTCCTCAAGCAGATTGAGACCGAGACCCCCCCCCATCAGAGGCCCGATGCCCGACTCCTCTCGTGCGTCAAGCTCGATACCCTGGATGCACTGCTCACCGCCGCGACAGCGGACGCGCCGCGCGACGGACCGTATGCTCAGGGTGCAGGCTCGTGACAGCTCGCGGCCCCCACAGGCAGCTCGACTCGCCGCGTGGCGTCAGGACCGCGGCCGAGCGCCAAAGCGGGTTTGGCGCGTCAACCTGTCACAATCTTCGGTCGGGGAGCGTTGTTGAAGTGTGAGTACACCGGATGAAGCCGTCGGCACCGTTGGTGAGGTGAGCGCGGCCACCGCGCCGTTCGATCTCGAAGCGGTGTTCCGCGCGCACTACGGGCGTATCACGGGCGTCATCGCCAGGGTTGTGCGAGATCCCGCGCGCGCAGAGGAACTGGCTGTCGAGGTGTTCCTGAGACTCTGGCGAGAACCTCGCGCGCAGGGTGACAAGGCCACGGGCTGGCTGTATCGCACGGCCGTCCGCCAGGGACTAGATGAGCTGCGCCGGGAGACTCGACGGGCACGCTACGAACCGCTGCTGAGACTGGCCCGTGGTCTGCCCACACCCGAGGAGGGCGCGCTGGCCGGTGAAGAACGTCAACGGGTCCGCCTCATCCTGTTGGTCCTGCGCCGCGACCAGGCGGAACTGTTGCTGCTACGCAGCCACGACCTCAGCTACGATGAGCTGGCGGCCACACTCGATCTGCGCCCAACGTCGGTCGGCACACTGCTCCGACGTGCCCGGCAGGCGTTCCGAAAGGAGTACGTCAAACGCTATGGCACCACATGACGACCCCGAAGTCGAACGTTGGGTTGACGACCGGATGGCAACGCTGGGTCCCAACCCCGAGCGGCAGCCGAACGTCGAGAGTGGCCTGGCACAGCTGACGGCTCGTCGCGGCACCGACCGTGCCCGCCGACCGTTGGGCACGTGGCTCGTCGCGGTCGCCGCGATGCTGTGGCTCGGGGTCCTGCTGTTCCCGGTTGAGCGACTGTGGCAGACCGGCACACCCGACCGCGCTGACGCCGAACCTTCCGCTCGAGACTCGACAGCGGTTGTGGCGGCCGTCAACGCCGCCGACGCCGGCTCGGGTGTCTCGATGGACGCGCGTCGGCGTGCGCGCGAGCCGCGGCTGATACCGGTCGCGCAACGCGAGTCTGCTCCCGACTTCATCCTCCCAGACATGTCGGGCAGCGACGCCACCTTGTCGGACTACACGGGCCAGGTTCTGCTGCTGAATTTCTGGGCGACCTGGTGCCAGCCCTGCCGAGCCGAGATGCCTTGGTTCGTGGCGTTTCAGGATGTCTTTGAGGACCGCGGCTTCGCGGTACTCGGTGTCTCGGTCGACGAGCCAGGGTGGGACGTCGTCCGACCCTTTCTCGAGCAACGTCCGGTCAACTATCGGATAGCGCTGGCCGACACGATTGACCGGCAGGCGCCGTTTGGTCCCATCAACATCCTGCCAACAACCTGGCTCGTCGACCGGACTGGACGCGTCGCCACCGTGCACGTCGGCCTGGTGGATCGGTCCACCATCGTGCTCGAAATCCGGCAGCTCCTGGACGAAGCCTCGTAGAGGCGTCGGCCACGGCCGAGCCGCGATTGCGCCGATCTCGGGGTACTGGAAGACACTTCCCTTTGATCTTCTACATGGACTACGCTATCTTTACATGTAGAAGCCAATAGGGAGTGACAGCTGTGCTGCACGATCTGTGGTTCCAACTGCGAGCGGCGCGCCTCTTCGATCGACCCGTCGTCTGCGCTACACGACGAGTAGGTCAGGTCGATCAGCCGACGCGAAGCGCCATCAGCAAACCGGTAGGCGCTCCCCTTGACAATCTACCTGACTCTCCATACTCTGGTAGTGAATCTACTAGAGCTATGACGCCACGCCCAACATCCTCCAGGAACGACGGTCTTCTGCCGGGGACCCTCGACATGCTGATCTTGCGCACGCTGGTCTTCGGGCCGGCGCACGGACACCAGATTGCGACCACGATCGAACATACGTCCGAGGACGTGCTGCGTGTGGACCACGGCTCGCTCTATCCCGCGCTGCACCGTCTCATCAAGGATGGACTGATCAGCGCGCAGTGGGGCACTTCGTCGAATAACCGCCGGGCGAAGTTCTACGAGCTCACCCCCAACGGACGGAAGCAGCTGACGCAGGAATCGACACGGTGGGCGCGGATGGTGGATGCGATCGCACGCATCATGCAACCGGTCGGTGACGAGGAGTGACCCCATTCCCTGGCCCGCCTGGCTCGCCCGTGCGCTGTCTCCTCCCGGTGCGCGCCACGCAGATCGACCCGATGGACGCACTGCGGGAAGCGTAGTGCGGAAGAACTCCACGGGCCGGCCGCTTGATACGGGCACCACACTGGGTTCCTGCCGCTCTCCGACTAGGTGGTCCCGGTCACAAGTACGGTCACGCACCGAGGGCCCAGTCGGCGGACACCGCGCTCGGCTCGCTGTAGGCGCGAGGAGGGAGCACACCGGCAGTATTCGACCGACGAGCAACACCGCGGGGTGGGATGCATCGGCGGCCGAATGCGACCGCATTTATGACCGGAGCCACTAAGCTAGTGCGGTGAGCTACCGCATCGTCAACGCACGGATCGTCAACGAAGGCACGGTGCGGGAGGGCGACCTCTCGGTCGCTCGGGGGCGCATCGTCGGTCTCAACGTTGTCGGCCCGCCAGAGGCGGAGGTCATCGATGCCAAGGGGGGCTATGTGCTGCCCGGGATGATCGACGACCAGGTGCACTTTCGCGAGCCGGGATTCGAGCACAAGGCCACCATCGAATCCGAGTCGCGCGCCGCGGTGGCCGGTGGCATCACGAGCTATCTCGAGATGCCGAACACCAATCCGCAGACGGTGACGGCCGAGGCGCTCGCAGACAAGCATGCCCGCGCCGCGGCGCGGTCGATGGCGAATTACGGGTTCTACCTTGGCGCCACCAACGACAACCTGGAGGCGATCAAGGCGGTCGACCGACGGCAGGCGTGCGGCATCAAGATCTTCATGGGCTCGAGCACCGGGAACATGCTGGTCGACGACGAGCAGACCCTGGATGGCATCTTCGCGGCCTCGCCGCTCGTCATCGCCACGCACTGCGAGCACACGCCGACGATCGTTGCGAACGAAGCGGCAGCCAGCGCGCAACACGGGGACCACATCCCCTTCACTGAACACCCGCGCATCCGCTCGGCCGACGCCTGCTACCGGTCCTCGAGCCTCGCTGTCGAGCTGGCAAGACGCCACGACGCGAAGCTCCACGTGTTGCACATCACCACCGCGCAGGAGCTGGCCTTGTTCGAAGCGGGGGACCTCGCCGACAAACGGATCACGGCGGAAGCCTGCGTGCACCATCTGTTCTTCAACGACACGGCGTATCCGGCCAAAGGCACCGACATCAAGTGCAACCCGGCAATCAAGTCGACCGCCGATCAGCACGCGATCTGGGCGGCGGTCAACGACGGCCGTATCGACGTGATTGCGACCGACCACGCACCGCACACGGTCGAGGAAAAGGGACGTCCCTATGCTCAGGCTCCGGCCGGGCTGCCGCTGGTGCAACACGCGCTGCTCACCTTGTTCGAGCATGTGGCCGCCGGTCGATTCACTGTCGAGACGGTGGTAGAGAAAACGGCGCACGCCCCGGCACGACTGTTCGGCATCGCCGAGCGGGGCTTCATCCGCGAGGGCTACTGGGCTGACCTGGTGCTGGTTGACCCGACCACGCCCGAGAATGACGCTCGCATCTTGTCCAAGTGCGGATGGAGCCCGTTCAGCGACATCGTGTTCGGCTCCCGCGTGCGGATGACCTGGGTCAACGGCGAGCTGCGGTACCAGAACGGCGCATTCCTGGAGGGCTCAGGTGGTAGAGCCCTGGACTTCAGCCGACCCTGACCATCACAGCCTACGAAAGTTTTCGTTGACACTACGAAGAACATCGTAGACACTCGTCTGCGATGACAAAAAAGACCGTCGTTCCGCGACCGACCGACGCCGAGCTGTCGATTCTGCGGGTGCTCTGGGCACGGGGCGCCTCAACGGTTCGTGAGGTGCACGACGTCCTGGCTGAGCACCGCTCGCTGGCCTACACGACGACGCTGAAGCTGTTACAGATCATGACCGCCAAAGGGCTCACAACACGTGAAGCCCAGGGTCGGGTCCACCGCTACCGGCCGAGCCTGGCTGAGAACGAGACGCAGCGCCGTCTGGTCGGCGACCTGTTGGAACGCGCCTTCGGCGGCTCGGCGTCGAAGCTCGTGATGCAGGCGCTCGCGACGCGACGGGCGTCCCCGGACGAGATTAAGGAAATTCGACGTCTGCTAGCAGACACGGAACGGGCACAGGAGCGTGACGATGCCTGACGTGATCACCGACAACCTCATCATTCGAAGCCTCGGGATGGCGCTCGTGCAGTTCGTCTGGCTGGGCGCCATCGTCGGCCTGCTGACGGCGGCACTACTCGGTCTGCTGCACCGGCGCGCCGCCGCCGTCCGGTATCTCGTCGCGACGGGTGGTCTGCTCACCATGTTCCTGATTCCGGTCGCGAGCACGATAGAACACACGCATCGACTGAGCGCTGATCCGCTCTCGGCGGCCTCGACCACAGCGTCACCGACACCATCGACGGCACAGCCGCAAACCTGGCGGCCCCCGTTCATGTCCATCGTCCGCCGGTCGTTGGACAGCTGGGTCCCAATCGCCGTGCTTGTCTAGTTCGCAGGCGTGGTGACCCTCTCGACGCGACTCCTCGCCGGCTGGCTCCTCGCAGTACGTCTCCGGCGACACGGCACGCGGCAGGTGTCCGACGAGTGGCGGCGTCGCGTCCAGACACTGTCGCGACGGCTCAGGGTGAGCCGGCCGGTGCGTGTCCTCGAGTCAGTCGTGGTCCAGGTGCCGGCGGTCGTCGGCTGGCTGCGACCGGTATTGCTGCTCCCGGCCAGTGCGCTTGCGGGTCTGACGCCCACCCAACTCGAGGCCGTCATCGCTCATGAGCTGGCCCACATCCGGCGACACGACTACCTCGTAAACGGGCTGCAGACCGCTGTCGAAACACTCCTGTTCTATCACCCGGCCGTCTGGTGGGTGTCCACGCGTATCAGGCAAAAGCGGGAGCACTGCTGCGATGACGTCGCGATCGCACTGTGCGGAGACCCGGTGGAATACGGACGCGCGCTGG
>PVBE012785462.1_pt1 | contig 25678 bp, 22 predicted proteins | sample 1631181 | NCBI WGS metagenome assembly PVBE01 (sample SAMN08397723, study PRJNA350692) | Marine metagenome, whole genome shotgun sequencing project. | isolation source: water | place: Pacific Ocean | collected 2012-04 | reverse complement strand
TTAAAGCAGACGCCTCTCTTAGTCAAGCGGATCGCCAAGAGGCCGTACGGATGGCAAAGGCCGAAGGCCGTCCCACTCCCAGTCATCTCAACGAGCTCGCTTGGCCACTTGTCGACCCAGACCGCGAAGACAAAAACACGGACACCGCCTTCGCGCTTCGTTTAATTCAAGTGGCTGTGAAGGAAGGGCCCAAAAATCCGAGTCGCCAAGACACTCTTGCGTGGGCCCTTTTTGAGAATGAACTCTACGCCGAGGCCATTGATGCGTCCGAAAAGGCCCTCGCACTTGCTCCGGAAGACGAAAAGCCAGAGTACCAGGGCTACCTAGACCGCCTGAAAAAGATGATTGCCGAGGTGAAGGAATAAAAAGGATGGTGGGCGTTACAGGACTTGAACCTGTGACCCCCAGCTTGTCGAGCTGGTGCTCTAGCCAACTGAGCTAAACGCCCATCCGGGCGCGAAAGTTTAGCGGTCCCCTTCCCGAATGGAAAGAGCCCTTTCGTGCCACTCGTCGTAGAGTGCGAGTTCTCGGCCATCGGCAATGAGGCGCCCACGGAGATATTCCAGAGCATCATCAAACCAATCGTTCTCCACCAATCGGGCAGCATTAAAGCGGCGGCCCCTCTTTTTTGGACTCGGGAGAGGGTCCATGCGGGTTTGGGCCAGGAGAATCCTGGAGGCCCGTGTGAGAGCGTAGCGGGGGAGGCGTGCTCGCTGCTGGAGCTGGCGAAGAATCTCGGAAACAATTTGAGGGGGCTCCCGCATCGGGAGAGTCCGCGTTTCGGGATTCAGTTCATCTTCAACATAAGGCCCATAAAGAATGGCCAAGCGCAAGGAATAGCAGGGCTCGCCACCTTCCTCGACCCACTGATCCAGAACATGCAATCGTGCGAGCAGTCGCTCAAAGTTTTTTTCGTCCCGACTCATCCAACGCGTGAGTTCAGGTAGCAAGGTTTTCCATACCCCCAAAGCTTGAATATCTTGAAAAACGCCCTCGGAATCCCCTGTTTGAAGGAGGCGAAAGACTTCTTCCACCAAGCGAGGGGGCGGTGCTTCGGAAAGATGCGTGCACTCCGTGCGAGCCGCTTCAATTTCTTGTTCACCGGGAGAAAACTCCAGCCTTCGCATGAACTTGATGAGTCGCAAGACGCGCACGGGGTCTTCGCGAAAACGGATTTTGGGGTCACCGAGAGAATGCAGGACCTTCTCTTTCAAGTCCTCCATACCAGTTGACCAGTCTAAGATTTCATTCTTCACTGGGTCCATGAAAAGAGCGTTCACCGTAAAGTCACGACGCAGCGCATCTTCCCGTGCATTTCCATAGGCATTGTCGTCCGCTAATATCTTCGTATCCGATTTTGATTTTTCGCTTTTTTGCGGCGCGCGCCGAAAAGTAGAGACTTCGTAAATTTCTCGGCCTACGTAAACATGCACTAACTTAAAACGTCGCCCAATCATGCGTGAACGCCGAAAGAGACGACGGACTGCGTTTGGCTTCGCCGAAGTCGCGATGTCAAAATCTTTTGGGCGGCGCCCCAAGAGCAAATCGCGGACACATCCGCCGACTAAGAATGCTTCAAAGCCCGCCTCCTGAAGACGCCGAACAATTTCCGTTGCGCGTCGGTCCAAGCGCCGACGCGAAAACGGAACCTTGAAATGGCGGGGCTCCTTCGTGTTTTTCACTCGAGCAGGATAGGGGCGCTTTGTTTTTGGAATCGGAAGCGCCGCAATCAGCGAGGTTTGAAGATGGCTAGAAAGCGTTCGCCTCGTTCACCCAGGGAGTACTTATGGCGCGCCGGAAGCACCCAAGAACTTTTACTCGTTTCAGGCATCTCTTCCCAATCTTCCTCCCAGTTAGGGCCCGCCATGACAAAGAGGGAGCCAAAGTGCACACGGTTCCGTCGGATTCTTTTTAAAAGTTTGGGCAACGGCTCGACGGCTCTCGCAACCATTATGTCTGGGCGCTCTTCGTGCTTAAGCTCTTCTTCGGCCTGACCATGAAGGACTTCAACATTGGTCAGTTCGAGACGAACGGCGGCCTCTTCCAGGAAACCTGCCTTCTTCCCATTTCGCTCGGCCAGCAAGATTCTTTTTTCTGGAAACAAAATCGCCCACACCAAACCGGGTAATCCGCCACCTGACCCCCAATCCAGAATGGTTCGAGCATCTTGGGGAACAAAACTCGCCGCGGCCGCACAATCCAAAAGATGGGGGAAGAGACCGTCCCAATCGCGAGGGCCCATCAAACGCGCCACCGTGTTTCCAGCTAATAGATAAGAGCCGTATTCTTCAAGGCGGGCGAGGGGGCCATCGGGTGGGTCGGCAAACTCCGCCACCACATCCCGCAAAAGACCCATGTCTAAAGGGTTCGCGGAGGCGAGGCCCGCGAGGGTTTCTTCGGGTATTCCGGGGAAGGACAAGGTGTCAAAAAAAGGGTGGCAGGGCAGGAGGGACTCGAACCCCCAACATGCGGTTTTGGAAACCGCCGCTCTACCAATTAGAGCTACTGCCCTGTGCTCGAGCCTGGTGCCGAAAGGGGGAGTTGAACCCCCACGACCCAAGGGTCACAGGCACCTGAAGCCTGCGCGTCTGCCAATTCCGCCATTTCGGCTTCGACCCGATTTGGGTCGCATAAGATAGGGGCACCTCAGCCCCTGCGCAAGGATGCCCGAAAAAGAACGACCCATCACGGATGTCGCCCTGAACCGCAAAGCGCGACGCAATTACGAGATTTTAGAAAAGCTCGAAGTGGGCATTGCTTTGTCTGGAACCGAGGTCAAAACCCTCCGAAATGGCCAAATCAGCCTGGATGAGTCCTTTGTCAAACTCGAGGACGATGGGCTTTGGCTTATTGGCGCCCATGTGGCGGAGTATGTGGAGGGCAACATCTTCAACCATGAGCCGACCCGCCCGCGACGCTTGCTCGCACATGCACGCGAGGCAAAGAAGCTTGGCAAGAAGGCCAAGGAGAAGGGTTTGACCCTCATTCCGCTTCAAATTTATTTCCGGGGGAAGTGGGCAAAGCTCGAAATAGCCCTCGCGCGAGGGCGCAGGCTCCATGACAAGCGGCAAGTCATGCGAAAGCGTGAAGATCAGCGCGCAATGCGCAACACAAAGAGGTAGAATAGAGTTCTCCTTTAGGAATGGGGGCGATCGGTTTCGACTGGCTGCTTTACTTCCCGAGGTTGCATGTCGAGGTTGTCAGGAGGCCTCGTAAAACCCCTGACAAAGGCTTTAACTGCCAATAATAACTACGCTTACGCTGCCTAATAACGGTGGCTCGCTGCTGAGGCCCTCGCCCGAGGGGTTTCTTCAGCGCTGAAATTCGGGCTGGCGCGCCGCTGCGCCTGGGTGCGGCGCGTAAGACTTCACAGGCTGGCGATGGAGTCTGCTTGTCTTCTGGTGAGCTTCATCGTGAGAACAATCGGAAGACTATGCATGTAGACGCCCGGCTAGAAACTGTTCAGGACGCGGGTTCGATTCCCGCCGCCTCCACCATTCCTCTTTGATGAAACCCGCCCCAGCGGTGGAATCTCCCCCCTCCTTGGGGCTACACTTGGAATGTGGCGAAATTTCCCCTCCATGGATTGGGCAATAAGGTTTTGTTTAGTAGCATTTTTCTGCTTTTGAATGCTTGTGGAGTGCCTACCGAAAAATTAATTTCGGATTTTGCGGCCATCCACGACTCGGCAGATTTCTCTCCGAAAGCCTCGGCCGCGATGTGGTATCCGCCCGATTCCTGGTCCCCTGACGCCCCTTCAAGACCGACGCGCGTTGGAGGTTTGAGTGAGTACCCGGTCAAGGATCATCGGCAGTTGGATCAATGGATGTTGGATTGGATGGGAACGATTCCATCGGCGCGAACGGAAGACGCCCTCGAAATCTCTGGCTGGTTAATTTTGACTGTACTGCACGACCAGTACCCCGAATCACGCATACAAGCGGCTGCGATTTTGGCGCAGTTGGCTTCAGGTTGGATGAAAGAAAACAACTCGCATCTTCCAAGAGAGATGGATGGAGATTTGGCTGCAGCCATTGATTCCATTATGAAAGCCGGAGGGGGCGAACCTGACTCCTCGACGCCAATCGCGATGGAAGCTTCTTATGCCTTACTGGACCGAAGCCCTTTGCTTGAGCCTAATTCGACCGCTCGCCTAGTGGTTGGCTTAGGCCGACATCTTCGGCGAACGGACTATCTGCCATCGAGTATCCGACCTTTCCTTGCTCGACTGGGCATCCGCGCCGTCCTTCAAACCCTCGAAGTGGGAGCTCAGGACCCCACGGCGGAAGTTGCCTCCGCCTGCCAAGTGCGCTTGGACCTCCTTCGCGCACACCTTCCTAAGTAAACATCGTGAAGTCACCTTGGTTTTTCCGCCTTATCAAGGTTGGACTGGTTTTCGCTCTAGCGTGGTACGTGACTCGACAAGTTGAGACGCGCGACCGCCTTTTCTTTGAGGAAAATGAGCAGCGCATCGAGTGGACCGGAAAACTTGAAGGTAATTGGCAAGAGACTGACTGGGTTTTTCATCGCGAGATAGAGACCGCTGCTGGAGAGGACCGCTCTTTCTCTTCGAGCGAACTCCCACACCCGATTGAAATTCGACCCGGCTTCTTCACTTTGCTTAAGGGGATTCGCCTTCCATTTTATTTTCTCGGAATCGGCTCTTGGCTAATCCTGCTGTTAATCGTGACCAAACGTTGGCAACTCCTCTTAGAGGCCGCCGAGGTCCCTCTTTCCTATCGCCGCGCCTTGCGCCTCTGCTTCATTGGTTACTTTTTCAACAATGTCATGCCGGGCCTAACCGGCGGCGATTTGGTGCGAGCCGTCATGGTGGCGAGAGACGCAAAAGAAAAAAGAGCGCGGGCCGCCGTTACAGTTCTGGTTGACCGCCTGGTTGGCCTCATGGGTTTGCTCATCCTCGGAGCGGTCGTTCTAAGTTTTGCTCCACCCCAGTTTGCTGGGGGCGAAGAGACCCTTGCTCGCGTTCGTTGGGCAGTCTTCGCCTTTCTTGCCTGCGGTTTTTTGGGGACTTGGGCCTATCAATCCCCGAGTGTCCGGAAAACTCTCGGACTGGACGCCCTCTTGCGACGCCTGCCCTTTCGGGACCAGTTCCAAAGCCTTGACGAGGCCGTCACCATTTACAACACCCGACGTGGAACTTTATTCTTAACACTTCTACTGTCCATTGCCTTGCAAGTATTTGGCGTTTTGGCGTTTTACTCGATGGGTATCGCTTTGGGCTCTACCCTTTCAGCACTAGACAATTTTGCGGTCTTCCCCATTGTGCAAACGATTTCATCTGTCCCTGTCGCCCCTGCTGGCTGGGGAATTGGTGAGACCCTTTATGGTCGTTTCTTTTCTGGTCTTGGCTCCACATTTACTCTTGGCGTCGCCGTCTCCATTCTCTTTCGTTTGACCACTCAGGTGGGCTTTGGCTTGCTTGGTGGACTCGCATGGCTCAGTTCTCGTTCCTCGAATCAACAAAACTCCTGACATGACACTTACCGTTGTTGGCTCCATTGGCATTGACACCGTAGAAACTCCTTTTGGAAAAGCTGAAGATGTTCCTGGAGGAAGCGCGCTTTACTTTTCTTTAGCCGCTTCTCATTTCACAAAAGTTCAGGTCGCCGCAAACTTGGGGACTGACTTTCCGGAACAGGCGTGGGACCCTGTTCGTAAACGCGGCGCAGATTTGAGTGGCTTGCGTGTTTTCGAAGACCAAAACACCTTTCGCTGGTCAGGCTCCTACGCCGGAAATATGAATGAAGCCGAAACGCTCTTAACGGAGTTGAATGTTCTTGCCGAGCCTCCGGTTGTGCCCGAGGCGTATCAAGGATCCGCTTTTGCTTTTCTAGCCAATATGGGAACAGATGTTCAGTTGCGCATGCTCGAAGAGTTGAAGGCTGATTTGGTTTTCGCAGACACCATGAACCTTTGGATTGAGACCCAGAGAGAGAACTTGGATGAGTTATTGACCAAGATTGACGGATTCATCTTGAATGACGCCGAAGCCCGGATGCTTACTGGAGAGACCAACCTGATTCGAGCCGGTGGCGCTCTCCTGGAGATGGGACCGAAAGTGGTGGTTCTGAAAAAGGGAGAACATGGTGCCTTCTTGTTTACAAACGATTTTCACTTCGCGCTCCCGTCCTATCCGACTGCTCGGGTGGTGGACCCCACCGGGGCAGGGGACTCTTTTGCGGGTGGTTTTTTGGGTTCCCTTGCGGAGATGGGGGACCTGACTCCGGAGAACCTCCGGCGGGCGATGGCCTACGGCACCGTGGCTGCCTCGATGACCGTAGAGGAATTTTCCACAAAAGGGCTCTCAAATTGCGATCGAGGAGCCCTAGACAACCGCTTCGAGGAGCTCTGTAATTTTGTACGAATCTAGGATGTTGCTAAAAAGTTTGTGCGGAAATTGGAAAAAATCGTCCACTTTCTTGCTGGTTTCCTTGAATCCGCCTCTTCCATTTATATACTGAAACCCAAACAAAACCCGAACAGGAGTTCACCCTTGACCACTTCAAAGAAAAAAGCGACCAAAACAAAATCAGGCGACCGCGAGAAGGCCCTTCAGGCTGCCCTTGAGGCCATCGAAAAGAACCACGGAGAAGGCGCCGTGATTCAGATGGATGAAGGCTACCTCACCCAAGTGGAAGGCATCTCCAGTGGCTCGCTCACACTGGATCACGCTTTGGGCGGCAAAGGCCTTCCCCGTGGCAGGATTATCGAGCTCTATGGCCCCGAGGGAAGCGGCAAGTCCACCCTGGCCCTGTCCGTGATTGCTCAAGTCCATCAAGAAGGCGGCGTTGCGGCCTACATCGATGCTGAGCACGCTTTCGACCCGGAATACGCGAAGAACCTTGGCGTGCAACTAGACGGCATGCGCTTCCATCTCTCCCAACCTTCCTACGGGGAAGAGGGCTTGGATATTTGCGAGCGCTTTGTAAAGTCCGGCGCGGTCGATGTCGTCATTATCGATTCTGTTGCCGCCTTAGTACCAAAGGCCGAAATTGATGGGGAAATCGGCGACACCTTTGTTGGTGTCCAAGCACGCATGATGTCCCAGGCCTTGCGCCGATTGACCGTTTCAATTGGCAAAACCCAGTGCGTCGTTGTTTTCATTAACCAATTGCGCGAAAAAATTGGGGTCATGTTTGGAAACCCAGAAACAACTCCTGGTGGCCGAGCTCTGAAGTTCTACTCCTCCGTGCGAATTGACGTTCGTCGAATTGGTGCCATTAAGCAAGGGGACGAGATTCTCGGAAACCGCACAAAAGGGACCGTGGTGAAGAACAAAGTGGCGCCTCCATTCCGCCGTTCTGAGTTTGACATTATTTACGGTCAAGGTATCAGCATTGAAGGGGACATCATTGACCTGGGCATGCAGTACGGTTTAATTAAGAAAGCAGGCGCTTGGTTCTCCTGCATTCATCCCGAGAAGGGGGAAATCAAACTAGGTCAAGGCAAAGAGTCTGTCCGTCAAATCCTCAAGGACAACCCAGACCTCCGAAATGAGCTGCGGGATTTAATTAACCTGGCCATGAATCCCGAAAAAGTTCCAGCAAAGGCTCCCGAGCCGAAAGCTAAGACGGTGGATGCCACTAAGGAGGCTCAAAAGGCCTAACTCCGAAGCCTTTGATATGAGGGTCGCGCATTTAGAATGCGGACCGGAACGGCCTTCCGTATCCTTCGATGCGGAAGGTCGCTCAACATGAATCATGAGTTCTCCGCGCACGGTCGCCGACATTCGAGAAGCCTTTCTGAGCTTTTTTGAGGGCCTGGAGCACGCTCGTCTCCCCTCGGATTCCCTAATACCTTCCAACGACCCAACCCTCCTTTTTACGGGAGCGGGAATGAACCAATTTAAGGAGGAGTTCATGGGGCGTGGGAGAACCCAACTGCAACGGGTAACGACTTCTCAAAAGTGCCTACGGGTTCCGGACCTTGAAAATGTGGGTGTCACCCCTAGGCACCACACTTTCTTCGAAATGCTAGGCAACTTTTCCTTTGGAGATTACTTCAAAGCTGAAACAATCCCTTGGGAGTGGCAATTCTTCACTGAGATTCTCGGTCTTGACCCGGAGCGATTCGTTGTTTCGGTTTATACCGAAGATGACGAAGCTTTTGAAATTTGGCGGGAAACCGTCGGCTTAAAAAAGGATCGGATTTATCGCTTTGGAGAAAAGGAAAACTTTTGGCCAGCAAGCGCACCCTCCAAAGGGCCAAACGGCCCTTGCGGCCCTTGCAGTGAAATCTATTGGGACCAAAACCCGAACGAAGCTCTTCCCACTCCGCAGGGATTGGAAGACTTGCCGGGCCGTTTCATTGAGGTTGGAAACTTTGTGTTCACTCAATTTGACCGACAGGAAGATGGCTCCTTGCCGCCTCTGCCGCAAAAAAATATTGACGTGGGTTTGGGCTTAGAGCGTATTGCAGCTGTCATTCAGGATGCTCCAAACAATTTTGAGACAGACATCTTTGCGCCAACCTTAGAAGCTCTTCAAAGCTTGAGTGGAAAGACATATGGCAAAGAACAAGACGACGACATTCGAATGCGCCGCATTGCCGACCATTGCCGTGCAATTTTCTTTTGCATTGCCGATGGTGCTGCACCTGGGCGTGAGGGTAGGGGATATGTAGTCCGCAAGATTCTTCGTCGCGCTGTCCGCGATGGCATTGGACTTGGACTCGGCGATACTTTCCTTCCTCAACTCTTGCCTGCCGTTCAAACCACAATGGGTGACTTTTACCCCGAGCTTCTGGAGCAACAGGCCACGATTGAAGCCCTCTCCCAAGCCGAAGAAGAACGCTTCCGCGATGTTTACGAAAAGGGAATCGCACGACTTGAGAGCGGGATTGCTGCGGCCCAGGATGCGGGTCAAGACACGTTTAAGGGCGAAGATGCCTTTGAACTCCATGACACCTATGGGTTCCCTGCTGACATCACGGAAGTTGTCGTTCGGGAAAGTGGTCTTGAATTCGACCAGGCTGGCTTCGATGCCGCCATGGGAGAACAAAGGACTCGCGCGCGTTCTGGTTCTGAAATTCAGGCCGAAGTTTTTGCGGAGTCTCTTGAGTCCCAGCTTCAAACGGCTTCTGTGCTTCCGACGCAGTTCGTTGGATACGCTCAAACCCAATCCGCAACCTCTGTTTTAGGTTTCGTTTCTAATTCTAAATTCGCCGAGACGTTGGATTCCAAACAGCAAGGAGCTGTCCTTCTTGAGAAGTCACCTTTTTACGCCGAAGGTGGGGGTCAGGTTGGTGACTCGGGTCATCTCCTAGACGAGGAGGGCACGCAAGTTTTTGAAGTGCACTCCACCACGAAGGCGGGCGATTATTTCCTTCACTCCGGCTGTGCTCTTGCTTCTCTCTCCAAGGGCGCATCCATCCAAGCAGTCGTCAATGCCGAATCCCGACAGGCAACGGAACGACATCACACCGCGACTCACCTCCTCCACGCTGCCTTGAGAAATGTTCTTGGTACTTCGGTGAATCAGGCTGGGTCTTATGTCGCCCCTGACCGTTTCCGCTTTGATTACACACATCCCCAAGCAGCTTCAGGAAAAGACCTCCTAAAGGTTGAGCGTATGGTGACGCAGGAAATCATGAAAGCGACTCCGGTTGATTCAAAAATTTCCTCTTTAAAAGATGCCAAGAAGGCTGGTGTTACAGCACTCTTCGGTGAAAAATATGGTGATGAGGTTCGGGTTGTTGATATCGCAGGATTCTCCGCAGAGCTTTGCGGAGGAACTCATGTCCAAAACACCGGCCAAATCGGTGCCTTCCGCATTAACTCCGACCGCTCGCTTGCTGCTGGCGTACGACGCATTGAAGGTGTCGCTGGCTGGGAGGCCATCGCCCAATCCCAATCTGACCGAGATTCTCTTCAGGCTTTGTCGACAACATTAAAAACTTCTCCCGACCAATTAGTAGACAGAATCGAATCTTTGCGGAGTCAGCTTAAGGAGGCGAAGCAAGTCTCCACCTCTTCAGGCCCGGATCCTTCCGCCCTTGCCGAGGAGCTCCTCGCCCAAACTGAGGGTAGCTTGTCTTGGGCCCACTTTTCCGAACTCGACGCCCAAGCCCTCCTTTCTCTCTCTGACGGGCTTCAGGAGCAAAAAAAGCTCCCTCCCGTGGTGCTTCTCCTCGGAGGGGATGGCGCCCAGTTGCCCTTTATTTTCCTCGCAAACAAGGATTCTGGCCACCACGCCGGCCGATTAGCCAAGCAATTTGGGACTTTTGTAGCGGGTGGTGGAGGGGGTAGGCCCGATTTTGCGCAAGGAAAGGGCTCGAAATCCTCGGGAATTGAGGCTGGAATCCAGGCAATTCAGGAGACCCTCGGTTCTCCCGCTTGACCCGGAGCGAAAAAATTGGAAAATGAGGGGCCGTCGTAGTCACCCCGACCCTTCGAGGCGCAGCTCGTCATGGCAAATCCAAAACGCAAACACTCCCATGCCCGCTCCCGCAAAGTGAGAGCTGGTGTCCGCAAACCAAACCACTCTCTGCGCGAATGCTCACGGTGTGGTAGCCCTGGTCGTCCTCACGCCGTGTGCGACAACTGTGGCCACTATGCTGGCCGTGAGGTCATCTCCAAAGACGAGTTTTAAACCGACGTGCGAATAGCCGTCGATGTTCTCGGCGGGGATTATGCCCCTGATGAGGTTCTACGTGGTGTTGCCACTGCGTTAAGGGATGACTTTACACCTGAAGAACTTCTGCTTGTTGGCCCCGAAGAAGAAATCCAATCTCGACTCAAGGCTGAGGGTGTTGCTGTTCCAAACATTCTGCACACCACGGAAGTCATCGGTTCTCACGAGAAGCCAGTAGAGGCTCTTCGAAAGAAACGGAACTCTTCGATTTCCCTTTGCGTGGGCGCAGTCAAAGAAGGTGCAGCGGGAGGACTTATCTCCTTTGGGAATACTGGCGCGGCCGTGGCGGCTTCTAGTATCGGCCTCGGCATGCTCCCTGGAATTCGCAGGCCAGGCATTGCAGTTGTTTTCGAGTGGGCTTCTGGCAAGGTCGTTCTTCTCGATGCTGGCGCAAACCCTGAGCCTAAGTCCAGTCACCTTTTCCATTACGGAGTCATGGGAACGGCATATTGCCGCGACATGTTTGGAATGGAATCGCCGCGCATTGGTTTGCTGAATATTGGGGGAGAAGCTGGTAAAGGTCACAGCACTGTGCGCGAAGCCCACGACCTGCTCGAGTCTTCTTCTTTGAATTTCGTCGGCAATCTTGAAGGCCAGGACCTCTTCAAGGGGAGCACTGAAGTTCTGGTGACGGATGGCTTTGTTGGAAACATGCTTCTCAAGGTGGTAGAAGGATTCATGGAATACCTTCTGCACGGAATGGCTGATGCCGTTTCGGACTCCGATTCTTCGAATTCCATGCTGGCGACCTTCAAGCAGCTTGTTGGAGCCACTGACTTTGCTGAGGTGGGTGGAGCCACCCTTTTAGGAGTTAACGGTGTTGTCCTCATTGGCCATGGCCGTTCAAAAGCCTCGGCCGTAGCTCCAGCGCTCAGGAATGTGCGCAAGGACCTTCGAACTGGTGTCAATGCCCACATTACTGAAATCTTAAACGCCCAAGAAGGCTCCGCAGCTGAAGCTTAATGCCCATCCCTGTTGGAATTGCCGGATTTGGTCACCACACTCCTGAATGGGTGGTGCCTAACGAGTACTTCACCCGCTTTGTGGAGACCTCGGATGAATGGATTCGTCAGCGAACTGGAATCGTTGAACGGCGATGGATTCGTGAGGACCAAAAGCCTTCGGACCTTTTCTATGAAGCCGGCAAGCAGGCCATTGAACGCTCGAACCTAAAACCCGAGGACATTGACCTCATTATTCTTGGAACCGTTTCGGGTGATTACTTACTCCCAGCAACTGCCTGCATCTTGCAAGATCGACTTGGCTGTTCCAACGCCGCCGCCTTTGATATTTCCGCTGCCTGCCCTGCGTTTCTTTACTCCCTAACCATTGGGAAGCAATTCGTTGCCTCTGGTATGTACAAAAATATCCTGTGCATCGGCGGCGAGGCTCTCTCGCGAATCATTGACATACATGACCGAAACTCCTGCGTACTTTTCGGAGATGGGGCTGGTGCTTGTGTTCTTCAACCGCATGAGGTGTGCGGACAGGGCCTCATTGAGGACCAATTCTTAGGGACCGATGGCGCCGGGTGGCATTACATTCAACGGCCTCGGGGTGGTGCTGCGGAAGGCATGTCCTCAGAGATTCTCGCTGAGGGGACACATCTTGTCCGCTTAAAGGGTCGTGAGGTTTATCGCTTTGCTGTGGACAAAATGGCTGAGATCATGGAGTGGGCGACTCAAGACATTACTCAGGATGAAATCGGCCTTGTTATTCCCCACCAGGTCAATCGAAGGATCTTGGAAACGGCAACGGAAAAACTTGGAATTCCGCCAGAGAAGGTACTCATCAATATTGAGCACTACGGAAACACTTCGGCTGGCTCAATTCCTATCTTGATGTCCGAGGCCGAGGCCGCTGGCCGCTTTGAGAAAGACAAGTATTTAGTTCTGGCTGCCTTTGGCGCCGGCTTGACTTGGGCGGGCGTCCGTATCCTTTGGTAATGAACTTCGGACTCCTCCTCCCCGGGCAGGGAGCGCAAGCTGTCGGCATGGGCGCTGACTTCGCCAAAACCAGCCCCACCGCCCGCAACTTGTTTTCTCAAGCCGACGAGGTTTTAGGTTTTTCTCTCTCCAAGCTCTGCTTTGAGGGTCCCCTTGAGGAGCTCACGAAAACTGATGTGGCACAGCCTGCTATTTATGTCACCTCTCTTTCGGTCTTGGCCGCAATAGAAGAGAGGCATGCTCAAAAAATCCAACCACTTGCTGCCGCTGGACTTTCACTTGGAGAGTACACGGCTCTGTCCGCAGCAGGCGCTCTCACTTTTGAGGACGGTCTTCGTTTGGTGCGGCTTCGCGGCTCTGCAATGCAAGAAGCTGCAGAGGCTCTTCCCTCTGGCATGACATCCGTAATGGGCATGGAACTGGAAAACCTCACGGAACTTTGCTCCAGGGTCTCTGAGGAAACGGGTGCAATCTGCCAAGTGGCTAACCTCAACTCACCTGGGCAGATTGTGGTTTCTGGTCAAAACGAGGCCCTTGATGTATTCGACCTTCAGGCAAAGGAGGCGGGCGCTCGTCGTGCAATGCGATTGAATGTTGCCGGTGCTTTTCATTCCGAAGTCATGCGTCCCGCCTCGGTCAAACTCAATGCCGCCTTGGAGGAAACTGAATTCTCCGTTCCCAATTGTCCTGTTTGGCAAAACGCAACAGGACTGCCCGAAAGCGACCCTACCCTTCTTAAAGAAAACTTAGTGGCACAACTTTGCTCCCCTGTTTTGTGGGAGAACTCTTTTCGCGACATGGCACAAACTCTAGGCCAACAAGCATTCCTTGAGCCAGCTCCAGGAAAGGTTTTGGCTGCCTTGGCTCGAAAAATTAACCGAGAAGCAACCGTTCATTCAGCGGACTCCGCTGAAGCCATCGAAAACTTGTTAGATGTAGTGCAATGACTTCCAATCTTCAGAACATGAACATTTTGGTAACCGGCGCCTCCCGCGGAATTGGTCGCGCAATTGCCGTTACTCTTGCGAAACGAGGTGCCAATATCGCAGGGCTTGCGACCTCACTTGCAAACCTTGAGTCCACTCGCGCTGAAGTCGAGGAAGCCGGCTCTCATTTTCTTGCCCTTGAAGGAGACATCTCCGAATCTGCAACGGCAACCGCCGCCGTTCAGGCCATGACAAAAGAATGGGGGAGTGTGGACGGCCTAGTGGCCAATGCTGGCATTACGCGCGACGGCCTTCTCATGCGCATGTCTGAAGACGATTTTAATCAGGTTATCCAAACCAATCTTGCGGGGAGCTTTCACTTTTTGAAGGCCGTGACTCGCCCAATGATGAAAGCAAAGGCCGGACGCATCATCTTTATTGGCTCCGTCGTGGGAGCAGTTGGAAACCCTGGGCAAGCCAACTACTGTGCGGCCAAGGCCGGTCTTCACGGTCTCGCCCGCTCTGCCGCCCTCGAATTGGGTAGTCGGAACATTACCGTCAACGTCGTGGCTCCTGGCTTCATTCAAACCGACATGACGACAGATTTGCCCCCGGAGGCAAAAGAAGCCATGGTCGCCAACACGGCCCTGAGGCGCCCTGGGACTCCTGAAGATGTCGCAGGAGCCGTTTCCTTCCTTCTTAGCCCCGACGCTGGCTATTTAACCGGTCAGGTCATCCTCGTGGATGGGGGGCTTTCCCTTGGCTGAAGAGAGGCGTACAATCTCCATCCTGCGGCTCTGCCGCACTCCTGTTTCCTGCCCTAGGCAGACACCCCATTAAACCGGACACCACCCCGGAGAACCAAAGTGACTGACGTCAAAGATAAGGTTTACGAGATCATCTGCGAGCACATGGGTGCATCGCGCGAAAAGTTAGCCCCAGAGACTAGCTTCATTAACGACCTCGGAGCAGACAGCCTCGACACCGTCGAGCTAGTAATGGAATTCGAATCTGCCTTCGATATCACCATTCCGGACGAAGACGCCGAGAAGATTCAAACTGTCGGCAGTGCGGTTGATTACATTTCCGGCAAGGTAACTGCCTAAGCTCCGTCTTGTTGGCTGGAGCATTCCGACATGTCGGCTGATTCCTCCCGCGTGGTAATCACCGGGGTCGGGGCCGTTACGCCCTTGGCTCTCGGAGCAGAAGCCACCTTCAAAGGTCTCCTCGCAGGCGAGAGTGGGGTTCGCCCTATCGTCAGTTTTGACCCAGAACTTCAGCAAACTAAAATTGCTGCCGAAGTTTTTGGAACTGTGTTCGACCCGAATGACCATTTTGATACGAAAGCGCAGAAGCGACTTGATCATTTCAGTCAGCTTGGCATTGTTGCTGCCCGAGAAGCTTGGCTAGACGCTGGCATTAAGGAAGGCGATGTGGACCCTCTACGCGGAGGGACCATTCTGGGGTCAGGCATAGGCGGCATCCATACTTGCCTGGATGGCCATGACCTCGTTTACGAATCTGGCCCACGCCGCGTGAGTCCTTTCTATGTTCCTAATCTAATGCCCAACGCCCTTCCTGGAAACGTGGCGATTGAGTTTGGCTTGGAGGGCGCTTGTTTCTTGACTGCATCAGCATGCGCTTCAAGTGGCCACGCCATCGGCCTTGCGCTCCGCGAAATCCGCTCAGGTCGCGCGGACCTCGTCGTGACTGGCGGGGCAGAAGCTGCATTAACACCAGCAACTTTGGCTGGTTTCAGTCGTCTTCGCGCGCTGAGTACGCGCAACGATGAACCCCTGCTTGCATCTCGCCCTTTTGATCGAGACCGTGATGGCTTTGTTTTAGGTGACGGTGCTGCCATCTTGGTGCTCGAATCCTTGGAGCATGCCAAAGCTCGGGGCGCCCGCATTTACTGCGAACTTGCTGGTTTTGGGCAGTCCGATGATGCCGGTCATATCACCGCTCCAGATGCAACCGGAGAGCGCCCCGCGCGCGCCATTAGCTTTGCAATGGAGGACGCTGGCATGACTCCCGAAGATGTGGACTACATCAACGCTCATGGCACGTCCACTCAACTAAACGATCAAATGGAAACGGTAGCAATTAAAACAGCCTTGGGTGAAGAAAACGCGAAACGCGTTGCAATTTCTTCCACCAAGTCAATGGTCGGCCACCTTCTTGGTGCCGCCTCTGCAGTCGAGGCCTTGGTATGCGCCAAGACCTTACACGAAGGTGTTGCCCACGGCACCGCCAACTTGGAGAATCCCGACCGAGAAAATGGTTGCGATCTCGATTACATCCCCGAGGCTACTCGCCAGCAAGAATTCCGAGGAGCTTTGTCTAACTCCTTCGGTTTCGGCGGGCATAATGTCTCTTTGGCCTTCCGTCGCATGGACTAAACCCGCCCGGGCGGTAACCCGGCTCCATCCCCGTGAAACAAAAATTCGCTAAAGCTCTTCATACTTATCGCAAAGACGTCTTCCGGGTCGACCACGACCCTGTTGAGCTGTCTGAACTGACCAAGGAATCTCTTCATATTTCTGAAGAAACCTTGGACAACGCATACCACTACCACTTCCACAAACTTCCTGACGCTTCTCGCACTGAAATCATCAACATGATTAACAACTATACGCTGGAAGCCCTTCTTCCACCGATTATCGAGAAGATCACGACTCGCCAGCTGATTCTTGAAAGGAAACTCGACCTTCTTGTTTCTTTGCTTGAAAACGCTCTCGACAAAATCGGTCCCGAAGACAGCTGATTTTCCCGTGATTTCAAAAGAAATCACAGATGCCCTTCAAAGTAGGGGGCTGGAAGCCGTTTTAGAACCAGCCAAAAAGCTGGGCGAAGATGCTGTTGCTGAATTAGCCAGAGAACTTTCCTCGCTGAACTGGGACGCTTTAGACCGTCAGTTACATGCCCTATCGCTGGTGCCTTCTCCCAAAACAGGTGAGTTGACACCACCGCCCTTGGCTCCACCATCCACAATTCCTTCGGAGGAAACTCAGAAGGCAACCCAGGTCGGATGGGAGGCCTTAAATACTGGACGCGTTGCTCTTTGCACCGTTGCCGGAGGGCAAGCGTCTCGCCTTGGCTTTGATGGGCCAAAGGGTGCCTTCCCTCTTGGTCCCGTGACGGGCACTAGTTTATTTCAAGGAATGGCCGGCCAGGTTGCCTTACTTCGCAAAAGGACAGGCGTGGCGATACCTTGGATTATTCAAACGGGACCTGAGAATCACAAAGACACAATTCAATTCTTCAGTCGCCGCTCTTTCTTTGGGTTAGGGTCCTCCTCAGTTCGCTTTGTTTGCCAAGGGACTTTGCCGGCTCTTTCGCCCGAAGGAAAACTTCTTCTTTCCTCTCCAACGAAACTCTTTCGGAATCCTGATGGTCACGGTGGATTTTATGCTGCTCTTCTGAAAACGGGCACCTTTGATTGGCTTCGCAAGCAAGGTGTTGACACCCTTTTCTATTGCCAAGTTGATAACCCTCTTGTCCGAATGGGGGACCCAGCCTTTTTAGGGCATCATCTTTCTTCAAATGCAAAAATGTCCATTAAGGTTATTGAGAAAACCGACCCTGAGGAAAAGGTTGGGCTTGTTGTCCTTGTCGACCAGGTTCCATCTTGCATTGAATACTCTGACCTTTCGCCGGAGCTTGCAAGAGAAGTCGCCGACGATGGCGGACTAAAATTCCGAGCGGGCAATCTTGCCATCCATGCATTTGATTTGGATTTTGCAGAATCCTGCGCAACTCAACCTTTGGAGTTGCATCTCGCTAGGAAAAAGTTGCTTGCCCTCGATGGGGGCATGGAAGCTTCAGTACGAGACGGGGTGAAGTTTGAAACTTTTGTCTTTGATGCTCTGCCGCGCGCCGGCACCGTAGTCGTTCAAATGTGTGAGCGTGAAGAAGAATTTGCTCCGGTAAAGAACCGAACGGGGCAAGACTCAATTGCGACTTCCCGACAAGCCCTAGATGCACGAAACCGAAAATGGTTGCAGGAGTCCCAACTTCCGAATTTTACTTCCCAGCGAGCCTCCGAAATCCGGGCTGGCATTCTTTTGGATTCCGGAGATCTTGCCGAGCTTGCGCCCTCTCTTTCCTTGGGGTGTGGGAATTCTCTCCTTTTGGAGGATTGACCTCTAAGCCCGGCGGGGAGATGATGCCCCCCCACATTTGCCGGAGTGGCGGAATTGGCAGACGCGATGGATTCAAAATCCATTTCCCTTTTTGGGAGTGGGGGTTCAAGTCCCCCCTCCGGCACCATTTAACTATCTTATTTCCTGCCAATTAGACTTGCATCCGACCTCGTTCGGGCAAGCGAGGCCTGCCTTAAATCGAATTTCCTTGAATTCCTTCCCCCTAATGCCATATGGGATGCCATCATAGGGGCAAGGGGTTAGCCTTCGTTCGGCAAGTGCCCCCCTCACTTTCGCCAACCCACCAACAGGCTTCATTACATGAAAATCCCCCAAATCGCCTTCCTGGCCCTTCTTCCCGCCACTCTTTTTCTTTCCTCTGTTTGGTCGCAGGGAACTGTCTGGATGGTCACGGGAGACTCTAATTACGACTACTTTTCTTGCGACATCAGCTCCCTTGGAGACGTTAACGGCGACGGTCTTGATGAAGTCATTGTTTCTGCTTGGGGCGACGACAACAACAGCCAAGACTGTGGTCTAGTACGCCTTCTCGACGGCGCCACTGGCTCCGCCATCTTTACCTACGATGGCGACTCCCAAGCCGACGAATTTGGGCATGCTGTCACAAAGGTTGGAGACGTCGACGGAGATGGCGTTTCTGACTTCGCAGGTTCAGCCTGGACCGATGACAACGGTGGTGCCGGCTCCGGCATGATTCGAGTTTTCTCTGGAGCCAACGGCTCTCAACTTTACCAGCTTGATGGAAGTGCTGGTGACCACCTCGGCACTTCTCTGGGTTATGTTGGCGACATAAATGGTGATGGTCGCGCCGATATTTTGGCCGGTGCCGCCCAAAAGAATCCTTCCGCAACTGGTCCAAGCTCTTCACCGGGCTACGTAGAAATTTTTTCAGGCGCCACTGGAGCGAGTCTTATTCGCGTGACTGGCTCCGTTGCTAACGACCAATTTGGCCACTCTGTTGCGGGCGGCTCCGACCTTAACGGAGACAACATCCCAGACTTCCTTGTTGGCGTCTTCGGAGACGATGTCACCGCTTTGAACTCCGGTGCAGTGCACGCTTTTTCTGGTGCAACAGGCTCTCTGATTTGGACAGCACGGGGGACTGGCGTCAAGGACCACCTTGGAAATTCCATCGCCGTTGCCGGAGATCTTGACGGAGACAATGTTGACGATGTCCTAGCCGGCGCTTTCGAAGACGACAACAACGGCGCCAATTCTGGTTCGTGCTTCGTCCTTTCTGGCGCGAATGGCTCGGTTATTGCCGTTCTCGACGGCGAAGCGGCTGGAGATGAATTTGGGTTCTCCGTTGCAAGTTACAACGATTTCACAGGAGACCAAATTCCTGAGTTCCTAGTCGGCGCCGACCGCCACGACGGTCAACTTGGCCCAGACACTGGCAAAATATATGTTTTTGATGGTGCCACGCAGACCCTGCTTATGACTGCTGAAGGTGGTCTAACTGGCGACAGGCTTGGCTACGCCTGCGCTGGTGCGGGTGACATGGATGGTGACGGCCTCCCTGAATTTCTTGGGGGCGCTTATCAGTACGGCGCAAATGGTTCGAGTAATGGGCGCGGTTACCTAACGGTTTACGACACTGTCGGAACCCCTCCGCCTCCGCCTCCGACCTGGCCTAACTTGCCATCCACTTTTCTTTCTATAGCAGGTGGCTACCTTGAAGATTTTGAAACTCTTGCTGGTTCCGTTCCTTCCCATATGTCCACCAACGCCTTGGACATGTACTTCCGCTTTGCCGACGCCGACGCTTGGGCCAATATTGGTCAACTCGGACTACCCTTGAGTGCCCAGTCTGGAACCTACGCTCTTGAACTTGGTGGCATTCCTGCGGGCATGTCTGGCCACCACGAAGTGGCCAACTCCCTAATTGTCGGGATTGATGGCACGGGCTCCTCACACCTCGTTTTAGATTACTGGGCAATCAATCATGGGGACGAGAACCATAATGACGATGGAATTTTCCTTAGCTCGGATGGCACTAACTGGGAACCCGTCCAGGTTTATTGGGGCCATATCCCTGCTACATCCGTATGGACACAAGTCACCGACTTAGACCTCACCACCACTACAGTAGATACTTCGCAGCCGTTCTATCTTCTCTTCGGGCAGGCTGACAATTATGAGTTCGCAAACGGCGATGGGATTGGAATCGATGATTTCAATCTCAGAGAATGGACACCTCCAGCTCCAACCCTTACGGTGACCCCATTACCTCCAGTTGCAGGTCAATCTGCGACGATTAACATTGAGAACAATAACCCAGGGGACCGAATTTACCTTGGCTACTCTTTTGCAGGCGGTGGTCCGACTTCAACCCCCTTTGGCGACCTCTACCTCAGCAAACCTTTCACCCAGTTCCCGGTCCTATACGCAAATGCGGCTGGAGATGCGGGCTTGACTGCAAATGTCCCTCCCGCAGTTCGAGGAGTGAGCGTTTGGTTGCACAGCCTCAATGTCACTCAGGTCATTTGGACAAACCCCGTGTCGACAACCTTCTTGTAAGGCCTTTCTTCGAAATTGCCTTTTGGGGCCTCTTGCCAAGGAAGAGGCCCTTTTTTTCGTCTAAAACCCCTAAAAGGTAGGATTTATCCTCAAATTTTCTGCATTTTGAAGGATTTCGTGGCATCATAGGGATGCCGAAAGCCACAGAGTGCCTTTCGCTCATCTCCTTTTCCCCCTAGCCCCCTCGAATTGCTGTGAACCGATTCCGCGTCCTCCTTCCGTTCCTCGCTTTTTCCGTCCTTCTTTTCCTCCCTGTTGCCGCAGTTGCCCAAGGCACAATCTGGACTGCAACCGGCCCATCGATTTACGATGAACTTGGTCGAGATGTCGATTCAATTGGCGACCTGAACGGCGATGGCGCTTCTGAAATCGTTGCTGGTGCCCCCTATGCGGCGGCCAATGGACAAGATTGTGGCCAAACATGTGTTTACGATGGCGCCTCTGGCTCTGTCCTTTTTCAAATTGACGGGGATGACGCCCAAGACGAATGGGGGATGAGAGTTGCCGGTGTTGGCGATGTCAATGGCGACAATGTTCCGGACTTTGCTTCTGCAGCACCCTCCGACGAAATCGGAGGCGCCGCCTCTGGTACCGTTCGTGTTTACTCTGGTGCCACCGGTGCTGTCATGTATGAATTCGTCGGTGTGGCCAGCGATCGCCTTGGGTCAAACCTTGGCTACCTCGGCGACGTGAACGCTGACGGCTTTGACGATATTTTAGTCAGCGCCACACAAAAGACTGGCGGTGCTTCTACCAATCCCGGCTATGTCACGGTGTTCTCTGGTGCTACAGGAGCTGTCCTCTACACCGTTGCAGGAGCCTTAGCAAATGATCAATTTGGTAATGCCGTAAATGGTGGGGGCGACCTTGACGCTGATGGTGTTGGTGACTTTGTTGTCGGCGTATACGGCGATGACACGAACGGACTGAACACAGGCGCCGTTCACACCTATTCCGGAGCAACAGGCACTGTCATTTGGTCAGCGTTCGGCGACAACGACCGGGATCATCTTGGGAGCGAAGTTGCAATCATTGGCGACCTAAACAATGACGGCGCAAATGAAGTGATTGCGGCTGCAATCGAAGATGACAACGTTGCCACGAATGGCGGTTCCGTTCGCATTTTTGACGGCGCAACTGGAGTTGCTCTTCATACCCTTGATGGCCAGAATGCTAATGACGCACTCGGCCATTCCGTGGCTCGCTTTTCAGATGTCACGGGTGACGGTATCGAAGAATTCCTGGTTGGTGTCTATGGCTTGGACGGTACCGTTGGAACCGATTCTGGCCAACTCCTGGTCGTCAACGGTGCCAACTTCTCGATTCTTCAAGCCATTGAAGGAACGGGTGTTGATGACCGCCTTGGAACCTCTTGCGCAGGTGCGGGAGACTTGAACGGCGACGGGATTGCCGATTACGTAAGCGGCGCTCGCCAACGAGGCGGTGGAGCAATGGGGAACGGACAGGGCTACGTTCGGGCCTATGATTCCGCTGGAACCCCGCCACCTCCGCCCACTCGTTGGCCAAACTTGCCAGCGACCTTTGTCTCTCCAGGCCCTAATGGCTACACGGAAGATTTTGAAGGCTTGGCCGGTACGGTCCCCAGCCACATGGCTGTGAACGAACTCGAAGCGTTTGGTCGTGGTGCGGACCCAGAGGCCTGGTGCAACATTGGTCAAAATGGCGCTTGTACTTCTGCTAATTCAGGATCCTTTGCCCTGGAAATGGGTGGCCACCCGGTTATGAGTAGTTACCACGATGTCGCAAATGGTTTGGTCATCGGCATTGACGGCACAGGCTCTACTGCCTTAGTCCTCGATTACTGGGCAATCAACTACGGTGAAGAAAGCCATGCTGACGATGGCATTTGGCTCAGTAGTGATGGCCTCAATTGGGAATCTGTTGTCTACCGCTGGGCACATGTCCCCAATACTGGCGTTTGGACTCAGTTCACTGACCTGGACCTAACAACAACTTCTGTGAACACCTCCGCCCCGTTCTACTTGCTGTTTTCACAAGCAGACAACTATGAATACGGGACTGTAGACGGCCTTGGAATTGATGATTTCACTGTCCGCCAAGCTGGTTCTGGCCCTCCGAAGTTAGTTGTTTCCCCCATGCCTCCCGTTGCGGGCCAGCAGGTCCAACTGGAAGTTCAAAACAATAATCCTGGCGATATTGTGATTATTGCTTGGTCCTTCGTTGGTGGTGGTCCTTTCAGTACTCCTTGGGGTATTGCCGGATTGTCTCCACCTGTTGGGCAGTTCCCAGCAGCCGCAGCTAACGGACAAGGTGTACTTACAAGACAACCTACTGTTCCACCCGGGTTTGGTGGAATCCAGATATGGATGCAAGCCTTGAACTTTACCCAAGTCGTATTCACGAATAACTTGACCTGGGTTTTCAATTAAGATTTAGGTTTCCCAAACTCTGACCTCCCCTTTCTTCTTGGATGGGGAGGCCTTTCCATTTGTATTGAGCCTGCCCCAACGGCTATCCTGAACCTGTGTCATCAGATCCCTCCAGCTTTGCTCATATCCTTGCCAGAGAACTCTTAACTCTAAGTTTTCGTGCCACTCTTCATCGGCTCCGCGGAGTCCGAAGTCTTTTGAGTGGCTGGGCCATGCTCGGCCCCGGCTCCACCGAAGAAAAAACCCTCAACCTCCGCCTCAAAGAGGATAAAACTCTCCTTGCTCGCCTCGATTGGATTCATTCCTTTCAGAATACCTTCCTGGATCCCGCCCTCCTCCTTTCAGGCGAGGCGCCTGCGGTCTTACTTGCAGCCCGCTTGGGGCTTGGGACCCCTGAAGAAGCCTATAAAACTCTCCCTTCTTATTCTGAACCTGGAATTGCCCTTGGAATTGCTTTCACCCTTCAAGCGCTCGCTCGAACGGCGTCAGACCCGAATCTAAAACCACGGATTCATATTCAAATCAAGAACGGGCAAACTCACTTTCAGCTACCAGAGGAATGGGGCGGCCAAGAACTACCCGTCTTTGAACTATGGAGACTACCCCAGGGAACTCTATTCGATTCCAATGTTCTAACAATTCCATCTGGGTGGCTGGAACCGCAGACGCCTGAACTTAGTGAGTTGCATCAGAGCTAGCTTCCTCAGAATTAGCCCTAGGTTGTTTTGTCATGAGTAGCTTGGGGTGAAACTCAGGCAAGATTTCTCCAAAATGGTGGAGGGCCGTGAGGGCGACATTAGCTTTAGGAGTTTGCTCCCAGTCTCTTTCTTTGGGGAGGAGGCCAAACCAAGTCAGCAACGGTATCCAGACAAGTAAAACCAATAAGCCGGTAATTGACCCAAAAAAGCCTCCCGCAATTCTAGATGGTGTTCCAGGTGCAATGGATTCCCACCAAGAAAAAACCCAGCGTCGCAATAGGTAAAAGCCCGGGAGGGCAAGTAGACACAAACCCCATTCTGCGCGGAGGGCCGGGATTTCGGAATCAAGCCCCATGAAGAAATGGGCCAAAATAGGGCGAAGAAATGCGCCCACAAGGATTGCACCAGCCCAAACGAGAAATCGGCTAAACTGGTGCCAAAATCCCCGGGCAATCCCCGCGCACAATCCAAATGCGACGCAAGCCGCAGCAACCCAATCAAGGGGGTGGATGAGACCACTTTCCATAGGTCCTTTATCCCTCTTACCCGCCTCTCATGCAAGACTCTTCTTCATCACAGAACCCGATCCAGCTCTTCCAGGAACTGATTCAGAAGCTGGACGAGGACGATGTTCTGAAAAAGGAGCAGGAGGATGCTTGGTCCCAGTTTGCTCCTTGCGAAAACCATCCGGGGTCGCTCTTCAGGTTTCTAGAGTGGTTCCTTTTGGAACGAGATTCGGAATCATTGGGGTCGAGCCCAATTGCAGCCTGGGCGCCAGACTCGGGGGACAGGAACTGCCCGTGGAAACATCTTCAGGGATGCTCATTTAGTTTTTACACAGTCGAAGAGGGGGGTAGCCCTGGTCTTTCAAAATGCACAGACTTGTGGAGCGACCAAACCTACTCTTGCTTATTGCCGCAATCTCTTTCCCATGGCGATCTAATCCTCATGGGGCGGTTTGTGCATTCCGGGGAGTCGAACTCATTCATTCCGCTCCCAGGCATGCTTGGTTTTCCAGAGTCTCCTACGACTACCGCCTTATTAAACGACCTCAGGAAGCAGAAGAGTGTGAGTCCCACTTCTCGATTGTCCCAATGTGAATGCGAAAAGTTGCTCCCCGGCATTGACCCTGCACCCTCAATCCAGAATCCGGAGCAAAAACTACAGGCTCTCTTTGAAGCTCACGAGGAGTGGACTTGGAAACGAGCAGCAAACATTCTTGAGGAGCAAGGTTCGCAAGCTTTACTCGACGCCGTTGCCTTTGAAACAGGGATTGATTTAGCTTTACTCCGCTCCTTGCTCTTGGCCATGGAACTTGAACATCCTAGTGCACCACAAGGAAATCTCAGTGAGTCTTCGCCATTGAACACGGAACAATTGGGGGCAGCCCTTACAAATTTTGAAGCGAAAAGAGAAGCCGGGGAACCCTTGGAATTGATTTTCGACCAACTAGAGGAAGACCTTGGCATTCAAGCGCCAAACAATGGGCCCCAAGAGCCCATTGGACCTGCTGCCGGGTGTGGCTTAGGGCAGTGGATTGATTTTTACGAGTGGGAGATGAGAGGCACGAACCAAGAGGATTCCCTGAACAAGGAGCACCTCGCTCTATTTTCTGAATGGGCCGAAAACCAGAAAGGGCGCCCAATGGATGCGCAAGAAATCTCACCAGCTGAAATCCTTCCTTTCTTATGCAGCGAGGATGTCCCTATTCCTTCCCAAGAGAGGATGGAGTCGATTCTTCCTTTTTTGACCTGGTGTCAAACGGAACAGGGGGCGGGTTTGGAACAATTCCTTCACGATCTTCGCGGGCCATTAGGTGAAAGGATTTTGTCCCTCGCCAAGCTGAATGAAGTCTTGGCTGGCCCGAATCCAACAGCGACGAGTCAACTCGAGACGGTGGAGCCACTTCAAGTGATGGACGAGTCCAAGGAACTTGCGCCTGTCCACGGATGCCCTACTGAGTGGTCCTCTTCCCTCAAGCCTGGCGACTGGCTCCGAGGGAATTGGCAAGACGGAATTTTCCAACTCTCGAAAGTGGTCCCGAAAGAGGCAATTCCTGTATCCTCAGAAGCTGACGCCGAAACCTAGTTCGGAACAACTTGACTGATCCCACCACCCCCGGACGCCACCTCGGCGATTTCGAACTCATCCGCGAGTTGGGAAGTGGGGGAATGGGGACGGTTTGGGAGGCGGTGCAGACATCGCTCGGTCGTCGAGTTGCGCTAAAGATTCTTGCACCCCATATTTCGATGTCGCCGACATCGCTTCAGCGCTTTCAGCGCGAAGCCGAGGCGGGTGCACGCCTCACGCATCCAAACATCGTGGCGGTCCACTCCGTGGGAGAGGCCGGTGGCACTCACTT
>PVBE011303689.1_pt1 | contig 25686 bp, 21 predicted proteins | sample 1631181 | NCBI WGS metagenome assembly PVBE01 (sample SAMN08397723, study PRJNA350692) | Marine metagenome, whole genome shotgun sequencing project. | isolation source: water | place: Pacific Ocean | collected 2012-04 | reverse complement strand
CCTCGAAGGAATCTACTTTGCAAACGTCTATGAAAGTAAACTTATCGAAATTCAAAAATTGCTTCCCGAATCCCGATGGGCATAGCTCTATTTTCTTTCAACTCTAATGGGCCAAAAATAACTTTCAAATAAAAATTATGCTAAATATAGATTTTTTTTAAATAAAACAATCGCGTTAATTTATCTTTTAAAAAAACAACCACATCTTTATAATAATTACATTATATTATTAACAATAAAAGGAAAGATTATGTTATCAGCTACTTCACGTTTACAAGAACTAATGGAGTTACCAGGCACAAAGCTAGAGCCATTTGCTGAAGGAACTTATGCAATTGTACATAAAGCTCCTCCAGAAGGTAATACATCAGCACTAGCAATAAAAGTTATGAAATGGGCTAAAATACGAGAAGCACTCCAAAAGGGCAACGATCCAAGCTATGGGGAACGTTATGCTTTTTCTTTACCTCCACACCCTAACATTCTACATCTTTTAGAATTACGACTTCTAACTCGAAACCCTCAAACGCAGCATTACATTCAGGATCCTTCTCAATTCCCTGAAGGCCCATCTTGGATAACAGCTACTTTGGCCCCTCTCGCCCCTAATGGAGATCTATATACACTATTAACATCAGGAGAACAGTCTTCATTTACTCCCATTCAAATTGCAACCCTAGCCGCCCAAATATTTAGAGGTATAGCATACATTCATAAAAACCAAATTGTTCATCGAGATATAAAACCAGAAAATATTCTTTTAGATGAAAAAGAGACCCCTCAACTTTGTGATTTTGGATTTGCACGTACCTTTGATGAAGATCATGAGCAGGGTATTGCATCAGGCTCCCCTGAATATGTTGCGCCTGAAATCTGGCAAAGAATGGACGATAAAAAAGAAGGAAAGGAATGGAACCGCCTTGATGGGAATCCTGATCTTTGGGCTGCAGGAATCGTTGCCTGCATAATATCTACAGGTAATTTGCCTTTTCTCAGACCTGCTGAACCTGATCCGATTACAAGAAGAACCCCTGTATGTCTCTTGAAAGATAGGGTTTTAGCCTTCTCTAAAACAGGAAAACCCATTACAGAAGAACGAGCAGATCTTTTTCAGAAACCTTTGGCAAAAAAGAAACAATTAGAAAGAGAAAAGACTGAAGGCGCAGATGCTACAGCTGAATTAAATTGCTTCTTAACAGCTCAAGCAATAACTGCCTTAGATCAATTACTTACGCATATGGATACGAGATCAACAAAAGCAATAAGAGCTATAGATGCTAAATTAGTAGAAAAGGCAATTTTGCCTCCTGATCAAAAATAGCTTCACAAAAAAGGCTGCTTTTTCTTACAATCTCCGATTAAAATTTATTTTTAACAATTAGCCTCCTCTCAAGAAAATGAAAAATTCGCACAATCTACCGTGTTGGATTTTTCATTCTTTTGAGCATGTCGGCTTTACTTTAAGTTTTAATTTTTAAAAAAAGGAAAAAGCTATGGCTTATCACATAACTGCTCCTAGATCCCCTGCTTTAACACATCAAGATGCACTTCCTATCGAAGCGTCTTTTTCCCAAGATAAACCACCGGTTTTACCACAACTTTCAAAGCTACAAGAAATCATCTCTTCCGGTAGGATCGGACAAGAAATAGGTAAAGGTTCTTTTGCAACGATCCATGTAGTAGACCACGAGCCTTCATTGGTTGTAAAAATTGCCAAAAGTGGTTCCGATGGTGATTTCCATGAATCTGTATTTCCTGTTATAATCGATGGAGATCCCCAAGGAGATGCTCTAGCTCTTGGCCTTAAACATCCTTATATTCTAGAACATCTTGAAATGAGTATAGCCAAAACAAACCCTGATGGCTCTCAACAGGAGCGTTATATTCAAACTATTCCAGAATTTTGCAGAAAACCTATAACAGCTATGGATTTCAGGGCAGAAGACGAAGAAAAGTGGTTCGTTCGAGCTATTTTACTTCCTAAAGCCCCCGGAGATTTAGATCAATTTATAAAAGACTCCTCTTCACCAAAAACCATTGAAACCATAGCACAAATTATTGCAGGCATTGGCTTGGGGGTCGATTACTTACACTCTCTTGAAATTACTCACCGAGATCTCAAGCCTGAAAATATTCTTTTAGATGAAAAAGGGCAGCCTAAAATTTGTGATTTTGGCCTTGCAAGATCATTTTATAGTGATTCAGATATAGCGGGATCTCCGCAATGTTTATCCCCTGAAATGGTAGAAAGACTGAGAGGCACAGATCTGAGACTTCATTTGGGAAGTGTAGATTTCTACGGTTTGGGTGCTGTACTTTTCTTTTCGATATTTAAAAGATACCCTTTTCCACTTAGTGCTCACACAACAGAAGCAAAGCATAAAGTATTTAGGCAAGTGATCCGCTTTACTGATTCACAACTAGAAGCATTAAAAGGACAAAAACCTATACCGGAAATGTTGCATCCAGAATTCCCTATATCTTCTGCATTTTTGCAAAAGCCTCAAACCCCAGAAGAAGAAGAACTAAGTAATCTCATGAAAAATGCTATTAATGGATTGATACGACATCAAGATCTTAGAGAAGGTGGTAAAAAAGCAATAAAAAATATACAAGAACACGCTTCGAGCACGGCGGCCCAGAAGTTTTTCTAAAGAATTACGTTACCCCAATGGCTCTTTTGATGTAACTTCGGTTCGCATAAATATAATCAATAGCTGAAATTACAGTATAAATAGCTACTATTAATACAGAAGTAATACTTGCCTGCTGTAAGGCTTGAATAGAAATATACCCATGCTCATACGGAACCATTAAAAATAAAATTATAAAAGCAACCGTTGCTTGTAAAATAGCTTTAACTTTCCCACTGGGCCTTGCAGCTAATGTAAACCCTTTGAGAGCACAAAGAGTCCGCAATGTACTGATAAATAAATCTCGGTACATAAACACAAAAACTAATAAAAGAGGTAGGCTCACACTCCCTTGAGTAAAGGTAAATAAAACTGTAATCCGCATAATACTATCTGCCATGGGATCTAATACTTTGCCAAGATCAGTCACCTGATTTTTTTTACGAGCAATAAATCCATCAAATAAATCGGTAAACTCGCAAATTGCTAAAATGAACATCAAAGCAAAAGGTAAAAGTTTTGCTGAAATCCCAAACCAGTGATGTTCAAAGTAAAGAAGAGGAAAAAGAGGGATGATTAAGATGCGAAAAAGGGTAAAATAATGGGCTATACTCATTAAGGGCCTCCATAGATTGACAAGGGCGTCTTTTTTTGAAGGGCCAGTTGCCCGCAGGCAGCTGCTATATCTTTTCCTTTTGTGTAGCGCCATGTAGTAGGAATTCCCCTGTCCTGAAGAGTAGAGCGGAATTGTTCAATTTTTTCCTTCGGAGGCCTTGCTAACTTAAGACCATCAACAGGGTTATAAGGGATCAAATTAACACTACAATGTTTGCCTTTAAGAAGCTGAGATAATTCTTCTGCATGGGCTACCTCTGCATTAATACCATCAATCAAAGTATATTCAAAAGTAAGGTCTCTTTTTGTCTTTCTAAAATAAGCTTGCATTGCACTCAGTATTTCACCTAAAGGATAACGCCTAGCATAAGGGATGATTTTTTTTCGTACATGCTGATTGGGTGCATGTAAAGAAAGAACAAGGTTAATTTTTAAATCTTCTTTTATTAATTGATAAATCTTGTCAACAACACCTACAGTAGAGATTGTAATCCTTCTTTGAGAGATGCCAAAAGTATCAGGTGAACATAAAAGTTTAATAGAATCAACAACAGCTTCGTAATTTTCTAAAGGCTCTCCCATTCCCATAAATACGATATGGCTAAGTCTTTCCCCTATATTTTGCAAATATTGATCGACTAAAAGCGCTTGTTCTACAATTTCAGAAATAGAAAGATTGCGAAAAAGCCCCTCTTTGCCAGAAGCACAAAAAGAGCATTTAGCAGGACACCCAACTTGAGAGGAAATACAAAGGGTTCTTCTTTTGTTCGACCTAATTAAAACTGATTCTACTCGTTTTTCATCTTCAAGTTCCCAAAGAAATTTTGTCGTTTGTAAGTCTTTAGAATCTTCGGTTTTAACAAGCTTAAGGGTTACAATTGTGAAATTTTTATTTAAATCTTCTCTTAAATCTCTTTTGAGATTACTCATCTGATCAAAATTAAATTCTTTTTTTTGATACACCCATTCAAAAATTTGCTTAGCAACAAAGGATTTATACCCTGCGCCTTGCACCCATTTCTTCAGCTCTTCTAGGTTCAAAGAGCAAAGTTGCATAAAAAACCTCAATAATCGTTGTTTTTATGCTGATCACTATAGCATTTTCGATTACAAAGAGCAAAAATAAGTTTGAGCTAAGCAAAAGAAATTCTTAAAAAAAAGATTTCCCAATACAATGTTTTTTCACTTAAGCTTCAGCCACAGGCCCTTCTCCTAAAGCGGACTTTAAAACAGCTATCATTCTATCTATTTTTTGGTAAGTTTCAAGCATTGCTCTTCCTACAGCTTCATCAGGAGATCTTTCTTGATTTTCCTCTAATTTTTGCTGCATATGTTCAAAAGTTCTTTTTACTTCAACACGAGACCCTGCACATTCTGGTTTTAGTACAAGTCCAAACATTTCCGTTGCGTGCTCACTCATTGATGCAACCGTCTGTGCCATTTGACCTTCAGGTTGGCCAGTTAAGCCTGGCCCTTCACTATGTGCCCTCATTAAACAGCATAGTATTACCTGATTTTGTTCTGCTACTGCTGGACATTCCATCTTATTCTCCTAGATGTAATTTGTAAGGCATATATTTAAATATGGATTAAAATTAAAACCAACAAAATACTTCGTAAAAAATAATATTTTAATTACACCGAAACAATTTCAAAGCTGAGATTATCCAACTAAATTGAATAAATATTTTTTTTTCATTTTTTGAAATTTTGAAGCCGAATTTTGCAGATAAACCTGTAACTCTTGTCAAAAAAAAGCTGAAATAGGGATAAAAGACACCATTGGAATAGGTTCTTAGAAGTCTGTTTCTTTAAATCCATCTTCTAAAGTTTTTTCTAACTCTTCTCGTTCTTTTAGTTCTTCGTTCCAGGATGATTGTTTTAAGCGAAGCCTTTGATAGCTATCGTTAAGTAAACGCATCCTCTCATGGTGTCGATAAGCTTCCATTAAGTGCATTTTTTCGAGTATTTTGAGAAAGTCTAACTGGGAAAAATTCATTTTATTTTTTGATTTTGCTACATAACATTTGTTAAAAATGAGACTTTTATAACAAAAAAATTACTTTTAAGCATTATAAGAGGAAGAACTCACATCGCCTCCCTTGCCTGTCCAATTTGTATGAAAAAACTCACCTCTAGGTTTATCTGTTCTTTCATAAGTATGAGCTCCAAAATAATCTCTTTGAGCTTGAAGCAAATAAGCAGGAAGACGTTCGCTACGATAGCCATCAAAAAAAGCAAGTGCTGTACTAAAACAAGGCAAAGGAATCCCTGTTTTGGCACCTACTGCGATCACATCTCTCCAGTTTTCTTGGGTCCGACTGACTTCTTCTTTGAAAAAATCATCTAACAAAAGATTGGATAATTTAGGATTTTTTTTGTAGGCATCTCGTATTTTCCCTAAAAATTTACTTCGAATGATACAGCCGCCCCTCCACATGAGAGCAATGGATCCGTAATTTAAGTTCCATTTGAAATCATCAGATGCCTTTTTCATCAGCATAAACCCTTGTGCATAGCTGATGATTTTAGAACCATATAAAGCATGTTTAATTTTTTCTTTAAATTCGTTTTTATCACCTGAAAAGTTTTGAACATTGCCTTTAATGGCTTTGCTAGCTTCTATCCTTTGTTCTTTCAAAGCAGAAAGACATCTAGCAAAAACAGCTTCTCCAATTAAAGTCACAGGTATTCCGACATCAAGTGCGTTGATTCCAGTCCATTTTCCTGTTCCTTTTTGTCCAGCAGTGTCTAAAATTTTGTCCAATAGAGGTTTTTGATCTTCATCTTTTTTCATAAAAATATCCATGGTGATCTCGATAAGATAAGAATCGAGCTCTCCCTTGTTCCATTCCGCAAAAATAGAATGAAGTTCTTCATAATTAAATCCTGCGCAGCGATGCAAAAGATCAAAAGCTTCGCAAATCAGCTGCATATCACCATATTCAATTCCATTATGAACCATCTTCACATAGTGACCTGCACCGCCTTCACCAACCCAGTCACAACAAGGTTCATTATCTACTTGAGCAGCGATAGATTGAAAAATTTCTTTCACCAAAGGCCAAGCGTTGGGGTTACCTCCCGGCATAATAGAAGGGCCGTGACGCGCTCCTTCTTCTCCTCCTGAAATTCCTGTACCGATATAAAGAAGACCTCGTTTTTTTAGCTCTTCATAGCGCCTTTGAGAGTCAGGATAATGACTATTCCCCCCATCAATCACAATATCGCCTTCTTCTAAATAGGGAAGAATCTTTTCGACCAATTCATCAACAGGCTTTCCTGCTTTAACCATCATCATTACTTTGCGAGGTCTTTTCAAAGATTTAAAAAATTCATCCAATGAGTGGGCCCCTATAATCGACTTTCCTTTTGCAGGGCCGGCTAAAAAATCATCAACCTTCGCTACAGTACGATTATATGCCGCTACTGTATAGCCATGATCTGCCATATTTAAAATCAAATTTTGTCCCATTACAGCAAGTCCGATAAGTCCTATGTCTGCTGACATTCCATCCTCCATGAATTTATCTTGAGGCTCTTTTAGCCTTTATAGTAAAATGATTTATCTTCGTCCTCGTAGCTCAGTTGGATAGAGCGATTGCCTCCTAAGCAATAGGTCGTGCGTTCGAATCGCGCCGAGGACAATCTTTTTTATAACTTTTTCTGATTTCTATGGAAAGAGTTTCTTGAATTACAAACCAAACTCACGTTTTGTGTCTTCCCAGGATACAGTACCATGTTTTTCTACATCACGTAGGGTTTTTTTTGCACCTTCCAAATCAATCTTATCCTCAAGTACTTCAAGGGCCTTCAAGTTTTCTAAAAAAATAATAATAAATAATACAACCATAAACTCCTCACGAACGGAAATATTTATCCACTCCATCTGCAACCGCACGGGCAATTTTGTCAATATATTGCCTTTGTCTTAATTTACCTCTTTCTTCAGGATTGGATATAAAGCCCCCTTCTAATAAAACAGCGGGAACTTTTGATTCACGAAGAACATAAAAATTCCCCTTCTTTACGCCTCTTGATTTGGCGTTAGTTCTACGGAGTACATTTTTTAAAATCGTATTGGCTAACTTTTTTGAAGCAGAAGAACGTTGCCCTTCTTGCTTTGAATCACAATAAAAAATTTCGATCCCATGTGCTGTCGCATTAGCAGCAAAATTATAGTGTAAGCTCACAAAAAGAATCGCTCTTGAAGGATGCGCTATTTTTACCCTTCGAGATAAAGAAATAAAAATATCTGAGTTCCTTGTTAAAATGACACGGTAACCCAGCTTATCTAAATATTTTTTAGCCAAAAGAGCTGTTGTCAGTGCGATCTTTTTTTCTTCACAAGAAGGCGTTTTTGAAGAAGCTCCTAAATCAAGCCCTCCATGCCCTGCATCTAAAACAATAACCGGAACGCTTCCTTTTAAGGATTTCACAGGCTGACAAAAAGCTGCTATAGGAATCAACAAAAGAAAGAAAAAGTAGCGTGCATACATGAAGCTATTTCACTATTTAGAGATTTTTAGTTCACTATTTTTAAAAATGGGACCTTTCCACATCACTTTCTTTTTTTTAAAGCCTCTTTTGCTACTACAACATCATCGAAAGAAAAGCTTTGATTTTTAACAATTTGCACTTTTTCATGCCCCTTGCCTGCAATCAAAACAACATCTTCAAAACCAGCTTGATGAATAGCTTTTTCAATCGCTTTTTTTCGATCCACTTCGACAAAATACTTATTTGTTTTAAACCCTTTAATGATTTCTCTGCAAATATCTTCAGGATTTTCTGATCTTGAATTGTCAGAAGTCACAATAGTCAAGTGAGATAAAGTTTCTGAAACTCTTGCCATTTTAGGACGTTTTTCTTGATCCCGATCTCCTCCACATCCAAAAACAGTGATCACTTTTTTTTTCGTTACTTCTTTTAAAGCACGCAAAGTATTCATCAAGGCATCTTCTGTATGAGCAAAATCTACAAACACATAAGGTTCTGAAGAAACTTTTTCAAGCCTTCCTAAAACCTGAGGAAAACTTTGAAAAATAAAAGCCATCTCTTCTAACGAATATCCCAAATCAATCCCCACACAAATAACGGCTAAAATATTTTGAATGTTAAATCTACCAATTAAGGGATAAGAAAAGGGAACTTTTTGGTTTAGATAACAGAGCTCAAATGTTGTTTTATAAAGACTCAGCTTGATATTTTGAGCATATACATCTGCTGCACTAGATAATCCATATGTTATATGCCTACAAGATGCTGCTTCTAAAAATTCCTCTGCATAAGGACTCTCTTTATTAATCACAGCAAGAGCATTTTCTTTTAATGAACAAAATAATTTTTTTTTCGCATTTTTATAAGCTTGCATTGTGAGATGATAGTCTAAATGCTCTGGGGTTAGATTCGTAAAAATGGCATAGTTAAAATCGAGTCCCAAAACTCGGTTTTGTTCCAAAGCATGAGAAGTTACTTCCATTACAACTGCTTTCATATTTTGAAGAACCATCTCTTTGAGAAGCTTATGGTTTTGAATAATGTCAGGTGTCGAGTAAAAGGAAGGTTTTCTTAAAGAGCCCGTAATGGTTTCAATTGTTCCGATCAAACCGCAAGATTTTTTTTTATGATCTAAAAGATGCTTGATCAAATAGCTTATACTCGTTTTTCCATTGGTTCCTGTAACTGCAAGCAGATTCATTTTTTCAGAAGGATTTCCATAATATCTTTGGGCAAGAATAGACTCGAAATTTGTAGGATTCGGATGAATAATTTGTGTCACATTTTCTAAAAAAGGATCAAAAATATCTGTCAAAATTGCCTTGGCTCCATTCTCGATCGCCTTGGGAATGAACTGTGCTCCATCAAATACTTTTCCCTTTCGGGCTATAAATAAATTCCCTAACCCAATCACCTTCGAATTAGAAGAAATCCCTGTAATTTCGATCTCCTTTGAGCCTTTGACAGTAAGATCAAGATCTTTGATTAGTTTTTTTAATTTCATTTTTTGCTTGGGTTCCACTGATTATACAATTCTCTAAGATCTTTCGTCTCTTGTATCCAATCGGCTTGTTTTGATTTTGAAAAAGAAAGAGGATCATCAGGCTCAACCCCTAAGTATTCCAAAACTCTCCATCCAATTTGTTGAAAAATAGGAGCTGCACAAACACCTCCGTGATAATTTTTTCCTACACCTTCAATGTATTTTTTTTCAGGTTCATCAATGACAACAACCATAACAAAACGGGGGTTTTCAGCAGGAGAAAATCCCGCAAAAGTAGAAATATACTTACTGTGTGAATATTTTCCTTCTATGATTTTTTCCGATGTTCCTGTTTTTCCCGCTTCACTATAACCCACAATATCTGCCTTTGGCGATGTACCACCATATTTTGTAACGAATTTCATTGAGCGAATCAATTTTTTTGTGCTTTGTTCGCTTAAAAGACGCCTAAGCTGTTTTCGATTCGTATTGTTTACAAGAATTTTATCCCCTTTCACAATTTTGCGTAAAATCGTAGGTTGTACATCGAAACCTCCATTCGAAATAATACAAAACGCACGAGCCATTTGAAGCGTATTTGCCATAATATTATGCCCAATTGCTAAAGAATAAGGTGTAGGAACAGACCACTCTAATGTTTTGTTAGGATGTAATCGATCAAATCTAGGCACCAACCCTCCTGACTCTGCAGGAATCTCTACATTGGTTTTCATGCCAAATCCAAATACTTCACAAATCTGAGAGCGAAACCAATGATCTCCCAAATTCTCAATAACATTTTGAACTACTTTTCCCGGATAGATATTGGAAGATTTTTGCAAAGCTAAAGGAAGATTTAAAAATTGATGTTTTCTGCCATCTTTAAGCTTAAATCTCGTCTTTGGAAAACTTCCATCTGAAGTGGCCATTTTTTGATCAGGATCAAAAAGTATTTCCTTGCCTCTTCGTGTCATCTCTTCATTTGCGTTTAGACCGATCGCAAAAGTAATCGGCTTAAAAATCGAACCTGGCTCAAAGGCATCTGTAATTGCTTTGATCCGGGTATGCTCTAAAAGCTCTGGGTCATTGAAATATTTGGGATATTCGGTGACATCAAAATAAGGATATTGCGCAAGGGCTAAAATCTCTCCTGTATGAGGCTCCATGAGCACTACCCAACCACTTTTAGCCTGAGCGTTTTTGACTCCTTTTTCCAAAACTTCTTCACAAATCGCTTGGAGATAGTGATTAATAGTTAAGTATACATCCGCACCATCTTCTGGATATTCTAAAATCCTTCCCATAGCTAAAGAATTACGAGGAGAACGATAAATAATTCTCTTTCCTAATTTTCCTTTTAGGTATTCATTAAACTGCATCTCAAGTCCACCTGTTGGTAAAGCTTGAAATGTGAGAGGGTCTTTTTGATCTTGTACTGTATGTAAAAGAGCGCCTAACATTTTTTGAAAAGGGTAAGATCTTTTATAATCTTTTACAAAAAAAAGAGCATTTCTCGGAAGTTTTTCTTCTTTTGCAAATTCTTCAAACCAAGCCATCACTTTTTCTTGAATTTGTATATCTAACCAAGAAATAAGCTTTCGGCTGCGACTTTTTTTATAAAATTCAGATCGAATCTTTTTTGCCTCTTCCCCCTGAAGTGAAAATATATAAAGAATCTTTTCCGCCATTTTTTCTTTTAGACGCTCAGGAACTGATTTAGGGTCGATATAAAGATGAAATTTAGGAACATCCACTACAAAGGCTTGCTCATTTTCGGGGTGCGCTGTTTTGATCGAGGTATTTGAATAAAAAGATCCACGCATAAAAGGCTCTACGACAATATGCTGATGCTGCATATTGGCCACACGAGTCCATTTTTCTCCTTCTAATATTTGAATCTGATAAAACTTAATGATGAGAGCACAAAAAAGAGAAAAGATAAAAAATGCAACCCCCACTAAACGTATGCGGTCAGAAGAATTTATTTGCATGAATAGGGTTTCCGAGAAGCTATCACTTTAGATGATAACCCCACTTTCTCTTGAACGATAAAGTCCCCATTGGCAACCATAAGGACATCTCTTGTGAAAGGATGCTTTAAGTGACTAAATTCAGAAGATCTGGCAAGCTCCATAAGATGATCTGGACTCTCAAAATGATCGATTTCATAACGAAGGCGTACAATTTCCTCTTGCATTGATTTAAAGTCTCTTAAGATTTTGGGGATATGAATTCGAAGCTCTGTGATTCGGTTTTGCTTTTCAATATAGGAAATCATAAAAAATCCTAAGATAAAAAGACAAACGCTTAAACGAAATAAGACTCCTTTTTTCATAAAGCCTCCTTATGCCGAATTTTGAAATTGTTGTGACGTATACATATTACAGTTCAAAAATTGAGTTTTTTCATGGCTCAAAACCCGATTCTTGAGCTGTAATATGTATACATTCAATAAAACGAAGTTTTGCAGAGCGGGCTCTCGGATTTTTACGAACTTTACCCCTTGTTTCTGTAATCGGCTTTTTCGTAAGAAGATTGAATCTTCCCCCTTTTTTAGAAAAATCTCGAAAAAGATTTTTCACAATCCGATCTTCTAAACTATGAAAAGAAATCACACCCATTCGAGCTCCTGGACACATCCTTTGCAGTGCTTGCATGATCCCGCTTTGCAATACTTCTAACTCTCGGTTCACAAAAATACGAAGAGCTTGAAAAGAAAGGGTTGCCGGATGAAGCCTTCCTCTTGTACGCAATTCTTCAGAGATGATTTTAGCAAGTTCTAGAGTCGTCTTGATCCTTTTTTTGGAACGCGCCTTGATAATAGCTCTAGCAATCCGTCTCCATTTAGGCTCTTCTCCTAATTCTTTTAAGATCTCCCCTAATTTTTTTTCAGGATATTCATTGACTACCTTTTCGGCGGTCAAAACATCTTCTGTATTCATACGCATATCCAAAGGACCTTCTCTCATAAAGCTAAATCCTCTTGTCGGATCATCTAAATGAGAAGAACAGACACCGATATCAAAAAAAAAGCCGTCTGCACATGAGATTTTGTGTTTTTCAAAATAACCATCTAAATTTTCAAAATTTGATCTCACAAGCTCTATTTTTGCTTTATATTCTCCCAAATTTTCTTGCGATTGAGCGATCGACTGTGGATCTTGATCAAATCCGATGTAGCGTTCTATTTCAGGATGCTCTTTTAAGATCGCTTGAGCATGCCCCGCAAATCCAATCGTCCCTTCGAAAAAAGTCTTTAATTTTTGTCCCCTGAAAAATTCTAGTATCTCTTCAAGTAGTACCGGTTCGTGTGTATATTTCAATGTTTTGTATCAATCAGTTCTAAATCTTGTTCGCTTACTTTTTTTTCCTCACATTCATCTTCTCCCAAAAGAGCAAATGCCTCTTCCATAACTGCGGGAAATTTCTCTCCCTGCATCAATTTGAGCATATTCTTTTCATGTGCTGTTTTGGACCAAATCTCAATTTTATTCAGCACACCCACAATAACCACTTCTTTTTCGATACTCGCTGCCTGTTTTAAAGCAACAGGAAGGCTTGTTCTTCCTAATCGATCACATGTCGTTTGATGTAAAGTGGAAAAAAAAGCGGTAAAAAAGGGCTGATACTTGGATAAATGCTGTTTTTTCTGAAATTTTTTAACGATCCGCTCGATGTCAGATCGTTTATAAATGGTTAAACATCCTCCGAGACCTAATGCAATTGTAAACTGAAGCTCTCCACTTTCTACCAATCCATAACGAAAATGACTCGGCAGAACAAAGCGTCCCTTATCATCTAACTTCGTTTGAGTGGATCCACTAAAAAATTGCATGTTCTGTACTCTTCCATTTTTTTCCACATGTTATTCATATTCTCAAAAACTTCGCAATATTTTTAGAAAAAAAAATGTTCATAACTTTTCAAGAACCTTGTTTTAAATAAGTTAACTCAAGGATCTGTTTTGTGGAAAATTGTGGAAAATTTGTTCACAAAACGATTAAAACTTTCTTCTAACTCTCCAAAGCTAGGCCCTAAAGTATTAACACAAAATATTTTAAGAAGATTTCTCGACCTGATTTATTATTGTTGATAACTTATGAGCCTTTTTTGCAAGTCTTTGAAAAAATGCTTTCGATTGGTACACTAAGAACTTGAGATCAACCTCACAAATAAGCAGGTCTTTATATGAGTATTAAATCACGTACTATTGATAGTTTAGGGATTGAGACTTCTGTTCGTTATGCAAAAGATAAAGAACTTATAGACCCTAAACTGATTGAAGAATCGAAATTTATACCTGCTCAGACAGAAATTTCTGTTACTTCTCCTTATATCCCGAGTGAATTTGAAGAGTTTTATAATACACAGTCAAAAAATGCACCCTGGGCAGACTTTTTCGAACCTCCCATGTATGTATCTCATAAAAAAATGTTGTTTAGCTACCAAGTCATGCCTAATTTAGGAACTTCTGAAAAACAGCAATACGAGTTAGAAAAAATCAAAACTCTGTTGCTCCCTTCGATAAAAAAAAGAACAAAAAGAAAAAATATCGTGGAAGGTGTTTCTTTAGAAGAGAGGGAAGAGGAGAAAGAAAGAGATGCTTTGATCTCTCTTTTAGAATGCATCGGTTTTTTAGATAAGCAATTAGGTTTTATTAATATGAAAAGAGGCCAATACCACAAAGGATAAACATGAGTAAAATCGACTGGACTGAAATGTTGGGGTGGGAGTCTGAAGAGATGGAAGACTTAAGGTTTGTTGCTTACTCTTACATCAAACAAGGACACTATGATATTGCTTTAAAGTTTTTTGAAGGGCTTGTAATTTTAGATCCAAACAACTCTTATGATTTACAAACAATCGGTGCTCTTTATCTCCAAAAAGGAAATAGTTTAGAGGCTCTTCATTATTTAGACCGCGCCTTAAAATTAGTTCCTGATCATTTCCCTTCTCTTTTAAACCGTGCTAAATCTCTTTTTATGCTTGGCTATAAAAATCAAGGGATTACGCAAGCGATGGAGCTTGAAAAATGTGAAGACCCAAATATTTCCAAACAAGCATCCGCTTTATTGCTTGCCTACATTTAATACCATGAATCTACCCTGTTAACCTGAATTTTGAGTGCATTTCTCTTGCGAGCTAGTCAAACCACGTGTTACCGTAAGCTATAAACTCAAGATTCAAACAACCTCATGATCGAATGTGATAAAAAAAATAACTGGCACGAATTTTTAGAATTCATGCAAAAGCGGATGAATGCAACAGAGTTTGAAAATTGGCTTGCACCGATTCATGTTTTACAAATCACACCCGATGAAGTTGTCTTAGAAGTTCCCAATATTTTTGTACGTGAATATCTTTTAGAAAATTATAAAGAAGCCCTTTTGAACTTTTTTCCCGCTTGTAAAGGAGAGCCTTGCATTGATTTTATCGTCAAAGAAGAAAAAAAGAAAAAAGCATTACAGCCTTTTCCTAAAATCCCTCAAAAATCAACACCTCTTTTTAATCCCAGCTATACTTTTGAAAATTACATCGAAGGCCCTTCAAATCAATTTATAAAATCAGCTGCTATGGGAGTTGCAAACCGTCCTGGAAAATCTTTTAATCCTCTTTTTATCCATGGCGGCGTAGGACTTGGGAAAACACATCTTTTGCATAGTATCGGCCACTACGTTCAAAAAAATCATAAAAAGCTCAAAATGAAGTGTATTACAACAGAAGCTTTTATCAATGAGCTTGTCGATCACTTAAGAAATAAATCTGTCGACAAAATGAAACGCTTTTATCGCACTTTAGATATCTTACTTGTAGATGATATTCAGTTTTTGCAAAACAGGCTTAATTTTGAAGAAGAGTTTTGCAATACTTTTGAAAGTCTGATTCATCAAAATCATCAAATTGTAATTACCTCTGATAAACCGCCTTCACAGCTCAAATTATCAGAAAGGATGATTGCACGCATGGAATGGGGGCTTGTAGCCAACGTCGTAACTCCCGATCTTGAAACAAGAGTTGCTATCCTACAAGATAAAGCAGAAAAAAAAGGACTTCAGCTTACATCTGACATCGCTTTTTTCATCGCAGAACATATCTACAATAATGTCCGTCAAATTGAAGGAGCCATTAACCGTCTCTCTGCTTATTGCAAGTTAATGAATATGGAACTAACTGTCGACATTGTGGAAAATATACTTGCTCATCTTTTACAGAAAAGTGTCGATAAAAAAATCACAGTCGATGACATTTTAAAATGTATCAGTCAAATTTTCGAAGTCAGAGTTACAGAAATCAGAGGCAGCTCTCGTCATAAAAATATAGCTTTTGCACGTCAAGTTGCCATGTACCTAGCAAAAGAACTCGTATCTGAGTCATTAATAAAGATAGCCTCTAACTTTGGCGGGAAAACCCACTCTACTCTTTTACACGCCTGGAAAAAAATAAAAAAAGAGCTTCCTGAAAATGATGTTCTTTTTAGAAAGCTTAAAATGGCAAAGCGTCAACTTGGGGCTTAAATATTTGGTGGTGCAATAAAAGTTAGATTAATTTTTATTTGATGGTGTATTTTCATTGACTCAAAACTACTGAGGTCAAAAAATTGCACCCCCTTATCAGGTAATTTTTTAGCGCTCCTCTACTCCGCCTCTCTACGTCATGATAAAATAGTTGAAGGATTAATCTTCTAAAAGAGAACCAGTGACTACCTTTTTACGCCGCATGTTTCTTCAAAGAATTCCCGCACGCATGTTTTATACGCATCCTTTCGATTTTCTTGGAGAGCTCTAGCATCACCCACTACGTTGCCGCTATCACTAGACTCCATTATCTTTTCCATGTCGTTTTGAAATTTTTCATCGAGCGGCTCCCATTTTGCTTGAAATTCTTTATCGCTTTCTAAAAAGCCTTCCAAGAGCGGCATCTCGACCATTGTATCAAACCAATTCTCTTCCACTTTTTCTACAAGCTTCTTTTCATCAATCCAATCAGATTTTCCATAATCATCATATTGCATATCCTCTACAGCTAAGGTGAAACCCAACCTTTCTCTCAGATTTATTGTATAATAAAGAGAAATTTCAACAGATTCCTCTAGTTTACTGCCTGTTGTTTGTTCCTGTTCAGTTATTAACTTGTCGATTTCCTTGCGGAGTGCGATCATTTTAGCGGCTTGTTCCAAAGTTTCAAATTTTTCAACAGTGGACGCTCCTTCAGGAAGAGTATGCATTTTCCATGAGGAGAAAAGTTCATTAAGGGAGTTAAGAGCTCGATCTGTACAATTAGCATTATTGGCTTGAACTTGCATACAAAACGTACTTTTGAATTCAGCATCTTGACTGGCTGTTAGAATCATGGAAATAAGCTTTTGCTTTATTTGCGCTGAATTTTCTTGAAAATACTCATTTGTCGAATACTTATCTTCTTGTAACTTTTCATAAAAAAGATCAAAATCTTTGATTTCAAGTTCGGTGAATTTTCCCAATAACCTTATTATTGTGGTAGGCTCTAAAACAGCAAAGACTGTAGATGCAGCTTTTCTAACACCTGTATCAGGATCCTCTAATTTATTAGCAACAGCGTCTACAGCCCTCTTATCTCCCCATTTTACAGCAGAACGCAAGGCTAAAACTGCAGCCTCTCTAACACCTGCATCAGAATCTTGTAATCCAGCGGTAAGAATTTCAATAGATCTCTGATCTCTCGCGTTTCCACCAAGGCCTAAAACCATAACCGTAGCTTTTCTAACACCTGCATCAGGATCCTTTATTTTATTAGCAACAGCGTCTACAGCACTCTCATCTCCCCATTTTACAACAGAACCCAAAGCGAAAACTGCAGCCTCTCTAACACCTGCATCAGAGTCTTGTAATCCAGCGGTTAGAATTTCAATAGATCTCTGATTTCCCTCGTTTACACCAGGGCCTAAAGCCATAACCGTAGCTTTTCTAACACCTGCATCAGAATCGCCCATTTTACTAGAAACGACTTGTATAAGGTCCTCATTTTCTTTTATTACGGCGAAATTTAAGGCTGACACTGCAGTCTTTCTAACACTTGCATCATCATCTTCTAATCTATCAGAAATAGCTGATATAGCACTCTCATCTTTCTTTTCTACAGCGAAATATAAGGTCATAACAGCAAGTTTTCTAACACTTGCATCATCATCTTTTGATCTAGCAACAACAGCTGATATAGCTTTCTCATTTTCCCTTTCTACGGCGGGGGCTAAAGCTAAAACAGCACCCCCTCTAACCTTTGCATGATCATCATCTAATCTGGCCACAACAGCTTCTATAGTTTTCCTATCTCCCTTCTCTATGACAGGAGCTAAGCCTGCAAGCGCAGCTTGTCTAACCTCTGCATGATTATCATCTAATCTGGCCACAACAGCTTTTATAGTTTTCCTATCTCCCTTCTCTATGACAGGAGCTAAGCCTGCAAGCACAGCTTGTCTAACCTCTGCATGATTATCATCTAATCTGGCCACAACAGCTTCTATAGTTTTCCTATCTCCCTTCTCTATGGCAGGAGCTAAGCCTGCAAGCACAGCCTGTCTAACCCCCACATGAGCATGCTCTAATCTACCGATAAGCCCTTCTATAACGCTCTTATCCCCCTTCATTACGGCGGGATGTAAGGCTACAGCTGCAGTCTCTCTAACACTTGCATCAGCATCCTCTAATTTAAGCATAACAGCTGCTATAGCTCTCTTATCTCCCTTTTTCACGGCAAGACCTAAGTCTGCAGTTGCAGCTTGTCTGACACTTGCATCATCATTTTTTAGTTTATCAAATACCCCGCAATCAAGTGCCAAATATCTTTGAGATAATTGTTCATGTTCGTGATGCAAATTGCTAAATTTTTCAGTAGTTTGGTGTTTAGTAAAAATAGACGCTCTCGCGCTTTGTTCTTTTTGATTTAGCCGGCTACTTTCTTCAATGATCTTTTGTCCAACTCTATTAATTCTCAGTATATTTCTCATTTGAGATGGAGAGGATTGATCAGCTCCTATTTTTTGCAAAAGTACAGAAAATGTTTCTTTTCTCTCTATCCGAAGCTGCTTTACTTCCGCCTTACCCCAACAAAATATTTTGTAGGCAAGGCTATTTGTTTTCCGCTCTATTTGGGAGGATTTTTGATGAAGATCCTCAATCATAGAATCAACTGTTTGATTACTTCGACCTACACTTAATAACATAATAAAAAAACCCTTTTATGTAATATTTATTATAACATATAATTTATTTTATTTCTTGTAATTCACATTACACTAATTACTTTAAGAATATTGCTTATTATACTAATGATTATGTAGTCCATTTAAACGTCTTACTACAAGTCATTTAAGAAAACCCTGGAATTCCGAGTTCTGCCTGAACCTATCTCAATAATTTTTTGATATACTAGACTGCTTTCCCTTTTGAGAAGAGGCTATCTCTGAAAAGAGTTAACTGATAAGCAGTAGGCATTAATAGAGGACCTCATAGCATAGAGTCCTCCTTTGCAAAGAGGTAAAAAACGAACGCATTTTATAAATCTTGAAAAAGACTTAATACAAAGAGATTTTTAGGTTTTTCCTTAAGCAGGGCTTGAATGGACTCTTTTAGTGGTTCAAGAGCAAGCAAAAGAACATTTTTTTGATAAATAGCAGAGGGTTTTGAGATATGAATATCATAAACCCATAACCCTTTACGCTTTAATTTCATAGTTTTTTGAAAATAAAGGTTAGTAATTTTGAAAAAATGAGATGCTATTTCATTGAGAACATGAAAGCGAGAAAAAGGCTTTTTTAGCAAAGGAGCCATAGTAAAAAAATCACAAGGCCACCCTAGATTGATATATTGCATAGCCATGTATGAGGCAATACTTTTTAGATAAATTCCTAAAGAACCTTTTTCTATAAAAGATAACAGAGAATCTATAGGCCCTATTTTTTCAAAAACAGCCGCTTTTGTATAAGGTATTTTTCTTTTATGACAACGCGCACAAAAATCTTCTTGTAAAAGTAAAAAACACCTTGGACAGTGTTCGATTGGGTTTAAAAGCTCAATAAGCTGTTGGCATTTTTCACAAAAAACGAGCCCTTCCGATACACCTTCACAATGAAGACAAGAAGAAGAGTAAATAGAGCCTATCAGTGTATTTAAGAGAGTTGTTTTATTAAAAAATCTCATAAACTAAAAAAAGCTCTGCTTATGCTTTAGATTAAATTTGGGATTTTTTAAAGTGCCCTTGATCGTAATAATAAAATGTTCCGTAAATTTAAAAAGAACATATTGTTTCATTTTGACATTGATGTTTAAGTTGCCATCAAAATCCATATGAGGAGAAATATCTTTTTCAAATAAAAAAAACTTAGAATGTTGATTTTCAGAATAACTATCAATCAAATCGGTTAAAGTAATTTTGCTATCTTGAACCTTAAAGTTTACCCTTCCTTTAACCGGGATCAAAAGCTCTAGGTCAAGACCAAATATACGTCCTAAAATATCAGAAGGAATATCAAATACGCTATATCCTCTTTTAAAAGAATTGATAAAATTTAAAGACCCTTTAGCTTGAAAAGAGTTACTATCATCTAAAAATCCTTCAAAGCTTTCTATCTCCATATTTCTTACAAGTAAAGGATCCATTTCAGAAAGATCTTTTCCTACTTCTTTTAAAAGAGAAGGGCGAAATTCATTGAGTTGAATTTTAGAAATTTCAAGTTTTCGTCGATTTTGATGGAGACTCGATAAAATATGGTCAATTTTTACAATTCCTGCATTATCTGAAATTTTTAAATCCTTTAATAAAAGAAAGTTCTGTGGGCTATGCTCTATATTTGCCATCAAGGTTTTAAATTCGTAGCCTAATAGTTCAAAATTTTTCCCACTTAAAATTCCCTTCAATTGAAAGTCTTTTTTCATTACATCTAAAAATAAATGTCCTCTAATTTCATAGCCACTTCCCATCTTAAAATGTTCAATAGTTTGTTTTAACTTTGAAGGTAGAAGGTCTTTTAACCTATGGAAATTAACTTTTAAACCTCCGCAAAGAGATTGAGGCCCTTCTTCATAAAAACTCGCCTCCAATCCACAAAAAGAGCCTTGAATATTTTTAAATATAATGCCTTCTTCCCAAGCCCATAAAAAAGTAAGAGGATCAGCTTCTTTGAAAGCCTCTTCCTGAAAACTTAATGTCCCTTTGAGATTGTCTAAATCAATATCTCCCTTTGTACGCATAAAATAGTCTTGATGACAAAAACTAAATTCCCATTTACAAAATTGAGAAGACCATTCAAAAAACAAATCCTTGATATGCCTTCTTTCTCCATTGATCGGCAAAAAAGCTTCTTTAAGATCAAACCAAAAAGAAGAATCTCCAAAGCAAAATCCAATATCTGCGTTAATTTCAATATTTTTATCCAGAGGAAAAGACTGATTTAAAAAGTTTAATAAAGGATCTAATTCATCATGATTTAAAGAACAGCGTAAAAAAGAATATAGGTCGTCAGAAACAAAAAAATGAGCATTTTCTAACTGCCAAGAAGAGTCTTGAAATTTAATATTATCAACACAAAAGTTGAAAAAAGGAAGCCCTAAGTTTGTATTTTGAACATCCAGATCCATTTTCGTTGCCATAAATCCTTCCTCAGAAGAATAGAAAAAATGTGTGGGAGAATTATTTTGTAAATTTGTATTTTTATAGCTCATTTTAGCTGGATCTAAATCTAAATCGACTTCCCATTTCCAAAAAGGTTCAAAAAAAGGCATCTGAAATATTACACATCCTGTTCCTGTAAAAGAACCTGTCATATGCGAAACTGGCATCCATTCATTGATTTGTTCGAGTTCACAGACAAGGTTATGGATATTGGAAGAAAATTTACCTCCTCCCAAATAAAAAATTTCCATATCAGCAAATAAAGCCTCTTTATACTGCCCATGACATTGAGAGACCGAAAAGCTCTTTTTTTCCGTTTCCAGAAACAAAGAACCTATAAATTCATCTAAAGAAAGGTGCGATATATTCCAGCCCCCTTTTTCTTTTTTTGCATGTAAAGCCCCTTTCTCAAAGGTTTTTCCATTCAAACTTAAAGAGCTTGTTTGCATATCAATGTTTGCATTTTCATCAGATACCAAAACGGAAATATCAATTTCTCCTTCAAGATCACATCTTACTTCATCGATATTTTGAGAAGGGATCCCGTGCATATTTGATAAAAATTCTAATTTGGGAAGTAATTGTGGCAGATAAAGCTTCGGCTCCATTTTCAACCGATGCAAACTAAAATCATGGTTTAAAACAAGCTCATGCACGTTTAAGGGGCTTAAAAAGAATTCAGAAACTAGAGGATCAAAAGCAAGATGTATTTTTTCATCTTGATACCCCCCCTCTCCTTTAAGCCGTAATACATCCCACATAGGTTTTTGAAGACGCAAATCAAATACAAAAGATTTTTTGCACTCCATAGAAAAGAAAGGTAAAGAAATCTGATAGGTATTTTTTTTCTCTCCATTTTCTAAAAGAACATCCCCTGATAAATCAGTAATTGAAAAAAGATTTTGATCAGAATCAAAAAAAAGATCCGCTTCTACATTTTGCAAAAAACAATGATTTGTTAATAAATAGAAGCTTTTTTCCAAAACAGCTTGGAATCCCCATTTCGTATCGTTTTGAAAAGTTGTAGAAAGGTAAAAGCCATTTTCTTCGCTTTTAACATGTCCTTGCAGATCAATATTTATATCCAAACCAAAATGAGAGATAAAATCTTTTAAAGGTTGGGTATCCGCCTGAATGCTTTTGGTCACAATGTCTAATTTGAGATTTTTTCTAAAATCAATAAACACATCCCCTTGAAAAGAAACTTGCTTTGAGTGCGTGGAAAAAATTTCAGAATGTAAAAAATTAGAACGCATTTCAGCTAGAGCAAAGACATTTTCAAAAAGAAGATCATAATGAGGAAGATACAAGCAAGCATTTTCTAAATTACAATCCATATCCCATGTATTTTGGGGAACATTGAATACAAATTTTAAATCTTTTAGCTTTTCTGTTTTATCAATGAAATGAAAGTGTTTAGTTCGTAAAATCAGATCCTTTTCTTGCAACAAAAACACCCATTTTTCATGTTCATAGAAAGCAGATAGATCTAAAGTTCCCTCTACTTCCATTTGAAAGGGTTTTAAAAAGCGTGAATAATTTTGAAGCTGCACTCCAGCTGTTTTAAACCAGCCTCTTTCGATAAATTTAATAGGATCTTTTTTGAAAAAAAGATCAAACTTCTGAAAATCCATTCCAAATAAGATAGAGTCTGAATATTCTTCTTGTTGAAGGGCTACTTCGCCTAATAAGTAAGCCGCTTCTCCCTTTTTTTGATAAGAGATCGTACCTTTACAGTCGTTTTGCAAGAAGCTTGTATCCATTCCTTCTTTAAGATAAGAGGAAAGTCCCTGCATATTCCCAGAAAACTGGCTACTGGCATAAATATTTTTAAGATCTTTAGAAAGTTCGATATGATTTTGAAGGCCATTGATCATAAGATCCACATAAGATGAGCTCACATCTCCTTTCACAATTTGCAAGTAACTATTGAGGTGGGAAATAGATACATCTTCTTTTTCAAACACTTTTACCCAAACAGATCCTTCTTCAAATTTCATTTCCGATGTTAAAGAATCTAAAATTTGATCTTTTTCAAAGAAAAAACTTCCTACTATTTTCTTAAAACAACTACTGATTGAAATTTCAGGAAGGTGAAGAGAAAAATCTTGAGCTGTAAAATGATTTACAGTAAGGGAATGAAATTTTTGATCTTTATACGCGAACTCTAAAGATCCATTTAAAATCCCCTTTTGGAAAAAGTATTTCTGAGTCTCTGGAAAAATTTCATTCAAAAAATCTTGAAAGCTTAAGATTTCACGATCACTTATATCTTGAAAAGTACATACAAGATCTAATTTTTCTTCTTTTTCCTGTGCTTTCACAGAAAGGCTGGCATCTGGAAATGTTACATTCAAGTCAATCCAATTGGAAAATTTGCTTTGAAAAAAACCTCTTGCGCTCAGCTCAAAGGGCATTTTCTCAGATGTTTCTCCCCAAAAGTGCCCCTTCGGCCCTACTCCTGGATTATAAGAAAGCCTTCCCGATAAATGGGTAAAAGGATTTTGATGAACCGATCCAAAAAATCCTTCCTTAAAAGAAAGTATAATTCGGCTGTCATGAATAAAAAAAAGATCTGCAATCCAACCTTTTTTTTGAGGACTTTGTACAGGAGATTCAATTTCCAAAAATGCTTTTTCTGCACCGATAGAAAAAGTGGTATTTTGAGTTACAAAATCATCAATCTCTCCTTTCAAATACAAGCTATTTTGCTTTCTAAAAGCAATCTGAGAAAAACCTGAAAAAGATCCTTGAAGCATAGATATGCTTTGAGAATGGGGAAGATGAAAAAACTGCGAAAGAGCCAACAGTTTTTTTAAACAAACCGTTTCAGCTTGAATATCTATCAATTGATCCTTTCCATCTTTGACAAAATGAAATCGAAGAGAAGATGCTTGATCAAAAGATAAAACCCACTCATTGAATTCACGCTGAGATGAAAAAGAAGCATCGATAATTTTTTGCCCTTTGTCGAAAAGATGCAAAGTCCCTTTATCAACAGATACATGCCACTGTACAAAAGAGCTCTTTTTCTGATGGGAAATAAGTGATGCATCTTTTTTTTTCAAAACAACTACATCAGGTATCTTAACATCCAGATCGATATGCAGTTTGTAATCTTTAAAAGAAAAGTAAGGGTGTATTTTAATTTGTTTTGCCTTAAAGGCATAACCGAAATTTTTCTTTCCCTTATTACTTAAAAACTGAACCCCTTCTAAAACAAAGGAACCTGTGAAATCGATTTTTTCAAACGTAATTTTTGCATCTAGCTTTTGACTTAACACATGATGGAAAACAATTCCTGCAGAATTTAAGAAAAGAGTCTTCCAAAAAATTCCCGTTACAAGGGCTAAAAGAACAATTCCTGAAAAAAAAAGCTTACGCAAGAGACTTCCCTTCGTTTTTTTTCAGTATAATACCAATACCGAGAAATAACATCATAAATTTGGGTTGGATAAGTTTTAAGAAAAAAAGGGAACCACTTTATAAAAATAGCTCTAGAAAAATAGCTTTTTATAAAAATCTATTAGAATTAGACCCTACCGGATTGCCCGATTATATTAGCAACTCTTTCCAAAAACTCTTTAAAAGGTACTCCTAGGGACTCCCTATATGTTACTTCTATTCCTGTAGCATCCTTGTTCTCGTTAAAATCTAGAAAACGATGTCTAATTATAGGAAATCCTGGGCCTATTTCTTCTTCCTGAATAAGCCTATGCATAAGATGGCGTTGACATAGGTCTAGGATTTTCCCTATTTGATTTTTTTCTGGGACATCAGTGCTAAATACAGGCTTACTTTCAGAATCAATTATAACCTTGACTCTTCCTTGAAGCTTTTCTGACCCAAAATGATTTATAATCCTTAAGACATAAGGTAATAATTGAGTTAACTCATCTTCTTGTAAAGGCCGCGGAGAAAGACTTTCTAAGCCTCCTTGAGTAACTATAGCTGCCATAAAAAATTTCTCCTTCATATAAATTAAAAAAAAAGAATATTATAAATTACAGAATTATGTCTATAAGAACCTTCTCTTCATAAATAATTTACATAGCATCTAGAAATTTCATTGCCTGTTTAGCCTCGCATTGTATTTTTTTTTCTAGAAGCTTTAGCACGATCAAAAAAACAATTTTTGAATTTATGTTTACTCATCCCTATGGGAAAAAGAGCAAACCTCACCCATTTTTCCTACTTCAAAATTGATATAAGGCGTATATGCCTATCGTGATTCAAGAATTGGTTTTTGAATCACGATGGGTATAAATCATTTTATCTATGATCTTTAAAAATTAGGCTCAGAAATTGAATTTCATCTTTTTTGGGACAACTTAGAGTACTCCCAAAATAGCTCTTTTAAGTAGAGCAAACAAACGTCATAATTAATATGTTCTCTAGCAAAATTTAAACCATTTTTTCCTATCCGCTCTGCATAATCTTGGTTTTGCTGCAAAAATAATAAGGTGTCAACCAAATCACTTAAATCTTCTTTTACAGAGATATAATGTACTCCTGGCTCCATATCCTCATAATACCACTGAACATACTTCGATTCTGATTTTATAACACATGATCCACTATACAACTTCCAGCCTGAATTAGAATAAGAGGAAACCCACCCATCTACCCACATCTGATACTTATGTGAAAGTATCTTTTCCCAAGGCATCTTCGATTTGCTATATTTTTCAAAATAAGGCAAGCAATCAACAGAAAACTCAACATTAGCATTACCACCCGTTAACCCAGCGTCAATAAGCTGTGAATACTCTTGAGATAATCGAGCTAATTTAAATCTTCTATTCTCAT
>PVBE011682540.1_pt1 | contig 25690 bp, 26 predicted proteins | sample 1631181 | NCBI WGS metagenome assembly PVBE01 (sample SAMN08397723, study PRJNA350692) | Marine metagenome, whole genome shotgun sequencing project. | isolation source: water | place: Pacific Ocean | collected 2012-04 | reverse complement strand
ACAAAAATTAAAATAAATCATAAGTACAAATTGTCTCTTGATTCATTGGTAAATGATGACTAGTAGAAGATAGCCAAAAATAGCACAGAATAATTGAGTAATTTTTTACCTAACTTTATAGCATCATTTTTCTTGATTAACTTAAGTGATACTCTTATAGAATGTCTCGCTTTTTCAGTAACAACAAAATTTAGCCACCCGGGGTCTGGCCTTAAATTTAATTTTGTTATTATCTCTACTCGTTGACCATTTTCTTAACTGATATGACCGGTTCTCGCTTGCCGATCGCCACTTCTCATGGAGAAGGAAGGGCGGTATTTGATAGCGAAGAGCTTCAACAACAAGCACAAGATTGTATAGCGGTTCGTTACGTTGATAATTATGGCAATACAGCGGAAAGTTATCCGGCCAATCCAAACGGTTCCATCGATGGTATTTGCGGACTAACGAGTTTAGATGGGCGCGCCACCATCATTATGCCTCACCCTGAACGCGTCGCCAGAACCACACAGAATTCATGGCATCCAGATGAGTGGGGCGAAGAGGGACCTTGGTTCCATATGTTTAAAAACGCCAGACGTTACCTTGATTAGGCTTTTATTTCACTCACCAAAGCATTGATTTTGGCTATGCCTTCTCTTAAGTAGGCTTCAGGTAGCGCTGAACTGCAACGAAAATGTCGATCGAGCCCAAAACAGTTACCCGGAACCACAAGCGTGCTCTTTTCATGCACCAAGCGATCAACAAATTCCATTGAGTCAATGGGTAAATCATAACGTACGATGCACATTGCTGAAGCTTCTGGAGGCACCACTGAATACGTATCGCCATGCTCAGAGAGAATATCCATGAGCGTGTCAAAGCCAAAATTAATTAATGTTCTGGCGCGTTCTGTGAGTTTGGGTCTGACTTTAGGGTCTAGCGCAATATTGGTAATAACATTACCCAGCATGGTGGCACTGATGGTGGTGTATTCATGCCTCAGTTGCAACTCAGGGATTAATGCTTCCGGCGCGACAATCCATCCAATTCTCAGCCCAGGCATTCCATAAGCTTTGCTCATGCTATTAATCGCGATAACTCGATCGTATTTACCCCAAAATGAAGGGGTCGTTTTGGTGTCACCTCTTTCTGTGCCGGCATAGACTTCATCGGCAACAATCCAAGCCCCAACATTCGCGGCGGCTTTAATGATCAGATCCATTTCATTCTCAGTGAGAATATGGCCAGTGGGATTATTGGGATTGATGATGCTGATTATTTTTGTCTTGGGATTTACAGCGTCACTTAACTGCTCAGCATTTAATGCCCAGTTCTTCGCTTCGATCAATTCTACCGTTCTTATCTTGATTCCATTGTTGATGGCATTGCCAGATAATTGAAGGTAGGCAGGTTGCAGTGTTACGAGTTCATCGCCGGGCTCTAATAATGTTTTTGCAACCAAGTAATTTGCTTCAGATGCCCCGATTGTGGTGAGTATGTTGCCAATCTTTGAGCCAGGATAAAGTACGGCAATTTTTTCCCTGAGCGCAACTTTTCCTTGCACGTTTGGGTAATCCAGCTCGGTTTGCATTAATTCATCAATGTCTTTATCAGCCAGCTCAAAGAATTCACCCAGTTTCAATGGATGCACGCCACTTTCTGAGTAGTTAAAAGCAACGTTTTTTTCGTGCTTGGTCAGATAGCTTTCAATTTTAAAGGGGTGAAACATAAATCTAAGATCCTTTGATGCGTGACGCGTATTTTAGTTATCAGAATACGAAGATGAAGCTTTAGATGCGTTTGTATTTAATGCGTTTTGGCTGAACGTTATTGCTGCCCAATCTTCTTTTTCGGTCTTCATCGTATTCGGAGAAGTTACCTTGAAACCATGTTATCTCACTGTTGCCTTCAAATGCCAATATATGTGTGGCAATCCTATCGAGGAACCAACGATCATGAGAAATGACTATCGCTGAGCCCGGAAACTCTAAAAGTGCAGTTTCTAGCGCTCTTAACGTTTCCACATCCAAATCATTGGTTGGCTCATCAAGCAATAATAAATTGCCGCCCGATTTCAACATTTTTGCAAGATGCACACGATTGCGTTCACCGCCTGAGAGCAGACCAATCTTTTTTTGTTGATCACTGCCGCGAAAGTTAAATCTGCCCACGTAGGCGCGTGAGGGTGTTTCATATTTACCCACCGTAATGATGTCTTGGCCGTCAGAGATTTCTTCCCAAATGGTCTTGTTGTCATCCAAGCTATCTCGTGATTGATCGACGCTTGCAATCTTTACGCTCTCGCCAATTCTAATGGTGCCGCTGTCTGTATCTTCGTTGCCATTAATCATGTTAAATAATGTGGTCTTTCCGGCTCCGTTTGGCCCAATTATTCCCGCTATGCCTCCGGGTGGCAGTTGAAAGTTCAAACAATCGATAAGAACTTTTTCGTCAAAAGCTTTCGCTAGATCTTTGGCTTCAATAACCAAGTCACCAAGTCTTGGTCCAGGAGGAATAAAAATTTCATTGGTTTCATTGCGTGCTTGGTATTTCTCAGATGAGAGTTCTGCAAATTGTTTAAGTCTGGCTTTGGATTTAGCTTGACGGGCTTTGGGGTTCTGCCTGACCCATTCCAGTTCAACTTGCATGGCTTTTTGTTTGGCTTTTTGTGTGGCTTCTTCTTGCGAGAGGCGCTGCTCTTTTTGTTCTAACCAAGACGAGTAATTTCCTTCCCATGGGATTCCATGACCACGATCTAATTCCAAGATCCAACCGGCTACATTATCCAAAAAATACCTATCGTGAGTCACGGCAATCACGGTGCCACTGTATTCTTCTAAGAATCTCTCCAGCCATGCAACAGATTCGGCGTCTAAGTGATTGGTTGGTTCATCCAGTAACAACATGTCCGGTTCTGATAAAAGTAAACGACATAAAGCCACCCGCCGTTTTTCTCCACCAGAAAGCTTTTTGATGCTGGCATCCCATGGCGGCAATCTTAACGAGTCAGCTGCGATATCTAATTTTCGATCCAACTCCCAGCCGCCGCATGCATCGATTGCATCTTGAAGCTTTCCTTGTTCTTCGAGCAATGCATTCATTTCACCATCCGTTAAACTCTCACCGAAACGCATGCTGATTTCATCAAAGCGCGTGAGCAAAGATTTGGTTTCATGAACACCCATTTCAACATTTTCACGAACATTTTTTTCTTCATCGAGTTCAGGTTCTTGGGGCAGGTAACCAATTTTAATTCCAGGCTGAGGTCTGGCTTCCCCTTCAAACTCCTTGTCCAATCCAGCCATAATCCTAAGTAAAGTAGATTTTCCGGAACCATTTATTCCCAGCACACCAATTTTTGCGCCCGGGAAGAAGGACAAAGAAATATCTCTTATGATAAATTGCTTTGGTGGCACCATTTTGGCCACACTGTTCATGGTATAGATGTATTGCGCCATAAATTTAAACCATTTTTTAATGCAGTATTTCGTTATTATTACTGCAGATTAAATTTTAAAGAGAGAATTGTGAAGATTAAACCGGTATTTGTCTACAAGGGAGAGGGATTAGCCAGATATAATTTTGGTAAGAGCCATCCTTTTGGCCCGCAGCGACACGATGCTTTTCATGATGAACTGGCGAACTTATCATTAGAAAATATGATACAGATTGAGCGTCCCACAAGAGCTGACGTTGACCAGTTAGCGATGTTTCATACTTCTGATTACATTGATCAGGTCTCACGTTCATCAAAAGATGGCCAGGGTTTTTTAGATCAAGGCGATACGCCGGCTTTTGTCGGTGTTTTTGAGGCCGCATCAGATGTGGTTGGCACTACCTTGTCGGCGGTAGATGCGGTAATGCAGCATGAAGCGCGGCGTGCATTTGTTCCGATAGGCGGCTTGCATCATGCTATGCGAGATAAAGCGGGTGGATTTTGTGTGTTTAATGATTGCGGTATTGCCATAGAGCACTTAAGGGCAAATTATGGGATAGCTCGTGTGGCCTATATAGATATCGATGCACATCATGGTGATGGTGTTTTTTATTCTGTCAAAGAAGATGCCGATTTAATTTTTGCGGACATCCATCAAGATGGTCGTACTTTGTATCCGGGAACCGGTGATAGCTCAGAAACTGGTTCGGGTGAGGCAATTGGCACTAAATTAAACATTTCACTGCCTCCTGGCGCAAACGACGAGCAATTTTCTAAAGCTTGGTCAAAGGTGGAGAATTACCTAATTGAGAATAAACCTGAGTTTATTTTACTTCAGTGTGGCGCCGACAGTTTAGCTGGAGATCCAATCACTCAATTGGCATTGACTGAATCATCTCATGGTATGGCAGCATTATCATTATGTAAGATCGCTGATCGTTTTTGCCAAGGAAGGATAGTTGCTATGGGTGGTGGTGGCTATAATTTGGAAAATATTGCAAAAGCCTGGACCGCGGTGGTGAAATCTTTTTTGATGGAGACGCAGAAACATGAGGCATGAATACCAAAGCATGAGTAAAATACGATATTAATGCAAGATACATGAGTTAAGGAGATACAGAAAAATGTTTGCTAAGACATCATCGATTGCTGCGTATGACAGTGAATTGCATACAGCGATTAGAGGTGAGGAAAATCGACAAGAAGAGCATATTGAATTAATTGCTTCAGAGAATTACGCAAGCCCTAGAGTTATGGAAGCGCAAGGATCTGTGTTGACAAATAAATATGCAGAGGGTTATCCGGCCAAACGTTATTATGGCGGTTGCGAGTACGTTGACGTGGCAGAAGAGCTTGCCATCAAGCGTGCCAAAGAATTGTTTGGCGCCGCTTATGCAAACGTGCAGCCTCATTCGGGTTCTCAAGCAAACACAGCCGTCTTTCTTGCGCTGTTAAATGCCGGAGACAAGATACTTGGGATGAGTTTGTCTGATGGCGGTCATCTCACGCATGGTGCCAGCGTGAATTTTTCCGGAAAACTTTTTGATGCCGTCCAATATGGCGTAGATCCCGATACGGGCTTAGTTGATTATCATCAAGTTGAATCATTGGCCCAAGAGCACCAGCCAAAATTAATAATTGCTGGATTTTCTGCGCACTCAAGGGTATTAGATTGGCAACGCTTCAGAGACATTGCCGATTCAGTAGGCGCTTACTTTCTGGTTGATATGGCACACGTTGCAGGGTTGGTAGCGAGCGGTCATTATCCGAGTCCTGTGGAGATTGCCGACGTCGTCACTTCAACCACTCACAAGACATTACGTGGACCAAGAGGCGGAATTATTCTTGCTCGAGAAAATCCTGAGTTAACCAAAAAATTCAATTCTTTGGTGTTTCCAGGTATACAAGGCGGACCCTTAATGCATATTATCGCCGCAAAAGCAGTGGCTTTTAAAGAAGCGTTGAGTGAAGACTTTAAGGCTTACCAAGGGCGCGTCATTGAGAATGCGCAAGTGATGGCAGAAACGCTAATTGAGCGCGGTTACAGTATTGTTTCGGGTGGAACTGACAATCACCTTGTATTGGTAAGTCTTATCGACAAAGGCATCACTGGCAAAGATGCCGATGCAACGCTAAGTCGAGCCAATATCACAGTCAATAAAAATACCGTGCCGAATGATCCTTGTTCTCCGTTTGTCACCAGTGGTCTTAGATTAGGTACCCCAGCAATAACGACACGTGGTTTTGGTTCCAATGAAACGCATCTAATGACAAATTGGATAGCCGATATACTGGATAATATAGAAGACAATGAAGTGGTCTCCAGGGTGAAAGGAGATGTCCTGAAATTATGCAAGAATTTTCCTGTTTATTCCGAGTAAGTAAGAGTTTTTTTAGGTTAATAATATAAATACATGAATTGCCCATTTTGTGATCACGAAGAAACCAAGGTAATCGATTCTCGATTAGCCGGTGAAGGCCGTCAGGTAAGAAGACGTCGCGAATGCCTGGATTGCAACGAAAGGTTTACAACGTTTGAAGGTGCAGAATTGGTGATGCCACGATTAATTAAAAGTGATAATCACCGAGAACCTTTTGACGAACAAAAAATTCGTGCAAGCATGCACAGGGCGCTAGAAAAAAGACCGGTTTCAGCAGATCTTTTTGAAGCATCAATAGGGCGTATGATTCATAAGCTCAGAACAATGGGCGAACGAGAAGTTCCTTCACGTTTAATAGGTGAATTGGTGATGAAAGAATTGCGCGGCCTTGATGAGGTTGCTTATGTTCGATTTGCATCGGTATATCGAAGTTTTCAAGACGTAACCGAATTTCAAGATGAAGTGAAACGCCTGCAAAAGAGACCCAAAAAAAAGCGAAAACGAGCTCAGCTATCTCTTTTGCCTGATGTAAAAGATAAAGCAGAAAAAAAGAAATGAGTTTTTTGGCATGACTGAATTTACTGCTGCAGACAATGATTATATGGCTACCGCTCTAAGCTTGGCCAAGCAGGGTATGTATACGGCACACCCGAACCCACGCGTAGGTTGTGTAATTGTTCGCAACGATCAAATAGTTGGTCAGGGGTGGCACCAGATAACCGGCGGACCGCATGCCGAGGTTGCGGCTCTAGAAGAGGCCGGAGATAATGCCTGTAACGCAACTGCGTATGTAACGCTTGAACCTTGTGCGCATCAAGGTAACACCGGACCTTGTTGTGATGCACTGGTGGCGGCCGGTTTGTCAAGAGTAGTGATTGCTGTTGAGGATCCATTTTCTGAAGTGGCCGGGCAAGGCAAATCTAAAATAGAGGCCGCAGGAATAGATGTTTCAGTTGGCTTGCTTGAATCAGAGGCCAGATCTTTGAACAGTGGTTATTTTTCTCGCATACAAAGAGAGAGACCTTTTGTGCGATTGAAAGTGGCTACCAGTATTGATGGCGCCACAGCAATGAGTGATGGGGAAAGTAAATGGATTACCGGTGATTCCGCCCGACAAGATGTCCAAAAATTAAGAGCCTCTTCAGGGGGGGTAATGACCGGTATTGGAACCGTGATTTCTGATAATCCTAAACTTACTGTGCGCGATGCATCGATCACCACCAGACAACCAATAAGAGCTCTATTGGACAGTCAATTAAGAGCTTCAACAAAAGCACATATATTTGAGGAATCTGCTGCAACTTTGGTGTTTTGTGTTAATGATGAACGTCGAGAGAGTTATGAGAACAGCCATGTAAAAGTGCATAAAGTTGCAGCTACAGATAAAAGACCAGATTTACCCATGGTACTCAAGATTCTAGCTGAGGAGGGCATTAATGATTTATTGGTCGAGGCCGGATCTGTCTTGTCTGGTAACTTAATAGAGAATAATTTGATTGATGAGCTTGTTATTTATCAGGCACCCCATATTATGGGTAGCAATACAAAACCAATGTTTTTGACGCCACAATGGAAGTCATTGCAGGATAGATTGAGTTTAGACATTCAAGATATAAGGAAAATTGGTGCAGATTATAGAATTACTGCAAGGCCAATCAATCGATAGAGGTAAATATGTTTACTGGCATAATAAAATCAATTGGCACAGTTAAAGAGGTCCGTCCACAAGGTGGAGACTCTAGAATTGCATTTCATGCAGAGGGTATTGAATGGGATAGCTTTAAAGTTGGAGAAAGTATTGCTGTAAATGGTGTTTGTTTGACCGTAATTGAGCTACACAAGAATGGTTTTGATGCTGACGTTTCTATAGAAACAATGCGAGTGAGCACTTTTGCATCATTGCAAAAAAGCACAAAGGTCAATATTGAGCCTTCTTTAGCAATAGGGGAGAGAATGGGGGGTCATTTTGTGACCGGCCATGTAGATTGCATTGGCAAAATACATGCCAACAAAACACAAGCAAGGTCAATGGAGTTGGAGGTGGAGTTACCGCCTGAGTTCGCACGTTTTGTTGCGCCCAAAGGTTCAATTTGTATTGATGGTGTCAGCTTGACTGTGAACTCAATAACAGACTCAATTTTTTGTGTAAACGTCATCCCACATACAGCCAAAGCAACAATTATTGGTGATTGCAAGATAGGTGATAAGGTTAATATTGAATTGGATATAATGGCACGCTACACAGAACGTTTGCTTGATAGGCCGAATGATGGCGTAATATCAGAAGAGTTCCTTAAGGTAAATGGATATGAGCAGTAAAACAGTACAAAAATTACAGAATACATTCTCTGATATCGAAGACATTATTGCGGACGTACGTAAGGGCAAGATGGTCATCATGGTTGATGACGAAGATCGGGAAAATGAAGGCGATCTCATTATGGCGGCTGAGAAAGTTCGGCCGGAAGACATTAATTATATGGCTCGTTATGGAAGAGGATTAATTTGTCTAACCTTAACCCGTGAACGATGCGCTCAATTACGTTTACCTTTAATGGTTGAGGAAACCGATCAGCATCACATGACAAATTTCACCGTCTCAATCGAAGCCACTAAAGGCATTACTACTGGTATTTCAGCTCATGATCGAGCCAAAACTGTACAAACCGCTGTGGCCAAGAACGCAAGCCCTGATCAACTTAGTCAACCGGGTCACATTTTTCCAATCATGTCTCAACCAGGAGGGGTGCTTACTAGAGCAGGTCATACTGAAGCAGGTTGTGATTTGGCCAGGTTGGCCGGTTTTGAACCGGCAGCAACCATTGTTGAGATCTTGAATGAAGATGGAAGCATGGCACGCCGTGCTGATTTAGAGGGTTTTTCCAGAAAGCACGACATCAAAATAGGAACTATCGCTGATTTAATACGTTATCGTTTGGAGAAAGAGCGATATGTTGAGCGCATCGCAAAAAAACAAGTTAATACCGATTACGGTGATTTTACTTTGTATTGCTACGATGATCAGGTTAATCAAGCGGTCCATGTTGCTTTGGTTAAGGGCGATTTAAAAGTCAATAATGAACCATTGGTGCGTGTTCATATTCAAGATACCCTGGGGGATGTTCTTGGCGTTCAAGCGTCGGCGCTTGGATGGCCTATTAATGATGCCATTGAACGCATCGCTCAAGAAGAAACTGGCATTGTGGTTATCTTAAGGGAACAAGAGTCATCTCGTAACTTGATGGAATCTGTTGAAAGTTTGTCCAAGAAAACCGATCAATTAAAAGAAAAACGTGTCACAGAAGACAGTCTAAGAACATATGGAATTGGCGCTCAAATACTCCGAGATCTTGGGATTAAAAAAATGCGGGTTTTATCTGCGCCCAAGCAGATGTATGCTATATCAGGATTTGATTTGAAAGTTACTGAATACGTTGAGCATTAAATTATATTGATGGTGATGATGACATGGATAATGTGAAAGTGACAGAAGGTGATTTACATCCAAGAGATGCTCGGTTTGCTATAGTGGCCGCTCGTTTTAATGAGTTTGTTGTTAATGCTCTATTAAAAGGTGCTTTGGCTTGCCTTGACCGCCATGGAGTAGATCAAAATGCCATTGAGGTGGTAAGAGTGCCAGGTGCTTATGAGATTCCTTTGGCTGCAAGTAAGATTGCCCATACAAAACGCGTTGATGGGATCATTGCTTTGGGCGCAGTTATAAGAGGGGCAACGGCTCACTTTGACCATGTTTCAGGAGAATGCGCCAGAGGCTTATCGACCGTCCAAATTGAACAAGGTATGCCGATTGGTTTTGGCGTATTAATGGTGGACAATCTTGAGCAGGCACTTGAGAGGGCTGGCACTAAAGCTGGCAACAAAGGCGAGGAAGCAACGCTTGCAGTCATAGAAATGATTAATTTATTGAGAAAAATAGATTAATTGTGGTCAAAAAGAAAAAGGGTCAATCAAAGTCTCTAGGGGTTCGTGGTCTGGCAAGATTGATGCTGGTGCAGGCTCTCTATCAAATGCAGATGACGGATCACAGTGATGGTGAGATATTATCGCAGTTTCAGGAGCGTGAAGAATACCAAAAGATCGATAAAGAGTATTTTGACCAAGCTTTACACATAATTTATGACAATCAAAATGATTTTACCTCTGGTATAGAGGTGTATCTGGATCGCTCGTTAAATCAAATAGATCCTGTAGAGATGGGTATTATGTTGGTGGGTTATTACGAGTTAAAGATGAGGCGTGAAATAGATATACCTGTCGTAATTGACGAAGCAGTTAATCTGGCAAAATGCTTTGGTGCTGTTGAAGGGCATAAATACATTAATGCGATTCTTGATAAAGTATCTAAGGAATTGCGATCAACTTAAAACTTCTAAATTTCTGTTGAGGTTTTTGTGGATGAATTTGAAATCATTCGTCGTTTCTTTTTAAAAGAAAACCACTCTTCTTCTGTGTGTGTTGGAATTGGCGATGATGGGGCAGTAGTACAATCATCCCCAAATCACAATCTGGTTATTTCTACCGACACTCTAATTGAAGGTGTGCATTATCCGTTACATTCGGTTGCTGCAGATATTGGATATCGTGCTGTGGCAGTGAATCTTTCGGATATGGCGGCTATGGGGGCTAAGCCACGATGGATGACGCTTTCTCTTAGTCTTTCCGAAATTAATGAACGTTGGTTGGAAGAGTTTTCGAATGGACTGCATGTTGCCGCCAACGAGTATTCAGTTACTCTTGTTGGTGGTGATACTACTCGTGGAGCCCAACAAATTGTAACTATTCAAATGATTGGTGAGACTAAACCAAAAGAAGAAATAAGCAGAGCTAATGCAAACAAAGGAGATTTAATCTTTGTGACTGGCACCCTAGGAGATGCGGCTGCCGGGCTTAAGCAATTTAGTCAAAGTAAAGAACCCGACAACCAATGCGCTTATCTTGTACAGCGTTTCTTTAGGCCGACTGCCAGAATTGAGGTAGGACGAGCATTGGTAGGGGTGGCATCTGCTGCCATTGATATCTCAGATGGTATGTATGCAGATGCAAAAAAAATACTTGATGCAAGCAGTCTAGGTGGAACGTTAAATTTCGATAAAATTCCTTTGTCGAAGGCTATATGTGAACTCTACAACCAAAAACAAGCTCGTGATTTTGCTCTTAACGGAGGGGATGATTATGAGTTGTTATTTACGGCATCTCCAAGTAAGTTGACTTTAATTAGAGATATTTCAAAACAATACAAATTAAGAATTACTCAAGTTGGCAAGGTGCACAATCAAGCAGGATTGCAATGTACGGAAAATAATTCTCCAATTGATTATCATGATCAAGGATATTTGCATTTTAAGTGATTTTTAATAATGGTACTTAACAACAAAGAATTACCCACAAAGAACCCAATATACATAATGGCCACGTGTTTTGGGATTGGCTTGATTCCATTAGCACCAGGGACGCTTGGATCTTTATTTGGCGTGTTGGTTTTTTGGTTAACTGTAAATTTAGGCCAAGAAACGCAAACTATTATTGCCGGATTATTATTAGTTAATGGAATTTGGATTTGTGGCGTTTGTTCCAAACGATTAAATATTCATGATCACTCGAGTATTGTTTGGGATGAGATGTCTGTTATGTATTCTCTCTTGCTGTTTGTTCCATTTACCGGAGTTTCTTTGGTTGTCGTATTTTTATTATTTAGATTATTTGATATATGGAAACCTTGGCCAATAAATATTGTAGATTCTAAGGTTGGTGGAGGCGTCGGTGTTATGCTGGATGACATCATGGCGGGTATTGCCACCATCTTTTTCTATAACATTATAAGCGGTTTAATTTAATCCGAATCGCTTTGAGTATCAAAGGCAACCAACGAGTCGGTGTCATCCGTATTTTGAAGCAATATCTCTACTTTTTGTTCTGCTTCTTTTAAAGCATGCTGGCATATTCTGGTTAATTTAACGCCTTTTTCAAATTTCTTCATTGCATCATCAAGCGGTAATTCACCACTTTCAAGCTCTTCAACCAATGATTCAAGATCGGCGAGCGTTTTTTCGAGGTTGACTGCTTTTTTATTTGCCATAATTTCTTTAACTGTAATAAGGTAATTCGCATATTATCATTTTATTCTCTAAATTGAGTTTTAATTTTTAATTTAGTTGATTTTCGTTAAGCGAAAGCCGTTGCTTCCTGATAGAATTACTCTAAATAAAAATCTATTGGTTTGAGTGTATGAGTAAAAAATACAAAGCCGCTGATATTGAAGTGCTGAGTGGTTTAGAGCCTGTTAGAAGACGACCAGGAATGTACACGGATACCTCAAGACCCAATCATTTGGCCCATGAAGTAATCGATAATAGTGTTGATGAAGCACTGGCTGGGTACTGTAAAAAAATTGAAGTCACTCTCTATGATGATGGGTCATTAGAAGTTATTGATGACGGAAGAGGCATGCCAGTTGACATTCACCCAAAAGAAAAGATTCCCGGTGTAGAGTTAATTCTAACTCGATTGCATGCAGGGGGTAAATTTAACAAGGAGAATTATCAGTATTCTGGAGGATTGCATGGTGTTGGAGTATCTGTTGTTAATGCACTCTCAAAAAATTTAGAGGTATGGATAAGACGAGAAGGTTTAGAGCACAGCTTAAGTTTTTCTGGGGGTAAAAAGAAAGGTGAAATTGAGGTTGTTGGCAAGGTTGGTAAGGCGAATACTGGCACTACACTTAGATTTTGGCCTGATCCACAATATTTTGATTCATCTGTTATTTCGGTTTCCAAGTTACAGCATGCATTGAAAGCAAAAGCTGTTTTATGTCCAGGGTTAAAAGTAAAGTTAACCATACAAAAAACTCAAGAAAAATTTGAGTGGCAATACGCTGAAGGCCTTGAGGAATATCTTCTTGAAGCCCTTGATAAAGCACCTTGTATTCCAGAGCACCCTTTTAGTGGCAGTGTTACCGGCGATCATGAGGCGGTTGACTGGACATTGGTTTGGCTGACCGATGAAGGCAATAACGTTGCAGAGAGCTATGTAAATCTAGTTCCCACAGTGCAAGGTGGAACTCATGTTAATGGCTTGAGGACTGGCCTATCAAACGCAATCCGAGAATTTTGTGAATTCAGAAGTTTGTTACCTAGAGGTGTTACGCTTTCTCCTGAAGATGTATGGGATAACGTCGCTTTTGTGTTGAGCGTTAAACTTGAGGATCCTCAATTTTCCGGCCAAACAAAAGAACGGTTATCATCTAGAGAGTCAGCTGCTTTTGTCGCCGGTATTATCAAAGATGATTTTGCGTTATGGTTAAATCAACACCCAGAAACCGGGGATTTGATAGCCCAATTGGCAATAGAGCGAGCGCAGAAGCGAATTAAGAACGCTAAAAAAGTTGTAAGAAAGAAGATTGTTTCAGGGCCATCTTTGCCCGGTAAGTTAGCCGATTGCACCTCACAAGAACCAGAGTTGTGTGAATTATTTTTAGTGGAAGGCGATTCAGCTGGAGGGTCAGCAAAACAAGCTAGAGATCGGACTACCCAAGCCATCATGCCTTTGAGGGGGAAGATTCTAAATACATGGGAAGTGGATACTACAGAAATTCTGGCATCACAGGAAGTTCATGATATCAGTGTGGCAATTGGCGTTGATCCAATTAAAAACAATATTGAAGAACTCCGTTATCATAAAGTATGTATTTTGGCGGATGCAGATTCTGATGGCTTGCACATCGCTACCTTGATATGTGCTCTGTTTTTAAGGCATTTTAGAAGTCTTGTGGAATCCGGCCATATTTTTATTGCCATGCCGCCTTTATTTAGAATTGATGCTGGAAAGAAAGTTTTTTACGCTTTAGATGATGACGAACGCCGTGCTACATTGGAGCGATTAGAGAAAGATGGATTTAAAGGCAAGGTCACGGTAACTCGATTTAAAGGTTTAGGTGAAATGAACCCTCAGCAATTAAGGGAAACTACCATGAATCGTGATACCAGAAGATTGGTGCAACTTAGCGTGTCACCAAATGATGAGAGTGATGAGTTAATGGACATGTTGTTAGCCAAGAAGCGCTCTAATGAAAGACGGGAATGGTTAGAGAATAATGGCGATTTAGCGGAAGTGTAGAAATGAAGAACGAAGAATTAAATTTTGATGGAGATTTTGAGAAAATCTCTCTTAAAAATTACAGCGAAAAAGCTTATCTAAACTATTCGATGTATGTGTTGTTGGATCGCGCATTACCGCAAATCGGTGATGGCTTGAAACCGGTTCAACGCCGAATAATCTACTCCATGAGCGAGCTTGGTTTATCTGCTGGACAGAAGCCAAAAAAATCAGCCAGAACGGTAGGGGATGTGATTGGTAAATTTCATCCTCATGGCGATTCTGCTTGCTACGAGGCAATGGTATTGATGGCTCAAGATTTTTCATATCGGTATTCTATTATTGATGGTCAAGGCAACTGGGGCTCAACGGATGACCCCAAATCTTTTGCGGCTATGCGTTATACGGAATCAAGGCTGAGGCCCTATGCGAAAATACTTTTGCAGGAACTGGGTGAAGGTACAGTTGATTGGATTCCGAATTTTGATGGCACCTTAACAGAACCGATAGTAATGCCTGCTAGGCTCCCAAATATTTTATTAAATGGAGCCATGGGGATTGCAGTTGGTTTATCTACGGATGTTCCGCCACATAACTTAAGTGAAGTAGCCAAAGCATTAGTGCATCTTATTGAAAATCCAAAGACAACGCTCGGCAAAATAATGAAATACATTAAAGGCCCTGATTTTCCAACTGGAGGGGAATTGGTTTCTTCAAGAAGTGACATTCGCAATATCTACAAGACTGGCAATGGAACATTAAAATTAAGGGCGACTTACGAGGAAGAAGGAGATGATATTGTTATTAATGGATTACCTTATCAAATCTCTGGCAATAAAATTCTTGAACAGATTGCCGCACAAATGAGGAGTAAAAAATTACCTCTAGTTGAAGATTTAAGGGATGAGTCAGATCATGAAAATCCAGTTCGACTTGTCATTACGCCTAAATCAAGACGTGTTAATCGGGAAGAGTTAATGTCTCATTTATTTTCTACCACTTCATTAGAGCGAACAGTACGCGTCAATATGAACATTATTGATCTTGAAGGTAAGCCCAGGACATTTAGCTTGGTGGATATTTTATCCGAATGGTTGGTTTTTCGTGAAAGAACTGTCACCGCAAGACTTAAACATCGGCTTCAGATTGTATCAGATCGATTGCATATTTTAGATGGTCTATTTGTTGCTTACTTAAATATTGATGAAGTGATAAAGATTATTCGCAATGAGGATGAGCCTAAGCTTGTGCTTATGGATCGATTCTCTTTATCTGAAGTACAAGCGAATTCAATATTGAATTTAAGACTCAAATACCTTGCTAAACTCGAGGAAATAAGAATAAAAACTGAACAAAATGAGCTGAATAAAGAGCGTTTATATATTGAAGGAATATTAAATAATAACAAAGAGTTAAAAGATTTAATTAAACTAGAAATAAAGAATGATGCCGAGGCATATGGCGATAAAAGAAGAACAAATATAATAGAGAGGGAAGCGGCTCAAGCAATAGATGAAACTCAATTAATTACCAGTGAACCCGTAACAATTATTTTGTCACAACGAGGATGGGCACGCGCCGCAAAAGGACATGATATTGATCCGTTGTCATTGAGTTATAAATCGGGTGACGAATTTTGTGCGGCGGCTCGCGGAAGAAGCAATCAAAACGCTATGTTTATAGACAGTACCGGTCGAGTATATAGTTTAATAGCTAATCAGTATCCCTCTGCACGTGGCCAAGGAGAACCTGTTTCTTTTCGTTTTAACCCACCTGACGGTGCGGAATTTTGTGGCACTTTAATTGGTTCACCAGATGATCAATGGTTACTTGCTAGCGATGCTGGATACGGTTTTGTTGCAACATTATCTGATCTAATATCAAGAAATAAGGCCGGTAAGGTTATACTTCGGATCCCAGAAGGAGGCAAACCAATTATTCCTACACCTATAGATAACGAGAATAGTGTGTATATTGCTGCGGTAAGCTCAATCGGAAAGTTACTTTTATTTGATTTAAAAGACTTGCCGCAACTTGCAAAAGGTAAAGGCAATAAATTGATAAATATACCCACCAAGAAATTTAAATTAGGTGAAGAGAAGTTGACTGGTGTTGCAATACTTAAAGAGGGCGATAATCTTAATGTTTATCGTGATAAAAACAAACCCATGACTTTAAAATGGAAAGATCTGGAAGAATATGTGTCTGAAAGAGCATTACGTGGCAAAAACTACTCAAAGAAATTCAAAAGAGCGATCGGGTTATCTTTAGATGAGTCTAAACATAAAGAAGACAGTGAAGCAGTTAATTAAATAAAAATTAGGATTGAGATGGCAACATATAATACAAATGCTTTTAAATCAGGGTTACGGATTATTCTTGACCAAGACCCCTATATCATTGTTGAGAATGAGTTTGTAAAACCAGGGAAAGGTCAAGCATTTAACCGCGTAAGAGTTAAAAATCTAAAAACCGGTAAGGTTATCGATAAAACATTTAAATCTGGCGAAAATGTAGAAGCAGCTGATGTCATTGATAAAGATATGCAATATTTGTATACAGATGGAGAATTCTGGCATTTTATGGCACCCGATACTTTTGAACAGTACTCAGCAAATAAAGCAGCAGTTGCCGATGCGAAGAATTGGTTAAAAGATCAGGATATATGCCAAGTAACATTGTGGAATAGCGAACCACTTATAGTGATACCTCCGAATTTTGTAGAATTAGAAGTCGTTGAAACAGATCCAGGTGTTCGCGGAGATACAGCTAGCGGCGGAATCAAGCCAGCCAAATTATCTACTGGAGCAGTTGTTAGAGTGCCATTGTTTATAGAGCAAGGGGAAACTGTCAAGATCGACACAAGATCTAAAGAGTATGTGTCAAGGGTTAAATAAGAAGTTACGCATGCTTTTTTTGGTTTGTAAAAGGTGAGAATTGTTGTACTTTCTCGATGTTGCCTTCTCCTTCACTAATCATTAGTAATCGATCAAAACCCAAAGCGACACCAGCGCATCCAGGAAGACCGTGCTCCATGGCATTAATAAAATTACAATCCAATGGCCTAATTTTTAACCCATGCTCTTCGCGATATAATTGATCATCGGAAAATCGTTGTTTGATTTCGTCGGCATCAGTCAATTCAACATAACCATTCGCCAGCTCAAGATCACCGAGAAAGATTTCAAACCGATCAGAGAATCGCTTGTCATCTGGACAAATCCTAGCCAATGCCGCTTGACTTGCAGGGTAATGATGTAAAACAGTTAATTTCTTTGTGTGAAATTCTTTTGTAATTTTTGTGCTTAATAGGAAGTCTAAACATTGATTTTTATTGAATTCTTTCGCCAATGATTCTTCTGGATTGATGATACTGCTGATTTTATTTATATCGTCGTTTATTGGGTCGATGTTTAAATATTCTTTAAAGGCGTCTTGATAGGAAATGGTATCGGTTTGTATTGAAGGGTGAGAATTGTTCAATATCATTGATATCAGTTCAATGGTATTTCTTATGATTTCTTTTAGATTAAATCCCATTCGATACCATTCGATCATAGTGAACTCAGGTAAATGATTGCTACCCAACTCACTGCCCCGAAATACTTTGCAAATTTGATAAATATCTTTAAAACCATCTGCAAGCAGTCGTTTCATATAGAGTTCTGGCGAAGTATGCAGAAAATTTGTAGAGGATGAATTATCTGATAGTGACGCACTAATGCTTTCGATATTTATGTCAGAAGTAGCACTCTTTGATAGTATTGGTGTATCAACTTCGAGTACATTTTCTTTTTTGAAAAAATTTCTGATTTTTTCGAGTTTTATCGCACGCTCTTTGGCTATCTTGAGCCCAGAAATAGGTTTCCACTGATCTTCTTTGTGCTGTTTGTTCATTATTGATTAATGGGTTCATGCGTCAGTTGACCAAGATTGTCACCGACGAGAATATTGTTGTTGCATTTTAAGTTGCTATTCCATGACAAAGAATCTTCCGGATAGATGGTGATGACGGTTGAACCCATATTAAACCAACCCAGCAAATCCCCTTTTTCTAATTCTCTTGATTTTCCTTGCTTAAGTTTCAGATCAACAAGATTACCTTTTCCGTGTGGTCTTGTTTCTCCCGTCCATGGGGTGTAAATACTGCCAACATTAAGAGCACCTATAAATAAAAGAATTATCTCTGTACTTTGTGTTTTTATGTAGCAAGCAATTCTTTCATTTCGAACGAATAGCTTAGGTATTCTTGAAACAGTATTTTGGTTTACACTAAACAGAGTGCCTGGAATATGATGTATCTTGGTAATTATCCCATCTACTGGCGCATGAATTCTGTGATAGTTATTTGGAGCCAAATAGATAGTTGCATATTTACCCTTCACAAATTTTTTAAGGGTGTTGGTATTCTGCCTGAGTAGATTTTGCAAAGAATAAGCATGCTGTTTTGCCTGGATAAGTTTGTGGTTTTCAATATCCCCGAAAATGGTTAAGTTACCATCAGCTGGCGAGGATACGGCATCCATAGAGAGGTTGATTTTTCTAGCATCTGGTACTAATTCACGAATAAAGAAAGCATTAAAAGTATCAAATCCATCTGGTATGGAGTTTTTAACTTCTTTCGTATTGACCTTGTATAAACTTATGAACCGATTAATAAGGAAGTTCTTAATGGGTTTTGTTTTAATTCTTGAAAGGCGATACATGATACCTGTCATTAGAAGCTTGGGTATCAAGAATTGCAGCAGTATCAATAACCACGTCCAAATTGATCGCATAGTTATTCCTGAATAAACACTTATGAATATATTACATTATTTTAGAAACGAGACGTAGCCGATACCGAAAAGGTTATTTTTTCGTTGCTTGAGAGTAAAACTTCCAACTCGATATTCTGGCTTTTCTTGATTGCTAATATTGGGTCAAAGAGCATCAGATGTTTACCACCTCTTTCGAGCATTATCGAATCATTCTTTGGAATCATCAGTTGCTTGATTTCAATCATCTTAGCAATTCCATCCTTAATCACGGTTTCATGGATCTCAACATTGTTAAATTGAGGGCTAGTGATAGAAGTGATTGTAATATTTTTGTCAGATTGATTGATAATATTTGTATAACCCGCAGTTACAGTATTGCCAGGAAATGGCGCATAAATTAAAAGATTATTGAAAATTATCCCTTTAGATTCTTTTGCGTCGCAGGCAAGAAGAATGATTAATAAAAATAACAAAGAAATTTTCTTCATCAGCTTTTCTTATAATATCTTTGGTAAATCTTTAATAAAGTGATCAGTGTTATGGGGGGCGCTGAATATTGCATGAAATTCTGCTTCTTTATTGATCAGTATAACGGCGGCAGAGTGACTGACAGAATAATTCTCTCCTTCATTCTTATGTGCTTCAAAAAAGATACCAAGTTGACCGGTTAATTTCTTTATTTCAGCAATTGAGCCGCTAGCACCAATAACATTTCCAGCAAAAGCGGTGACATATTTATCAAGGATTTCGGTTGTATCGCGATCCGGATCTACACTTATCATGATGATATTAGGTAGATGTTCAATGCTGCTTTTTAACTCTTTGTTTGCTTGTGAGAGTTGATGCAGTGTCAAAGGACACACATCTGGACAGTGCGTGTAACCAAAAAACAAAAGACTCCATTTTTCTCTTAAGCTTTCTGTGTTGAATATTGAGCCGTTATTGGCAATTAACGAAAAATTCGAAAGAGGTATCGGTTTATCTAAGACAGTTGAGAATTCAGTCTTTTCAGACATACAGCTCGTCAAGACTATTGACAAAAGGATGTATAGAAATAACTTAGATTTGTGTTGTAGGTATGGATTAATCATAAGCTATTTATTATTTCTTAATACGTTGAAAATTATACCTGACCTTGCTCTATTTGCATGTTAAATTGTTTTTTTTAGCTTAAAGTTCTTTAGGTTTAGACAATTAGATATATAAAATTATGCTTACTGTTGAAGCTCTTATTCAGAAAACTGCGGATCGTTTTAATTACGCTAAAGTCACTTTTGCTCATGGCACTGAAAATGCTACCGATGAAGCAGCTTATTTGATTTTCGGTTATCTAAAATTAGATCATGCTGATGCGCAAAATGCATACCAAAGACTAATTAATGAAGGTGAGCTTGACGTTCTGGAAAAAATGATTAAACAACGCATCGAAGAGAATTACCCTATTGCTTATATTTTGAATCAAGCTTGGTTTGCTGGCATGGATTTTTTTGTGGATGAAAGAGTGCTTATACCAAGATCACCAATTTCTGAACTAATAAACAAGCAATTAAGACCATGGATTGATACAGGTAATTTGGAAAGAGCTCTTGATTTAGGGACAGGAAGTGGTTGTATTGCTATTGCATTGGCCAATGCCTTTACAGGCCTCTCAGTCGATGCTATTGACTGTTCAGAAGAAGCATTAGAGGTTGCCAGCATTAATGTAGAGCGGTATAACATGAGCGCTAGGGTTAAACTTATTAAGTCCGATTTTTTTGCCGCATTCTCGAGTAAAAGGAGTTCGCATTAATATGATTTGATTTTGAGTAATCCACCATATGTAGATAGTAATGAAATTAAGATTATGGCTCCAGAATTCCATCATGAACCAATAATTGGTTTGGCATCGGGAGAAGATGGTTTAGAATCAGTCAGTTCAATATTAAACGACGCAGGAAAATACTTAAGAAATCATGGCGTATTAATTGTTGAAGTGGGGAACAGTCAATGGGCTCTTGAGGAAAAATATCCTAATTTGCCTTTTGTGTGGTTGGAGTTAGAGATGGGTGGAACAGGCGTTTTTTTATTGACTAAAGAAGATCTTGATAATCATAATAACGGTTATTGAGGAATTGGTAGGAAATTATGTCAGGTAATACTTTTGGAAAATTATTTACTGTAACTACTTATGGCGAGAGCCATGGAATTGCCCTTGGATGCATTATAGATGGATGTCCTCCAGGCATGCTTTTGTGCGAAGAGGACATACAAGTGGATCTAGACAGAAGGCGACCTGGAAAGTCAAAGCATACTACTCAACGTAATGAGCCTGATAAAGTGGAGATTCTTTCAGGAATATTCGAGGGAAAGACTACTGGAACGCCAATTGGTTTGATTATCAAGAACAAAGATCAACGTTCTAAAGATTATGGAGGCATTAAGGACAAATTCCGACCTGGTCATGCTGATTATACTTATCAACAAAAATATGGGATACGGGATTATCGAGGGGGTGGGAGATCATCTGCGAGGGAAACGTCAATGAGAGTGGCTGCTGGCGCAATTGCTCGAAAGTATCTTTATGAAAAATTTGGAATTGAGATTAATGGTTACCTTTCTCAAATTGGATCACTCGAGTTGAATGCAATTGATTTAGGTCAAGTTGATAAAAATCCTTTCTTTTGTGCTGATCCAGAAAAAATAAACGAAATAATTACTTTAATGGAAGACTTGAAGAGTAAGGGCGATTCAATTGGAGCAAAAATAAGTATTCTGGTTACAAATGTTCCTGTTGGGCTGGGTGAACCCGTATTTGACAAACTTGAGGCTGATATTGCACATGGATTGATGAGTATTAATGCAGTGAAAGGTGTTGAATTGGGATCTGGTTTTGCCTCTGTAACTCAGAGAGGTAGTGAGCATCGGGATACAATGACAACAAAAGGGTTCACTAAGAATGATTCAGGTGGAACCCTTGGTGGAATATCATCGGGCCAAGAAATTCTTGCAAGTATTGCATTGAAACCAACATCAAGCATATCTGTTCCTGGCAAAACGATTGATAAACAAGGAAAAGACGCTGAAATTATTACACAAGGTCGTCATGACCCTTGCGTAGGGTTACGTGCCACACCAATCGCTGAGGCAATGATGGCGATAGTATTGATGGATCATTATTTGCGTCACAGAGCACAAAATGCCGATGTAAATTCTCAGACACCAGTCATTGGTTCTAAGTTATAATACATCCTCAGAACCAATTTAAATGTATCAAGGGAATAGGAACATGTTTGATGATGTGAGTTTTGCTGTAGTGGGTGCGACTGGAGCAGTTGGTGAAGTGATGCTAGAGATTTTGGCAGATCGGAATGTTCCCTCAAAAAATATCTATCCTTTAGCCAGTAATCGATCTTTAGGTAAACAGGTTACTTATGGCAACAGTAAATTAGATGTGATTGATCTGGCAGAATTTGATTTCTCTGAAGTTAAGATTGGCCTCTTTTCTGCGGGCGCGTCAGTTTCGAAAGTTTATGCAATTAAGGCGGCTGATGCCGGTTGTATTGTAATTGATAATACCTCTGAATTTCGATATCAAGACAATATTCCATTGGTTATATCTGAAGTTAACCCAGAGAAGATAGCTGAATACACAAACACTGGGATCATTGCTAATCCTAATTGTTCAACCATGCAAATGCTAGTTGCGTTGAAACCGATTTATGACGCTGTGGGGATTAAAAGGATTAATGTTGCTACTTATCAAGCGGTTTCGGGTGCCGGAAAGGAGATGATTGAAGATCTTGTTCACCAAACATCAGCATTACTAAATGGAAAACCGGTAGTAACTAAAGGTAAATCTAAGCAAATTGCATTTAATGCCATACCGCATATTGATAAATTTCTAGATAACCGATATACCAAAGAAGAGATGAAAATGGTCTGGGAAACTCAGAAGATTCTTGATGATAAAAATATCTTGGTAAATCCAACCGCAGTCAGAATACCTGTATTTTATGGGCACTCAGAAGCAGTACATATAGAAACAAACTCTAAAATAACCCAGTCTGAAGTTGTTGATTTAATGAAGAATGCTGAAGGGGTTGAGTTGGTCGATGGAGTTGAGCTTGGTCAATATCCAACTGCGGTGTCTGATGGTTCTGGCACTGATCCAGTATATGTAGGTCGAATCAGGGAGGATATAAGCCACTCGAATGGTATAAATTTATGGGTGGTAGCAGATAATATTCGTAAAGGAGCCGCACTTAACACAATTCAGATTGCTGAGATATTGGTTAAAGAATATTTGTAAGATTTAGTACCTTAATTTATTTACTTGATGATAATTGATGCCTAAATATTTAATTCAAATTTGGATCTCAATGCTTCTTTTTGCAGCTAATATGTTGGGTGCTTTTGAGATTGGAGAGCCTGAAATCCAGTCTCAATTAAACACAAACTTAGAGATTGAGATTCCGGTTATATTGGATCTCAATGAGAGTATTGATGATATTGTTTTTCAGCTTTCTGGCATAGAAACATATCAACTTTATGGAATACAAAGACCTCAATTCATTGATGAGCTGAATTTATCGGTAATAAAGAAAGAATTATCCGAGGATAGTATCTTCATTCAAATCCAATCCAATCAACCAATTAGTCGATCTTCTTTCCTGTTATTGATGGAGAGTGGTAATAACAGTAAGGTAGAAGTCAAAGCATTCCCAGTAGTGTTGATAGCACCTAATATTTCACGGGACTACGCGATACAAAAAGGTGACACACTTTGGGGTATAGCCTTTAAAAATAGACCGGGAGATGATCTAACCATGGATCAGGTAATGATCGCCCTGTATCAAACTAACTTTCATATCTTTAAAGAGAGTATTAATGATATTAAAGAAGGTGTAATACGTATTCCAACCAGAGAATACATCAGTAGGATTTCTCCACTGGAGATTTTCAATGAGGCTCAACTTAAAAATGATCAAGTTGTTGACGGAAATGAGATTACGGAAATTCAGAATGAATCAAATCAATACTCAGATATAGACATTTCAATCTCAACTGAACCAGTTTCCATGAATGATGATCCAGAGATCATTGGCAACAAGGATGATAATTTGGAAATCGAATCCAATATTAAAGTTTCCAAAGAGAATGACTCGTATGTCAATCCAGTAAATAAAGAGATTCAAATTCAAAATGAATTAGTAACTAAACTCTCTGATCCAGTATCTATAATTGATGACCCTATCGATCCAGATGTAAAGACCAAATCGTCAGAAGTTAGGGTGATCAATCACAACAAAAGCATCGAATTTAACAATATTATAAGATTTATTGATGAGTTCTGGGCGTTATTAATCTTATCTGCAGTTTTATTGCTTTCAGTCTTATTGTTAATTTGGAACAAATACAACAAAGAGAGAAAGATGGTAATAAATTTAGAGCAATCCATTGCCATGAACGAAGTGGCCACAAAACTTGATCTTGCTCGAGCCTATGTTGATATGGGCGATCCTGATGGCGCATTTGAGATTTTAGAGGAAGTTGTGGTAAACGGAGATCAATCACAACGTCAATTAGCCAAGAAATTACTTAAATCTCTTAATAGGTAATTTTTTGTAGAATCTGATTCGGTAAGAGTATGAGAATAGCAATGGGGGTAGAATATGATGGCACTGCTTACAATGGTTGGCAAAAGCAGGACATGGGCATTGGCATACAAACAATTATTGAAGATGCTATTTCTAAAATAGCTAATTGTGAAATAAATGTTGTATGTGCGGGACGAACTGATGCTGGAGTTCATGCATTAGGACAGGTTATCCATTTTGATGTTTTTATTGACAGATCAATCTATAGTTGGCAGACAGGGGTCAACAGTCTTTTGCCTCCTGATATAAATGTTAATTGGGCTGAAGTGGTAAGCGATCAATTTCATGCTAGGTTTTCCGCGCTTCAAAGAACTTATCAATACCAGATCAACAATAGAAAAGTACGTTCTTCATTGACGAGAAATCGGTATTGGTGGGTACATCAGAATATAGATGAATCAAGAATGCAGAAGGGCGCTGAGATATTAATTGGTAAGCATGATTTTGCTGCTTTTCGAGCGTCTTCCTGTCAAGCCTCGACATCTGAACGTGAGATCTTTGCTTTGGATATTCATAGAGAGTCAGATTTTATTACTGTGACTATTACAGCGAATGCTTTTTTACAAAAGATGGTTAGGAATATTGTAGGATCGCTAGTTGAGCTTGGCCAAAAAGAGAGAGATATCTATTGGTTGAAAAAAGTTTTAGAAAGTCGAGATCGTAAAACCGGTGGAATAACATCACCTGCACATGGACTTACTCTTGTTAGGGTAAAATATCCAAATGAATTCAATATTCCTGGATTTTGTTTATCGTGAAATTTTTATATCTTTCGTTTAGAGTGTATATATCATGAGTTGGTTTCAAAAATTAATTCCATCTAGGATAAGCACCTTTAAAAGAAAGAGAAATGTTCCAGAAGGCGTTTGGATTAAGTGCCCAAAATGCGATGCACAACTATATCGAGCTGAGCTAGAGCGTAATTTAAAAGTTTGTCCAAAATGCAATTTTCACACCAGGATTGGGGCAAGAGATAGACTGGAATATTTTCTTGATAAAGGCAGAAAAAAGGAATTAGCAGAAAATATTGTTGCAATGGACCCATTGAAATTTCGTGATACAAAGAAATATAGTGACCGTATATCACAAGCACAAAAAAAGACTAATGAAAAAGAAGCTTTAATTGCAATGATCGGTAATCTTTTGGGCGAGAAATTGGTAGCTTGTTCTTTTGATTTTGGTTTTATGGGCGGCTCAATGGGTTCGGTTGTAGGAGAACGCTTTTGTCAAGCTATCGATTATTGTATTCAATATAAACTCCCTCTAGTCGTATTCTCGTGCAGTGGAGGTGCGAGAATGCAAGAGGGTTTATTTTCGTTATTCCAGATGGCAAAGACATCTGCAGCAATAGCAAAATTGAATAAACATAAAATTCCATATATT
>PVBE011020252.1_pt1 | contig 25692 bp, 27 predicted proteins | sample 1631181 | NCBI WGS metagenome assembly PVBE01 (sample SAMN08397723, study PRJNA350692) | Marine metagenome, whole genome shotgun sequencing project. | isolation source: water | place: Pacific Ocean | collected 2012-04 | reverse complement strand
CGAGCTGGGCTGGGCGATCGCTTCGTACATGGCGTACGGCAGGCTCATTCACGCCTTCGGGCTACGTCCCGCCGAGGGGAGCTAGGCCGCCGGGACGATAGCCAACACATCGCGCGGGACGTCGGCGCTGGCTCGTATCAGCCGTGCAACGCCGGCTGCACCACGACATCGACGATGGCCTTCGTCGCGGTGTCCACGTAGATGGCCTCGAACAAGGCGAGGGCGAGGCCACGCTTCTCCTCCGTTACACGGCGCACCAGTCGAGCACTACAGGACGATCGTGACGAGCCAGCGCTGGCCCCGAGCCAGCGCGTACAATCCCGTCAATGGCCTCAGTAGCTACTCTCTACCGATACCCCGTGAAGGGACTGACCCCCGAAAGCCTCGATCGTGCGACGGTGCTGGATAGCGGGACCTTCGCCGGCGATCGCATACTGGGTCTGCTGCTCGATGACGCCGGACCGGCTGTGCGTGATGGCTGGTGGCCCAAGCAGAGCTTCACGGCGCTCGTGAATACTCCGGCCCTCGCTCGCCTGCAAGCACGTTTCGATGAGACGATGTCACGGCTCAGCATTGCGCTCGACGGCGTTACGCTGGTCGAGGCTGACCTCGACGAGTCGGGGCGTGCCCGCATCGCCGCTGCCGTCACGGAGTACGTGCTCGCACTCGACGAAAGCCCGATGCAGGGCCGTCCCGAGCGCGCACCGCTACATCTTGTCGGCGATCTCAACGTACCCGCCTTCCACGACCGCACGGCCTTGCATGTGACAGTGATGGGGCGTGCCAGCGTGGATGCCCTTGCGGAGGCCGCGGGCCGCGATGTCGACGAGCGCCGCTTCCGCATGAATGTCGTGCTGGACGGCCTCGAACCGTGGGAGGAGTTGAGCTGGGTCGGTGACAGCATCCGCATCGGTGAGATGGATTTCGATGTGGCGGGGACAGTCGTCCGTTGCCTCGCCACGCACGCCGACCCCGAGAGTGGTGAGCGCGACATCGACGTGATGAACTTGCTCACCTCCGCTTTCGGGCAGGAGAAGCCAACGATGGGCGTTCTGGCCGTCCCCCGAGGCCACGGCGAGCTGACCGTAGGTGCCAGTGTGACCGCCCCTCGCTAGTCAGGCGCGGGGCTGAGGAGTGGTGCTGAGCTACCTAACAACACCCCGGTCATGCTCGGCGCAACCCCGCCTGCCGCCGAAAAAATCACGAATCCGTACAGCACCGTCAGCATCCACACATTCGTCACGAAGGCCATGGCGATGAATGCCACTTTCGACACCGGGCTGCGTTGCTCCGAAATCGTCATGCTCGAGATTGAAGACCTCGATATGGACGCACAGCGACTGCTTGTGCGATTCGGCAAAGGAAACAAGCAGCGTGTCGTGCCGTTCGCCGACCGATGCCGAGACGCGGTCGCGGCCTAACTCGCTTCACGCGGCATGGGCGACGGTCCGCTTTTGTCGCCTCGCTCCCCTAAGGCGAGGCGGAAAATAGAATTCGGCGCGCATCTAGGACAGTCCTACAGGCGTTGACTCGTCGTTCGACAGCCGCTGTAAGCGCCAAGCGGTGGTTTGCTGGCGCGTGTCAGGCCCTACGCCTTCCGTCGTTCCTGCCGCGCACGACGAATCTCGCCGGCCCGACGCAGTGCATCGATGTTGGACTCGTCGATGCGCATGAAATTCCTGCGCCAATCACCGGTTTCGTCCCAGGCGAATGGCGTCTGCACCGTTGTCCGAGGCGTGATCGCTGTCTCCAGCAGATCGAGTCCATAGCCGACGATTGCCTGCTGCATCGGCTCGTCATATGGCTTGCCTATGGGGTTGCCCAGCGGGAAGTCCGTGAACACGAAGCGTGGCACGCCACACTCCTCGACGATGTCCCGAGCGCTGCCCATGACCACGGTCGGGATGCCTTCTGACTCCAGGTGGCGCGCGACCAGACTCACGGTCTGGTGACAGACGGGTCAGAGCGGGACCAGCATCGCTACGTCCACCTGATCGTCACGCATCAGCCGGGCGATCTCCGGCGCGTCGGCCTCCTGCGTGCTGCGTTGGCTGTACTCGGTCGGCACGGCATAGAAGCGCTCGGAGACAGCCCCTAGACGACCCTGCTCAACGCACTCTCGGAGCCGGTCTGCCGGGAGAAAGCTCTCGGTGTCGTTCGTGTGCGTCGCCTCCTTGTCCCAGGAGCGGTTGTCCGTGTAGAGGCTGGCTGGCGGAGGGTCCATCGGGCCGGTGTGGACGCTGCCGGGCAGATCACCGGGATCGCCGTCGGATTCGGGAACAACAGCGCCGGCCGCGAGCAGCGTTGACGTGGTGACGACGCCGATGCGCGATTGCGAGAGCGGCTTCGCCAGTGGTGTGAACGGCACATCGTCGAATCTGGCCCAGCGGTACGGCGCCTCGTAGCCTTGCGTGGCGTAGTACTCACGCGACTTGTCGATGTAGCTGACGAACCTACGGTGGGCCGTATCGAAGTTCTCTGCCATCGAATGCCTCCCCTCGAACGCCTACAGTCTACGCGGTCGGGCAGACGATCGGAGCCCGCCTCCCGATCCAGATCTCCTCCTACGTCCGCACCTCATACAGCGCCACCGGCTCGTCGAAGCCCTTGAGGGTGGCGTCACCCTGCGATGTGAACTCGAACGTCTTGCCCGCGCACAGCTCCCGCACGACGTTGGAGACCAGCACCTGTCCCGGCTCCGCGTAGCGCCGGCACGGAATCATGCCTCCACCGACTCCTGGGTGCGAGGACCCAATTCGATCTGGAGGACGATCACTGCTGGGACCGCCTCCCAGCCGCAGATAGCAAGATCCATCGGACTCCGCACATAACACCACCCCACGCCCCCGCACTTAGAGCTAGTTCGGCGCGAGGCGATTTACGGTGGGGCCTACAACTCGTGTGCCCTCAGGGAAGGGGTGTGGGTGTCGAGACCTCTAAGCAATAGAAGGGGTGTGGGGAGCTTCAGCTACTTGACCTCGCACGGGGGCCTGATGCCGCACTCTCGATTCGCTCGCTCACCCCGGGCGACGGGAAGGCATAATGTCCTGACCCTGCGATTCTAGTGGAGGCCCCGATGATCAGCGGCATGCTGATTGTGGAGAGCCTTCGGGTCGGCGCGGAGCTAGACGGACTGAGCCTAGTCGTTCGCAAAGTCCGCAAGCTCCGTCCGACGAGCACCACACCGGACCAGCCGGACATCTGGACGCTGGTTGAGTTCGACGTTGATGAGGCAGGCGCAGCACACCTTGCTCAAGAGTTGGCGGCTGCTCTCGACGAGCCAGGTTGGTGTGTGGATTTCCACTCGTCGACCGAGAGTTTAGTCACCTTTCCTGGCCGCGTCTTTCGGTACCGGCGCGGTGACGCGGCTGGGCGCAGCGAAGCGGAAGCTCACGCCCGTTCTCTAAACATCCCAAACTCGCAGTTGGACTGGCCTGCGTGACGCTCTGACGTCGCAGATGAGCCCAATAATCAAAGAACTCAGCCCGCCACCGACTCCTATCTAGGGGAGCCCAACGTGGGAAACGTAGGGCTCGGTGGTGGACGGGTTGCTGTGTTGGGGGGGGGGGCACGCCGCATTTCCCTATCCTGGGCGAGGGCTCCGACCCAGCGGGGAAGACGGACTAGAGGGGGGCGGATGGGGGACCGGCCCTGAGTCCTCGATACCGTCATGTCGGGGCTATCATCACATTTGCTCGGGACTTTGGGGGGCTCGCAGGTTAGAGCTAAAGAGCATATAGTCCCACCACTCATCACTTACGTCGTACGTAATGGTGGCGACTGGAGGGAGTTTCTGATGGACAGTAACTATTGGACTCGCAATCGCATCTCGCGACGGGCAGCCTTACGAGGCGTAGGCTTGGGCGTGGCTGGACTGGCCGGCGCAGCGTTGATTGGCTGTGGCGACGAGGACGAAGACACTACCGCGCCAGCGGCCTCCGGGGCCGCCACAGCGGCAGCAGCGGCGACCGCCGCCACAGCGGCGACCGCCGCCGCCGCCGCCGCACAGCCTGTCACCTCGATCAAGCGCGGTGGCGTTCAGAAGTACCAAACCGGTGGCGACCCCCCCAGCACTGACCCGTACGGGAACCTCTCCTACCAGACAAAGGGGTACGCCGGGTACGTGTACAGTCGGCTGATGAAGCGGGACACCAAACCGTGGCCGTTCGCTGGCAACGACACCGGCGTAACCGGCGATCTTGCGGAGAGCGTTGAGACGGAAGACGGCCTCACCTGGGTCGTTAAGCTGCGCCCCGGAGTGAAGTTCCACAACCTCGAGCCAGTCAACGGGCGCGCACTCACCGCAGATGACGTGAAGTTCTCATGGGATCGTCTAACGTCCGCGGAGGCTGCTGGTTCCGCTTTCGTCAACCACGTCTCTGGCCTGGAGGTCATAGACGACCGCACACTCAAGTTCACGCTCAAGGACGTCAGCCCTGTCTTTTTGGAGACGCTGGCTGACCCGAACATCCTCTTTGTTATGCCGACGGAATCGGATGGCGGCTTCGATCCGAACCTGAAGAGCGTTGGTTCGGGGCCATGGGTGCTTAATGAGTATCGACCGTCTGAAGTCTTCAAGTTCGACCGCAACCCCGATTGGTATGAGCAAGGCGAAGACGGCAATACGCTTCCGTATACCGACGGCGTGGAACTGGTGATCATTCCCGAGTACCAGAACCAGCTCGCCCAATACGAGGCGGGCAATATCTACTCCCAGGGCATCCGCTCTGACGACGTGCTCGGCCTGCAGAGTCGAGAGCCAGATGCCGTGTGGCTGACGGCGGTTTCTGAGCTCCAGAGCATCATCTACTTCAGCGACACCATGACGACCGACAAGGCGTGGGGCGATGACCGCTTCCGAAAGGCCGTCTCAATGTCGCTCGACCGCGAGGGCCTGCTCGACCTGGCCTACAACGTCGCGGCGTTGCGAGACGCTGGTCTGGACGCAAGTGCCGCGTGGAACAACATTGTGCCAGCCGGGAACGGGCGCTTCTGGCTCGACCCGCAATCAGCCGCCCACGGCGACTCCGGGCGATGGTTCCAACACAACATCGCCGACGCTAAGAAGCTGCTCGCGGCCGCCGGAGTCGAGGATGGATTCGAGCTCGGGTACCACTACACGAACCGCTACGGCTCGACTTGGGTGAGCGTTGCGGAGGCGACCTTCAACATGTTCACGGAGGTCGGCCTCGGGCCGACGACTGCGGTCGAGGACTACAACGCCGTATACATTACCCAAACGTTCCGGGGTGAGTTCGATGGCATGGCGTTCGGCTACGAAACGCCGTTCCCAGAGGTCGGCGGCTACTTCCCGCGGATGTTCGGGGACGACCCGGCGAACCATGGCAAGATCAGCGACCCAGTGATCGACGACCTGGCCACCAAGCAGGCAAAGGAACTGGACTACGAGCAGCGACGCGACTACATCCACGAGATCCAGCGCGTCAATGCCCAGAACATGTACTACGTTCCGCATCCTCAAGGTGGCGGCACCGGCTGGACGGCGTACCATCCGTTCATCAAGGGGCTTCGACAGACAAAGTCGTACGGTGGGCCCACTGAGACGCTCCCGTTCCGCTGGTTGGATCTGTAGCAGGCAAGGGCGGCGCGATTGCGCCTGAGTGGGTCGGTGCGTGAACTCGCACCCGACCCGCCTCGCGCAGTCTGCGGCGCCGAGAGCGTAGGCGCTCGGCTGCAACGGAACCAGGGTGCACGTGCAGAAGTACATCGTCCAGCGCCTACTGCTCGCGATCCCGACGATGTTAGGCGTCACGGTCGTCGTCTTCGTGATGGTGCGGGCGGTGCCCGGCGACATCGTCGCCCTGCTGGCCGGGGACTTCGGCTCCGTCTCTGAAGAGACCAAGGCGGCGATGCTTGCCGACTTCGGGCTAGATGACAACGTGCCTGTCCAGTACGTGAACTGGCTCAGAGACATCGTCCAGCTCGACCTCGGCACCTCTCTGATCAGCGGCCGTTCCGTGACGAGCGAGCTCAGTCGTCGGATCCCGATCTCCTTCGAGCTGGCGATACTGGGGCAACTGCTGTCGGTAGCGATCGCGATACCAATCGGCATCTTTTCAGCGATCCGCCAAGATAGCGCCGGCGACTACGTCGGTCGCAGTGTTGCGATCGGCTTCCTCGCCGCACCCAACTTCTGGATTGGTCTGATCCTGATCGTCGCGGCCTCACGGTACTTCCAGTGGGGTGTCCCTCCGACGAGCTACGTGGGCTTCACCGACGACCCGATCGGGAACCTGAAGCTGATGTTCGTGCCGGCGATCATTCTGGGCACCGGGGGCTCGGGAAACCTGATGCGCTACACGAGAACGACGATGCTTGAGGTGCTGCGCCAGGACTACGTGCGGACGGCCTGGGCGAAGGGACTGGACGAACGCACGATCATAGTGCGGCACGCTCTCCGCAACTCGCTCATTCCCGTCGTGACCTTGATCGGGTTGGGGCTCCCGGGGTTGATCGGCGGCACGGTGTTGATCGAGGCGATCTACTCGATTCCCGGCATGGGGCGATACTACGTGGGCGCCATCAATTCGCTTGACTTCCCTGTTGTCCAGGGGATCAACCTCGTGATTGCGCTGACGGTCGTGTTATCGAATTTGCTGGTGGATCTCACATACCCGCTGCTCGATCCCCGCATCAAGTACTCGTAGGCCGCACCGATGGTGAACGAAGCTCAAGTACTGGATCAACAGGCGTTGATCCGACAGCAATCCGTTGTTCGACGGATCCTGGGCAGCATCCGCAGCTTTGCCCGTGACTACCCGCTTGGGACGGTCGGGGCGGTCATCACGTTGATCTTGATCGCGATGGCGATCGCCCCGCAGCTATTCACGAACCAGGATCCGAACCTCCAGGTGCTCCGAGAGCGGTACTCCGGTGTGTCGCTATCGCACTGGTTCGGGCAGGACCAGCTCGGACGGGATCAGTACGCGCGCCTGATCTATGGTGCGCGCACGTCGATCGTTATCGGGTTCGGCGTGATCGCGGTGACGAGCACCATGGGCCTCACCATGGGCATCGTGTCTGGCTATTTCGGCGGCTGGATCGACACGATATGGCAACGCGTCGTCGACATCGCGATCGCGCTGCCCGGCCTGCCATTCACGATCCTGCTCGTCACGGCGCTGACACAGGTGAGAATGGAGCTGCGCCTCGTACTCGGTGTCTCGATCCTGATCTCGTTCAGCACATCCAGGATCATCCGCAGTCAGGTGCTGTCGTTGAAGGAGCAACCGTACATCGAGGCGGCTCAGGCGATTGGGGCGTCGAACATTCGCATCATGGTTCGCCACATGCTGCCGAACGTCGTCCCGTTGATCCTGATTTCGGCGTCAACGCTCGTTGGCATCGCGATCCTGCTCGAGGCAGGACTCTCTTTCCTCGGGTACGGGGTGCAACCGCCGACTGCGAGCTGGGGACGAGCGCTCAGTGATGCACGTGAGTTCATGACGCGCGCCCCACACCTAGCCGTATTCCCTGGTCTGGCGATCTTTGTTGCAGTGTACGGTTTCAACATGGTCGGTGACGCGATCCGCGACAAGGTCGACCCCAGGTTGCGAGGTACGAAGTAGCGACGCCACGGGATCCGAGGCACGGGGGCTCCACCGCGTTCCCGAGCGGGCGCTGGCAGGGCAACTCCATTCGAGGAGCGTTTGAACGGCAGGGAATCATGGACCGGTGCGACCGCGGTACTGGCCGCCATCTTCGTGAGCATCGCCGTCGCGAGCGTAGGCGACGGCGACGAGTCGCGCCCCGTTGTCGGCGTCTGGCCGGCGGAGGTGGAGCGTGCGTTCGTCGAGGATACGGTCGCCAGCGGATTTCTCGACCGCTTCAGCGCGCAGTGCGTGCGGGAGCAGCTCCAGCAGGAGATGAGCGTGGAGCAGTTCGAGGCCGGGCTCGCCGGAGGGAGCAGCGCGGGGGCATTCGGCGACGCGTATTCGAGGGCGCTCGCCCAGTACACCCTGATCCGCGGCAAGGAGCCCGGGGCGTAGCGTCGTCACCGCGCGACCGGTGCGAGGCTTTCGGCCCTGCGGTAATCTGCGCCTGATGGCGTATTTCAACCCCCTCCGTCCTTCGTACCTCGACGACCCGTACCCGGCTCTCAGCCGCCTGCGTTCCGAGGAACCGGTGCACTACAGCGCGGATTTCGGCGCCTGGGTCGTCACCGGCTACGATCAGTGCGTGCACGTGCTTCGCGACTACGAGACGTTCTCGTCGGTGCGCGCGAGCGCATCGCTGGACGAGCCGGAACCGACCAGGGTGTGGCGCGAGGCCGTCTGGGGGGATCTGCCAACGCTGATCGACACCGACCCGCCGCTCCACACGCAGCTGCGAAACTACGTCAACCACTCGTACACGCCCTCCGCGGTTGAGCCACTGCGACCATATGCGGAGGCGCAGGTCGACGCACTGCTCCGCGATGCCCCCGAAGGCGAGGCGTTCGACCTCATGGAGGCGTTGGCGAAGCCGCTGCCGCTTCACATAAAGATGGAGAATCTGGGGATCCCAGAAGGAGACCGCCCGGCTGTGCTCCATGACGTCGACATCCTGATGGCGGCGATGGACCCGGGAGCTGACCCGGATGCGGTGCAGGCGGCAGGGGAAGCGCGTGAGCGCCTCCTCAAGTACCACGCTGAGGCCCCTCCTCCGCCTTCCGTGCGGCAGGGAGAAGAGGACCTCCCGGAGGATGCACTGATCTCCGCGAAGGTCGATCTCACACTCGGGGGCAACGACGATGCGTCCTACGCCATCGGCAACGCGGTGCTCTCGCTCTTGCGCAACCCACAACAGCTAGAGACGCTGCGCGAGCAACCCGAGCGCATCGCCGAGGCGGTTGAGGAGTTGCTTCGCTTCGATGGTCCCTCGCACGGAACGATCCGCTACGCCATGAAGGACACGACGCTCGGCGGTCAGACGATAGCGTCCGGAGACGGTGTGTTCGTGCTGAGCGCTGGGGCGAATCGCGATCCCTCGCACTTCCACGACCCGGACGAGCTGGACCTCGACAGGAGCGCCCGCCTGCACCTCAGCTTCGGCCGCGGGGCGCATTACTGCCTCGGTGCGCCGCTGGCGCGGATCGAACTAGCGGCCGCGATCAGTGGACTGCTCAAGCGTTTCGGCGAATTTGAACTGGCCGAGGGCGAGACGAGCTACAGCGGGAACTTCATCCTGCGGGGTCCCAGTAGGCTTATGGTGATCGGTCGCCCCTAGGCGCTCGAGCCCTTACGGAGCGGCGACCGACAGTCGCTTCGGACCGCGGAACGAGAGCGTGCCACCTCGCAGTAGCCCGCCGCCGTCGAATCGCAGCTCCTCGAAGCGTTCGAGCAGCGCGCCGAACACGGCATTCGCCTGCTCCTGTAGCAGTGGCATGCCGAGGCAATAGTGGATGCCAAGCCCGAAGCTCAGATGATGATGTGCGTTCTCGCGCGTCGGGTCAAAGCGATTCGGCTCAGGGAAGTTGGAGGGGTCGCGGTTCGCGGCGCCGACGAGCAGAAAGACGGCGTCACCCGCTCGCAGGTGGTTGCTGCCGACGGTGGTATCGGTGGTCACGAACCGCATGATGATCTGGTTCGGGCTATCGAAGCGGAGCATTTCGTGGATCGCGTGGGGGATCAGCTCTGGCCGCGCCCGAAGTTCATCCGCCGCCTCACGGTGCTCGATCAGAGCGAGCACGCCATTGCCGACCATGAAGGCCGTTGAGTTGTTCCCGCCCATCGAGACGTCGAGAGCGGTCTTCACGCGTTCCTCGGCCGTCAGCTCTTCGGCCTGTGGCAGCGCGGCGAGCAGGCCTCCGTCGGGCAACGAGGCGGGATCACTGAACGCACGCGAGAAGTAGTCGGTCAGTTCCTGCTGCCCCGACTTTGCGGCTGCCTGCAGTTCGGGCTCGTTCTCCTGATCAACGCGAGCATGCTGGATCGCCGTCATCCACTCGGCGAGCCGCTCACGATCGTCCGCGGGGACCTGCATCAACTCCAGCACCACGGCGACGGGCAACGGCTCCGCCAGGCCCGCCATCACCTCGAACGGTTCTCCGCCGTCGGCGCCGTCCAGCAAATCCTTGACGGTGCTCTCGATGAACGGACGGAGGCCGGCCACCGCTCGGGGTGTGAACGCCCGATTCACCATCTGTCGCATTCTCGTGTGGTCTGGCGGGTCAGTCCGGACGAGCGCCCGCGCATCGCCACTGGACACCTGGTCGCGCTGCTGTTTGAGCTGGCGGGCTACCTCACCTTCACCGAGCAGCGGGCTGGACGCGAACGTCTCGTGGTCGCGAAGTATGCGCGAGCAATCGTCGTGCGTGGTCACGATCCAAGCCCCGAATTCGGGGCTACGGAACACTGCGGCTTCCGAGCGCAGCCGATGCAGCGACGGGTAAGGATCTGCGATGTATGAGCGTCGATAGGGGTTGAAGAACGGCATCTCACGGTGAATCTAGCATGTCCCGTAGGAACCGCGGTCTCGCGAGTCTGGCAGCGCACGCCACGTGCGCTGCCGTCTAGGGAGGGAACCCTAGGGACCGACGCTACCAACGCCACTTAGTCCTACACAGAGTCAAAGGTCACCACGTGGCACTCGGCTGCTGCCGTCGGTGACCAGCGTGTCGAAGGCTCACCTTGAGGCCCGACAGTCCAACACGACCAGTCCGCACCGTCATCATTGGGCGCGAAACCAACCGTCATCGCGCGCGACTCGCCGCTCCGCGAACCACTAGGTGTCGTCATGGGAGCCATGCCGCACTCCCCATCCAGCGCGAGGCTCCGACCCAGTCGGGCTAGAGGGCGTCACTGAGGGACTCACTCACAACCGAAATCAATGAGAGCCGACAGGAGCGCCGACCCCAAGATGCGTCACCGGCTGTGGCCTTGGTCAGTCATTCACCACGGCATACACGCGATACGCCACACCGTCGTCTGTCAGGCGGCCTTCGCCGACGCAGATCAATTCGTTGATCCAGGCGTAGCGTTCGTCTCCGGTCTCGAATCGGGGGGCCGTCATAAAGTACTGGTCGCCGAATTCGGTGGGCCGATGCTGCAAGGGCGGGTCGGCCGGTGTCGAGACGCCATGGTACTGGAGGTAGATGCTCGCGCCGTCGTCCGTCTCGAACGTAGCGCGGACGTCGAGCCTGATTACGCCCATCTCATCGTGTACCAGCCAGTCGCCGCCGGACGGGAGCAGCTTGCCCTTCATTCGCGGTCCCTCGAAGCTTCCGCCCACTACATCCACGATGCTCCTCGTCCCGGATGGACCTTTGCCGATCCGCGTCGATGGATGGCGCAGGTCTGCGTTGAACTCCACGAGAAACTCAAGCTTCATCGGTACCCCGCTCTCCGAGGTGAGTGCCGCGCACACGGGCGTACGAGATGGCCACGGTAATGCATGACGTCGGCATCACGCACTCACCTCATTCGTAGCGTCGCTCTACGAACCTCAGGCGCTGGCGGTCTGCGCAGCTTCTGCAAGCAGCTTCAAATCATCCATCTTGCCGAACATGTACGGCAAGAACGATTCTCCGGAGATACGCGTCAGGATCTCGCCGTGCGTGTAGGTGTCGCCCTCCGAGTAGGTGACGCTAAGCAGCTCGCGAACCGGAACATCGACAACCGGGTCGTGCGGTGACTCGCGCAGGATCACCTCGCCATCGAGTCGCTCGATCAGGCGTGACCGGCCCGTGTGGCGCACGCGCACGAGCACCGGGTCGTTGTCGAACCCCTTGCCGTCAGGCGCTGGCATGAACTTGAAGTAGAAGCGACTGCTCTCGTTCGACTCGCCCGGCTCGACGCTCTCGACGACATCGCCGCGAATCTCAAGGTAGGTGATGTCGTACCGCTGCACGGTGCCGACGATACTGTCACCGTCTCGCTGCACGTCGATCTCGGCCACCTTCTTCGGTTCGCCGTAGAGTTCGCGGCCGAAGATCACGGCGCTGTCCGTGGACATCGGCATCGTCAGCGGGTAGCTGCCCACGATCCCCTCGTACTGTGCCGCCACCGCCAGTCCGGCGGCACCGAACGGCTGGAGAGTGTTGCTGGCACCGATGTGCGAGACGCTCACGGTGGCGAGTGGTTCGTCGGTCGGCTGCAGTGGTAGCGGCAGCACCTTCGCAATGATCTCGGGATCGGTGCGGTAGACCGCCGAGATTCCGCGGCTGCGCTCGAAAGCCGGCTGCGCGTAGAGCTGCTGCAGCTCAGCCGCCTCCTCCAGTGTCGTCACGTATCGCAGTTGCATGTTGAACCTCCTGTTGCGGCCGACGAGGCGGGGACGGCCGCACGATACACCGCCCGGCAGCGCGGTTGCGCCGCGCCGGACGCGACTCGGGACGTTCGGGCAGAGGAAGCCGGACGTTCGTCTGCACAACACGTGCGAAATTCGGTCAGGCTCGCTGCGAGTCGGGGGAAACCGAGGGTCACGCTGAACCGTGCGCTGGACGGTCTGTTTGCGCTGGAGTTCAGCGCCATTCTCGGCGGATCGGAATAGGCAGAGCATCGCCGTGGACCTCCGGACCGAACGAGGCACGAGATCGGCGGCAGAGGGCCTGCCGCTGGAGCGCATCAACCGCAACGCCTGCGCCGACCGCATCGTCGACGGACAGAACGAGGTCCATCGATGGGTGATTGCCCTTAACCTCCTGCGCGACGGCATCGTCGTCTGAGGAACGTTACTGCGGTCGAGCCGCGAGGAGGAGACGCTATGGTGAAAGCAATCGACATCCACATCCACCCGCCCGGTCCGGAGGTGCAACCCGAGAGCGACGAGGAACGGCGGGCCCGCGAGGCACGCAGACGCCCCGGCCAGATGGCGACCCATCGCATGACGGCTGAGGAGCTGGCGGAGTACTACGCGAAGCTCGACATGATGGCGGTGCTGCTGCCCATGGACACCGAGAGTGCGACCGGGCAGCCGCCGATGCCCAACAGCTACGTAGCGGAACTCGTTGAGCGGTACCCGGATCAGTTCATTGGCTTCGGCGCGGTCGACCCCCGCAAGGGCAAGGTCGCGGTGCAGCAGCTGGACGAGGTCGCGGATCTCGGGCTGAAGGGGCTGAAGTTCCACTCCGGCCAGGGAGCGTTCTTCGCGAACGACCGGAGCTTCTATCCACTCTGGGAGCGCTGCCAGGAACTGGGTCTGATCACACTGTTCCACACGGGCACGACCGGTGTCGGAGCGATGCAGCCCGGTGGCGGTGGCATCAAGCTGGAGCACATGAAGCCGGTCCCGTACATCGACGATGTAGCGGCGGACTTTCCGGAGCTGACGGTGATCCTGGCGCACCCATCGTTCCCTTGGGCGTACGAGGGTCTAGCGATGTTGATCCACAAGGCGAATGTCTACATGGACCTCAGTGGCTGGGCGCCCGTCTACTTTGACCCGCTGGTGGTCGAGTACGCGAAGACGATCGCCCAGGACAAGATGCTCTACGGCTCCGATTGGCCGGCACTCTCGCCGGAGCGCTGGGTCAGCGAGTTCGACGCCTACGAGGTCCCAGAGCCTGCGTACACGAAGATCATGCGCGGCAACGCAGCGAGGTTGCTCGGCTTTGACGACGTGGTCGGAGACTGACGCTCACGCGCGCTAGGACATCGAGTAGCCGCCGGAGACGCTGAGCGTCTGACCGGTGATCCAGGCGGCATCATCGGAGGCCAGGAATGCCACGGCCCCGGCGATGTCCTCCGGCTGTCCCAGCACTGGCCCGCTCTCGCCTCGGTACAGCGGGTAGGCGGAACGCAGCTGGGCGGCACGCTCACGGAACGATTCGTTCATCTCTGGTGAGTTCATGGTCAGCCCGGGGGCGACGCAATTGACGGTGATGTTGTAGCGGCCGTACTCGCGGGCGATCGCCTTGCTGAAGCCAATCACGCCTGCCTTGGCGCCGGAGTACACCGCCTGCCGCTTCTCACCCACGCGGCCCGCGTCCGAGGCGAGACTCACGATGCGGCCGTTCCCCTGCTCGATCATGTGCGGCAGCACGGCGCGCATGCAGTGGATCACGCCGAAGAAGCTGACATCCGTCTCCTTCCGCCACTCCTCGGGCGTGCTCTCCAGGAAGAACTTTGGGAACCAGATCCCCGCGTCGTTGACGAGGATGTCGAGCGCCTCCCGGTCCGCCACCGTCTGATCGACGACGTCCTGCACGTGGTCGAGGTCGGTGACGTCCATCTGTACCGCGCGCGCTTGATTCGACCCGATCTCCTCAGCGACCTCGCTGGCGGTCTTGCCGTCGATGTCCGTGGCGACGACGTATGCGCCTCGTTCCGCGAGCTTGAGCACGATCTCCCTGCCGATACCGTGGCCGGAACCGGTCACGAGCGCGGTCTTGCCCTCCAGGCGAATGTTGTCTGAGTCGGCCATGATGCCGCCCTTCGTCGTGATACCTACGTGCCCGCAGTCATCATATACATCGCCGGTTCAGGCTGAGCTGACCGCATCGAGCGGGAAGTACTGGTGCGAGATGCCGTTGTCCGAGACATCGACGAGGCGGTAGCCCGCTAGCCCGCTTCGCCCCAGAACGGCATACCGACCGCACCTGAGACGACCATCTGCTGGCCCTGGTGATAGGCGTAGCGGAGACGACGCACGCGCAGGGACGGCGGCCGAGCAGTCCGCACGCATCGACTTCGCGATCGGCAGTGCCGATGTTAGTGCTTCAGCACGAGCACATTCATGCCACCGATGCCGGCATTGTGGATCAGGCCCGTCTGCGGGTCACCGTCGACCTGGCGTGCTCCGGCCTGGCCGCTGAGCTGGCGGTGAATCTCCGTGATCATCGCGCCGCCCGTTGCGCCGACGGGGTGACCACGCGAGATCAGGCCGCCGTCGGTGTTGACGGGGATGTCACCGCTGATCTCCGTGCGGCCCTCCCAGACGGCAGCCGCACCCTTGCCCTCCTCGACGAGGCCCAGCGACTCGATCGAGAAGATCTCGCCCGGTGCGAACGCGTCATGTACCTGCGTTACGTGCACGTCCTGTGGGCCGATGCCAGCGCGCTCGTACGCCGCGCGTGCCAGCTCCGCCAGCGAGTCGGCATTCAGCTCGCCCTCGCCCTCGTCGCCCGCCTCGGCGGACGTGCCGTGCGGGACGTAGGCGCCGGAACCCTGCGCCCAGCCGGCGACCGTGACGAGCTCGCTGGCCGGCTTGAATCGCTCTGCGACGCTGCGGTTGGCGATCACGATCGCAGATGCACCGTCGGTCGTCGGGCTGCACTCGAGCAGATGAATCGGCTCCGCGATGTAGCGGCTCGCCATCACCTCTTCGAGGGTGACGGCGTGCTGGTACTGCGCGTTCGGATTGAGTGCGCCGTTCTCGTGCGATTTCACGGAAACCTGGGCGAACATCTCCTCGGTCGCGCCGTGGTCGGAGATGTAGCGCCGCTCCTGCAGCGCGTAGCTGGCGGGCATCACGTTGAAGCCCATCTGCGTGCCGTACGAGGTCTCTTCCGCGATCTGGATCAGGCCTCGCTGCATCTGCTCGAAGCCGACGACGAGCGCAACGTCGTAGATGCCGGCCGCGACGACGTGACGCGCCTGGATGAACGCCGTCGAGGAACTCGCGCACGCCATCTCCATGTTGAGCACGGGGATGCCAAGTTGCCCGAGTTCGTTGACGACACCGAGGCCGGCGCCCATGCCCGAGTAGACGCGTCCGGTGTAGGCGACTTGGATGTCCTTGAACGAGACGTTGGCTTCGTCCAGGGCCTCTTTGATCGCCACGCGGCCCATCGCTTGCACGGTCTTGTCTGGGTGCCTGCCGAAGCGATGTAGCCCGCAACCGAGGATTACTACGTCGTTCATCTCATGCTCCCCCTAGGCCTCTGCAGGCCGGAAAAAGAAGTTTACTACCGAGTTTCCGTCGTCGTCTTCCATCACCTGTTTGAGGCAGATCTCGAGCGCCATGCCGACGCTCACGTCTTCCGGCTCAACGTCGGTCACGATCGTCTGAACCGAGACGCCCTCCGGTAGGCGCACGCGCCCGATTACGTAGGGGATCTTGATAAGCGAGCCGCCGAGTTGCTGCCGGACCAGCGTGTAGGTCAGCAATTCGCCGGTCGTGCCCAGCAGCACTGGTTCGAGCGCCTCTTCGCAGCAATTCGCGCAGAAGACTCGATCCGCGGTCGGGAACACCTCGCTACAGTTCGTGCAGCGCTGGCCTCGCAGTTCTGGTGTGCCTTCGATGCTCGATGGCATCTCGAACATGCCTTCGCGGAGCGGGATCAGTACCCCGCTCCCAGTCTCCGCCTCGGTCGTGGTCATGCTGTGCGCTCCTTTTGTAGCCCGGCCTTCAACGGAGGATGCCGGGGCTCATTGCGATGCCGTTGTGGATCATGAAGCTGCGGACGTGATTGGCAGTCTCGCGACTCCCCTCGTGCTGCTCGAACTCCTCGATCAGCTGCATGTACTTACGCCGCGCACGGGTGCGCATCATCAGCCCCTCGCCCGCGGGGCCCGGCCGCAGCACTTCGTCGACGATCTCGTCGGGTTGCTGCTCGCAGCGCTCGACGAATCGCTCAAGCGAGCGCAGCGCTGCGTCCGGCGGAGGGCCGGAGCGCCAGAAGAGCTGGTAGCTCTCGTGCCACTGCCGAACGGCCGGCGAGTCGCGCAGTGTGTCGGTCGTCGCCGTCATGCGGGCACCTCCGTCTTCGGCTCGCCGCCGGGGAGACCGAACCCTCGACTGAGCGCGCGCACCTCCTCCGCGCGCCAAGGCAGGGGGGCGGGCGCCTGGATCATGCCGTCGGCCGCGAGTTCCGCCGTGACTGTCTGGTCGCGCACGAAGGGCTCGTCGACGTGGCCATCGAAGAACATCGACTCCCATGCTGGCCGCGGGCGCTGCCCGCCCGCCTCAGGGGCCTCCACGGGGTAGCCGAGCAGCAGCGCGAGCACGGGTTCCCATGTGTCCGGAACGTGGAAGAGCTCCGCCGCCGCCGCCTCATCGAAGGGGACGAGACAGCCGCCGAGCCCCTCGTCGACGGCCGTGAGGTACGCCTGCTGTAGCCCGAGTGAGGCATCGGGATTGCCGCCTCGCTGTGGCCCGGCGCTCAGGCCTGGTGTCAGCACTTCCGGCAGGATCACTTCTTCGACGTACTTGTGACTCCAGCCGTGTGGCGGGCCCAGCGCGACCATGTCCTGTAGCGCGCCCGAGACGACGGCCGGATAGCGGCTGCCTTCGATCGCGACGCGCCGGGCGTCCATGTCGTGGTACCAGAGGATATAGACGGGAGCGAGGTCGAATTCGACGCTCGCGAACGGTGTCTTCAGGCTGTCGCGCTCGTCCTGCGTGAGGTCGGCGCGATAGGCGACGACGGCCTTCGACCAGGGCACGTTGACCGCCCGTGAGCACAACAACGCGGACTCCAGCACGGTCTGGATCTTCTCGCGCTCGACGGGCCGATCGGGCTCGAAGTATCGAATCGAGCGGCGGGCGCCGACTGCTTCTCTGAACTCCATTGTGAGCCTCCTACTCGGGCAAGCCGAACATGCGGGCGAGGCGGCGAAGCTCCGTCCGACGCCATGGCAACGGCGCCGGCGGCTGCACCATGCCGGCTTCCTTCAACTTCTCGACGACTGCGGCGTCACGTACGAACGGGCGGTCGTAGCTGCCCTCGAAGAAGTCCTCCTCCAGCGGCTCGCGCACTCGCTGGCCGCCGGTGTCGAGGCTTTCCGCAGCGTATCCGAGCAGAACCGGGCTGCCGTTGATCCAGCTATCCGGGATGCCCATCACTCGCTTCGGGACGGCGGGGTTGATGGCAGACAGCTGCGCACCGAGTCCCTCGTCGACAGCCGCGAGTAGGGCGTACTCCTGCGCGAACCCGATCGCCCAGCGCCCGAGCGCGGTGAGACCTCGGCTGTATGACGGGCCTTCACGCGTGCCATCCGGCGTGCGGAAGACGATAGGCAGCTGGTCGTCGTCGTCCAGCAACTCGCGGTAGACATTCGGAACGATCGTGGAGTGGATATGCTCGCTGTCCCAGCCGTGGCTGAGGTTGAGCGCTCCAGCTTCGACCATCTCTTCCAGGTTGTGGCCGTCGGTGGCGGCCTCCAGCGCATCGAGGTCCGCATAGATCCAGATATACGTTGGACACAGCTCGACCTGTGCTGTCGTGGTCGGACCCTTCATCGCTTCGAGATCCTGCGGAGAGAGCTGGTCGCGGTGCAGGACGACTACCCGCAGGAAGTCGACCTCCATGACGCGTGGCGCTTGGTAGATTGCCTCCAGGATCGCCTGCAGCTTTTCCTGCTCGACCGGGTGCCAGGGTTCCCAGATCCGGATCGACCGTCGGAGGCCGATGACCTGCTTGAATTCCATCTGATCCTCCTCAGTTGCTCGTTGCTGCTGGCGTCACGAATCCGCGCTCACGCAGGAACTCAGCGATCGCCGATGCCACTTCTTCAGTCGTCCCGGTGACTGGTCCGCCGTCTGTCTGTTGCCGCACCTGGCCGCCCTGTACGAGGAAGCGCAGCCGGTCGCGAGCATCGAGCTGCGGGTCCGGCCAGACGATGCCCTGCAGTCGCGGAGGCGGCATCTGGTAGTGCGATGAAGTCGCCCGGGGCGTGCCGACAGCCACAACCCCCGGCCCGACCACCTCGATCGGCGCGCTCTCGGCGCGCAGCCGTGCAGCGGTCGTGGGGAAGCGCGGAGTCGCGATCAGGCGTTCGACGGTGATCACCGCCGGTAGCTGCACGCGTACGAGCTCGCGGTACCCACGATCCCGGCGACGCAGGACCGTTGCCTCGCTCACGTCGAAGGACTCGAAGGCGATCGCGTTCTGGACGAGCGGCAACCCGAGCCGGTGCGCGACAGCCGCGCCGGTCGCTCCGCCACCATGGTCGGACGACGCCGCGCCGAGCAGGACGAGGTCGGGTTGCTCGGCGGCGGCGATCGCCGCCGCCAGCGCCGTCGCGGCCTCGCGACCATCGTTCGGCGTCGCGTTCACCCGGATCGCGCTGTTGGCGCCTCGTGCGAGGGCCGTTCGCAGCACAGCATCTTCATCCGCATCCGCCGTCACGACCGCTAGTTCGCCGCCGTGTTCCTCGATCAGCGCGACACCGGCCTCGACCGCTGCGGCGTCGACCGGGTCGAGCATCGACGGGGCGCGATCGAGCTCCACTGTGCCGCCCGTATTGAGGCGAAAGTGGGCGTCCGGGTCGGGCACCTGGTGGATGCAGGCGACGATCTTCATCGTTGGCCACCGTCCCGAATCTCGCGTAGTAGCGAGGGGATCACGGTGGCCGCGTCTCCAACGACCGCGAGGTCGGCTTCGCGCATCACCGGCGCGCGTTCGTCGGTGTTCAGTGCGACCAGCGTGCCCGCATCACGGATGCCAACCATGTGTTGCAGCGCGCCGGAGATGCCACACGCGAAGTAGAGGCGAGGTTCGACGGTGCGGCCTGTCTGGCCCACCTGCTTCGACTGGGGTACCCAGCCCTGGTCCACGGCGGCGCGAGACGCCGCGGTCGTGCCGCCCAGCAGCCGCGCGAGTTCGGTCAGACCCTCGAACCCCTCTTCTCCTACGCCGAGCCCGCCACTGACGAGCACCTCCGCCTCCTCGAGGTCGAGCGTCTCCGGTGCCGGCGCTCTGCGTTCAAGCACCTCGACCGTCTTGTCGGGCGAGGCTGAGAGCTCGCGCCGCTCCCACATCGAAGGAGCGGCGACCTGTAGCGCGCGGAATGCGTGCTCGCGAATGGTCGCAACGCATGGCGTGAACTCGGCGCTGATGCGCTCGGAGAGTTGACCGCGATAGCTGCTCCGGATCAGAGTCAGCGAACCGTCTTCGCCATAGGCCACGCGTTCGCAACCGCTGATCAGCGGAACATCGGATGCGGCTGCGATCCGTCCAGCGATGTCTCGGCCGCGAATGTTGTCGGGGAGCATCAATAGCGAGGGGTGCGAAGTCGTCATGAGCGACCCGACCGCGCTCACCATCAACTCGACCGGCGCTGGCTCCCCGACAACATCGAAGCTCGCAACGGTTGCGGCACCGTGTGCTAAGAACAAAGTGAGATCCTGGGAGCCGGCGTCGGGCTGAAGCACTCCGACGGTCGAGCCCGCCTGCTCGGCGAGTGAATGCGCTCCTGAGATGAGTTGGAGCGTCCACGGCGAGGGCGCATCGCCGCTTCGTTCGCCGACGACCCAGATCTCCCCGGGCATCAGATCTGCGCCGTCACGGTTGCGGCGTCGCGGAATGCGGCCTGGAAGTCACGCGGTGCGACGACATCGCCGACGCTATGGACGGGCACGTTGAGCGCCCGCAGTTCGGCAAGCAACCCGCTCTCTGCGTCGTCGCCGTACGAGAGCACCACACTGTCGGCCGCGAAGGTGATCGGCTCGTATGAGTAGACGTTGCGCATCTCGACCTGGTCCTCGCGGATCGCGACCAGCTCCACCATCGGCGTGAACTCGACGTCGAGCCGAGCGAGGCGGCGATAGCTGTCGAGGCGTGTGCGGGCGTCCCAGTGGTCGCCCGCGAAGTGCGCATCGGTCACAACCCGCACTTCTCGCCCCTGCGCTGCGATGAATTCCGCGACGGTGAGACCCTGGAAGCGGTGGTCGGCACGCGCGATCACGACGAGCACACGATCGCCGAGCTGGTTGAGGTCGCCGTTCAGCACCGCGCGCGGGTCGACCACGCTCGGCAGGTCTGCCCCTGGTACGTCTGGCAAGTGGCCGCGCGCGCCGGTCGCAACGATGACCTCGTCCGCACCGAACGCGCGCACGTCGTCCAGGGTTGCGCTGCGCCCGAGCTTGGTTGTGACCCCGGTGCGTTCCAATTCGCGTTCGAGGTAGTCCGCAAGTGTGGCGATGCGTTCCCGATGTGGCGCGCGGGCGGCGGCGCGGAGCTGGCCGCCCACGCGCTCGCCACGCTCCCAGAGCGTGACGTCGTGGCCGCGCCGGGCGAGGATGCAGGCGGCCTCCATGCCGGCCGGTCCGCCTCCCACCACCAGCAGTGTCTTCCCGTCGCCGACCGAACCGTTCGCGTCTGCGGCGGGGAGGTGGCCGGCCAGCGCGATCGCCGGGTTGAGCACACAGCCGATGCCTGCCGAAATACCGCCCGACAGACACGCGTTGCAGGCGATGCACGGCCGAATCTGATCCACCTCGCCTCGCTGCGCCTTCGCGGGCAACAGCGGGTCGGCCAGCAGCGCGCGGGACATGGCGACGAGGTCGCAGGCACCGCTGTCGAGCAGCGCCTCGGCGGTCTCCGGTCCACCAGCCCAGCCGATGTAGATCACCGGCAAGCCCGAGGCAGCCTTGATGGCTTTCGCGAGATCGGAGAACGCGCCGGGTTCGTGTCCCATGTGCGGCATCAGGCCCGGGGTGGTGCTCAAGTAGTCGACCGATCCGGTCGCTGCCAGCACCGTTCCCAGCGTGGCCACATCCTCGGTCTCCAGCCCGCCCTGCAGGTGGTCGTCTGTGCCGACGCGCACGCCCAGCAGCTTGTCATCGAGGCGCGCACGAACGGCCGCGACGACCTCGATCAGGAGGCGGTGACGACCCTCAGTCCCGCCGTAGCGGTCGTCGCGCCGGTTGATCACCGGCGAGAGGAACTCAGCGAGCAGGAATCCTTCGGCAGCGTTGATCTCGACGCCGTCGAACCCCGCCTTAACGCAGCGGGCGGCGGCTGCGGCGAATGCCTCCGTGACCTCCGCGATCTCATCAAGCGTCATCTCGTGCGGGATCACGCCTCCGCCGGTTGCGAATTCGGTGCCCATCGGCGCGCGCACGGCGGAGGGCGCCCACAGCGGCGCGCCGTTGAAGCCGGTTCCGCCGAGGTGACCCGCGTGGTTGAGGTGGGCGATCACACGCGCCCCTGTCGCATGCACGGAGTTGGTGACAGCGCGGTAGGGCTCGATCACCGCATCGCTGCTATTCTCGACGACCTGCGGGCTCGCGGTGCTGGTCGGGTGGACACTCTGCGGCTCCGTGATCAGCAGACCTGCGCCGCCCGCCGCTTGCATCTCCCAGAACGCCGCGAGTTCGGGCGGAGGCAACGGCTCGTCGCCCAGTCCGGCCCACTCCCAGCCGAGCGCGGTGGTCGCGATGCGGTTGCGAATCTCGATGTCGCGAATTTGGATCGGGGAGAAGAGTGCGGCGAACTCGGTTGGAACAATCACGATGCGCTCAGATCGCTCTGCCGACGCGGTTGCCGTCGCGGGTCGCGTAGATCAGCCGTCGTGGCGCCTGCGCATCGCCGATCAGGTGAACCTCGGGCACCGTCTCGCGCAGCCGATGGTACAGAGCGTCATCGGCCTTCCCGCCGAAGGCAAAGACGACTGTGTCCGCCTCGACCGTCCGCTCCTCCTCGGTCAGCAGGGAGTAGAGCGTGGCTGTCGTGCCCTCGAAGCGGCGCACCCACGTCAACGGTTCAAAGCGGATGCCCAGTTCCACGACGTGAGCCATCAGCATCTCGATCGTGACGTATTCGACCTCGCGGCCGGCGGCATGCTTGCGCGTGATGAAGGTGACGTCATGCCCGCGGTCGAGCAGGAAGTCTGCGGCACTCAGCGCCTCCTGGTGGTGTTCGTCAGCGAGCAGGAGGACGCGCTGACCGACCTCGGCGGTCTCGTCGAGCACGGCCCGCACCTCGGTCACGCTTGTGCCGTCGATCCCCTCGATGTCGTCCGGGACGAAGGGTGTCGAACCGGTCGCCAGAACCAGGGCGTCAGGACCGATGGCGCTAATCGTGTCTTCCGTCACCTCCGTGCCGAGGTGCAGATCGACATCCAGCAGCTCCATCTGTCGCGCGTAGTAACGAATCGGTTCCGCGAAGTCGATGCGCAGCGGTGCCTTCGCCGCCGTGACCATCTGCCCGCCGAGTAGCTCGCTGCGCTCGTAGAGCGAGACGCGATGCCCACGCTCGGCCGCGACGCGAGCGGCCTCCAGCCCGGCGATGCCGCCGCCCACGACCATGACCGACTTCGCGATAGAAGCCGGGGTCAGCTCCATCTGGTCCTCGTGCCCGATGTCCGGGTTGAGCACACAGCCGATGCCACCTGAGAGGCCCATGTAGCCCCCGGTCTGGCCCCAGCACGCCTCGTTACAGCCGATGCACTTGCGGATCTCGTCGGCGCGGTCGGTCCTTGCCTTATTCGCCCACTCCGGATCGGCGATGATCGCGCGGTTCATGCAGACGACATCGGCGTAGCCGCCCGCGATGATCTGCTCCGACTGCTGCGGGTCGTTGATGCGCCCGACGGTGAAGACGGGGATGTCGACCGCCTCTTTCACCCCTGCCGCGGCATACACGAACGAGCCGAGCGGGATGTACATCGGCGGGATGATCGTGGCCTGCGATGCGTAGTTGCCGATGCTGATGTTCAGGTAGTCGAGCTTGCCGCTGTCGGCGACGCGTTTGAGCATGCGCTGCGATTCTTCGACGGTCAGTCCGCCTTCCACGAACTCGTCCGCGCTGAAGCGCATGCCGACCATGATGCGGTCGCCGGCTGCGGACTTGACGGCGTCGACGATCTCGGTGAGGAAGCGCAGCCGACCGTCTTCGTTGCCGCCGTACTCATCGTCGCGCTGGTTGAAGTAGGCGGAGGTGAACTGCGTGATCAGGTAGCCGTGCGCGCCGTGGATTTCGACGCCGTCCGCCCCGCTGGCGGCGATCTGCTCAGCAGCGTAGCCGTAGCAGTCGACGATCTCCTCGATCTCCGCTTTCGTCATCACGTGCGGCACGCCGCTGTCGGTCGGCGTAACGACAGCCGAGGGCGACCAGGTGGCTCGACCGCCCAATTGGCTGCCCTGCGTGCCCGGGTGCCACGGCTGCACGACGAAGAGCGCTCCGTGGCGGTGCATAGCTTCTGCCGCCCGCCCGTAGGCCTCCTGGAACTCGGGCCGACGGAACGGAACCACGCCTGCGCCTGCGCTGGCGTGCACTGGCGTGACGCCAGTGGCGACCGCCGCGACGCCGCCTCGTGCTTTCGCTTCCCAGTAGGCGATCAGGCGATCGCCGGGCATGAAACCCGGGCCCATGAAGCCTGGGAAGTGGGGCGGCGAGTAGATGCGGTTGCGGAACGTTCGAGGTCCGACGCGCAGCGGTGAGAAGAGGTGCGGGTAGGGCGTCGCCCCGGCCGTCGCGGATGGCGCTTGCGTGACCATTAGCCACGCTCCTGGAGCCGATACTCGCCGTTGTCCTGGAGCACGACCCAGTCGCCGCGGTCCATCGTCTGCCCGATCGGGTCAAGGTGCGTGCGGTAGTAGTCGAGCTCATCGTCGGTCGGCGGGTCGAGGACGACGATCTCCGGCGCCACCAGCGGCTTGTGCTCACACTCCTCGAGGATCTCTTCGACGGTGACCCACGGCGAGCGTGCGATCAGCCTCAGCTTCCTATCCTCGTAGTCGTACATCGACCATGGCGTGAGCACGCGCCACGGTCCGGTGTCAGCGGGCAGGCCGGCGCGCTCCCGCGCGCCCTCCGTGCCGTCGAGGAAGCCCGGGGACGAGATGAAGTCGACGCGATCGACAAACTTGCGACGTTGCTGGTCGGTGATCAAGATCGTGCGCCAGCAGGCGCCCGCGATCGTGTCCGCGCCGCCGGGTCCGCCGAATCGGCGTTCCGACTCCTCGTACGTGCCGATCACGGTGGAGTTGATGTTGCCGTGTTGATCGACTTGTAGCGTGTTGAGGATGCCGTAGTCGAAGAAGCCCAGCTGGGCGTGGTCGCCGACGCCGCTCATCGTCGTCCATGAGCTCGCCCCGGCCGCGGCCTGGCTGCTCATCATCGAGGCGAACGGCGCGAACGGGAGCTGAGGCGTTGGTGCGATCACGCCATCCTCAGTGGCATAAAGCGCGTCCGGAGCGTAGAGGCGCTGCGCGAGCAGCATCGAATAGAAGGGGCTGCCACCGCCGGCGACCCAGTAGGTGGAGCCACCGTCTATAAGCCGCGCGACCTGGCAGACCACGTGCTCTCGTTCTGAGAAGGCGGCCGCGGGCGTGCTCATGGCCGGTAGCCCCCGTGGTTGGTCTCGCTGCGGCGCATCTCGTTCATCTTCCGCAGCCCGACGCGCTCCTCCAGCATCTCCTCGTGCGAACCGACCGAGTACACCCACTTGTCGAGGTAGTCGGGGAGCTGACCCCGTCCCACCGCAGCAAAGATCTCCATCACGTGCTCGCGGTCCGAGCCGTAGACCCCGGCGCAGGTGCCGGGGTAGGCGCCGAAGGGCGCTTCGACGACGGCATCGACGGCGTAGAAGGGGATGCTGTTGAGCCCCGGGTTCCGCTGCATCTCCTCGGCAGGCACGATTTCCTCGGCCGAGATGATCACCTTCTTCGACGCCAGCGCGCTTTCGACGTGCGCGATGCCGGTGCCGAAGACGCGGGCGTTTCCGAACTCGTCCGCCTGGTGTACGTGGATTAGCGCGACGTCGGGGTTGAGCGCAGGCAGCAGGGTGACGGGGTCACCGGTGAACGGGTCTTCGACGAGCTTCGCGCCCGAGTGCTTGAACCCGTCCGTGCCTCCGAAGCCGCGCATCGGCACGAACGGCTGACCCTGTGCGCCCGCCCTCAAGCGAGCAGTCATCGTCACGTTCGAGTACTCGAAGAGTTCGACGCGGCCATCCTTGGCGGCCTCGTCCACGATCGCGCCCGGCGAGAAGAAGCCGACATCGATCTTCGAGACGCAACCGGCGCCGGTGAGCAGCGCCACTCCGACGTACGTGAACTTGCCCGCCAGCCAGAGATCGCGCT